>Ga0326728_10006415_pt1 | contig 31693 bp, 20 predicted proteins | sample MB3enrmetagenome_FD_207602 | JGI IMG/M metagenome (GOLD analysis project Ga0326728, IMG submission 207602) | Lab enriched peat soil microbial communities from McLean, Ithaca, NY, United States - MB31MN | ecosystem: Environmental > Terrestrial > Soil > Wetlands > Peat | place: USA: New York...
ACCGTTTCGATCCTGGCCTCATGGAGCAACACGTGAGGGGACATGCCGAACAGGATCTCAGAATTTCGTTTCACGATTTCATGGCTCTGGGGCGCCAGAACCCGGACGACTCGTCGGAGCCCTTCAACATGGCGCATTTGGCCATCCGCGGGAGCGGCTCCGTAAATGGGGTAAGCCGCTTGCACGGGGAGGTTAGCCGGCGCCTCTTTTTGCCTCTATTTCCGCGCTGGCCGGAGGTCGAGGTCCCCATCGGACACGTGACCAACGGAGTCCACATGCCCACCTGGGACTCGGCCCTGGCCGATGATCTGTGGACAGAAGCCTGTGGAAAGAAACGCTGGCTGGGGACGACCAAAGACCTGGAACAGGATATTCGCCAGATTCCTGACGCCAAGCTGTGGCAATTTCGGACCGCCTCCACCCAGTCATTTGTGGAGTATGTTCGAAGTCGATTGTCGCTGGACATGGAGGTAAGACACGCGCCGCCCGAGGAGGTCGAAGCCGCAAAGCATCTCTTTGATCCGAGCGCCCTTACCCTGGGGTTTGCGCGCCGCTTTGCGACCTACAAGCGACCGAACCTGCTGCTTCATGATCCTCCGCGACTGCTTCGTCTTTTGACCCATCCGCAGCGCCCCGTGCAACTCATCATCGCCGGCAAGGCACATCCTGCGGACCAGGCGGGCCAGGCCATGATTCGGGAATGGATGCATTTCATCTGGCAGCCCGAGGCGCGTCCTCATGTGATCTTCCTCAGCGACTATGACATGCTCTTGACCGAGCAACTGGTGCAGGGCGTGGACGTCTGGATCAACACGCCCCGGCGGCCCTGGGAAGCCTGCGGGACAAGCGGCATGAAGGTGCTGGTGAATGGCGGCATCAATCTCTCGGAGTTGGACGGCTGGTGGGCGGAAGCCTACACGCCGGAAGTCGGCTGGGCGCTGGGGGACGGCCGGGAGCATGACAACGATCCGGCTTGGGACGCCGCCGAAGCCGAAGCGCTCTACGACCTGCTTGAGCGGGAAGTGATTCCCGAGTTTTATGCCCGCGACGCGCAGGGTATCCCCACGGCTTGGGTGGCGCGGATGCGCCAAAGCATGGCGAGCTTGACCCCGCGTTTTTCCGCGAACCGCGCCGTGGGCGAATACACCGAGCAACATTACCTCCCGGCGGCCGCCGCCTACCTTAAGCGCGCTGCCGATAAAGGCGCAATGGGCAGGAACATCGTTAATTGGGAGCATGCTTTGAAAGAGAAATGGGGCACGCTGCGCTTTGGCGATGTGAAGGTACAAACCAATGCGGTCCAGCACATCTTTGAGGCCGAAGTGTTTCTCAATGGCCTCGATCCGAACGCCGTGCGAGTCGAACTGTATGCCGAGGGGACTAATGGCAGCGGTCCGGTCCGAGAGGAGATGACGCGCGTTCATGAATTGGGTGGAGCAAACAGCGGCCACGCTTATGTCGCGCAGGTGCCGGCGACCCGTCCGGTTACCGACTATACGGCGCGCATCATACCCCATTGCGAGGGTGTCGCCATCCCCCTGGAAGATGCTCGAATCCTGTGGCAGCGATGAAGCTCCTGCTAAAGCTCTGCGATCTTCTCCACAATCGCGTCGCCGTTTTCGAAAGGTTCGGTGCGAAACTCCACCCCCAATCCTGGCCCCTCGGGCGCCGTCACGTAGCCATCGTGGGGGACCGGAACATTTTTGATGAAGTAGGGGTATTGGAAATTATAGAAATGGTAGCAACTTTCCATAATCCAGAGGTTCTTAACGGCGGTGGCGGTGTGGACCGACGAGAACCACAGGAGCGGTCCGCCGCAGGTGTGCGGGGCGGTGGGGATGTAGTACGAATCCGCGAGGTCGGAAATCTTCTTGGCTTCGGAGATTCCACCGCACCAGGTGACGTCATACATCACAATACTGGCGGCCTTCCGATCGAGCACTTCCCGGAACTGATAACGCGTGCACAGCCGTTCGCTGACGGTGATGGGAACGGAAGTTGAAGCCCTCAGCATGGCGTAAGATTCCATGTTGCCCTGGTACAGCGGATCTTCCAGCCACATGATCTTGTAAGGTTCGAGCGCGTGGGCAATGCGCGTGGCGGCGGTGAGATTCCATTGGGCGTTAATGTCGATGGCAATCTCCATGTCGTCGCCATATTTGTCGCGAATCACCTTGATCGGCTCGAGCGCCTTGTCGATCTCCATGGGAGAGATGTACGTCCCCCCATTGCGATTGCCGGCCGGGTCGAAGGGGTAGAACTTGACGGCCTTGATTCCGCGGCCACGCAGGAAATCGCAAACCTTCACCGCATCCGTATCCATCTGCCAGCCGTTAATGATCCAGCCGCGCGTATAGGTGTTATAAACGCGTATTTTGTTATGGGCTTTTCCGCCCAAAAGGCGGTAAACCGGGGCGCCCAACGATTTGCCCAGGATGTCCCACTGGGCGATATTGATGGCGGAAAGAATTCGCATCTCCGCGCCGCCGATGACGTTAAAGGCGGTGCGATCATAAATCCCATACCAGGTGCGCTCGATATCGCGCGGGTCGCTTCCCAAGAGGCCCTCGGCTGATCCGTACCCATCCGCCACGATATCCCGCAGCGCGCCGATCTCGGCATCCGCGTAAGGATAAGTTTCACCCACCCCGACGATCCCGGTGTTGGTGTGGAGCCGCACCCACATCCAGGGAGGAGGTTCGCCATCAATGGTCAGACCCTTCCGGAATCTCACCGCTTCCACCTTGGTAATCTTCATGGGTTCCAGGTCATTGATCGCCGCCGCCGTGGCGGGTGGAATGAGTCCGGCGGCAGGACTGGCGCTTCCCACCGCCCCTAAAGCCCCCAAGCCCGCAGCTTTCAGAAAATTCCTTCGTTCAAGATGCTTCGTCACGATTGGTTTCTCCCTTCGTCGGGCAAGTAAATATATCCCCAGTCGCCATTCGCGCAAAGCGCGAAATTCGGCGTGTTGAATATTTCGAACCCCTCCACCCTGATTTCCCAGAGTTGTTGTCCTTCCACAGTTCCAGTACCGCCCCCGATTAGGGCAGCACCGGATGCCCGGTGCTGTCCTAATTCGAGATGTAGCGCCGGGCTTTAGCCCGGCATGTGCCGACCTAAAGGTCGGCGCTACGTCAAATTAGGGCAGCACCAATGACCTGCAAGGAGAGCGCATCCAAGGCCCGCAGAATCGCAGAGTTTGACTTCTGCGGGCCGTGGGGAGTTCCGTTTCCTGGCGAATTCAGACGCGCCGTTCAAAGTGGTTTCCATTTGTGCTAGGCTGGGCGGGCTCTGGTTTGATCCATCCTATGAGTACCATCGATCAGGAGAAGAAACATGACTACAGGGATTCGAATCACGTTAACGGTAGCTATGGTCCTTTCGTTTGGCAAGACCGCGTTTTCGCAACTGGGCATGTTTTCGAATGAACAGCGCATCGCCCTGACGCGCGAGTGGAAGGGAGAACGCTCTCCCGACGGGCGTCCCAAGGTGCCTGACTCCGTCCTCGAGGGCTTGAAGGATGTGGACGCGGAGGAAGCTTGGGACGTGCTCCAGTCGCACGGTTACACGTACCAATTCGAAGGCGGCTGGCGCGAGATCAATCCGGGAGGGCGAATGGTAGGCCGCGTGTTCACCGCCGTCTTCATGCCCCAGCGGCCCGACGTGAACGCCATCATTGACGAGCGGGGCAAGGCCGAGGGGCGCATCGGGTCGCAGAACTCCTGGCCGATTGACATGCTCAGCCCCGGCGACGTGCTGGTGGTGGACCTCTTCGGGAAAATCAAGGACGGGACGTATGCCGGCGACAACCTCTCTACCGCCATCTACGCGAAGAGTCACAATGGGCTGGTGGTGGATGGCGCAGTACGGGACTTCTCGGGCATTTCCGAAATCAAAGGCATGCACGTCTTCGTCCGTGATTTCGACCCCTCCGCCTTGCGCGACACAACGCTGGTCGGCATCAACGTGCCCATCCGCATCGGTCATGTCATGGTGCTGCCGGGTGACGTGGCGGTGAGCGATCCGGAGGGGATTACTTTCATTCCTCCCCAACTCGCGCAGGAAATCATCGACAAGGCTCAGATGACCCACCGGGTGGATGAGTGGGGACACCAGATGCTCCGCGAAGGCAAGTACACGCCCGGCGAGATTGATGGCGATTGGACGAAGCCGATGATTCGGGAATTCAACAAGTGGCTGGAACAGAAAGGCCTGAAAATCCGGATGCCGGAAGAGTAGCGCCCCAGGGACTAACCCATATCTCATGAATCGTCGCGGACCCTTGGTCTTTTGGGGGCAGGGCAAGCCCAGCCCTACAGGAGGTGTTTGGTTGCGGCTCCGTCACCCTTCGCTACATTTTGTCTCCGTGCTTTTGTGCCAACTTCAATAAGATTCTGACGAAAGGCAGAACTTATTTCTTGGCTGTATTTACTAATGTGTTATACTTATTATGGTACCTAGCGACCCGACTCGGCAGAAGCTTCGTGAGGGAGCTTGCCACGATGTTTAAGAAACAAAATGGGTTAGACATGAATCGCAAAAACTCCCCAAAAGCCTATATTACTGAAAATAGAGTGCTTAGCATATCGTCCATACCCGGGCTTATGAAAAAGGGGGAATAAAAATGGCCTTTTTTCTTCGAAGGAAGCCGCAATGTTATTGAAAACAAGGGTAGAAAAATGTCGGTTATGTGCCATGCCACGATGTTGATGAAAACAAATTAGTTATAGCTTACATGCCACAATATTAATGAAAAGAAAGGGAGTTATTTGAAATGAAGGGGGAACAGATCCTTCGTGGTCCGGGAAAGCACCCCCACATGAAACTCGACTGGACCTTCCATTTAGAGGCGGACGGGTGTACATTACCGGTCGCCCGCAAAAGGCTGTGCCCGCTCAGTTAAACATGCCACGCGTGTGCTGGCCAAGGGGCGCCATTTGACTTAGTTGATGATAGGGGAGCGACAAGCATGAGCCCAAGCAGAAGATCTTTCATGAAACAAACCGGCATTGGCTCTCTGGCGGCTTTGGGCGGCGGCCTGCCTGCCGCCACGGCGGCCGCGATCGACAACACCGAACCCATGAAGATCACGCAGATTGACGCCATTACGTTCCGAAAGGACCTCCACATCGGCGGGGGCTCAGGCGGGCGGGACGATGGCGCGGAGTTCTGGTGGGTGCGGCTGCATACCGATAAAGGCTTGGTGGGGATGGGAGAAACCTATCCCTATCCGCAGGCTGAAATCGGCGCTCTCAAAGAGCACGCCCGGCTGATCCTCGGCCGCGATCCTCGCGATATCGACGGGATCTGGCGCGAGGTGCATTTCCAAGGCGCCATGCGGACGACCGGCGGCGCCGACATGCGGGTGTTGAGCGCCATCAATATGGCGCAACTCGATATTCTCGGTCAGGCTTCCGGGCTTCCCCTTTACCGGTTGATGGGCGGAAAAACGCGTTCCCGCGTGCGCGTCTATAACACTACCACCGACTACTGGGCGATCAACGATATGAAGATGGGCCCGGACACCATGAAGATCGTGAGGTTTCTCCTCGATCGCGGGATCACCGGGATGAAGATCTACCCGTTTGACGCCGAGGACCATTACCTGTCGAACCAGGCCATGGAAGAAGGCTTGGGCTGGATTCGGGAGATTCGCGACGGGGTCGGAAACAAGATGGATATCTGCGTTGACTGCTGGTCGCGATTTGATTTCACCAGCGCCACCCGCATCGCCAAAGCTATCGAGCCTTACAACATCATGTATCTGGAAGACGCGATGCTGAGCGGGAACGCCAAGGCCTACGCGCGGCTGGCGGCGGAGACCAGCGTGCCCATCTGCACCAGCGAGACCCTGGCGACCCGCTACGAGTTCCGCGAGTTCCTGGAACTCAAGTCGTGCGATGTGGTCATGTATGACGTTACCTGGTGCGGCGGTCCCTCAGAAGCGAAACGCATCTCCGACATGGCGGAAACCTACCTAATCCCCACTTCTCCCCACACGTGCGGAGGTCCGCTGCTCTATATGTGTTCCGTCCACCTCGCCACCGCCCTGCCCGATCTCCTCATCATGGAGAGCAATTACTGGAAATACGCCCACCAGTACCCTTACTTTGTGGGTAATGTGCCAGTCCCCAAGGATGGGCACGTCACGCCACCGGAGGTGCCCGGTATCGGAGCGGAAATAAAGCCCGAACTCTTTCACAACGGCGTCGCCACGGTGGAAACCGTGGCCAAAATCTAGCATGCGGTAGTTGGGCTGAGCGAGGGCGCCCATCTAAGAGGGGTGGGACTTTATGTCGGGAAACCTCACGTCTCTGCCTCGCCGGGCCGAAGCGAGGTCGCGAAGCTGGGAGACCTCCCGGGCTAGATGACTTCCCATAACTGTTCCACGGCGCGGCGCCCCTCCATTATCGCCCCTGACCAGAACTGATGCCCGTTCATCTCGGAGTGGGCGAAGGCGATTCTTGCAAAACGCTTTCTGATTATGTCGCGCGGCGCCGGCTTGCCGTCTCGCCCGTAGTAAAAACCCGGTTGGGGGTCGACATACGCATGACCCCAGCGGTTGAGGATGATCCCGGCGATATTCTTTCTCGGATTAAACCCGGCGCTGCCAAAGAGCCTGAGCATCTGTTCCCGAATTTGGCGCTCATAATCCGCGTAGCTGGTCGCCAACAATTCGGTGCGCCCTTGAACTCCTTGATCGTTGATCGGCTGCCCTGGGTAATAGAAGGGCACATAGAAGGTCAGTATGGTGGGCTTATCCGGGTCGAGCGGTGGCCGGTAATCACCCACCAGCATGGGCTGCCGGATGTTGCAGCAGAAGCCGAATCCCTCGAACCACCGGCAAGCCGTCAAACCGAGTTTGTACATGAACCGCCAGTTGGTGAGTGCCACGTTCACGACCAACATGGGAGAGCGATGGAACTGCTGATAAGCAAGTTTGTAGTCCTCCGGCAGATCTCTCACCACCACACGGGTGATCCAACTGCCGCCTGCCATGACCACGCCCTTGGCCCTCACGCGACGGATCCCTCCCGGACCTGTGTAGGTAACGGACACTTGCGTTGATGTCTGGGGCTCGCCCTCATGTTCGACCCGTACGGCGGTTGACCCCAAGCGGATCCGAATGTCATTTCCGGGCTGATCCAGAGCCTCAAAATTCACGCGGCCATTCAGGATGTCCTCAAAGGTGCGATCTCCATGAATCGCGTTGGGGATCAAGGCCTTGATGAGATAGCGCGCAATGCACGCGTTACCACCAGGAAATGAAAGGTACTCAGCATGGGAGGCGCTGCCCTTGCGCAGGAAAGCGAATCCAGGCAATTGAAGCTCTTGCGCCGTGTAGGCAGAAGTCACGTCGCAACCGAGGCCAGCGGCGGCCGCGATAATGGGATCAGCGTACCGAGTCACTCCGGGGTCAAGCCCCATGACTTTCTCGATGTAATCCTTATAACTCATGGAATCGAGCCATCGCAGCACGTCCTGCCCCTCGTAGTACTTCTTTTGGCTGGTTCTCCAGGTCAGAAGGTCCTGCTTGAGCTTCGCCGGGAAGGGCGCCCCTTCAAGGTTGTGGCCCCAGATGTCGTAAATCCATTGACCTTTGCCGGGAGAGGATTTCTCGCCAAAAAAATACCCGTAGTTGGGCGCCGAATCGGCCCAGTATTGAAAACCATAGTTGTCCTTGGCAAAGACCAAAGGTTTCAGCTTGGGGTCCCAGGTTCGATGTTCGAAGTGTCGGGGCAGTCCCAACTCCGCAAAAAGCTCATAACTGATCGTGCCCGGCCGTTGAGGAAAGCCGAAGTTGTTGGAGCCTTGGGGACCGATCAGGCGTTGACCCTTAACGATGAATTCATTCTGCTTGGCTTCACCACCAAAAATAGGATGGTTCTCAAGCACCAGGCACTTCTGGCCTGGATGCTGCTTGGCAGAGTAATAGGCTGCTCCGAGGCCACTCAAACCGCCGCCCACAATGACCAGGTCAAAAATCTCACCCGTATCCATGGGAGGAGGTGAAATGCGATCGTAACGGCCATCGCGCACTTCGTGACCCACATTCATGACTTCCCAAGTATTGCCGTTGGATTGGGCATAATCGCCCACTCCGCCGTAGCCATTCCAAGCGGCATTCGCCCCCAACATCTCGGACGGGGCGGGCAGAGTGAGCAGCATCGACCCTGCCCCCAGCAAGCTGGCGTTCAAGAAATCCCGGCGAGTTATTCTCGTGTCCATGCCCAACCAATGTTCCTGTTTTTCCCCCATTGGATTCCGTTTCGCCATGGTAAACCTCCCAAGAATCACATATTTCGAAACAAGGAGCTGGGAACTATGAGCTAGGAGCTAGAAGCTCGAGGCTTGCGCGGATTTCTCACCGCGGTTTTGGAAGGGCGGGGTTTAAGCGCCGTCGTTAAAGACCCTTTCTGATGGTTTCCGCGCCCGCCACGATCGAACAGCTTGTGTACGCGGACGGAGGCAAATTTCGGAGTGCGGGATCTCGCTCCCGCTTTTTCTACCGCTGACTCGTCAGCGCTTGGTGATCCGCCGCGACGAGTCGCGGCGAGGGAAAGCGGCGACGAGTCGCCGCACTCCAAACTTCGGTTCGTTTGCCTGTGGTAAGAAATGCGTGCTAGAGGTTAGTAGGAGTCGACCTACGACCCCGATCCCTAACCCCTAACTTACCCCGAGTTCCTATCTCCGCGCTCCTCCTAAAAATTTGGGTTCGCGGCGGTGCCGGCCGGCCCCAACCATTTTTCATGAACTTCCAAGTAGGTTTTGCCGCGAAAGACGAAGATCCAGTCCGGCAACTGTTCCGCGCCTTTGGAGAGCAGGTTGAGCTCGTAAGTCGATCCGAGATCGTGCGCGAGCTGGACTTTCAGTTCCACAGGTTCCGTCACTTTGTAAGGCTTGAAATCCGGCAGGCGCTCCATGGCGCGGCGCGCCTTTTGGCGAATCAAATTGCAGGCTTCCTGGTGGGGAAGCATGATTCCGGAGGTTTCGTTAAATCCGGACTTGACCTCCGCGCATTCGACGTCATGAAGGAGCGTCTGGGCCTCTTTGCATGCTGCCGTGTCCCCGGACACCATGATGGTGGGAACACCAAAGCTCGCCCCTGTCAACGCGACCAGCCCCAACTCACCGACCGGAACGTCATTGACCCACACATTCCGCGCCTGCTCGGTTTGTGTGTGAGCCAGAATTCCCTTTTCCGCGCCCGACATGGCGTGCCGCCCTATAAAAACCAGCGCCGAGTAAGAGGAGTCGAGCCCCAGGGTGGTCGGCTTGCTATGGAAACCGGTGATCAGCTTGGCCTTGGGGTGGAGATCAAAGAGCGAGATGAAGCCCTGGCCGGTATGATTGTCACAGACCACCACCTCGGTGGCTCCCCCCTGCAACAAACCGTCAACCGCCGCATTGATCTCGTCCGTGAGCAGCTTCATCGACTCTGCCCAACGCGGGCTTTTCCAAGGAATGCATTGGAGTTCGAAATCGTAGATGCCGTCCACGCCCTCCATGTCCGTTTCAATGAAGACCTTTTTAGGTTTGAGGGTTTGGCCGAAGGCCGAAACCCCCAACAAAAGAGTCGACGCCAGGGCCACGACGGCCAGAATGCTTCGCAGAAAGTTCACTGACCACAGTACGTTCGAAAATTGATGCTGCCAATCGGGGACTCTTCTCTTCATTGGAAATACCTCCTCATGAATTTGTGCCACTGATCTTGCGCCACCTCCGGATGACAAAAGACGAGCTCGCTAGAGGTGGAGGGGAAACTTGCAGGAATCACACACAGTAAAAGGGGCGCCCCGTAGCATCGCCACCATCATCGGGGATATCTGGCATCCAAAATCAGCACCCAGTCATTGGTTCCCGTGCCATTGTCGCCCGGAGTGCGGAAGCGGTGCGTTGCCAGGTTGGCATAGGGCGAACCTTTGGCTTCGATGAATCGCCCGTTGGTGGGATTATACCAACGAGCGGTGACCGGCTTGCCGAGTCGATCCATAGCGACCGTCAACTCCCGTTCGCCGGTACCGGTCGAGGGGATGTAGGTGACGGCGAGCTTTCCATCTGGCGTCTGTGCCGTGAGAGCGGTAGCGGTGTCGCTGCCGTATCCTTCGACCAGGATGGCATGGTTATCTTCCGGCGCCAATTGCTGCCAGGGGAGGCGGATAAACACCTCGCGCAGAAATGCCATATCAAGCGAGCCGGCGGCGCCCAGAGCCTGCTGCCAGGTCATCGTGAAAGGAAAGAGGCCCGGCCCGTCGAAGTGCCAGAGGGGATTGTTGCCGAGAAACTGGCCGCAGGCGCCTGAGAGCATGGCCCAGTAAGCCTGCCGCCGGATCAGATCCGGCGTCGAATTGTGCTCGCCCTCGTAAGTGGTTTCCAGCAAAACAAACGGGCGAACCGGCTTGCGGAGGTATTGCTCCAGCATCGGACGAAACATGGTTTTTTGGTAGCCATAAAAGTTGTCGACGGTCAGCCACTCCTGCTCGCCAAATGCCCCAACGGCGGAACCCTCCGGCGCGTGATGGGCGGTCATCAAATGCGTCGGGTCTTCCTCCCGGATGGCCCTTGCCAGTTCATTGACCACCCATTGATCGGAGGCTTCCGGCGTGTAGTCGCCGCCCAGGATCCAGACGATGTTGGGCAAGTCTTTGAAACGCTTTCCGACGTATCGGCCATAGGCGCGAAGTTTTTCCCTGCCCCCCGCCTTGATCTCCCGGAAAAAGCCTTCGTCGCCACCTTTGAAACCGAGATAGCCGGGGGCGAGCCAAACGACGATCCCGTGCGCGCCGGCGCGTTCGACCACTTGGTGGGCGAAGTCGAAGTAGGCGTCATTGGGGGTGGAAAAATCGCCCGGGGTGTTGAAGGGCGCCAAGCCCGCCCGCGTCTTCGGCGGTGAAGTGCAGAACTTGTGCTCGAGCAGGTTGACGATGATCGAGTTGAAGCCTCGCTTCTCGCGGTCCTGTAGATAGATTTCCCGGTCCTTTTCGTCGGGTTGAACGATGAGGGACCAGGGTGAATCGCCCACCACCAAGAAAGGTTTGCCCTGCTGATCCACCAGATACCGCCCGTTGCTGCTTAACTTTAAACGGAGGTCGGCGGTTGGCGCGTTCGACGCTTTCGGCGCGGCGGTCAATCCGCCGAGCGCCGGCCACCAGATCACAGCGGTCAAAACGAGTCGGGCTAACCGCCCTGCGAATCGAGTGCGCATTTTTATCTCCTGCCGAGCGATGTGTGAAAACCGGCGCCATCCGTAAGCCCTCATTGACCCTCCTTGCGCCGGGCCTCGGCCTCGGCCAGCCAGCCGCGTTTTAATTCGGAGTCGGGCACGTTACTCAGATAGGGTTTGATATCAAGGAGGGGAGTGCCGTCGAGCATATCCACGCCCCGGACGCGGAGCCGGTTGCCCTCGCGGCCGAGCAATCGCACCACGGTCAAGCCGATGGGATTGGGGCGGCGGGGCGACCGCGAGGCAAATACGCCGTGAGCGTGCGTATCACAGGGCGGCGTGCCCACCAACTCGCAACCTTGGCTGCGATCGAAGACCCACAGAACATAAAGGTGAGAAAACCCTTCCACATCTTGCAGCCCGGCCGCGAATTCAGGCAGGATCTCAAGCCAACCCTCTTCCTCATGCTTCGCCCCCAGCCCGCGCGGAATCTGGTCAGCTTCGGAGAAAGGGCTGCGAACGAAACCAATGACCTGCATGGTCCAGTCTTGCATAGTTTCCCTTCAGCCTCTTGTGGGATCCGGGGCTAATCGCACGAGCAATTTGCCGAAGTTCCGGCCCTTGAGCAATCCCTGGAAAGCGGTTACAGCGTTTTCAAGACCCTCCACCACATCCTCGCGGTACCTCACTTTGCCCGCGCGCAACCATTGGAGCATGTCCCTCTCGAAATCGTCCTTTTGAGCGGCGAAATCGGTCACGATGAAGCCCTGAAACCTCAGCCGCTTGACCAGAATTGCCATCATGAGCGCCGGAACGCGATCAACTCCCTTCGAGAACGCGGCCAGGTTGTATTGCGAGATCAGACCGCACACGGGCACCCGTCCGAAGGAATTCATGAGCGGGAGCACGGCATTCAGAACCCGGCCGCCGACGTTCTCGAAGTACACATCCACCCCATTCGGACATGCCGCTTTAAGATTCTGCGGGAGCGGCGGGCTGTGATGATCCACACAGGCGTCAAAGCCCAGTTCGTTCACCACGAAGTCGCACTTCTGTTTTCCACCAGCGATGCCGACGGCGCGGCATCCTTTGATCTTGGCGATTTGACCCACCACCGAGCCCACCGCTCCCGAAGCGGCCGCTACCACGACGGTCTCGCCCGCCTTCGGCTGGCCGATGTTCAGTAGGCCGGTATAGGCGGTCAAGCCCGGCATCCCCATCACGCCCAAAGCCGTAGAGACCGGCACGCGAGCGGGATCGAGTTTCTGGAGAGAGCTTGACGCCGCCACCGCGTACTCCTGCCACCCGGTGTAACCGAGAACCATGTCTCCGGGCGCGAAACCGGGCGACTTCGATTCGACCACCGCGCTGATCGTGCCGCCTTGCATCACCTGCCCGACCTCAACCGGCGGGGCGTATGAAGGCCCTGCATTCATGCGGCCGCGCATGTAAGGGTCGAGCGACAGGTAGATCGTGCGCAACAACACCTGGCCTTCGCCGGGCGAGGGGAGGTCCACGGTCTCCAGCCGGAAGTCTTCGTCCCGGGGTTCACCTTGGGGACGCGCCGCCAGAACGATCCGTCGATTCTGTTTCTCTCGCATGAGATGCTCCTCCTCCCACTGACCCCGCCTGTTGGGCTCATCCTGTGGGCCTTAAGCGAGTTTACCCCAACTCTTAACTTGCGGGAGCCCCGGGTGTTTGCCTTACCGGCGTCCTGGTTTTGGTAGCGGTGTCATTTGGAAGTGCCACGGGCGTCCCGCCCGTGAACGGTCACGGCCAAGATGGCCGTGCCACAACAAATGACACCACTACCCTCGTTTCCCTTTCCCCCCTCCCGGTCTGACCGCGTGTGGTATACTTCCTTGGGCTGACGGTAGTCTGACTCAATCTTTGCTTGTTGATTCTAGGAATGTCCCTGACGCCATGACGCTGGAGCGGGCGGTGACGGCGGTTCATTTCGGATAGCCCCCGGCGTGGGGGCGGCAGGAAAGCGCGAACTGGGCGCGTAAAAGGAGTGCGACTATGTCTGACCGATGGGTGTTTCTCTTTGCCTTCCTCACCTTGGTTCTCGTGGTGGCTAGTGCCTTTTCTATTCCCGAGTTCTTCGCTTATGAGCTCCTGACTTCCACCATCTTTGTGGTCATCGCGGTCATGGTTTTCTTCGGCGAAGACAAGCTTCCCTACATGCTGGGGATGACCGCGCCCATTCTTTGGGCTATTTTCAGCATGCTGACCGGCGAATTTTTCAGAGACTTGCGAGTGATGTTCACCTTTATCGCGGGCCGACCCACTCCACCATACGACACGCCGCTGCACGGCTTTGCCATTCTCACGGGCTTGGCGCTGGTCGTGTTCTCGGCGCGTGCTTGGCGAGCACAGATCACTGAGAAATTCCTGGGCAAAACTTTTACCACCGCCACCATGATAGGCTTGGTCTGGATCGGAGTGCTTGCGGTCTGGCAGTTCCGCATGATTTCCTCGGGGACGATGCCCCATTGATGGCAGGGTTCCTCGCCGCCCAGCTCTTTAGCCGCAAGGCTGTTCGCTTAAGCGTAATTGTTCCCTATTTGAGCGTAGCGCCGACCTTGAGGTCGGCACATGCCGGGCTAAAGCCCGGCGCTACGTTTGAAATTAGGACAGAACCCATTTCTCTCGCCAGTTGACCCACGCCCGGACTTCTGAGATTCTGGAGGGGTGGGCCATCCATGCCGACGCCAGTAGTTTCGCCTGCGTGGTCTGATCATGGGACCGGCAGGGGTTGGTGCGCTTGACCCCTCGAATCGATCAAAGGGAGCAAGGCCGGATTTCATGACCGTTTCCACAGAGAAATACCAGAAAGCGAAAATCATATTTCGCAAAGACCATACGGAGGACCTATGGTCGATCCGGGTCCGTCCGGAGCACCCGTTTCACTTCAAGCCCGGTCAGTATGCCACCCTGGGAGTTGAGGAAGAGGGTAAGGTGGTCGAGCGGTCCTATTCCATCTGCTCCAGTCCCCACGAGCCTGAGGTGGAGTTCTTTTTCGAGCTCATGTCGAAAGGCCGAGTGACTCCCCCCCTCTACCATCGGCAAGTGGGAGACGTGCTCCTGATGCGGCATCAAGCGAAGGGGACCTTCACCCTCAACGGTAAGAGCAGCCGCAAACAGCATTTCCTGATCTGCACCGTAACCGGAGTCGCTCCGTTTATCAGCATGGTGCGCACGTTGGCGCGGGAAGCCCGCCAGGGACGGCCGATCGATGTCCGACTGGTCATGCTGCATGCCGCCAGCCGTTCCTGGGAGTTTGCTTACCGGGAGGAGTTGGATACGCTCGCCCACGACTTCCCGTGGCTCATTTATATTCCCATTATCAGCCGGCCGTGGGAGGACCCGGAATGGAAAGGGGAAGTCGGGAGGATCGAAGACGTCCTCCGCAAGTACACTGATAAACTTGAACTCCTGCCCCAGAACACTACCGCCTACCTCTGCGGTCACCCGCAGATGATTGAGAACTCCAAAGGGATCTTGCGCCGCCAGGGATTTGCCAAAGAATATATCCGCGAAGAGGCCTACTGGACACCGAAGAAGGAAGCGAGCTAGCGCGTCTTTAATTTAAGTATATACAGCGCGGTGAAGCCGCAACCAGCGACGTGCCACGGCCGTCCCGGCCGTGCTCGGGCACGGGCGGGACGCCCGTGGCACGAAATCTTCGCGCGACAACAACGTCCTAGCGCCGAGCGCTACAAGGCATGTAAGCACTTAAATCAAAAGCGCTCTAAACTGGCTGCGGAAAAACGCCCCACAGCCGGTAACCACCCCGGCGCTATCGCGCCTCCCCTCCTGATTCAGGAGGGGAGTTCCGCAAGGCTCCCCTCCTCAGATGAGGAGGGGCGACGCGCTAGCGGCGGGGGTGGTGCTGAACAGGAAATGTACAAACTCCAGCGCGGGGCTAAACTGGCCAGAGAAATTTCGCTGACCATTCACCCCTCACGGCAGTGAACCCAGCGTAGGGCATTCTTGCGCTGAGCCCGGAGCTGGTCAAGCGCCGCCGGCGTGCGTGGGGTGGAGATAATAGGCCACCAGCGTCTCAGGCCAAAACGTGACCCGCACCTTGGCGATACGCCCGGTGGGAAACAATGCTTGCAACCGGCGGCCCGAAAGCAAAGCCAGCTCCTGGACCGTGCCTTTGGGAATGTGCGTGCCCAGTAGACGGTTGTATTGCATCTGCACCGGGAGGGGAAGAAATTGGAAAAACGGCAAGTGGTGATGGCTCTCGAAGGGGTACCAGAAATTGGGGGTGGTGACAAACCAGCTTTTCCCCACACGCATGATTTCTTGCGCAAATCTTTCCTGGCGCCCCGGCCCCAGAATGTGCTCGATGACGGCATTGGAAAACACCAGGTCGAAGCTCTGATCAGGGAAGGGAAGCGAACAGCCGTCAAATAGCGCGTAACGCGCTTGGGGATAATGTTGGCGCGCCGCCAGAATTTCCCCGGGTTCGTAGCCGCCGGCCACAATGCGGTCGGGGAAAGGGTAGACATCTTCGAGGGTATATTGCAAAAAGGTTTCGCCGCTGGCCCCGACGTCGAGCACCAGATCTTCGGGCCGTGCAGGGAAGACCTTCCGCAACAGAGCAAATTTCTTAGTTCGGGATTTGTAGCTCAGGCTTTTGAGCAGGCGCCTGAAAGCAGAGTCTTTCGTTTCCGGCATGAAATTACAGAACCCTCGTAGCAAGCCAAATTGTAGCCAGTACCAGGATTGCGGAAAGCACTAGTTGAGTGTGAGCGGCTACGACGCCTATGCTTCTTCATACGCCTCGCGCACCAGCGACTTCAGGGTGGCGAGATCCTTGGTGGCGGACGCCATGACCACGTCGCACTTCTCATGCGACAGGGCCCGTCCCTGGTCGTCCGACACGCCCTCGATTTGGTACTCCAGTTGATACGAAATCAGCCCGTGGAAATTCGATGCCGCCACAATCTTCAGATACTCCTTCCAGTGGCACATGCCCTCCCCCATGGGGCAGGTTCGAATGCGCCAACCTCGCGTATCCGATTTTTCCCAATAGAAGTCTTTGGCGGAAATCATCTTCAGGCGCGGCATGGTCAGATTGCCGGATGCTCTCCAGCCTCCCAGGCCACCTTCAATGGTCGCGTGGGCAAGATCGAAGTAGTATCCGGCGGCCTTGGGGTCCAAAGTATCCATGACGTGCGCAATGTCCCACAGCGCCTCCCCGATATAACCCGAGTGATTATGGAATCCCACCTCGACCCCGTGCTGGTGTGCAAGTTCGACCAAGCCGCGGAATTTATTGCCGGCCTCTTCCAGTTCTTTTCGCACATCCACAAACTTATAGTGATAGTAGCCCGGCTTGATGACAGGGATGGAGAGCTTGCCGGCCGTACGCAGGATGGGATCTGCGGCGGGATCATCGGCGCTCAGAAGTTCCGTGGTAATCATCGAAACTTCCATGCCTTCGCCCCGGATGGCAGCCACCGCTTTCGGTAGGTCCTCCACGACGTTTTGCGGCAACACGTGCCCTTCCCTACGCACGGTCAAATCAATTCCCCCGAAGCCGGCGCGCTTGGCGCTCTCCGCCAACTCCCGCCAGCTCAATTGGGGAACGGGTTTCGAGAAGAGACAGAAGGTGCCCCGGAAGGGCCCTGGAGCAGGCGGTGGGGCCGCCGCGCGTCCAGAAAAAGGAGCGGCGCCGGCCGCACAAGCAGCCGCGGAAGATACTTGCAGGAACTCACGCCTGGTTAGTGATTCGTTCATGTCGCACTCCTCCTGTGCCCAAGCACGAAGCCAGGATGGGCCTTCGGTGTCAGCGCCTGATTCAACCATGCAGCATCAGGATGACAGCGCGGAGGCGCTCTTCAAGATTCTATTCAAAATGCCAGCCCAAGAGCATCCGCGGGATTAAGCGGGTACGGCGCCAATTCCCACGCCATTCAAATGGGACGTGTCCATGGTGCCGTCCTTGATGATGAAAACGCCGGGGAAACGCTTTTCCCAACCCTTATTTGCCGCCGGCACGAATTGGCGCGAATTGGCTTCAATCGCCTTGACGTCAGGGACGTGCGCCGCAAGACTGGCCGACTGAATCAGGCTGGCACCGGGGCAAGTCAGGTCCTGCACGCACAGAAACATCTTGTGCCTTTCCGCCACCGACGCGATGATCATCATGGCGCTCTGTCCCTTGCAAGCCTTCAGCGCCACCCCGGAATAGCCCATCTCGCGCGAAAGCATCAGGGCATCGACGCCGGTCAGCGATTCGTCAATCACCACGGGCTTGAGCTTGGCGGCCTCGAACATCACGTTCTGCCGGTGCGTCTCCAGGTCGCGCGCCGTGGGTTGCTCCACGTATTGAATCCGCTCGAACCCTCCCGGCGATTTCTCTTTCACCATGTGCAGAAAATCCACCAGGTACTGGACGTTCGGGCACCGCTCGTTGAAATCGAGCGAGTAAACCCAATCCTTGGTGCCACGCTTCTTCTCGGCTTCAGTAGCCACGCGGTCGACGCTGAGTACCCGCTCCGAATCCCATTTCAGGTCGTCGCCGTCCAGCTTGATCTTGAAATGGGTCAATCCGTTGTAATTGATCCACTGGGGAAGGGTCTCGGGCAGGCCGTCGTTGACGTGATGCGTGATGTCAGATTCCTCCAGTGTATCGATGGCGGAAACCAGGTGGTAAAGCGGCATGCGCGCTTTGGGTTCCTCCCGGATATACTTGTTGGGGTATTCTCCTTTGTAATTCTCTTTATCCAAGGACCCCACGTAATAGGCAAGGTCGTGGGACATGAACTCCGGCCCATAGGTGTGATAACAATTAAGGCCGTGCAGCTTGCCAAAGGCGTCGTGAAGAGCGGCGTCAAAGGCGCTGGCGGTGACCAGCGTGCAAAGTTTGGGAATAGGTTCGACAAGCTTTTGCGCCTGCGAAATCTCCTCCGCGGCCTTCAAGTATTGCGGCTCGAGCGCCCAAGTGAGGTCGATGGGGTGGCCGTATTCCTTGTAGCTCCCCGTCAGTTTGGAGATTTGCTCGGCCAGGGTTTTCATGGCGTTAAAGGTGACGTCGAATGACATCTTGCGCGACGGAAACGCCCAGGTATTGGCGAGCGGCATGGAGCCGAAACCCTTGGCGGTCTTGCCCCCCAAGGAGCTGGCCACGCAGTTCACGTTCAGAATGGTAATCTGGGTGGTCACCAGGCCGCCGAATTTAATGGGCACACGATATTGGTAGGCCTGGTACTCCGTGGTGATGCTTTCGATCCGCATATCGGTTTTTCTGGGTGCAGCCGCCATAAGGATAACCGGGCCTGACGCCAATCCTGCCGTCACGGATTTGAGAAACGTACGCCTTCCAATTTCTTTCATGATTTTCCTCCCCCTCCCCTTGATCTTCAAGCGGGACTTCACTGGCGCCCCTCATCCTAACAAATCCAGGGAACTCCGTCTCTCTGTGTTCAGTCTTTTCTCCGCACGTAGAAGACGGAGGCAGCCCCTAATCCCTAACCCCTAATCCCTGCTCTTCAGACCTTCGGCATCGTATAAGGCTTCCGATACTCGTAGCTGAGATATGCATTCGCGGCCTTGTCGTTTCCAAAAGTTTCGGTCTTTGGATCGAAGACGACGTCCCGGCCCAGGTGGGTACAGACATTCCCGATGTGGCACATCGTCGTGGCGAGCCGGCCGAGTTCCAAATAGGAATTGGGTTGTTGGCGGCTCTTGATGCACTCAATGAAATTCTTTTCGTGCGCACCGTTCTCCCGCTCGTCACCCAGATCTTCACCGGGCCCAGGCTCCGCGTTCTTGCCCTTGGGATAGACCCTCCAATCATGGTAGCTGAACGCCAGCGTCGCGTCGGTGCCCACAAAGCAGATGCCCTCGGGGGCGCCATTGATGGGATGGTGCCGGGCGAAACTGCGTAACTGCCAGGTCAACATGAAGTCGCCATAGTCGTAGGTCAGGACTTGCGTGTCGGGGATTTCCTTGGCGTCGTTCAGCCAATAAATCTTGGAATTTCCGGAGACGCGGGTGGGAAGGCAATTTTCGATGCTCCCCCGCATCGTCTGAATGCCCCACAGAACCACATCGAGCAGGTGGACACCCAGATTGCCCAGTTCACTGTTTCCGTAATCCCAAAAGAACCGCCAGGTGTAGTGAAAGCGATTCTGGTTGAAGGGCCGCTTGGGCGCCGGCCCCAACCAAACGTCGTAGTCCACCGTCGGCGGTGGATCGCTATCGGGTGGGTTGCCGACGCTCTCGCGCACCTGGCAATCCCAGGCGGTAATCTCGCAGATTTTTCCCAGTTTCCCCGACTTGAGGTATTCCATACCGTGCATGAATTTCAGGGCGCTGCGGTTTTGCGTACCGACCTGGACGATCTGCTTGTTGTACTTCTTCACGGCATCTCGAAACAGATGCCCTTCCTGGATCGTCCGGGTGAGGGGCTTTTCGATATAAACATCCTTTCCCGCTTGCAAGGCCAGGAGCCCGATACGCGTGTGCCAGTGGTCGGGCACGGCAATGATGACCCCGTCGATGTCCTTGTCGTCCAGCAATCGCTGAAATTCTTTGGTTGTCCCTATCGCCTTGCCCTGGGCTTTTTCAAAAACCGGATTGACCTTGTCGAGAACCGCTTGGTCAATATCGCAGAAGGTTTTGATCTCGGCTCCCCCCTGGATGGCATGCAGGGTGTCAAGCCGGCCTTGATTGTGGCCGCCAATCAGCCCAAGCACCACCTTCTCGTTCGCCCCGATGGCACGCGGATTCCAATTCAGCATCGCGCCCGCGGCAAGAGCCGAAACCGCTCCCAGGTTTTTCACCGATGATTTCTTCGTTTCCTCTTCCATATTATGACTCCTTTAATCTCGCTAAGATGTTGACCGCCGCCACCGCTGACCCTAACCCCTGCACTTTAGACCTTGGGCAGCGTATAGGGCTTGCGATGCTCCTTGGTAAGGTAGGCGTTCGCCTCCTTGTCATGTCCAAAGGTTTCGGTCTTGGGATCAAAGACAATGTCGCGTCGTAAGCGTGTCGCAATGTTTCCCAAGTGGCAGACGGTGGTTGAAAGCCGGCCGATTTCGATGGTGGCATTGGGGTCCTGGCGGCTCCTGATGCAATCAATAAAGTTTTTCTCGTGCAAGCCATTCTCCCGTTCGTCCGGCGTTGGCGATCCCGGCCCTGGGCTTCCGTCTTTGAAGTAGACGTTCCAACCTTGGTGGGTGAGCGCCAGAGTGCCGTCCACGCCGTTGAACATGGTTCCTTCCCGGCTGCCATTGAGCGGATGTTGCATGGCAAAGCTGCGCAGTTCCCAAGTCAGCATGAAGTCGCCGTAATCGTAGGTTATGACCTGGGTGTCGGGAATTTCCTTCGCATCGTCGAGCCAGTAGATCCCCGCATTGCCCGCGACGTGGGTCGGAAGGGAGTTCTCCAGGCCTCCACGCATCGTCTGAATACCCCACAGTGCCACGTCGAGCATGTGGACACCCTGGTTGCCCAGTTCGGTGTTTCCGTAATCCCAGAAGAACCGCCACTTGTAGTGGAAGCGGTTGGGGTTGAAAGGCCGCTTGGGCGCCGGTCCCAGCCAAACGTCGTAGTCGACGGTGGGCGGCGGGTCGCAGTCCGGCGGGTTACCGATCGAGGGGCGCACTTGGCACTCCCACGTGTTGATCTCGCAAACTTTTCCCAGCTTGCCCGTCTTGAGGTACGCAATCGCCTCTTGAAAGTGCGCGGCACTGCGATTTTGCGTGCCCACCTGGGCGACGCGCTTGTGCTTGCGGACTGCATCGCGAACCATTTGCCCGTCGTGGATGGTCTGGGTCAGTGGCTTCTCGATGTAAATGTCCTTCCCCGCTTGACAGGCCAAAATCCCGATGCGGGCATGCCAGTGATCGGGGACGGCAATGATGACGCCGTCGATGTCCTTGTCGTCCAGCAATCTCTCGAAATCCTTGGTTGTCCCCGGCGCCTTGCCCTGGGCCTTTTCCAAATCGGGATTGACCTTGTCGAGAATGGCCTGGTCAATGTCGCAGAAGGTTTTGATTTCCGCCCCGACGTGGATCGCGCGCAGGGCATCACCGCGACCTTGATTCTGGCCGCCGATCAGGCCTAGCACGACCTTTTCATTGGCTCCCAGGGCGCGCGGGTTCCAATTCAAGAATCCGCCGGCCGCCAGCGCCGAGGCCGCTCCCATCTTCTTCACGAACGTCCGACGCGTTTGCTTTCCCATAATTGCCTCCTAAGTTTTCGTTATGAAACGACCACGGCCACACCGGCACACGTTAGCACTCCTAGGGGACAGCAGCGGGCGGTTTGGACGTGATGATAACTGCACGAGGTATGCGGACCAGCTTTGGCCGGGGTCTATATTAAGTTGTAGCTGGGCCAAGTGAGAAAAAACTCTTTTCGCCTCCCTGGGATCAGTTCCGAGCACTTTCAAGCCCAGGCAAAGTGTGGGCTAAACTTGAGAGTTACGCCCGGTCCACCCCAGGAGAGTTCGCTGACCCGGGCCATATTGTAACGGAACTAGCATCAATTGTGACGGGTTTTTGTTCATTTCTGCAGGAAATTCACTCCCACCGGCATGACTCTACCCTGGGTCATATTGTCGGCTCGAGATCTAGAACGTGACGTTTTTCGTAGACGCGTCCGGAACCTGTCCCGATAACGTCGGGAGGGCGGCAGTTCTTTCTTGTGCAAGCTAACCATGGCGGCGTAAAGCCGCCTCTACATCTTGACCTAGCGCTACCACACCAACCTCATGCCTAACTGAAGTTCACGCGGCTCGCCTGGTCCGCCGGAGGCCAACCCGGCGACAGGCTGAAGGGTGTTAAAAATCTGGCCGAAGCTTGGAGAGGCCAGATTACGTTGGGGAATATCGAAGTTCGCCCGGTTGAAGATGTTAAACATCTCGGCGCGGAACTCCAGGCGGCTTGATTCGCCCAGGTGGAAGTCGCGGTGGATGGTGAAATCGCAGCTCCCCAATCCCGGCCCGAGCAAGATATTGCGCCCGGCGTTGCCGAAGGTAAAGGGGCTAGGGATGCTGAAAGCCGAGGCATTCACCCACTGCTGGGGGGCTTGTTTCGAGGGGTAAAAGGCCCTGCTCGCGACGTTCGGGCGGTCCGTATCGGCCTGCACCGTAGCGTTATTGATCTCATCCGCGCCGCTGATATCCCCGCTCACGACCGGAGTAAAGGGCGCGCCCGACTGCACGGTGAGGACGCTTCCCACTTCCCAACCTTCAATCAAGTGATTCAGGTCACGGTTATCGAGCTTGGCCACGGTGGAACCGAAGGGCATTGCCCAGAGATAGGCGAGGGACAGCCGATGAGCGGGATTAAAATCCGACACCGCCTTTTCCGCCGCCACGTCGTAGGAGTTCTGGGGGAAGTTGGCGTTGCGGGTATCGCTGAACGGTCCGGAGCTGGAGTCGATGGACTTGGAGTAAGTGTAGGCGGCCAGGACCGATAAGCCCTTGGACATGCGCCGCTCGACCTTGGCCTGGAGGGAGTGGTAAATGGAGCTGCCGGAAGACTGGGTGTACCCGAAATTGGCGAGATAGGGATAAGGCGACGCGCAGCCGCCCGTAGGGCTGGTCGGAGAGGGGCAGACCGCCGCCTGCGGGCTCACCGTCAGGTTAATCGGCTGATTGGGGTCCGTCTCCTGGACGAGGTGCAGGCCGCGCGTTCCCACGTAGCCCAGATCGAACAGCCATGATTGCCCGACCTGTTGTTGCACATCCGCGGTCCACTGCTGGATGAGGGCGTTGCGGAAATTAAGCTGGAAAGGGCTCATGCTGGGGTAATCGGGGCCGACGATCCCCGACAAAGCATTCTGGATAATTTGGCCGCTCCCAGGCTGGAAGTTGCACGGCCCACCCATGGCGCACTCTTCAAGTAGAGCGGGGGAGTTGCCCTCCTTAAGTTGGACGAAGGGGGGGTTCGCAGCCTTCTGGAAATAGACATCGCCGAAGGTCTGATCGTAGAAAACCCCATAGCCGGCGCGCAGTACGGTTTTGGAGCTCTTAAAGGGTTGCCAGGCTAACCCAATGCGTGGCGCAAAATTGTTGCGGTCGGGCTTCTGGAGCGAGCGGTTGGCCGCCGTGCTTCCCAAATTGATCGTTTGTTGGCTGCAAGTTTGAGGCGTACACGGCGCCGGGCTGATCAGATACTGGCCGGTCAGCGGATTGATAGCGGGGTTAAAGCTCCAGAGGGTTGCCGCCTTCGCCCCGGCCACCATGAGGTCCCCATTGCTGAAATCGAAGTTGGAAAAGTCATTTGACCCTTCCGTGACCAGGCTCTTGTACTCATAACGCAAGCCGAGGTTCACGGTCAGATGGGGGCCGACCCGCCAATCATCCTGGCCGAAGAAGTCGTATTCACCAAATTGGCCGGAGATGTACTCCTGGAATCCATTCAGCCAGTACTGGGGAAGGCCCAGTAACGCGTCCGCGACGCTATTGCCGAACGTGCAGTTGGGGCAACCCAATTCTGCTCCTGTCCCCGCCGGGACCTGACCCAGGCCGCCCGTCAGGAATCCGGTAAAATCAAATTCTCCCCGGTACACGTTGTCGAGTGCGAAATTCCCGCGATGGACCTCGCGAATATCGGCGCCATAGCTCAGCGTATGCGGCCCCACCACCTGCGTCAGGGTGTCGCCGATTTGGAAGGTATTGACCGCGCCGCTTTGGGGCGTGGTTTCGTCGGCTCCCAGGCTGGCGTATCCCGAAAAGTTCATGTTGGGGACCCCCGCGGAAACCGCGCCGACGTTGGCGACGCCCGTGATCCCCAGGCTGGAGGCCAGGGTGCTGCCCAGATCCTGATTCACCTCGCGGAGTTGATAGCGGTTGTATCCAAGCTTGACCTCGTTCACCAGCCTGGGGTTGAAAATGTGGGTCCAATCGAGGCCCGCCATCTGGTAGGAATCGTGAGAGAAGCGCCCGTATCCAGGGAGCGTCGAGGTGCTTTCCGGAACCGTGCCGGTGGGCCAGAATTCGCGATCAAAGCTCAGATTGTAGCGGACAAACAGGGAATCCTTGCTGTTGAATTGGTGATCGATGCGTCCGGTCATGGTGTCGTAACTGACCTGCCGGTCGACCAGGGCCGAGTAGTTTGCTGCCCCACACTGGGCCGTCGCGATGTTGGGCGCCGGATACTGATTGACCAGGGCCTGCCCGACGGGGTCCGCTTGCGGCAGGACTTGATCGATGTTGGTGAAGGGCTGAAATTGCTGCTGTAGCAGAGCTTCCGGATTGAGCAAAATGGTCTGGCTGGAACAGTTGGGGTTCAAAAGGTCCGTGAAGTCGCCCTGGCGTTCCGCCATGCTGGGAACCAGGAAGTTGTCATAAAAGTCACGGTGCTCGCGGGTGCCTTCGTAAGCGAAAAAGAAGAAAGTGCGGTCGCGTCCGTCATAAACCCCCGGAATCACGGCAGGCCCGCCGAGCGTCCCGCCAAACTGATTGCGATGCATGGGGGCGACGGAAGGGTCAAAAAAGTTGCGCGCGTCGAAATCGGTATTGCGGGCGAACTCATAGACGCTGCCGTGCAAATCGTTGGTTCCCGACTTGGTCACCATGTTAACTTCGGCCCCGGCATGGGCGCCGAATTTGGCCTCATAAACTCCCGTCTCCATGCGGAACTCCTGCACCGAGTAGAGCGGCGGGGCCACGGTGAATTGGCCGACACCTACCGAGGTATCATCGAGCCCGTCCAGCCAATAGGAGTTCATGGAGTCGCGCATTCCGTTCACATTGATGGCGCCACCCCGGTTGCTGATATGGGTGCCCTCGGTTCCGGGAGTTACACCGGGGACAAGCAACGCCAGTTCCAGGAAATTCCGCCCGTTCAGGGGGACTTCCGTCACATCCTGTTCGTCGATGGTGGTTCCCACGGAGGAGGTTTGGCTCTCGATGGTGGCGGGGGACGCCTCCACCGTAATGGTCGTTGCCTGCGGGCCCACCTTGAGCGCCATGTCCACCCGCAAGTGCTGGTTCACCAGGAGCGCCATGGGGCCGCGTGCCGTCTTTTCAAAGCCCTGCTTCTGGGCCGTCAGGCGATATCTTCCCGGCGGTAACAAAGGGATCTCATAAGTACCATCATTCTCACTCTTCGCGCTCCGCGTAAACCCTTTATCGACCTCCTGGATGGTTACCAGGGTTCCCGGAATGACCGCCCCTATGGGATCCGTGATGACGCCAGTGAAGCTGCCCTGAAAGGTCTGCGCGTTGGCCAGCAAGCAGCCCACACCGACGAATAGAAATAAGCACAGCAAAACTCGTCGAATCGAGAATCGTATCATCCGATTCAACCTCCGTCTAAAAACCCGTAAAAATCGAAAGAAAATGAAGTGCGTCCGATATTTCCGGACACGCAAGCCACCTCTTGGGGATGGCATCGTTTGCGCCGACCCAACGCTCCCAGGACACATTAGCACGATTCTGCTTTCACGCAAAATCGTTGCTGCCGCTCCGTGGTGGGCCAGTCTCGGCTTACCTTCCTGTAGGTTTCACTTACGGCTACCTACGTTTTCCCGCTTCGCGGGACTCGGACGCGTCGATTTCTGCTTACGTGTTGCTCAGCAAAGCGTTTTGTTAAAAGGCTGAAACTCTGAAGTGAACAACATCGTCTAACCCATGTTGGTCAAATCCGCCATCCGGAAGCTGAAAAGGGGTTGGGATGGGACTTAGGAACATGGGATTGTGTGTCGCAGCCCTGGGGCTATTGGCGCTTCTATTATTTTCCCCGAACCGGTTGCTGGCCCAAACTCCTTCCGGCGCGCTTCGCGGGCAAGTGTCAGACCCCTCCGGCCTCGCTGTTCCGGGCGCCAGCATAGCGGTTGTCTCTTCTACCGGGCAAACCAAATCTGGAGTCGCGAAGAACGACGGGACCTATGAGATCCAAGGACTTACGCCGGGAACCTACGCAGTGCGCGCCCAAGCCAAGGGCTTCGCGGCTTTTGAGCGGCAGAGCGTCGTCATTGTCTCCGGCCAAAGCCAGAAGCTTGACATCAAGCTCCAAATCGCCGAGGAGAAGGAGCAAGTCACCGTCTCCGACACAACGACGAAAGTTAGCGTCGCTCCCCAGGAGAACGCCAGTGCCCTGGTGATCAAGGGGGAGGACCTTCAGGCGCTCTCCGATGACCCCGATGAATTGCAGTCCGAACTGGAAGCACTGGCGGGGCCGTCGGCGGGACCCAATGGAGGCCAAATCTATGTAGATGGCTTTACCGCCGGGCAGCTTCCACCCAAGGCGGATATTCTCGAAATCAGAATCAACCAGAACCCTTTCTCCGCGGAATATGACAAGTTGGGCTATGGCCGCATTGAAATCACCACCCGCCCCGGAGCAAGCCAGTTTCACGGCCAGATCCTGGGCAATCTGAATGACTCCACCCTCAATTCGCGAAATCCTCTGGTGGCCCAGGAACCGGGCTATCATTCGGAGTTTTTCAACGGAAGCGTGGGGGGGCCGCTCAGCAAGAAAGCCTCGTTTTTCTTTACGATTTTCCGCCGCCAGATTGAAGATAACGCGGTGATTTCCGCCTCTATTCTCAGTCCCACATTTACCATAATTCCTTTCAGTCAGGCGGTGTCTGCTCCCCGCACCATGACCAATCTCAGCCCGCGCTTTGACTACCAGTTGGCTGCCAACAACGTCCTGACGGCTCGCTACCAGTTCTTTGACAGCAACACCACCAACAACGGAATCGGGCAGCTCAGCCTCGCGTCGCAGGGCTACAACACCCATACGCTCGAACACACCCTGCAAGTGAGCGACACGCAGGTATTCAGCGCCAAAACCCTGAACCAGTTTCGTTTCCAATACCTCCACGACGTCAGCGACCAAACGGTCCAGAACTTCGAGCCCGCCATTTTCGTTTTGGGGGCGTTCACGGGGGGCGGCAATTCTAGCGGGACTTCCAGCGACACCCAGGACCACTACGAGTTTCAAAACCTAACATCCTTCTTTTTTGGCAAGCACACCTTGGTCGTGGGCGGCCGTTTGCGGGATGTGCAGGATTCCAACACTTCCATCGCGAACTTTAACGGCACGTTTACCTTCCCCTCGATCGCCGCCTATCAGACCGCAGAGCTCGCCCTCCAATCCTGCACGGGAGAAGGGGGAAGCGATTGTGAAGTGAGCGGGCCGAGTCAGTTTTCGATCGTCACCGGACGCCCGCTCCAAATCGCCAACCTGCTTGACGTGGGGCTCTTCGCGCAAGATGACTGGCAAGTCCACCGCAACATGACCCTGAGCTTGGGCCTGCGCTGGGAGACGCAGGATGACATCCACGATCATTCCGACTTTGCCCCGCGGGTGGGTTATGCCTGGGGGCTCCATCGGGCGCAGAAGGGACCGGCGACGACCGTCCTGCGTGCCGGCTTTGGCATATTCTACGATCGATTTCCGGAGAACCTCGTGCTTCAAGCTGATAGGTTGAATGGCATCAACCAACAAACGTTGCTCATTTCGTCTCCAAACTTTTTCCCGGAGCTTCCCGCCACCACAACGCTCGAAAGCCTTTCCAGCTCCCTTCCCACCAGCTATCAGCTTGCCCCCAATTTGCGGGCTCCTTATACCTTGCAGTTTGCGACAAGTCTCGAGCAACAAGTCACCAAGAATGCCACGGTGTCAGTCACCTATCTCCATTCTCACGGAGTTCATCAACTTCTACTCGATGATCTCAACGCCCCGCTTCCCGGGACATTTCCGCTCGGGGATCCATCTGTCGGTCTGCGGCCGTTGGGAAATAGCGTGGGGAATCTCTATCAGTACGATTCCGTGGGGCTCTTCAACCAGAACCAACTGATTAGCAATTTCAACCTGCGTCTCGGCGCCAAGCTTTCGCTGTTTGGCTACTATACGCTCAACTATGCTGATTCCGACACTACGGGGAACACCCCCACGGTCGCCATGAACCCCTATAACCTTCTGGAGAGCTACGGGCGAGCGTCCTTCGACATTCGCAATCGGTTTTTCATGGCGGGGACTTGGAATCTGCCACATCGGTTTGCCCTGAGTCCTTTCCTGGTTACGGCTTCCGGGGCGCCCTTTAACGTCACAGTGGGGCCGGATCTGTTCGGGACAGGAGTTTTCAACGCCCGGCCCGGCTTCGCCCCTGCCGGTGCATCCGGTCCTGGTATCGTGACAAAATCGCTGGGCACTTTCGATACTGAGCCGCAAGCCGGCCAAGCTCTCGTCCCATCGAATTACTTTACCGGTCCCGGGCAATTCACGCTGAACCTGCGCCTGAGCAAGACCTTTAGCTTTGGGAAGGAAGTGGGAAGGCGCGCGAACACCGGCGGTGGCGGTGGGTACGGCGGGGGCGGCGGAGGTGGTGGTGGACGGGGGGGTGGTGGCGGTGGGGGATACGGCGGTGGTGGCCTGGGTGGCCGCGGAATGGCCGGCGGCGGTGGACGGGGAGGCGGTATCTTTGGTCCAGGGAATACCAGCACCAAGCGCTACAATCTTACGTTCAGCGTCTATGCGCGCAATCTCACGAATAACGTCAACCTCGGGACGCCCATTGGTGTGATCGGTTCGCCACTGTTCGACCACTCGAACTCGCTGGGCGGCGTTTTCGGCGGCGGTCCTGGCGGAGGCAGCCAGGCGATGAACCGCCGCATTGATTTCCAAGTGGTCTTCAGCTTCTAGTCAATCCTTAATGGCTTGGTACGCCAACCGGATGGCTTTGGTTTCGAGGTTCAGGCCGCCGTCGGGGTGGAGTTGTGCCATGAAGACGATCACCATATCTTCCTTGGGGTCGATCATGAACGAGGTGTAATAGAACCCACCCCAATAATAGGAGCCCACCGAGCCCAGTTCGGTCAGTTGCCGGGCCGAGCTGACGTCACCGAATCCCAGGCCGTAGCCTTGATCCTGGAGTTTGCCCTGCACGTGGTTCTGGCTCATCAGTTCCACGGACTTGCGGCTGATGATGCGCACGCCATTCAGCTCGCCGCCGTTCAGCATCATTTGGCAAAAACGGTAGTAATCTTCGGTGGTGGAGGTGAGCCCGCCGCCTCCGGAGAAATAGGTTCGCGGGGCGCGGGCGGGATAATCCGCTGAGTACGAGAACCCGCTCTCCTCCGTAATCACCTGACCCGGGAGGATCGGGTTCAGTCCCTTGTCCGGGTAATATGTGTAGGCTGTGGCGAGCCGCGGGATTTTCTCGTCCGGCAGAAAGAAGCCCGAATCTTTCATGCCTAGAGGCTTGAAGATACGCTCCTCGAGGAACTTGTCAAACGGCATCCCGGAGATCACCTCCACCAAACGGCCGAGCACATCGTCCGCCAGGCTGTATTCCCACGCATCCCCAGGTTGAAAGAGCAGGGGTATCGCGGCCAGCTTCTTCACTCCCTCGGCGATAGTGCCTTCCTCTGACGCCAGTCCTGCGCCGATACCCGCGTCGCGGTAGGCCTTACCGAGGCGGGCATTCCACTGATAGGTCAGCCCGGAGGTGTGCGTGAGCAATTGGAAGATGGTGATGGGGCGCTTGGCGTCAACCAGCGCTCCTGGCGGGGAGGTCTTGTCCTGCGGCCAGGGTGGGTCCAGGACCTTCATATGCTTGAATTCCGGGAGATAGTCGGAGACCGGGTCGTCCAGCGTGAAGCGCCCCTCCTCGTAAAGAATCATGACCGCCACGCTGGTGATGGGTTTCGACATGGAGCAAATGCGGAAAATGGAGTCCTTCTGCATGGGCTTCTTCGACTCGCGGTCAGCCATGCCCACGGCTTTGAAATATGCAATCTTGCCGTGTCGTGCCACTAGGCTGACGCCCCCCGCGATGAGCCCGTCATCGACACTTCTTTGGATGGCGCTTCCCACGCGCTCCAGGCGTTCGGACGAGAGGCCCACGTCCTCCGGAGCCGCTATGGTGCCCCCCGCCGTGGCAGCGCGTGACGCGACGCTGGGATTGGCTTTGGGGTGGGAGGGCGTTTGTGGTTGAACCCAACCCTCCAGAGACAACCAAAGGACAAAGGCCACAAACCCTGGTATCAGTTTTTTCCGCATGAGGGCTCCTTTTCGCGGGACTCATCCCCGCCTGGAACTTACTTGCGCGGCTCTTCTCCTCCCGTCGCCATAGCGGGAGGGCTGGATTGCAGCAGGGGAACTGTGAAGTACTGTTTCGAGGCATGTTCCCACTCCGGCATGCTGAGGCCGGTCGGGTCGTAAACAATCCGGCCCGCACGCAGGGTCATGCGGTTCACCAGCTTCTGCTTACCTATCATCTTGGCATTGCCGCAATCGGTATAACCAAAATTACCATTCATAAGTTCAAGGACGGCGATGTCTGCTTCGCTCCCTACGCTTAGCGTGCCCAGCTCCGGCCGGCGAATCTCGTGCGCCGGGTTGACGGTGGCGCGCCGGATGACGTCTGCGAGCGGCACTCCCATAGCAAGGAACTTGGACATGGTGGTGATCTGGTCGACCACGGCGCCGTTGATGTTGCCGGTGTGCCGGTCGGTGGACATGGAATCAGGAATGAAGCCCTGCTGGACGGCGGGCACGGCATTGCGGAACCAGAAGCTGCCGGCGCCGTGACCCACGTCGAAAATCACCCCGCGCCGGCGCGCTTCCCACAGGAAGCTGTTCACCTTGCCGTGCTCATCCAGGATGGGGAATTGCTGCGCAAAGACGTGGGTGTGGATGTCGCCCGGCCGCATGTGTTTCAGGAGGAGATCGGGATAAGAGCGCTCCGGAGGGCGTGGCCAGAAATCCACCATGATGGGAACGCTCGCAAGGTTGCCACATTCCACGGCGCGATCGACCGCCGCCCAGGGCGGATGCTCCGCGTCCCAGGGTTTCTCCGTCCAGTAGTGGGCGGTCTTGACGCCGACGATAAGGCTCGAATACTTGTGGATGGTTTCCGCGCAGAGGTGCGGGAGCATGTCGGGCACATCCTGCTCAAAGCCGCTATTCATGCCGTCGGCAACAATGTTGAGGAAGGCCAGCACGCGCACCGTCGAGCGGTCGATGACCTCCTCCTTCATGCGCAGGAAGGTGCGCGCGCCGCTGCTGCCGGCATCGACGATGGTTGTGACCCCCGACGCCAGCGCCAGGTCCGCGAGAATCCCCAGCGGCATGATGGGCGTCCGGCTATCGGGCGCGAACCAATCCGGGTCCGTGCCGCCGTGTCCCGTGTGATAATGAATGTCCAGCAGGCCCGGCGTCACATAGAGACCGGACACGTCCACAATCCGGCGCGCGTGCTCGCCCTGGATGTTCTTCTCCACCGCCGTGACCTTGCCCGCTTGAATCGCCACGTCTCTTGCCTCGTCAAGGTGGTTGGCAGGGTCGATGACATGCCCGCCCTTGAGCAGCAGGTCATATTCCTGGCCGCGCGCGCCTGCGCACAGAACCAATCCCAGAACAAATCCGATCAGCGCCGTTTTCATCGATGGCTCCTTGCTTGCTCTAAGCTGACTACACTAAATAATGCTCTTAATTGGTGACGACCGTAGAGTTCAGTTCCTCAATGCCCCGGCGCACATTCTCGACCAACCCGTCCAGCGAGTTGAAAAGGAAGTTCGAGGCATGGCTGGCCTTT
>Ga0326728_10006416_pt1 | contig 31685 bp, 34 predicted proteins | sample MB3enrmetagenome_FD_207602 | JGI IMG/M metagenome (GOLD analysis project Ga0326728, IMG submission 207602) | Lab enriched peat soil microbial communities from McLean, Ithaca, NY, United States - MB31MN | ecosystem: Environmental > Terrestrial > Soil > Wetlands > Peat | place: USA: New York...
AGGGTGAGTTGCGATGGTGGCGTCGCAACCGGCAGCTGCGCGGTAGGTTCAGGCGCACCTTTCATTCGAGCCCACGTACACCCGCTCGTGCATAGGCTATCAACGAACAACAGCACCGTCAGGAGGAGAACGGTCCCGACCCGAACCGAGGCCGGGCCTCGATCCACAGGTTCAGCGACACCGCTCGTCGTTGACTCGCTAGGGGCGGCTCCGGACGGAACGTGACTGCAATGCAACGCCTTCGAAACACTAAGCGCCGTCATGAGGCGAGTGACGCGGCGCGAGGCCAGCTGCTGTGGCATAATAAGCAAGTCCCTCTGATACCGGCGCAGCCACCTGGAATCAATCCCGCCCAGCCGCGGCCGCTGGAGTTTTGTAGAGCTACTTGCACATGGGTCCCCTCGCCCTGAGACCGCTGGCCAACGCGGCGCTGGTGTGTTGGGCCAACAAACTACAGGCCTGCCCCCGCGACCGCGCTCCGCAAGATTCGTCGCCGTAGAAATGCGATAGCTTGGAATGACACGACGGGACGGCGTCCCATTGAAATAGGCCTCTACCGCCGTGCCGATCAAAACTACCCGCTACCGGCACAGCCAGGGTGCTGGACACGACTTCGGAACTCGTGGCAGTCGGCAATCACCGCAAGGAGTCCATTCCATGAGCGACGAGAAGCCGGCCGACAAGCTGAAGGAGCTTGGTGTGTGGAGCGGTCACCGCAACATGACGGTGGAAGACATCGCCAGGCTTCAGCCTGGTCTGGGACGGATCATGCCGGAAATCGGGCAACGCACGTGGAAGCTGTACTACGCGGCAAAGGCCAAGAACTGGCCGCTGGCGGCCTTTCAGGCCAAGGAGATCACCGAGATAGCGCTCGCCAAACACAGAGGCATCAGGGCCTTTTGCCCTTTTGGATGCCGGCCCAGATTGACTCGTGTGGCCAGGTGCGATAAGGCTGGCGCCAGGAAAGAGGGGTGCCCGCAGGCCAGCGGGTTTTTTTTGCCCGCACTGCTGACCAGGCGGTTAAGAGCCGATGCACGCATATCCGGGATTTGCCTTCGCGGTCCAGTCGCTGCTGACGCTTGGCATCGTGTTTTCCATGCTCTTCTACCTGGTCGGCTATTCCGAAACGCGGCGTTTCTTTCGCCGCCCGCGCAGGTCACACGGCGGCAACGGCGAAGAACGGAAGCGCCCCGGCGTAACGGTTCTGAAGCCGCTCAAGGGGCTCGACGCCGACCTGTACCACAACCTGTCGACCTTCTGTGAGCAGGAGTACCCGGAGTTTCAGATCCTCTTCGGTGTCGCCGATGCCGACGATCCCACAGTGCGGGTCGTACGCCAACTGCAGGCTGCCTATCCCGGCGTTGATATCGGCTTGGTGATTGACCGGCGTGTCTACGGAACCAACTATAAAATGAGTAATCTTCACAACATGTATCGCGCCGCGAAGCACGACGTGATCGTGATCTCCGACAGCGACATCCGGGTCGGCCGCGACTACTTACGCCGCCTTACCACCGAGCTGCAGGACCCTGGAGTCGGGCTGGTGACCTGCCTGTATCGGGCGGTCAACACCGGCGGATCGCCGACGTTGGTGGAGACGCTGTTTATCAACACGGATTTTGCCCCGATGGTCCTAGTGGCGCGGGTGGTGGAACAGCCGAGTTACGCTTTCGGGGCGACGATGGCGCTGCGGCGTTCGACGCTCGATGAGATCGGCGGCTTTCTGCCGCTGGCGAACTATCTGGCGGACGATTACCATCTCGGCCACTGCATCGCGGCGCGTGGCTATCGCCTGGTGCTGTCCGACGTGGTGGTGGAAACGGTGCTCGCCCTCGGCAGCTGGCGGCGGCTGTTCGATCACCAACTGCGTTGGGCCCGCACGCAGCGCAACTGCCGCCCGGGCGGACATTTTGCCAGTATCGTGACCCACGGCACGCTGTGGGCGACGCTGAACCTGTTGTACAACCATTTCAGTCCCCTCGCCTGCCTGCTCGCCGCACTGGTGTATGCGCTACGGATCCGCACCGCGAGCGCGATCTGCAACCGCTATCTTCAGACGCCGCTGACGCCTGCCGGCGCGTTGCTGGTGCCGCTCAAAGATCTGCTCATCTCTGCCGTGTGGCTGCTCAGTTTCCTGGGCGACACGGTGCGCTGGAGCGGTCATGAATTCCGCGTCTTGAAAGACGGGCAGATGGTCTTGGTGACGCCCGCAGCCTCCGCGGAACCAGCGGCGGTCTCTTACCCGCCGGTGCGAGAGGAAGAGGACCGGCGTGCGGCATCGCTGTGAGGGCGCGCATCGCTTATCGCCCTGACCATACCGCCGTCACTCGGTCCGATGCAGGAGCTGGTCGATGACGGCCCTTACTTCGTCCTTGTCGGGCGATGGCGGGAGGACATCGAGTGAGCGGCGCGCCTGCTCGCCGTACTCGGCAGCCAGAGCGCGGGCCTCTGCAAGCACGCCACTGGCGCGGATGCGCCCACGGATGTATGCAATCTCGCTCTCGCTGAGCTGCGGGCTCTGAAACGCGCGCGCCACCTCCGGGTCGCGGCCCACCGCAAGGACGATCGGCAGTGACGGGTTGCCGTCACGCAGATCGATGCCGACCGGCTTGCCGACGCGTTCTTCGGTGCCCTCGACGTCCAGCAAATCGTCGACCACCTGGAACGTCATGCCCACGTTGAAGCCGCATGCGGCCATGGACTCGACAACCGGCTCCGCCGCCCCCGCCAGATACGCCGCGGTGCGGGCTCCCTGTTGAAAGATGCTAGCGGTCTTACGGCTGATGATCTCGAGGTAATCCTGGAAGGTGACGGCCGGGTTATGGCGGAAGCGGCCCTGCATGACCTCGCCTTCGGTCAGACTGATGCAGGCGTCAGCCGCCCAGTTGATCAGCTTCTCCTCGAAGCGGGCGCACAGCTGGAAGGCGCGACTGAAGATGAAATCACCCGCTACCAACGCGTTGGCGAGGCCGTACTTGCGAAACGCCGAGTCCTTGCCGCGCCGGACGCTGCTGCCGTCGATGATGTCGTCGTGCAGCAGGCTGGCGGAGTGGATCAGTTCGAGCGCGGCAGCCACGTCGACGATATCCCGCAACTCGCGGCCGCCGCAAGCGCGAAATACCAGCAGCGTCACCACGGGGCGTACCCGCTTGCCGCCGGAGTCGATGAGGTAATTGGAAACGTCCGACAAAAGATCTTCGCGCGAGCTGATCTGCGCCGCCAACCGCGACTCGACCATTGCCAACGCCGCGCCGAGTGTGGGCTCGTCAGCTTGGGAATGGGCGCGCGCGAGGATCTGTGCTCGGGTGGTCACACGGGTCTCTGAGTAGCGCGGTCAGATAATGTGAAAACGGCGGTTGAGTCAAGGTAGAGAACCCGCTAGCAGCACTTGGTGTTTGGAATTCGTCGTACCGGAGTCAAGCTCTGTTCCGAGCTGCTCCCGAGCGAGCCACCACGTCCGCCGGAAGCCTCTGGAGTGCGGGCGGCGAGCGGCCTGGTGGAACCTACGGTCCGAGGTCCTGCCTCGCGGCCGCGGGGCGCGTTGCTTTTCCGCCGCCGAGCCGTTACGTTCACGGAGACTTTTAGGACAGATGCGGTTCTCACCTTCCACCATAAGGCGGCTCGGCAAAGAGAGCGTGGAGATCGTCTGGAACGACGGCCACAAAAGCGTCTACCAGAACCGCTACCTGCGCGACCATTGCCCCTGTGCCGGCTGCCACCAGCGCCCGGCGCATTCGTTGCCGGTTCTGGGCAACGGCGACTTGTACCCCGTGCAGACCGAAGTCGTCGGCCGTTACGCCATCGGTATCCACTGGAGTGATCGGCACGACAGCGGGATCTACAGTTACGCGACATTGCGGCAGTTATGTCCTTGCGAATTCTGTCAAAGTGGCGTCGCCAACGCGGCCACCGCATGACCGGCATCGACGACATCCGCGAGCGCCTGACCGAGGTACGCCCACCGGGGTTCTCCCATGACGTGGTTGCGGCCGGGATGGTAGGCAGCATCGACAACCAAAACGGTAAGGTGACGATCGATCTCGAAGCGCCACCCATGCCCTCCAACAGCCTCGCCGCAACGGTTGCAGACATCCGGCGCGCGGTCGGTGCGATGGAGGGGGTCAAAGAGGTCAACGTCCGTTTTCTGCCATCCGCCCACGCCGGCGGAGGTCAACGGCCGGACGGCCAACGGCCGGACTCCGGCACGCAGGATCCAGGGAGCGAGCTGGGGCCGATCCCAGGGGTACGCGACATCGTGGCGGTCGCCAGCACCAAGGGCGGAGTCGGCAAGTCGACGGTGGCGGCCAACCTGGCCTTGGCGATGCAGCGGTTGCACCAGCGCGTCGGTTTGTTGGATGCCGACGTCTACGGGCCGAGTCTTCCGATGATGCTCGGGATCTCCGGCCGGCCGCGTGCTTCCGAAGGCAAGCGCATTTGCCCGCTGCAGAAATACGGTCTGCAGCTGATGTCGCTCGGCTTCTTCCTCGACGACAACTCCCCCGTAACCTGGCGTGGGCCGCTGGTCATGGGGCTGGTGCGGCAGTTTCTGAAGGATGTGGAATGGGGCGAGCTGGATGTCCTCGTGGTTGATCTCCCACCCGGCACCGGCGACGCGCAACTCACTTTAGTGCAGCAGGTACCGCTAGCCGGCGGCGTGGTGGTGACCACGCCGCAGGACGTAGCGACGCTGGACGTGCAGCGCGGGATCGCCATGTTTCAACAGGTCAACACCTCCGTGCTCGGGATCATCGAGAACATGAGTTACTATGACTGCCCGAAGTGCGGGAGGCGCGAAGACCTGTTCGGCAGCGGTGGCGGCGAGCAGATCGCGACCCGGTTCGGCGTTCCCTTGCTCGGCCGCATCCCGCTGATCGGTGAGGTCCGAGCAAGCGGGGACACCGGCAAGCCGATCGTGGTCGAGCGGCCGGAGCATCCGGTAAGCCAATTATTCGTGCACATCGCCGGCGCCGTGCTGGAAGCGGTTGCGGCCGAGCGCCTGGCGACCGCGCCGCCAACGATCATCGGTGAGTAACCTGGCCCTTTCCAACATGCAGGGGTTGCCGGCGCTTCGACTTTCGCTTCGCCGTGTGCTAGCGAAGACCGAGATCTTTTTTGAGGAGGCTAGGAGTTCATGTCAACCGTGATCACTGAAGAATGCATCAACTGCGGCGCCTGTGACCCAGAATGCCCGAATACGGCTATTTACGAAGGTGGCGCAAGTTGGGAAATGGATGGGGAAACCCATCCGGCGTTGAGCGACACCCTCTACTACATCGTTCCCGAGAAGTGCACCGAATGTGTCGGTTTCGCCGATGAGGAGCAGTGCAAGGCGGTCTGTCCGGTCGATTGCTGCATTCCGGACCCGAAGAACCCGGAAACCGAGGAAGTGCTGCTTGAGCGAGCCAAGAAGATGCATCCTGATAAGGAGTTCCCCAGCCCCGTTCCATCGCGCTTTCGCAAGTAGGCGGGCTCTTACGACCCAGCAGGGCCAGATTGCGGCGCTGGCGAGCGTTGGATATAAGAGGCTCCACCTCTCGCGTGCCCGGTGGACTTCCACACGTCGACATTCAATCAAGCGTTTGCCCTGGCCCTGTTGGGCTGCATCATCGCGACGGCCGTCGTCAGTATCGGCGGCTATCTGCGCCGACCGCATGACCTGAGCACGGTGGGCGGCTCGACGGTGTTGCGCCCAGGCATCCGCGGTTGGTACTTCGAAAACCTGCAACCGTTCGTGGATCTGTGCGTGCGCTGGGGAGTGCGCCCGACATACCTGTCGTGCGCGCAACTCGTCGGCAGCGTGCTGGTGGCCGCCTGTTACGGCGCCGGCCTGCTGTTTACCGCCGGCTGGCTGCTGCTGTGCACGGGAACGTTCGACATCATCGACGGCCGGGTCGCTCGGCGGACCAACAGCGGCAGCCGGCGCGGCGCATTCCTGGACTCGGTGGTGGATCGCTTCGCGGATTCGATCGCCTACCTGGGGCTGATGATTTTCTTTCGCGACTCTTGGGTCGTGTGGGCCGTCTTCTTCGCTCTGCTCGGCGGCCTGATGGTGAGCTATGTACGCGCCCGCGCCGAAGGCTTGGGGGCACAGTGCACGGTCGGTTTGTTGCAGCGCGCGGAGCGTTACGTCATTCTCGGGTTCGGCACCATTTTCGGCTCACTGGTCGAACATATCAGCGGGTCGTGGCTGCCGGCGCCGCACTACTGGCTGATCATTGTGACCATTGTGGTTTTGGCCGTGCTCAGCAATTTGACCGCGCTACAAAGGGTGCGCCACGTCTGGCGAGTGCTAGGAGAATCGTCCCGTGCCTGAGGGCGCGCAAAGTACTGAGCTTGCCGGCAAGGCCAAGCGCGTCGTGGGCATCTTCGTCCTGATGGCCGGTGGCGGCATTGTGTTGGACAGCTCGGCGGGCTGGGCCGGAACCGTGATCATGCTGATCGGGATGGCGTTCTTCATCTGGGGAGTTGCCGAGGCGAGGCCACGCGCAACTGTCATGCTGCCCGGGCATGACAGCCACAACACCGCAGCGGCAGCCAGGCCAACGGAAAGTAACCCGTGAACCGTACCATCCGCATCGCCTTGAGCATCGCCATATCAGCGGTGTTCTTGGGTTTCGCCATACGCAAGGTGGACTGGGCCGAAGCGGCGGCGGCGCTGGCAGCGGCGCACTACATCTACATCGTGCCCATGTTCGGCGTCACCGTCTGGACCCTCTACATTCGGGCGCAACGTTGGAGGCTTCTGCTCCGTCCGGTTGGAACGCCCGCCATGCGTACACTGGTGGCAGCCACGAACATCGGTTTCATGGCCAACATGGTGCTGCCGCTGCGTATGGGCGAGGTGATCCGGCCGGTCTTGGTGAGCCGCAAGGAAAGCGAGCCCCTCAGTGGCATCCTTGCCACGGTGGTGCTGGAACGCATCTTCGACATGTTCACGATCCTCTTTCTGTTCGGAGTGTCCGCTTCCCTGGTGGCCGTCTCCGAGCAAGTCCGCCACTGGGGGTACTACCTCTCCGGTCTGGCGGCGGTGGTCGCCGCCGTGGTGATGGTGGTGCGCTGGCAAGAGAAGCTTGCCTTGCGCCTGTTACAGTTCGTGCTGCACCCGTTGCCGGCGACAATCAGCAGTCCGGTGGATCACTTCTTTGGCGGCTTCGTGCAGGCGTTGGAAACGTTGCAAAGCCCTTTGACTTTCTTACAGTTGCTCGGCTGGTCGCTGTACCTGTGGCTGGTCATTGCCGGCATTTACCTGCTGGGCCTTTTGACCTTCGACGTGCCCGCGCCGCTGCTGGTCGGTTCCATCACCGTGAGCGCCATCGTCGCCATCGCCGTGTCGGTACCGTCCGCCCCGGGCTATATCGGCTCGTTCCAGCTGGGTTGCACCCTGTCGCTGGCCATTTTCCAGGTGTCACAGAGTCACGCGATCGCCTATTCGATCGTCCTGCACCTCACGCAGTTTGCCGGTGTCGTTGGTGCTGGGCTATACTCGCTGGCGCGAGAAGGCATGACCATGCGACAGCTCGAAGCGGTATCGGAAGCCGATGGGGCAGTGGTTTGAGGGCAAGACGGTTGTCCTGGGCCTGACCGGCGGCATCGCCTGCTACAAAGCCGCCGAGTTGGTGCGCGTGCTCACGCGTAACGGCGCCACGGTCCGGGTGATGATGAGCGCGGGCGCGCAGCAGTTCATCACCCCGCTTACCCTGCAAACGCTGTCGGGCCACCCAGTGGCCACGAACACGTTTGCTCTGACGCAGGGATCCGACATCGACCACATCCGGTTGGCGGACTCCGCCGATGTCCTGGTGATTGCCCCGGCAACGGCTAACATCATCGGAAAGCTCGCCGCCGGCATTGCCGACGATCTGATCACCACAGTCGCGCTCGCCACGCGCGCACCGATGGTGCTGGCGCCCGCGATGAACGTCCACATGTACGAAAACCCCATCGTGCAGGCGAACCTCGACCGCTTGCGAACGTACGGGTTCCGCATCGTCGAGCCGGGCGAGGGGTCCTTGGCTTGTGGCTACGAGGGCAAGGGACGCTTGCCGGACACCGAAATCCTGCAAGCGGAGATCGAGCGCGCCCTCAGCCCACAGGATCTGCAGGACGAGCGGGTCTTGATCACCGCCGGTCCGAACCGCGAGCCGCTCGACCCGGTCCGCTTCATCTCCAACCGCTCCACCGGCAAGATGGGCTTCGCCTTGGCCGCCGCGGCGTGGCGCCGCGGCGCTCAGGTGAGCCTGATCGCTGGCCCGTGCGCGCTTCCGACTCCGCACGGCGTGCAGCGCCGCGATGTCGTGATAGCGGAGGAGATGCGCCAGGCCGTCAGCGCCGCGTTCGAACCCGCGACGATCGTCCTGATGGCCGCGGCGGTTGCGGATTACCGGCCGGTTAGGGTCGCCAAAGAGAAGCTGAGGAAAGGCGGCGGCCCCATGGCGCTCGAGCTGGAACGCACCGCCGACATTCTGGCGGAGTTGGCGCCGCGCAAGGGGTCGCGCATCGTGGTGGGTTTTGCCGCCGAAACCGAGCAGGTCATCGCCAATGCGGAACGCAAGCTGGCAGAAAAAGATCTCGACCTCATCGTCGCCAACGACGTGGCGGGCGCGGATACCGGGTTCGCGGTCGACACCAACGCCGTCACCATCATCGACCGCACCGGCCACCGCGAAACGGTGCCGCTGATGAGTAAGGACGCGGTGGCCGACCGCATCCTCGACCGGGTGCTCGCGTACAAGCGACGAGCCGCGTCCTGAGTGATTCGATGGGCATGCCGAGGAGCCCCGCACCCGTGAAGCTGATTGCGGGGCTGCTGGCTTCTTCGGACGACCTGCTAGGAGAAGCGGCCGAAGCCTTGTCGCAGCGCTTCGGCGCGCTGGATGCGTTCTCGATCCCTTCGAGGTGGGACCTCAGCAGTTACTACCGCGACGAGATGGGCGACGTCATCCGGCGTCAGTTCCTCAGTTTCGAAACGCTGATCGCTCCGGACGTACTGGCGGAGTCGAAACAGATCACTGACGGCATGGAGGGCGCGTGGCGCACAGGATCGAGGCGGCGTGTGAACATCGATCCGGGGTATGTCGCCACCACGAAGCTGGTGTTGGCATCGACCAAGGATGCCGCGCACCGCGTGTATCTTAACGGCGGCATTTACGCCGAAGCGACTTTGCACTTCAGCAAGGGCTCGTTCCAGCCCTATCCCTACTCGTATCGCGATTACGCCGCCGCCGAAGCCATCGCCTTCTTCAATCGCGTGCGCACAACCTACCTCTCCCAATTGCGGGCGATGGCAGACTGAGGCTACCGGAGAAGGCGTTGGGTACGCTCGAAGCCACCGCGTGTCATTCTGAGCGCAGTCCGCGGGGCGAGGAATCTCGCAGCGGAAGGGGGGCTCATCGTGACCGAAGAAGATCCCTCGCCAGGCTCAGGATGACGGAGCGGAAGTCCCCATGCGTCAGCGTCAATCAATCGCGGCCGAGGCCTGCAGCAATGGCGTCTCGTCGAGCGACGGTAGCTCGTGCCGTTCGTTGAGCAGATCGATATCGCGCTGCAGCCGCTGGGTGAGGCGACCGCGGCGGTCGAGGCCTCTCAGCGCCCAGCGCACCTCCTTCGCCAGCGCGATCGCGCGCAGGCCGGTGGGGTCCGCCGCTTGGCAATCCGAGTGCTTCCCGTGCCGGAGCAAGTCGATGATGGCGGCGTGGCAGGCCGCGTTGTAGCGCGCCGCCACCTCCGGCGCCAAGAGGTAGCGCGAGCGCAGGGTGAGTCGTCGCATGATCCGATGCCACTGCTCCAGGCCGTGCACGGTGATGAAAGAATCGAAGATGCGTTTGTTGGTGCGGAACGAGAACAGGGTGCGCGAGACCACGCTCTCCACCAAGGCGTCGCACTGCGGGAAGCGGTGGGCGCGCAGCTCGCGGATGATGCTACGGCCCACGGAGTGCTGCAGCGCGTCGAAGCGCGCCTCCCAATAGATGTGGCGTAAGGTGCGGGCGCGAAAGCTGACAATCAGTTGCGCCGGCACGAAGTGGTTGTGCGAGTAGACATCGCCGGCCAGGTGCGTGAGATAGCCGTAAGCAAAGGCGCGCTGGGCGTCGGTCTCCGCCCGCTGCAGAACCGCCCAGCCGACCTCCCAAGAATGGCAGTGGGCCTGCTGGGCGCGGGTGTACTTCTTGGCCTGGGTGATGTCGGCGCCAATGCATCCGTAAAGGTACTCGAGGCGGTGGCGGCGCAGCAATCGTTGAACCGCCACACCCAGGATGGTAAAGTTTTGCAATACTTCTGACCCGTGTGCCAGGTGGGTGATGGGTCCCCACCCCCAGGCCTGCGCCGGAGCGAAGATCACGACGACAAAGGCAACACTACAAAGATAAACCATCAGATGAATCGTACTCCCCCCAGCGATGCTCCACAAGGCGCTTTACAGATGCTGCTCGATCAGTTGCGCGCCTACGTCGAGTACCAGCAATCCACGGGGGTGGAAGATTTTCCCCTGCGTGGTCCGCCCCCCGCCGTTGAGGCGGGCGGCGCCCTGCCCCGCCCGGCACCGCGCGCGTCACCTGTCGCTGCCGAGACACCCGCACTCACCAAGGTCGTAGCCGGATCGGGTGATCTCTTCGTGTCTTCGGGGGTGCGGCGCGCCGACACCTTGGAGACGTTGCGGGCCGAGATCGGCGACTGCCGGCGCTGCAAGCTCTGGCCGGGGCGGACGCACCTCGTCTTCGGCGTTGGGAACCCGCGGGCCAGGCTGATGTTCGTCGGCGAGGGCCCGGGGCGCGATGAAGATCTGCAAGGCGAGCCGTTCGTCGGCCGCGCCGGCCAGTTGCTCACGGAGATCATCACCAAGGGGATGAAACTGCGGCGGGAGGACGTCTACATCGCCAACGTCATCAAGTGCCGCCCGCCGGAGAACCGTAACCCCGAACCGGACGAGATTACGTCCTGTCAGCCGTTTCTGCTGCGGCAGATCGAGATCATCAGTCCCAAGGTCTTGGTGGCGCTCGGCACGTTCGCGGCGCAGACGTTGCTCGGGCTGCGCGTGCCCATCTCCCGGCTGCGTGGGCACTGGTACGATTACCACGGCATCAAGCTGATGCCGACCCTCCATCCCGCTTACCTGTTGCGCAACCCCAACGACAAGAAGCTGGTGTGGGCTGACATCAAGATAGTCATGGCCGAGTTGGAGCAGTACGGGTGAGCCTCCCCACTTATAGGGCACGGCGGAGCGCTGCGCTCGTTGCCACGCTCGCCGTTCTGGTTGCCACCGCGGTCAGCCGCGGGGCGGAGCCCCAACCGGTCGCAGGGCCGGCGGGCGTCGGCAGCAAACGGATCGACCTGATCGTGGTCGACGCCGGCATCAACCCTGCCACCGCCGATTTCATCCACGAATCGATCGCCGCGGCAAAACGCGACGGCGCCCGTGCCCTGATCATCGAGCTGGACACGCCGGGGGGCTTGCTGGACTCGACCAAGTCGATTGTCAAGGATATTCTCGGTGCGCCGGTGCCGGTGATCGTGTACATTGCCCCGAGTGGTGCCGGCGCCGCCTCCGCCGGCGTCTTCGTCACCATGGCCGCCAACCTCGCCGCCATGGCGCCGGGCACGAACATCGGCGCGGCGCATCCCGTCGGCGGGCAGGGAGAGGACATCGGCGGTGACATGCGCGAGAAGGTCGAGAGCTTCGCCGCGTCGCTGAGCAAGACGATCGCTCAGGAACGCGGGCGCAACGCGGAGTGGGCCGAGAAGGCGGTGCGCGAGAGCGTGTCGGCGACCGAACAGGAAGCGCTCAAGCTGCACGTCGTCGATATCGTGGCGGCGAGTGTCGACGACCTGCTGCGTCAGGCCAATGGCCGAGAGGTAACTGTCGACGGGCGCAAAGTGAAACTGGACCTCGCGGGCGCCGAGGTCGTGCACCGGGAGATGCGCCTGAAGCAGAAGATCCTCAACATCCTTTCCAACCCCAATCTCGCCTACCTGCTGATGATGGCCGGCATCCTCGGGCTGTACGTCGAGTTCACGCACCCGGGCGTGTTCTTCCCCGGTATTGCCGGCGCCATCTGTTTGCTGCTGGGCATGACGGCGCTGCAAGTGCTGCCCATCAACTACAGCGGCCTAGTCCTCATCCTGCTGGGCCTGTCGCTGTTGATCAGCGAGCTGTTCGTGCCCAGTTTCGGCATTTTGGGCGTTGGTGGTATTGTCGCTTTTGTGCTGGGGTCGCTGTTACTGTTCGACACGCCCGAGTCCAACCTGACGCTGGATCCGAATATCGTTTACGCTGCGGCGGCGACCTTCGGCGCCTTCACCATGTGGGTGAGCTATCTGGTCGTGCGTTCGCAGCGTCGCAAACCGGCGCTGGGGCGTGAAGGGCTGATCGGTGAGATCGGCGAGGTGCGGGAGCGTATCGCCGGCACGCGTGGCGGCAAGATCTTCGTCCACGGCGAACACTGGAATGCGGCATCCGAAGAACCCATCGAGGTTGGCGAACGGGCGGAAGTGGTTCGGGTCGACGGCATGCGTTTGCTGGTCCGGCGCCTGCCGGACCCAGCGCGAGAGACCGCCCCGCGCGGCACGTGACGGGGGCGGAGAGGAGGCGGCGATGATTGGTCCAGTGGCGACGGTCTTTATCGTGCTGGTCATCTTCGTGGTCAGCGGCGTGAAGATCTTGAAGGAGTACGAACGCGCCGTCATCTTCCGGCTCGGCCGGCTGGTGGCGGCACGCGGTCCGGGGATCATCTACGTGATTCCGCTGATCGAGCGCATGCAGCGCGTCGAGTTGCGCACCGTGACCATGGAGATCCCGCCCCAGGACGTCATCACCAAGGACAACGTCTCGGTGAAGGTGAGCGCGGTGCTGTACTTCCGGGTGATTGACGCTAACAAGGCCGTTGTCGAAGTCGCAGACTACCTGTTCGCCACCTCGCAGCTGGCGCAAACCACGCTGCGCAGCACCTGCGGGCAGGCTGAGCTGGATGAGCTGCTGGCGGAGCGCGAGAAGATCAACACACACCTGCAGGAGATTCTCGACGCCCAGACTGACCCGTGGGGTATCAAGGTGGTCGTGGTCGAGGTGAAGCAGATCGATCTGCCGCAGGAGATGCAGCGGGCGATCGCGCGCCAGGCCGAAGCCGAGCGCGAACGGCGCGCCAAGGTGATCAACGCCGAAGGGGAATTTCAGGCCGCGCAGAAGCTGGCTGACGCCTCAGCGGTGATCGGTCAACATCCAATGGCGTTGCAGCTGCGCTTCTTGCAGACCCTGACGGAGGTCGCATCGGAGAACAATTCGACCACCATCTTCCCGCTGCCGATCGACCTGATCGCGCCGTTCCTCAAGCCCGAGCCGAAGTCGTAGCGATCGACGGGGCTAGACGACTGCACGAGTCCGGGATGTCGCACGGACTCCGCCGTCGTCTCCATCCTTGACTCCCGGAGGGCCTTGTGATTAACCGCCACCTGTACCGCTGAGCCGAAACCGGAAGGCACCCGATCAGGTGCCTCTTTTTTTATCGTCGCTGGCATGGAGAGTCTCGCAGTTTCGAACCGATCTACGGAAGCGGGCTGGGCGCTGTTGGATTACCAGTTCGCCCTGCCGGCTGAGTTGATCGCTCAAGTGCCCGCCGAGCGACGGCATCATGCCCGCCTGATGGTTCTGGACCGCCTCCACGCTACTCTGCAGCACACCCGTGTACAGGAACTCCCCGCGCATCTGCGGCCAGGGGATCTGCTGGTGGTGAACGACACCAAGGTCATTCCGGCACGGCTCTTCGGCCGCACCGCTGCCGGCGGAGCGGTGCAAGTGTTGGTGATCCGACCGCTCGGCGGATCGACCTGGCTCTGTCTGGGCAAGCCAGTGCGGCGGCTGCGCAAGGGTGTGTGCCTCAGTTTTCCAGATCAGGTGCGCGCCACGGTCGCCGCCATCCACGGCAACGGACATTACAGCATCGCCTTCGAGGGGGGCGCACCGGTGCACACATTACTGGAACGACACGGCGAGATTCCGCTGCCCCCGTACATCCGCCGTCCTGATGGCCCGCTGCCGCTCGATCGCACGCGCTACCAAACCATCTTCGCCTCCAACCCCGGCGCGATCGCCGCACCGACCGCCGGCCTCCATTTCACTGACGAGCTCATCGCCGCCCTCCAACAGCGGGGCGTCTCGCTGGCGCGCCTGTCACTGCACGTTGGACCCGGCACGTTTCTTCCGGTGCGTGGCGACGATTTCCGCCAGCACGCGATGGAAGCGGAATGGTACGAGATCCCCGAAGCCACCGCGATGCGTATCACCGAGACCAAAGGGACAGGCGGCCGCGTCGTGGCCGTGGGAACGACAACGACACGGGCACTGGAATCGGCCGCCGCGATGCACGGTTCGTTGCAGCCCGGTGCCGGCTGGGCGCACCTGTTCATCACTCCAGGCCACCAGTTCCGTGTCATCGATGCCCTGTTCACCAACTTTCACCTGCCGCGCTCAACCTTGCTGTTGCTGGTCAGCGCTTTTGCCGGTCGCGAGCGCATCCTGGCCGCGTACGCTGAGGCAGTGGCGCAGCGCTATCGTTTCTACAGCTACGGCGACGCGATGCTGATCCAATGAGCGATCGATCCACAGCGTCGCCCTCGCTTGCAACTGACGTAGGGGCGCAGCATGCTGCGCCCCTACACTCAGCGCGCCTGAACTCGCCCGAACCTGTCAGCACATTCGAGGTTGCAGCATCTGACACCGGCACACGCGCCCGTTGTGGCCAGCTGAGGACGGCGCACGGTGTCGTGCAGACGCCGGCATTCATGCCGGTGGCCACGCAGGGCACGGTGAAGGGCATCACGCCTGCCCAACTGCGGGGAGTCGGCGCAGAGATCATCCTGGCCAATGCCTACCACTTGGCCTTGCGGCCCGGCGCCGGGCTGATCCGCGCGCTGGGCGGCCTGCACCGGTTCATGGGCTGGGACAGAGCGATCCTCACCGACAGCGGCGGATACCAGATCTTCAGCTTGGCGCCATTGCGCAAGCTCTCCGATGAAGGGGTCGAGTTTCGCTCTCATCTCGATGGCACTTTGCTCTTCCTGACGCCGGAAGACGTGGTCCGCCTGCAGGTCGACCTCGGCGTCGACATCATCATGACCCTCGACGAGTGTGTTGCGGCGAATGCAACGCGCCAACAGGCCGAAGCCGCTGCGCGGCGGACCTTCGATTGGGCGGCACGGTCACGGGCGGTGCAGACCGCTTCCGGCCAGTTGATGTTTGGAATCGTTCAGGGTTCCACGTACAAGGAGTTACGTCTGCGCCAGGTGGACGAACTTGTAGGACTCGACTTTCCAGGCTATGCCGTGGGCGGACTAAGCGTAGGGGAGGAACGCGAGATCACGATGGCCATGGCGGAGGAGACGGTGGCTGGCCTGCCCAAGAACCGGCCGCGCTACCTGATGGGCGTCGGCTTGCCGGAAGACCTCATCCGCTTCGTCGGCATGGGCTACGATATGTTTGACTGCGTCCTGCCCACCCGCAACGGGCGTAACGGTATGCTGTTCACCGCTTCGGGCCGCGTCAACATCCGCCTGGCGCAGTACGCGTGCGACCAGGAGCCCGCCGACCCGGAGTGTAGTTGCTACACTTGCCGAACTTTTTCCCGCGCCTACTTGCGTCACCTGGCGGTCACCAACGAAATGTTGGGCGGCCAGCTGATCAGCCTCCACAATCTCCATTTCTACCTGCAGTTGATGCGCGATATGCGCGCCGTGATCGCCGCCGACCGGTTCGCGGCGTGGGCGGCCCAACGTGTGGCCCGACTGACGGCAGAGGCCCTCACCCCAACCCTCTCCCAAAGGGCGAGGGAGAAGGCAGAATCATGATCAATCCGGCATGGGCCCAGGCGGCGTCAGCCAGCTCACCGCCGGCGCTGGTGAGCTTTGCGCCCCTGGTCCTGATCTTCGTGGTGTTCTATTTTCTTCTCATCCGCCCGCAACAGCAGAAAGCCAAAGAACAGCGGACGATGATCGCCAACCTGAAGCGTAATGACGATGTAATTACGACGGGCGGATTGTACGGCAAGGTGGTGGCACTCACCGATAAAGTCGTCACCTTGGAGATCGCCTCGAACGTCCGCGTCCGCGTCGAACGGGCGCAGATCGTTTCGTTGGTCAAATCCGGCCCCCCCGAAAACGGAAAAGAGAAGGATAAACAGAAGTGAGAAACCGGAGCCTATTCTATCGCACATTGCTGATCGCCGGTCTCGTCGTGGTGGCGATCATTTACCTCACCCCGACGTACGTGACCGACCTGCCCGAGTTCTGGAAGGCGTATCTGCCGTCGCAACGCATCCACCTGGGGCTCGACCTGCAGGGCGGTACGCACCTCGTCATGACCGTGGACGTGCAGAAGGCGCTCGAGAACTCGCTCGACCACATGATCGAGGAACTCAAGCGCGAGGGCAAAGACGCCAAGGTCAACATCGAGGGGGCCGAACGCAAGGACAGCAGCATTCGGGTGCGCGTGAACAACGCCGAGCGCGAGCAGTTCACCGACCTGGTCAAAGACCGCTTCCCCAACCTGCAGATCGCCAACTCCAGTACCGAAGACGGCACTGCCAGCATGCAACTGATCTTCACCAAGCGTGAAGAGCAGCATCTGCGCGAGTCGGCGCTGGATCAGTCGCTCGAAACCATTCGCAACCGCATCGACCAGTTCGGCGTCAGCGAGCCGATCATCCAACGCGAAGGCAGCCAGGACATTTTGATCCAGCTGCCCGGGATTCAAGATCCGCAACGTGCCAAGGAGCTCATCGGGCGCACCGCCGTGCTGGAGTTCAAGATATTGGCCGAAGTGCCGGACCCAGAGGACTACATCTCGGGCAAGAAACCATTGCCGCCCGGAACCGAGATCCTGAGCGGCGCCGACACGGACCGAGGCGGCGGTCGGGGCACGCCGCCGCCGAAGTATCTGGTGGAAGCGAAAATGCTGATGACGGGCGACACCATCTCCGACGCGCTCGTGCGGCCGGCGTCGCAGCTCGAAGGGCCGTACGTTGCCCTCGAGCTCAACGCCCGCGGCGCCAAGCAGTTTGAAGATATCACCGGCGCCAACGTGGGCCGGCGCCTGGCCATCATTCTCGACAACAAGGTGTACTCGGCGCCGGTCATCCGTGAACGCATCGCCGGCGGCCGGGCCTCAATCACCGGCAATTTCGACATCAAAGAGGCGCGCGACCTGGCGATCGTACTGCGCGCCGGGGCGCTGCCGGCGCCGGTGCACGTCGCCGAGGAGCGCACCGTCGGCCCGTCCCTCGGGAAAGACTCCATCCGCCAGGGGGTCACGTCCTTCGTTGTCGGCGGGTCGCTGGTCGTCGTCTTCATGCTCTTCTACTACAAGTTCGCCGGCGTCCTCGCCGACATGGCCTTGATCTTCAACGTGGTGTTCCTGCTGGCGGCGCTCACGGCCATGCAAGCGACCCTGACCCTGCCAGGCATCGCCGGCATTGTGCTCACCATCGGCATGGCGGTGGATGCCAACGTCTTGATCAACGAGCGCCTCCGTGAAGAGCTGCGTCTGGGGAAGACAGCGCGGGCCGCCATCGATGCGGGATATCAGCGGGCACTGCCGGCGATTCTCGATACGAATACGAACAGCTTCCTGGCCGGGCTGATCCTGTTTCAGTTCGGCACGGGTCCGGTGCGCGGCTTCGCCGTCACCCTGTGCATTGGTCTGGTCAGCAGCGTGTTCACGGCGGTTGTCTGTACGCGGGTGGTCTATGACTACCTGCTCACGTATCGCCGCCTGCAGACAGTGAGCGTGTGATCTATGGCATTCATGCAAATCATCAAGCCTGGAACCCGCATCGATTTCATTCGGCTGCGCTGGGCCGCCTTGGTTTTCTCTTGGATCTTGATTGCCATCGGCCTCGGATCATTCATTTACCACGGCGGGCCGAATTACGGCATCGATTTCACCGGCGGTGTCATGGTACACCTGCGGTTCAACAAAACGACCCCGATCCGCGAGATCCGAGACGGGCTGACTCCCGCCGGCCTCGGCGATTCCACCATCCAGGACTTCGGCGCGGGCGGTGCCGAGTACCTGGTCCGCCTGCCCGTCGAGGCGAGTGAGACCAAGGGCATCAGTGACAAGGTGACCGAGGCGCTCGCGAACAAGTTCGGAAAAGATGGCTTCGAGGTCCTGCGCGTCGAGCTGGTCGGGCCGCGCGTCGGCAAGGAGTTACGGCAACGCGCGCTGCTCGCCGTCGGCTTCGCGACCTTGCTCATGGGGGCCTACATCTGGGTGCGGTTCGAGTTCCGCTTCGGAGTCGGTGCCGCCGTCGCGCTGGTACACGATGTACTGATCGCAGCTGGCGCGCTGTCGTTGGTCAATTACGAGATCGACTTGACCGTCGTGGCCGCCTTGCTGACCGTCGTTGGGTTCTCGGTGCACGACACCGTCATCGTCTGCGACCGCATCCGCGAAAACATGCGCAAGAGCCGGCGTGAGAACATGGCAACGATCATCAACCGCAGCATCAACGAGACCCTGAGCCGCACCGTGCTCACCACCGGCACCGCCATCCTGGTGGTTCTCTCGTTGTTTTTCCTGGGCGGCAACGTCATCCGCGGCTTCGCCTTCACCTTGCTTGTGGGCTTCATTATCGGCACCTATTCGTCCATCTTCATCGCCAGCCCTATCGTGTTGTGGATGGAGCCCGCGCGCGGCACAGCGCGGCCACGGGCGGCTGCTGCCGCCGGGCGCGGCCGCTGACCCCGACCATGGCGCGGCGTTGGAAACTGCCCCCCCGCCAGCCCGAGGTTGAAGATCTCTTGTGCCGCGAGCTCGGAGTCCCGCCGCTATTGGCACGGCTCCTGGCAGCGCGCGGCATCACCACACCGGCGGCCGCCAACGGCTTTTTGAACGCCCGGCTCTCCGAACATCTGCGCTCGCCGATGCTGTTCCGCCACATGCCGGCAGCCGCCGAGCGCGTGCTGCGGGCAATGAACAGCGGCGAGCGCATCGGCATCTATGGGGACTACGACGTCGACGGCATTAGCGGCAGCGCCATCCTGGTGCGTTTTCTGCGCGCCCTCGGGCACGAGCCGGCACTCTACATTCCGCATCGCTTGCGCGACGGCTACGGCGTGAGCGCAGCGGGCGTGCGCACCCTCGCCGCCGCCGGCGCGCGGGTGATGATCACAGTCGATTGCGGCGGCGTGAGCCATCGCGAGATCACGCTGGCGGCCACGCTCGGCATGGATACCATCGTCTGCGATCACCATCAGGTCTCGGGCACTCCCCTGCCCGCCCACGCCGTCCTGAACCCGATCGAGGCCGATGCCGGCTTTCCTTTTCGCGGTCTGTGCGGTGCTGGCGTCGCCTTTTATTTGGCCTTGGGAATTCGGCTACGCCTGCGCGAGGCCGGTCATACCAATCTGCCGGACCTGCGCCGCTACCTGGACCTGGTGACGCTCGGGACCATCGCCGACATCGTGCCGCTGGTCGAGGAGAACCGGGTTCTGGTCAAGCACGGCTTACGCGAGCTGATGCAGACGCAGCGGCCTGGACTGGTGGCGTTGAAAGCGGTAAGCGGCGTGACCGACGTGTCGACCAGCGTGGTCGGTTTCCGCCTGGCGCCGCGCCTCAACGCCGGCGGCCGCCTCGCCGATGCGACGCGCGCTGTAGAGCTACTCACCACGGAGGACCGGGCGCGTGCGGAGGAGTTGGCCGCTGATCTCGATCAGGAGAACCGGGCGCGGCAGACGATCGAGCAGGAGATCTTGCAGGAGGCGCTCTTCCAGGTCGAACGTGACGGCTACCTGGCCGAACGGCGCAGCATCGTGTTGGCGTCGTCCGGTTGGCATCCGGGGGTGATCGGGATCGTGGCGTCGCGGCTGGTCGACCGCTTCTACCGGCCCACCGTGCTGCTCGCCGTCGACGCCGAGACCGGCGTCGCCCGGGGATCCGGGCGCAGCATCCGCGGGCTGAACCTCTACGGCGCGCTCCAGGCGTGCCGCCACCTGGTCGAGGGCTTCGGCGGCCACCGGATGGCGGCCGGCTTGAGCATCCGCCAAGAGCAGATCCCCGCATTCACGGAACACTTCGAGGCAGCTGTGCGCGCCGCGACACGGCCCGAAGACTTCATCCCGGAAACCACGGTCGACGCGGAGTTGAGCTTCGCCGAGATTGGTGACCGCCTCGTACAGGACTTGGCACAACTCGAACCCCATGGTCCCGGCAACCCGGAGCCGGTATTCCTCACCCGCGGCGTCACCGTCATGTCACACCGGATCGTCGGCGAAAGCCATCTCAAGCTGTACTTGCGCCACGGCGATCGGCCCCTGTCGGCCATCGGCTTTGGCATGGCCGATCTGCCGCTGGAGAACGGCGCCTCACTCGACATCCTATTCTCACCCGAGCTTAATGAGTGGAACGGCAGCACGTCGCTGCAGCTGCGTCTGCGCGATCTGCGCGCCGCCGCGGGCAAGCCGTGAGCCCCGCGGCGAAAGGCGGATGGCGCCGGTTTGCCGGTCTTGGCCAACAACTTGACTGCAGTAATACAGCGTGTTAGCCGTTTGGCGTCGGTGGCGGATTCACTGCGGCGAGCCGTGTAATGGACAGAGACGACGCGATTTTGAACAGCAAGGACGTAGCGCAGCTCCTCGATCTCAGCCCCGATACGGTTAACGAATACGCCCGCAAGAGCGTCCTGCCGGCTTTCAAGAAAGGGCGCCAGTGGCGTTTCCGGAAACGGGACATCGCGCTCTTCAAGCGCCAATTACGTGGGGAAACGGCGGCCGCGTGAACGCACGCTAGCCCGATCGTCGAGAAGACCATCAGCCCAGGCAGCGGAGAGACTATGTCGAGCTTCGAAGGAGCCCAAGCGCACCAGAGCAAGATGTATTACGAGTTCTCGCACCTGTACGATCGGTTGTTCACCGGGGTCTTCTATCCGCGCATCGAACGGGTGATCCGCTCGTTGAACATTGGGCTGGGCGCCCGTGTCCTCGAGGTTGGGGTGGGGACGGGCCTGTCATTCGGTGCCTATCCGAAGCACTGCCAAGTCACCGGTGTGGACCTGGCGCCTGAGATGCTGGAGCAGGCGCAGGAAAAGATCACGCGCAACGGCTGGCGCCATCTGCAGGTCATCGAGATGGATGCCCTCAACCTGAAGTTTGCCGACAATACCTTTGACTACGTGATGGCGTTCCACGTCGTTAGCGTGGTGCCCGATGCGGGCCGCCTCATGCGTGAGGTGATGCGCGTGAGCAAGCCCGGCGCCACCATTGCCATCATCAACCACTTCCGCAGCCGGAATCGTTTGCTGGCGGAGCTGGATAGCTTCATCGAGCCGCTCACGCGCCGACTGGGGTGGCATACGTTGTCGCTCGAGGAGGTGGTCGACGGCGCGCCGCTCGGCATCACCCGGACCTACAAGACGGCGCGGCGCTCCCTGTTCACCATCGTGGTCGGCCAGAACCAGAAGTAAGCCGGGCGCCCCGCGTCGCCCGACCCGCTCCAATCTGATCTGAGAACCAACCTGGTCGGGGCCGCCAGACGGCCAACCCCACAGGGGTTTTTTCCCGCCTGTGCCCTTGTGCCGTGCTCTCCGAGCCGTACCATGGCAACAAGACACGGATTGTGGGAGCCAAACGTCACGCAACACCGCACCTCGAACGCCACCAAGGATCAGGAGACGGCGCGTCCACAGCGCACCAGTGCAGCCAGGATCGTGCTTGCGCTCGTGGCCGTCACTGCGCTCATCGTCGCGATAAGGGCCATCCACCTGCAGCATTACCTGCTCGATTTTGTGAATTGGATCCGCAGCGCCGGGTGGCTCGGCCTCTGGGTCTTCGGCCTCGTGTATGTTCTTGCGACGGTGTTGTTCTTGCCGGGCTCGATCCTCACTCTCGGGGCCGGTTTCGCCTACGGGGTCGGGTTGGGGACCGCGGTCGTGTGGATTGGCGCGAACGTCGGCGCAGCGCTGGCATTCGGCCTCGGGCGCACGCTAGCCCGTCAGTGGGTCGCGGCGCGCGTCGAAACCAATCCGCGGTTCGCGGCCATTGACCGGGCCGTGGGACGCGACGGGCTCAAGATCGTGCTGCTCACGCGCCTGTCACCGGTGTTTCCGTTCAACCTGCTGAACTATGCGTTCGGCCTCACCACGGTTTCGCTGCGTGACTACGTGCTCGGCTCACTCGTCGGGATGCTGCCGGGAACCGTCATGTACGTGTATCTCGGCTCGCTGATCACCAGCCTCAGTGAGTTGGCCGCCGGCCGCACCTCGGGCGGCGTCACGCAGCAGATCTTCTACTTCGCCGGACTCGCCGTCACCGTCGTGGTCACGGTGTACGTCACCCAGGTCGCGCGCCGCGCCCTGGCGGAGGCAACCGCCGAGACGAGTTCAGCGCGTGATGAATCACTGCCGACAAACGGAAGGCAGCAGATGGTTGCATCCGAAGCCGCCCGCAGTGATCCGACCAGGAGCCGTTCCGCTGAACCTATGGCCCGAGGCCCTGCCTTGGTGCTGCCGGATGATGAACACAATCGGGCGCTGATCGCCTCCGTGCACCCGCGCGGCTGGGTGAATCCGACGCCTACGGGCCGCTACAACCTGGTGGTCGTCGGTGGCGGTACGGCTGGGCTGGTTTCCGCCGCAGGCGCGGCGGGATTGGGCGCGAAGGTGGCGCTGGTCGAGAGGCATTTGATGGGCGGCGATTGCCTGAACGTCGGCTGTGTACCGTCGAAGGCGCTCATTAGCGCCGCCCGCGTGGCGGCGGACGCTCGCGGCGCCGCTGCCTTCGGGGTCCGCGTCAGCGGCGTCGAGGTCGACTTTCCCGCCGTGATGGAGCGTATGCGGCGCCTGCGCGCCGGGATCGCACCGCACGACAGTGTGCAGCGCTTTGCGGATCTCGGTGTCGACGTCTTCGTCGGCGAGGGTCGCTTTACCGGCCCGACCAGGCTCGCGGTCGGTGGGCGGACGCTGGAGTTTTCACGCGCTGTGATCGCAACCGGCGCGCGTGCCGTTGCCCTCGGCATCCCCGGGCTCGAAGACACCGGCTACCTCACCAATGAGACGGTATTCTCATTAACCGAGCTGCCGCGCCGTCTGGCGGTTATCGGCGCCGGTCCGATCGGCTGTGAGCTGGCGCAGGCGTTCCGCCGCTTCGGGAGCGAGGTGACGCTCTTCGAGGCGGAAACCCGCGTGCTCCCACGCGAAGATGCCGACGCCGCCGCGATTCTCGACCGACGGCTGCGGGCCGAGGGCGTCCAGCTGGTGCTCCGCGGGCACGTCACTCGCGTCGAGCGGCGCGCGTCGGGCATCGTCATCCACTGCGAGGTCGGAACCCGGCAGGATGCCCTGGTGTGCGACGCCATCCTGCTCGGCATCGGACGCGCGCCGAACGTGGAGGGGCTCGGCTTGGAGGCCGCCGGCGTGGCCTACGACAAGCGCGGCGTCACGGTGAACGACTACTTGCAAACGACGAACCAGCGCATCTACGCGGCGGGCGACATCGCCTCCCAGTTCAAGTTCACGCACATGGCGGATGCCCTTGCCCGGATCGTGCTTGCGAACGCGCTTTTCGGCGGCCGCAAGAAGGCCAGCGCCTTGCACGTGCCGTGGTGCACGTACACGCAACCCGAGGTCGCCCACGTCGGACTCTACGAGCACGAAGCCGTGGCCCGCGGGCACGCCGTCAACACCATTACGATTCCCATGAATGAGGTGGATCGCGCCATTCTGGAAGGAACAGACGACGGCTTCCTGCGCGTCTACCTGCAGAAGGGCACGGATCGCATCCTCGGCGCCACGCTCGTTGCCAACCACGCCGGCGACATGATCTCCGAGATTACCGTCGCCATGGTCGGCAAGCGCGGTCTCGGTACCATCGCCAACGCCATCCACCCGTATCCGACGCAGGCGGAAGTGATCAAGAAAGCGGCTGACGCTTACAACCGCAGCCGTTTGACGCCACGCGTGAAGAAGCTGTTCGGGTGGTGGTTGGCAGCCCGGCGGTAGGCCCTTAGCAATGGGAACAATGAGTGAGTTTCCGCTGAGCCTTCGGCTCTTCCTGAAGGCGTATCCTTGGCGCCGGATCGATCCGGTGCCGTGGACGCCGCTGGCCAAGCCGCTCTCCGAGTCCCGGCTCGCCCTGCTCTCGAGCGCCGGCTTCGTCGTGCCAGGGCAGGAGCCCTTCGACGCTGCAGTACGCGGGGGCGACGTGTCGTTTCGGGACATTCCGGCGGGCGTGGACGTTCGCACCTTGGCCGATACGCACCGTAGTGAGTCGTTCGACCATTCCGGACTGCGGGAGGATCCAAACGTCGCCTTCCCCATCGACCGCATTCGTGAGCTGGCGGCGCGAGGGCGGATCGGCTCGATGAACCACCGCCACCTGTCGTTCATGGGTTCGATCACCGCTCCGGGCCGTCTGGTGCGGCACACTGGGCCCGAGGCGGCGCGCCGGCTCGTTGCTGACGGCGTCGATGTCGCGTTGCTGGTCCCGGTCTGACCCATGTGTAACCAGGCCGTGGGCCTGGTCGCCGCCGAGTTGGAGCGACAAGGAATCGCAACGGTTGTGCTGCAGCTGCTCCGCGAAGTCGCGGAACGGGTGCGCCCACCGCGGGCACTGTTTGTGCCGTTTCCTCATGGCTATCCGATGGGCAAGCCGGAGGACCCGGCACAACAGCACGCCGTGCTGGAAGCTGCCCTGCATATCCTGGAAGATCGTTCCCTCACTCCACCGGCGCTGGTCGACCACACTCCATAAACGGCCTCCCAACGCACGAGCTTGAGCACAGGTTTCCTCGCACGCCGAAACGGGAGGGTATTGCGCCGAGGGTGCGAATGGCGCAGCTATGAATGTACGTTCGCAGTTATTTTGTTCGGGCCACAGATCAGAGCTGAAATCCGTCTCATGAATGCCGCTGCGCCCAGCCCCACCGCCGCCGAGTTCGACGCGGCTTTGCGCCAGCACCACCTCGTGCCGTTGCGGCGCGAGGCGCCGCGCACGCTGCAGGTGAACGTCGGCAAGCTGTGCAACCAGGCCTGTCATCACTGCCACGTCGATGCGGGGCCCAAGCGTACCGAGATCATGACGCGGACGACGGCGGAGCAGGTCATCGCGCTGCTTGCCGCCAGTCCGGGGGTCGAGACCGTCGACCTGACCGGCGGCGCGCCGGAGCTCAACCCAAACTTTGCCTTCTTAGTCGAACACGCGCGCGCGCGCGGCCGCCACGTCATCGTGCGCTGCAACCTCACCGTCATCTTCGCTCCAGGCATGGAACACCTGCCCCGGTTCTATCGCGATCACGGTGTCGAGCTGGTCTGCTCGCTACCCTGTTACACGCGGGAGAATGTTGACCAGCAGCGCGGACACGGCGTCTTTGACCGCAGCATTGGGGCCCTACAGCTGCTAAACCGACTCGGTTACGGCCGCCCCGGCTCAGCGCTGGCATTGAACTTGGTGTACAACTCGCTTGGCGCGTTTCTGCCGCCGCCACAGGCCACGCTTGAGGCGCGCTACCGCGAAGAGCTCGGGCGCCTCTTCGGCATCGAGTTCCACCGCCTGTTCACCATCACCAACATGCCGATCAAGCGCTTTGCCGACCAGCTGCATCGCTGGGGCAAACACGACGAGTACATGGGATTGCTCGTCAACCACTTCAACCCGCGCACCGTGCCCGGGTTGATGTGCCGCAGTCTGGTCAGCGTGGGCTGGGACGGCATGCTGTACGACTGCGACTTCAACCAGATGCTGGAGCTGCCGGTCCTCTCACCCAATGGAACGCGACGAGCGCTGACGTTGTGGGATCTCGATAGCGTCGACCGGCTTGCGCGCGCGAAGATCGTGACCGCGTTGCATTGTTTCGGTTGCACCGCCGGCGCCGGCTCGAGCTGCACCGGCGCGTTGGAGTGAGCACGACAGGAACGGCGGTCGATCCGGGTCTAGAACTCGAGCTGAGCCCGGCAGAGCACGGCGTTATTGCCGTGCTGGGCCGGATTCGGGTCAGACAGTACCCTCGACTTCTCCGCTAGAACCTCAACATGGCGTCCAGCTGCGTGCGCAGCAGCGTCGGGTTGCCGGTGAGCGCAGCATCCGAGATTTTTCGATCCAACACGTTTTCGACGTAGGCCTTCGCCGTTAGCTGCAGGTTGGGCAGCAAGACGTAGTCGAAGCGCAGAATGTGTGAGATGATGTTTGTCGACCCGTTTTGTGTCGCGCGCGAGCTGCTCCCCGGCACCGCGGTTGAGAACTGGTTGATGTCGCTGAAGCTGAAGATGGAGAGCACCGCGTCCTTCTCCACCCACGCATAGGTGTACGAGAGCCCCCAGTCGCCCTGGTTCGTGAGCACGTTGTGGTACCAATCCCTGCCGGCGTTGCCGATCCCGACTCCGGCGTAGAAACCGACATTATCATTCTGTTGGTGACGCGTGCCGTCAGCGAAAGTCACCAAGTGCCCGTCGGCCTGACTGTTGTACGCGACGTCGCCAAAAAGCCCCGCCGGCACCCCGAGCCCGAACGGATCGGGGGAGTTCAGCTCGGCGGTCCAGTTGAGGATGTTGTAGCCGGAGGCGTAGCCGATGATCTCCCGATGGCCGTTGGCATCTTTGGCCGACAACACAACATCGTTGCTGTTCGCCAAGTCCGTGTTCTGGTTGCTGTTCACCGAGAAGGGAGCACTGCCCGTATAAGCACTGAGATACGTCCGCGCCACCTGGTTCAAGTTCTGGTAATTGTAGTCGGCGAAGCCTACAGTGGCGGTGGCGAGTGTCCCGAAGGCCGCGTCGCTCACCACCTGTCCCCCACCCATCCACCCATCCGCCCCGTTCGAGACCTCGTTCACCTCCCACTGGAAGGCATTGACCCTCAACCCGCGCAGCACACCGGCGCGCTGGTCCACCAGGTTCAGGGTCTCGGTGGCGCCTTCGGGCGACACGTCATCGTCCCACACCAGTTCGGAGGTGCGATAGTTGGTGAGGCCGAACTTACCGGCCGTGACGGTGACCCAGCCGGGTTCGAGGCCGAAGGTCTTGCCCGGCTTGAGCGTGAGGTAGGCCCAGTCCAGGTTGATCGATTTGCGGTTGAAGGCGCCCGTGAACGTTTGATTGGTCGAGATGGGATCGTTCGGGTCGCCGGTGGCGAGTCGCACGGTGCCACTGATCTCGTCGCTGACATTCGCCGTCAGGCCGATGCGTGCACGGAAGCGGCCGCGGTTGCGCGCAATTGCCCCCTCCTGGTAGAAGCCTTCGTCGCGCAGGCGGATATCGCCAAACGGGGTGATGTAGTTCAGCCACTTCGGCAACCTGGCAAGAACGCTCGCCCTCAGCGACTCCTCTGCGGCGGCTGTCTCCGCTGCCTGCGCCGCGACCGCTGCCGCGGGCGCGGTGGGTGCCGCAGGCGCGCCCGACTCCAACTTCGCGGCCTCGTCCTTCGTCAAGAGTCCTTTGTTGCGCAATACGTCGATCAGCCCCGCCCGTTGTGCAGGCGTCAGCTCCGCGCCCTTGAGACGTTCGTACTCTTGCTGTGTCAGCACGCCCTTCTGCCGCAAGGCATCCAACAGGGACTTGTCGTCGGCCCGAGCCGGCGCCAGCCACGCGAGAATCGCCGCAATCAGAATCACTCCACACCATGCTTTGCCCGTGACTTGGATCATAAAGGTACACTCCTCCCACCGCTACATTTTTGCGAGCCGCGTGCCAGGTTTCGTCGCGTTTACCTCGCTTATCCCTTGCCCTCCCGCGGCCCGCTCGCCCCCTACTAACTTTTGCAGCTGACGTCAAGCAGCATGAAAGCGATCGCGCAACATTTTGCGCCGGCCATAGACAAGATATCAACTCCGTGTTCGCTGTCTCTCAATGCAACGTACCCTTGGCTCACCGCGCCGGGGCAGTGCAATCAGTGATCTGGTTCAGGCAAGCAGCGCGCGTTCGTGGCGGAGCAGCCAGATCTTCATGCGCAGGCCGCCACCGTAGCCGGTGAGTGAGCTGTCGGCGCCGATGACGCGGTGACAGGGAATCATGATCGGAATGGGATTGGCGCCCACCGCGGCACCGACGGCACGCGGTGAGCTGCCGAGTTGCGCGGCAATGCTGCCATACGACACGGTTTGGCCGTAGGGAATTGCCGCGACCAGCCGCCACACGCGCTGTTGAAACGCGGTGCCGGCAGGACCCACGGGCACATCGAAGTCGCGGCGCTTGCCGGCGAAGTACTCGCGCAGCTGCGCCAGCGCCGTGCGGAGCACCGGCGGTTCACCCCGGCTGAGCAACCAACGCTCGAACGGCGGTTCAGCCTCGCCGCGGCGCGGCAGCTCGATGTACAGCACCGCATCATCCGATGCCACCACCTGCAGTAGGCCGACGGGTGTCTTCAGCTTGCGTGCCGAGATCCGGATGACCTCGGCTTTGCCCTCGACGGCAGACGCGGGTGGTTGGCGTTGCATGTATCGTTTCAACCACAGCTGCGTCGCGATGCCAAGAGCCGTTGATCTCCGCGCCGGTTGTTGTAGCCTCGGCTTGTGACAGAACCCGCCGCCAGCGAACCATGACCGCTGGAGAGCTGTTCGTCATCCCGAGCGACGACTACAAGTACGACCTAGTGACTGGGATGCTCGTGCGCATGCCGCCGACTGGCGCACTGCACGGAACCGTGACGGCGCGCGGCGGCCGTTCGCTCGCAGAACACGCGAGATGCGGCGGTGGGACCCGGCCTTTGCCACGGCGCGACGGCACAAGGAGCGCCATCGCTAGGAGCGGTGCGGCCAACACAGCTGCCGGGTCGGACGCCTCGTGGCGGACGGCCGTTTTGCCCCGGCGGGAGGACGCTGCTATCTTTCCACACCACCATGAGCCGAGAGGCGCATCACCACCGCGACGCCGGCACTGTAGCCTGCGCCGTGATCACCGTCAGCGACACGCGGACAGCCGAGACCGACGGCAGCGGACAACGCATCCAGGAACTGCTGCGTATGTCGGGTCATCGGATCACGCACTACGAAATTCTGCCGGATGAACCGGAGCGGATCGTCGCCGCCATCCGCGGCGTGCCGCCGCCAACCGAGGTCGTCATCCTCAATGGGGGCACCGGACTGACGCGGCGCGACACGACCTTCGCGGCGGTGAGTCGTTTGCTGGAAAAGGCGATTCCGGGGTTCGGTGAGCTGTTTCGGCTGCTGAGCTACGAAGACATCGGTGCTGCCGCCATGTTGAGCCGTGCCACCGCCGGCGTGGTGGGCGACCGCGTCGTCTTCTCGGTGCCCGGCTCACCGGCGGCGGTGGAGCTCGCCATGACCAAACTGATCGTGCCGACGCTCGGGCACGTCGTCGGATTGGTGCGGGGATAGCATCGTGACCGTCCACCTGCGCTTTTTCGCCTCTCTGCGGGAGCGCCTGCGCTGCAGCGAGCTGGACTGGGAGCTGCCGGACGGCGCGACGGTGGATGACCTATGGGGGACGCTCTGTGCGCGCTATCCGCAGCTGGCAGCGCTGCGCTCCTCCATGACGTTCGCCGTAAACCGCGAGTACGTTAGAGCCGACCACACACTGTCATCCGACGATGAAGTGGCGTTGATTCCACCGGTGAGTGGAGGAATAGATGTACCAGATCGTTTCCGAGCCGATTGACGTGGCGGCGGTGACTGCCGCTGTTGCTCGTCCGAGTGCGGGCGCGACAGTGACCTTTGTGGGCACCACACGCGATCACAACGACGGCCGGCGCGTCAGTCGGCTCGAATACGAGGCCTATCCCGAGATGGCGCTGGCCGAGATGCGCAAGGTCGGCGAGGCGGCGCAGCACCGCTGGCCGATCGAACAGGTCGCCATCGTCCACCGTATCGGTGCCGTGCCGCTCGGCCACGCCAGTGTCGTCATCGCAGTGTCCGCCGGCCACCGCCACGCCGCCTTCGAAGCCTGCCACTTTGTCATCAATCGCCTCAAAGAGGTGGTGCCGATCTGGAAGAAGGAGTATTTCGAAGGCGGCGAGACCTGGGTCGGGTCGCAGACCGGGAAGGCCTTCGCGGTAGCGGACGAAAAGCCGCAGCCGTGAACGGCGCGCGAAAGCGGTCACCGCTTCGGGAAATACGTCACGCCGATCAAGTAGAAGTCCGTGTTGAGCCCGCTGTTCACTCGGGTAATCCCCCCGTTCGAGATGTGGCGCAGCCGGTACGCCGCCGTCACCGCCAGGTTCTCATCGAGAAACCAATGCAGTCCCGCGCCTGCCTGTGAACTGAACTGGAAGCGGGTGCCCAACCGTTCTCGCAGCAGGTCGCTGTAAAGCACTCCTTCTCCGCCCTCCACAAACGGCACGAGCGCTTGCCCGCGATCGTACCGCAACGAGAAAAACAGCGGGTTCAGGCCGGCTTCCACCGTGCTGCTGGTGTTGGTGATCGACGACAGAATCACTTCTGACACCCATTCGGCATGCAAGTGGTGCGCCGCCAGCGGCCGATCGATGCCCTCCGGCAGATACATGCTCAGCCGCGGCACGACGGAGAAGAAGCTCAGGTCGCCCCGACTCCCCACCCCGTACGCCAGCCGCAGTCCAAAGGACTGGATGCCGTCGCGGACGCCTTCGTCAGCGAACGCATCGCGAGTCACCAGGAGGAGCAATGTCAAACAGAGAACGCGTAGCACACTCAGCCGCATGACCTAGCCCTTCTATACCAGTCCTGTCTCAATCCTAATCTGAGAATACCTGCGGGGCTGTGCCGTGGCGCCCCCTTTTAAAGACGGATCGAGGGGGACTTTGAGAGGAGGCGCGCCGCACCCGTTCAGTGCGTTGCGTACTGCCGTGAGAATCTCATCGACCGTGATTCGGCCGTCCGCGTTGGCGTCTCCCGCCGTACAGGTTCCGACGCCGACGTTCCCGAGGGCGATGTCCACCATTGTGAGGATCTCGTCGACCGTGACCTGACCATCGCCGTTGCAGTCACCCACACAGGGAGTGGCGGTCACGGTTGGTGTTGTGCTTGGCGATGGACTCGGGGTCGGCGTGCTCGTCGGCGACGCCGTAGCGGTGTCGGTGGGAGTCACGGTCACGCTCGAGGTTGGCGTCGGTGTTGCGGTCACAGTCGGCGTATCCGTGGGCGGGAGGGTCGCGGTCTCGGTCGCCGTGCAGGTCCAGGTTGGCGTCGTCGTGCTTGTCGGCGTGGGGGTCGGGGTTGGCCGCCGCGTGCTGCATTGCAGTCCTCCCGTGCACACCGCATCCGCGACGGCGGGGCAGCCGCCGCATGTGCCATCCAGGGGAGCGGAGCAGAAGTCGGGGCACTGGCAACAATCGTTCGGGGCAACCGGCGTGTCGGATGGTGTTGCCGTCGCCGTCGGTGTCGGCGTCGGTGTCTCAGTCGGCGTGTCGGTGGGCGTCGCAGTGGGTGTCGATGTTGCCGTCGCACTCGGCGAGGCCGTGGCCGTGATGCTCGGAGTCGCGGTTGATGTGGGGGTTGGACTGGGCGTGGGGGTCTCAGTTGCCGTCGGCGTGGGGGTGCCGGTGGCCGTTATTGTTGGGGTCCCAGTCGAGGTGGGAGTCCCAGTGCGAGTGGGCGTCCGCGTGCGGGTGGGCGTTTGGGTCGGCGTTGATGTCCGGGTCGGGGACAGCGTGAACGACGGAGTTGCTGTGGCCGAAGCGGTCGGCGTCAGCGTGGGCCTGCGCGTCCACGTGGGGGTACGAGTACCGGTTGGGGTTGGCGTCGGTGTAGGCGTCACCGTCTTTGTTAGGGTCCAGGTTGGGGA
>Ga0326728_10006417_pt1 | contig 31682 bp, 24 predicted proteins | sample MB3enrmetagenome_FD_207602 | JGI IMG/M metagenome (GOLD analysis project Ga0326728, IMG submission 207602) | Lab enriched peat soil microbial communities from McLean, Ithaca, NY, United States - MB31MN | ecosystem: Environmental > Terrestrial > Soil > Wetlands > Peat | place: USA: New York...
GCAGGGGAAGTGTTGTCTGGCGCGGCGGCGGCAAAGCGGCATCGGCCATCAACCATCGGCACGGGCCGCGAAATTTTCGCCGCCATTCGGCTCAACTCAAAAATAACCCACCTTCCGAGATCGCTGCGCTTCGCCCATCGGCCATTGACAAGGGGCGGTTGTCTTCATACGCTGCCCGGCCAATCATTTGAAGACGATGGCCGAGAAAAAAAGTTTCCTGCACTTTTTGGATACGCTGCCCGCTTTCCACATCGTGGTGCGGGCCTTGCGTTTGCGGCCGTTGGCCGGCTGGCTGCTCCGGCTGGCGCCGCGGGAGCGGACTCTGTCCAGGAGCGGCGCGCGCTATCGCTGCCGCTGCCTGGAAACCATCCTGCTGGCTGACGAATTGTTCCATCGCAACGTCTATCTCAAGGCGATTGAATCGGCGGGCGTCAAGACTTTCGTTGACCTCGGCTGCAACGTGGGTTTGTTCCCCGTTTTGTTGACCGAAATGACCGGGCGCCGGGATACGCAAGGATTGCTGATTGACGCCAACCCGGAGATGATCCAGGAGGCGGCCTGGCATGTGCAGGCCAACCAACTAGACCGCGTCATCCCCGTTTTTGGGCTGGCGGGCGCGGCCAACGCGGGCCAGACGGTGGATTTTTATTTGTTGCCTTCCAACCTGGGCTCTTCCCAGTTTCCCGTTTATGAGCCTGGGAAACCCCAGAAAGGGGCCTGGAAAAAAATTACCGTCCCCTGTGTGGATGTCGAAACCCTTTGGCGGGAGCATTTCGGCGATGTCCGGTGCGACCTCTTGAAGATAGATATTGAAGGCTCGGAAAAGACCTTTTTTCAAACGGACCGGCAATTCCTCGGGCGCGTGGATTCGATCATTTTGGAGTGGCACAAATGGATTGTCAGCCGGTCGGAGGTCGAAACCATGCTGGGAGAACGGGGCTTTCGGCTCGTCGAAGTGCTGGAGGAGCTGCCCCAGACGGGCATTGCCTGGTACAAGCGAAAATGAGCAACAAATGAGTTGCGGGCAGTGCCGGTCTTGTGGCTAAATCTGGGGGCTATATTATGTGGGAGATGAGACGAGAACGCGTGACAATGTATTATTCCGGGCCGGTGCAGGGCGTGGGTTTTCGTTATACGGTCAGAATGCTGGTCAACGGGTTTGAAGTCACGGGGACGGTGCGCAATCTGGGCGACGGGCGCGTGGAGTTGGTCGCCGAGGGGGTCCGGGCCGAATTGGAGGACCTGCTGGAGGCGGTGCGGCAGTCGGAGGTGGGCCGTTTTATCCGGCGGGAGCAGGTGGATTGGACGGAGGCCAGAAATGAATTTCGGAGTTTTGAAATTACGCAATAATGCAGGGACAGGCAAACGATGAAGTACGCGATCATAGCTGATATCCACGCCAATTTGGAGGCTTTCCAAGTGGTATTGGAGGACATCGAAAAACAGAAATGCACCCATGTGGCGTGCCTGGGCGACGTGGTGGGCTACAACGCCAACCCCAAGGAATGCCTGGACACGGTGCGCGCCATGAACATCCCGTGCGTGAAGGGAAATCACGACGAGTACTGCTCCAGCGACACGCCGTTGGAGGGGTTCAGCCCGCACGCGGCGGAGGCGGGGAACTGGACGCGGGGGAAGCTGATGGAGGAGGACCGCCAATGGCTGCGGGACTTGAAATTTCTCAGGCTGGTGTCCAATTTCACCATCGTCCACGCCACGCTGGACGCGCCGCAGCGGTGGGGATATGTGTTTGACAAGCTGGCCGCGGCCGCCAGCTTCACCTACCAGAACACGCCGGTTTGCTTCTTTGGCCACACCCATGTGCCGGTCGCCTTCATCCGCGACAGCGTGGTGCGGGGCGGAACCTACTCGAAATTCCGCGTGGAACCGGGGCGGAAGTACTTTGTCAACGTGGGCGCGGTGGGACAGCCTCGCGATGGCAACCCGAAGGCCGCTTACGTGATTTATGACATGGATGAAGGCTCTATCGAGTTGCGCCGCCTGGATTATGACATTGGGGGGGCGCAGAAGAAGATCCTTGAGGCGGGTTTGCCACCGCGCCTGGCGGAGCGGCTGGCCATGGGAAAATAGGTCCCGTGCCGGGGCTGGTCTGGAAGGGTTTCCGCGCCTTGAAAATACTCATTCTCAAACCGAGTTCCCTGGGCGATGTCATCCACGCCTTGCCGGTGCTGCGGCTGCTCAAAAGCCATCTTCCCCAAAGCCAGATTTATTGGTGGTTGGACCGCCATCTAAAATCGTTGCTGGAGGAGGACCCGGACCTGGCCGGGGTGGTTGCCTTTGACCGGAGGCGCTGGGCCGCGCCGCACCGCTGGCCGGAGATGCTTTCCAGCCTGCGAGACATCAGGGCAAAAAACTTTGACTGGGCGATTGATTTGCAGGGGCTGGCCCGCAGCGGAATTTTTGCCTGGCTGGCCAATGCGGACTTGACCATCGGACTGGACAACACGGGCGCGGGTTCCCGGGAAGGGGCGCGCGCGTTTTATGATGTGACGCCGCCGCCCGCCGCCGCCAACACTCATGCGGTGGACCGTTATCTGGCGGTGCTGCCGTTGCTGAAGGTGCCGGTGCATGGGAATTTTCAATGGCTGCCCCAACGACCGGAAATCGCCGCGCAAATCGAACGGAAATGGAACCCGGGCGCCGGGCCGTGGGTTGTGCTTTTGCCGGGCGCGCGCTGGGACAACAAGCGCTGGCCGGCGGAGAATTTCGTGGAATTGGCCAGGCTGATGCGCGGGATGGGCGCGTTCAAATTCGTCATTTTGGGCGGTGGCGACGACCGGGCGCTGGGCCAGGCCATCGCGGAGGGAAATCCGGGCCGGTGCTTGAATCTGGCGGGGCAAACGTCGTTGTGGGAAATGATCGAATGGGTGCGGCGGGGCCGGCTGGTCATCAGCAACGACACCGGGCCGATGCATGTGGCGGCGGCCCTGGGCCGGCCGGTGCTCGCGCTGTTTGGCCCCACCAACCCGCGGAACACCGGGCCTTACGGCAAGCCTGACAGCGTCCTGCAAATCAACAGCCTGCCCTGTGTTCCGTGCCTCAAGCCGAGTTGCCATTATGCCGTGCCGATGGCGTGTCTGAACAGGATGACGGCCTTGAGCGTTTATGCGAGAGTGCGGGAAGAACTGGAGTCGCCGCCAACCGCGGGGAAAGGAGCGGGGGTCGGTGGACGCGCGCCCGCCGTGTTGTGATGTTTGTCAAGAAGCTCAGAAAGTTCTTTCGCCCGGACTTCGCGGTTGCAAAGCCGCCGGAGTTCGGGGTGGTTGAAATCCATGCGCACCGGGTGCCAGTCCTTTATCGCCGGCACCCCCGCGCCCGTCATTATCTGCTGCGGTTGCGGGCCGACCAGACGGTGGTGGTAACGGTGCCGCGCGGGGGTTCGCTGGAGTTTGCCCGGCAGTTTGCCGCCAGCCGCCGGGGCTGGCTGGAAAAGCAGTGGCGGATTCTGTTGGCGCGACGGACGCCGCCGCCGGTGCTGCGGCCCGGAATGGAAGCGCTGCTGCGCGGACGGCGGGTGGCGCTGGAGGCGCGGGAACGGGGCGGCCTGCTGGAAATTTGGCTTGACAATGAACGGGTCCAGGCCGCCGCGCCGGAGGAGAATCTGCGCCCGGCGGTGGAGCAACATTTGCGCGCGCTGGCGCGAAAGGAACTGACGGACCGCGCGGAGGAGCTGGCCCGGCAACACGGCGTGCCCATGCGCCGCGTGACGGTGCGCAATCAAAAGAGCCGCTGGGGGTCCTGCTCCGTCCGCGGGACGATTTCGCTGAATTGGAGATTGATCCAGGTTCCAGAGACGGTGCGCGACTACCTCATTCTGCACGAATTGATGCATCTGCGGCATTTGAACCATTCGGCGCGGTTTTGGGCCGCGGTGGAAAGTGTCTGCCCGGATTATCGCGCGGCGGAGGCCTGGTTGAAGCACCATTCCGCGGAGGTGGGATTTTGAATTGCGAATGCAATGGGAGCAGGTATGTAGTGGAGATGCAATGACGATGAGTTCAACTGACTTGGCAGTAGTCGTGGCCGCTTTGCTGCTGGTTTTTTTGTCTGCGGCGGGCGTGGCGGCGCTGGCCGTTTGGCGGGTGCGCCAGGCCATGAAACCATCCGGGGATGCACCCACCGAACCGGCTGCTCCTGTGGCTGGAACGGCAGCCAGACCGGGCCGGTGGGTTTGGCAGGCCGCGATTGGTCTGGCTGTTCTCCTGGGGCTTGTGACGACCATGGTCGGGCTTAAGCAGATTTATCTGTGGCAGAGGGGAGTGGGACCGTTCCCGGTAATCTTGGACGGATTGGCGGGCCGCCAACCCGTGCCCTCTTCCGCCGCTGGCAGACCGCCTCCGGGAACATTGGCCGGGCTGGTCAGCCTCTGGCACGCGGACGGAAATGCGCTGGATGCGGTGGGAGGAAACCACGGGACCCTGCAAGGAGGAGCCGGATACACGCAGGGGAAATTCGGGCAGGCGTTTTCCTTCACCCAGCCTCGCGCCACGGTCCTGCTGGGCAATCCGGGCAATTTGGAGTTGCAGGATTTCACCATTGCCGCCTGGATCCAGCGCGGGAGCGCGTCCTATGTTTCCTTGGATAATAATCCTGGTTCCCAGGGCAATGCCCATTTATTTGGCTTCGGCCAGGGGGGATATGCATTTGGGCTTCACCGTGACGGCACCCTGTTTCTGACGAAAGTTGGCTATGATCAGGTAGATTCGACCACCGCCGTCACGGACACTTCTTTTCATCATGTGGCCGTGACGAAAGCCGGAACCAGCGTGGTTTTCTATGTTGACGGCACGGCCTATCCTGCGCCCTTCTATGGCAACTTCTACCAATTCTCCACGCCGGCGGCGATGGGGCCTCGATCCGACAACCTGGGCAACGGCTTTTATGGCGCCCTGGATGAAATCTCGGTTTACAACCGGGCGCTTTCCGACTCCGAAATCAAGAGTCTGGCCAGCGGCGGGACGGCCAGCACGGGCCGTCCGAATCTTCATGCCAGGGCGAACACGAATGGTCTGGTCAGTTGGTGGCTTGCGGACGGAAATGCGCTGGATGTCATGGGCAACAATGATGGGACTTTGAGCGGCACGGCCCGTTTTGGGCCGGGCCGGGTGGGGGAAGGATTCGTGCTCGATGGCAACGGGGTGGTGGAATTGGGTTCTGCTCCAAAGTTGCAACTACAGGATTTCACGATCGAGGCTTGGGTCAAGCGGTCTGGCCTAGCCCAGGCCAGTCCCTTGCCCGGCGGCGGGGAAATCCTCAGTTATGGCCACATGGGATATGCCTTTGGCGTGAAGGATAATGGTCTTCTTTATCTTTCCGTGGTTGATATGAACGCGGTTGAGTCGGCCACTCCCATTACCGACCTCCAATTTCATCATCTGGCCGTGACCAAAGCGGGGCAGTCGGTTGCCTTCTACGTGGATGGAGTATTGGACAGAACGGTGGCCTATCCCGTCGGCTTCACGTTTGATACGGCGGTGGCGATAGGCGGCCGGGGAGACGCCGGGGGGCGTTTTTTGGGGACGATTGATGAGTTGTCGGTCTATGACCGGGCGCTTTCCGAATCCGAAATCAAGAGCCTGGCCAGCGGCGAAACCGCCAGCGCGAGCCGGCCACGGCGTCCTGCCGCGGCGCACAGCAGTGGTTTGATCAGTTGCTGGCATGCGGATGGAACCGCCGAGGATGCCATGGGCAACAATGATGGGACCTTGAGCGGCACGGCCCGTTTTGGGCCGGGCCGGGTGGGGGAAGGATTCGTGTTCGATGGCAACGGGGTGGTGGAACTGGGCCATCCGGCAAAGCTGCAACTCCAGGATTTCACGATTGAGGCGTGGGTCAAGCGGTCCCGCCCGGGCCAAGCCAGTCCCGAACCCGGCGGCGGCGAAATCCTCGGTTACGGCCACAACGGATACGCCGTGGGAATGACCGACGACGGTCTGCTCTACCTGGCTCAATTGGACGTCAGCGCGGTGTACTCGACCATTTTGATCACCGACCTCCAATTCCATCATCTGGCCGTGACGAAAGCGGGCCGGTCGGTTGCTTTTTACGTGGACGGAGCACTGGACAGAAAAGCGACTTATTCCGCCACCTTCACCTTCGAGACGGCGATGGCCATTGGCGGCCGGGGAGACGCGGGCGGGCATTTTCTGGGGACGATTGATGAGCTGTCGGTGCATGACCGGGCGTTGTCGGCGCAGGAAATTCAAGCCGATTACCAGGCGGCAATGAACGAGCCATCGCCCGCGCCGGGCCGGGTTATTCGTCTGCAAGCGCCTATTCCTCCGCCTGCGCCGGTTATTCCTCGTGCGCCATTGGTGCCTCCGCCTGCGCCAGCCCCTCCGCGCTCGCCCTGAAGGGCATTGCCGATTCGGATGACAGCGCACCGGCATCGAAAGAATTTGAGTTTAACGCGCCCGGAAGTTAGTTTTCAAACATGAGCGCGACAGTTCAATTTTTGACCAATGAAAAAGGGCGGAAAACCGCCGTTGTTCTGGCCATTGACGAATACGAAAAGTTGTTGGAAGATTTGGATGACCTGGCCGTCATTGCGGAACGGCGCGGGGAAGAAACTATTCCTCACGCCGAGTTCAAGAAAGGGCTGAAACGCCATGCCCTTTCGCATTGAATGGAAGAAATCCACGCGCAAGGATCTGCGCAAATTGCCCGCCAGCACCGAGGAGCGGATTGTCGAGACCGTTGAAGGCCTGGCGGAAAACCCCTTTACTATGGCGTGATTTTGGGGTAATCATCGCTGGGTAAGCCCGCCATGTCCGGCGGGCAAGCACCGAGATTAAGCATGAATAGAGCTTTGATGGAGGGGTTGGTGGCGAAGTACCTGGAGAGCTACGATGCTCCTGCGAAGGATGCCATTTGGCGGCAACATAGCGCCACTTTTCGACGGTTCTGGTCTGAGAAGGTGCTGCCGCAGGGAACAGGGCTGATCCCGGATGACGAGTGTGACTTAATTATTCGAATCCTGGACCGCAACGGCAAGGGTAACACCAAGGCAAGCGAAGCTGTTGCCCGGGCCATGGTGCCGCAAGGTGTGTGGCGAAGGCTGTTCAACGCCATCCACACCGATCAGGAACTGGCGATGTTGGCTGACTCCGCTTTCAAGGAAACAGATTTAGCTCGTAAGGCCGCCTTGATCGATCAGCTGTACAAGGCCAATGAAGGAAAGAAGAACTGGCTTACGGGCGAGAGTGCCAATGTTCTCGACGCACTATTAGCTGCCTATGATCCAGTCAATAATCTCACGGTCATTTCGCTGAATGACCGAAAGACCCAGATGGATTTCTTGCAACTGGAATTACCTTTCGATTGGAATCGGGCATCGTTTGGACAACGTATTGTTCAAAGCAATGTACTTCTCCGTGAAGGGACCCGCTCTCTTGGGCTCAATGGAACCGCTCGAACGCTTTCCTCATTCTGGTATTTTAGCCCGGTGAAGGAACTTTGGAAACCGGAAGACACGGTGAAGAGGACGGACAGAGAGGATGTGAGCGTAACCGTCCCGGAGAAGGTTGAGGCCGAAAAGGATGAAACAACGAATGAAACGGAGCTTCGAGAATCCCTGCAGATACAAGCCATTCTGGCTGAGATCGGCGCACAGATGGGATTCCAGATATGGCTGCCCCGGGCCGACCAGACAAGGGTTCTTACAAAGTGGAAGCCTGAGGAAGGGGAATTGCTGGATCAATTGCCGGTGGGGTTTGATCAAGCGACGATGAAGACCATTGAACAAATTGACGTCCTCTGGATCAAGAGGAAAGCAATTGTACGGGCGTTTGAAGTTGAACACACCACTTCCATATACTCGGGGATCCTTCGGATGGCGGACTTGCTCGCCATGCAGCCGAATTTGAAAATCAGCCTTCATATCGTTGCCCCGGTGTCGAGGCGGGACAAGGTGCTCCGCGAGATTCGGCGCCCCGTTTTTATGCTCCTTGAAGGAGGATCCCTTTCGGACACCTGCACGTACCTTTCATACGATACGGTCGCTGAAATCCGAGGACAAAAGAACCTCAAGTACCTTTCTGACAAGGTGCTTGAGGACTACGAGGAAAGAGCGGGAGAGGCTGACTGAAGCTATCGGGTTTGTTCGACCATATCCGTATTTCGGCGGGGTTTTTTTGTTCGCCACACGCGAGGATTTCCCGAATAATGCTGCTGACCAAACGACAGCATGTATTTTTTTTATTTTGATGAATCAGGATCGCGCGACCCCAGAGCGTTTGAGACCAAGCCAGACGGCTCACTACAGGCCAAAGACCACATCTATTCGCTGACAGCGATTGGCCTTTGGGAAGGGCGCTGGCGGGGCTTTGAGGGCGAAATTGCGAGCCTCAAATTGCAGTTCGCCGACCAGTTGAACCGCACGCGCAAACTTCAATTCGATCTCGCGGATTGCGAAATGAAGTCCAACTGGATTCGCAATCCCAAGGAACGTGCGGACAGAAGCCCCTTTCTGACGGCGCTTTCATCCGACGAACGCGAACGTTTGGTGGCGTGCTTCTTTAGGCAGATTCCCGGCCAGCGCATGACCCTGTTCTCCGTGGTTGTGGACAAACGGAAACTCCGCGAGCACATGACTCCGGAGACACTCCATAAAAAGGCGTACGAATTGACCCTGGAGCGCATCGAACACTTCATGGCGGAATTTCACCCGAAACACCATGCGCTTATTGTCATGGATGACACCGACAGGGCGCTCAATCGGGCGGTCTCCCTGAAACACGCATTTTTCCAGCGGGAGGGGAACCAAAACGTCCGGTTCAATCACATTGTCGAATATCCCTTTTTCACAGACAGCAAATTGTCAAACGGCATCCAGCTCGCGGACTTGTGCGCCTACAACGTGTATCGCGCATTCAAAGTGAAAGATTTTGCCTTCCCGTACTTCCGGGAATTGCTCCCGTACTTTTACAAGCGCAAAGGCGGACAAAAACTTGATGGCCTGAAAGTATTTCCAGATGATTCCGAACTCGTCCCCTTTGCGCGTGAAGGATGGGATGCGTTCCAAAAACAAAACCCCGCCCAAGGCGAGGTTTGATGTTGGGCTGGGCGAACCATATCGAGCCGACCAGCAGCACCCAACGAATTAAACATGGCACAAGGTTGCCGAACTTGCAAGAGCCAGTTTGGAATTTAATGCCTCCACCGGTCACTCCTCCGCGTGCGCCAGTTTTGCCAGGACGTTGAAATCTTCCAGCGTGGTTGTGTCCCCTTTGATGTCGTCACCGACGGCGATTTGCTTGAGGAGACGGCGCATGATTTTGCCGGAACGGGTCTTGGGGAGGGCTTCCGCGAAACGAATGTCGTCCGGCCTGGCGATGGGGCCGATCTCCTTGGCAACGTGAGCGCGCAGTTCCTCCCGGATGGCGGGGGAGGCGTGAATGCCGGTCTTGAGGGTGACGAAGGCGACGAGGGCCTGTCCTTTCATTTCATCGGGACGGCCGACAACGGCGGCTTCGGCCACTTTCTGGTTGCTGACCAGGGCGCTCTCGACTTCCGCCGTGCCGATGCGATGGCCGGCCACGTTAAGGACATCGTCAATGCGCCCCACGATCCAGAAATAGCCGTCCTGGTCCTGCCGGCAGCCGTCGCCGGTGAAGTAGCTGCCCTTGACTTCCCGCCAATAAGTGTCCACAAATCGCTTAGGGTCGCCCCAGACGCCCCGCAACATGCCGGGCCACGGTTTGCGGATGACCAGCTTGCCGCCGGAGTTTTTCGCCACGGGCCGTCCCTGGTCGTTGACGACTTCCGGGAGGACGCCGAAAAACGGGAGGGTGGCGGTGCCCGGCTTGGTTGGGGTGGCGCCGGGGAGGGGAGTGATCATGATGCCGCCGGTTTCGGTCTGCCACCAAGTGTCAACAATAGGACAGCGTTTTTGCCCGATGACCTCGTGGTACCACATCCAGGCTTCCGGGTTGATCGGCTCGCCCACGGTGCCGAGCAGACGCAGGGAGCTGAGATCATGTTTGGCCGGCCATTCCGCGCCCCATTTCATGAAGGCGCGGATGGCGGTGGGGGCGGTGTAAAACACGGTCACGCCGTACTTGGCCACGATGCGCCAGAAGCGGTCCGGCTCGGGAGAATTAGGCGCGCCTTCGTACAGGAAGCTGGTGGCCCCGTTGGCCAGCGGGCCATAAACCACGTAGCTGTGGCCGGTGACCCAGCCGACATCGGCGGTACACCAATAGACGTCTTCGTCGCGCAGATCGAAGACGAGCCGGGTGGTCATTTTGGCCCCGAGCAAATAACCGCCGGTGGTGTGGAGGATGCCCTTGGGCTTGCCGGTGGAGCCGCTGGTGTAAAGTATAAAAAGCGGCGCTTCGCTGTCCAGTTTTTCCGCGGGACAATCGGCCGGGACGTATTCCAGCTCGCGGTGCCACCACAGGTCGCGGCCTTCCTGGATGTGGATGTCGTTGCGGGCGCGGCGCAGGACGATGACGTTGCGCACCGTGGCGGCGAGATGCCGGCCCGCGGCGTCCTTGAGCAGGAGCGCCTCGTCCACGCTTTTTTTCAAGGGGACGATGCTGCCGCGGCGAAAACCGCCGTCGGCGGTGATGACCAGTTTGGCCTGGCAATCAAAAATGCGGTCGGCCACGGATTGGGCGCTGAAACCGCCGAAGACGACGGAATGGACCGCGCCGATGCGGGCGCAGGCGAGCATGGCGACGGCGGCTTCCGGGACCATGGGCAGGTAGATGATGACCCGGTCGCCTTGCTGGATGCCGTGGCGTTTGAGGACGTTGGCAAAGAGGCAGACTTCGCGATGGAGTTGCTGATAGGTGAGGGTGCGTTCTTCGCCCACCTGGCCGGGGCCGGCGGGTTCGCCTTCCCAAATCAAGGCCGCTTTGTTGGCCGTGGGGGTGCCGAGATGGCGGTCCAGGCAATTGTAGCAGACGTTGAGCTGGCCGCCGACAAACCATTTGGCATAAGGCAGCTTCCATTGCAGGACTTTTTTCCAGGGCTTGAACCAGACCAGCTCGGCTTTGGCCTGGCGATGCCAAAAGGCTTCCGGGCGCTGGATGGATTCGCGGTAGAGTTTGCGATACTGGGACATGGAGCGGATGTGGGCGCGCGCGGAAAAAAACTTCGGCGGCGGGAAAACGCGCTCTTCGATGAGGACGGAAGTGAGGTGGTCTGGCCTGTCTTGGCTCAAGCTTCCGCCGCCGTCATTGCTATGGCGGACAAGACGGAGGGCAGGCGGGATGGAAGCGATTTCAGGCATGGGTCGTTGCGTTAATCTCAGGCAAATTTACGGCACGCCGGGCGGGCGTCAACGCCGCATTTTCCGCAATCCACATTCTCCGTGGTCAATTCATGCGGTTTCTGGGAACTCATATTTCCTTGAATTGGAGCCGGTTTCGGACCGAGAAATACGAAAACCATACTGGAGTGGTAGGGTATTGACATTGTGAATTGGCAGGCGTTGTGGCTCAAAAAATAACTTGATTAGGCTTGATTAGCCTTGACTGGCCTTGATTTTGAAAACTTGGTTTGGCGCATAAACAGTTCATGGAAAGTCACTTGGATTGATTTTCATCAAAAACGGTCAAAATTGACGGAACAAGGCGTTGTTGCAGCGATGAAATCGAAAAGCATACTAAGTGGATAGAGTATTTAATGATTAGAGGCCGGAGCGGGATTTCCCCGCCGTCTGCCGGAAAAGCAGGAATTGGGAAAGCGGAAAACACAAATCCGGATTTCCCAAATTCAGCTTTTCCCCAATAGATGCCGTCATGGTCCCATTCCCGTCCTCCTGTACGTTTCTTGCCTTCACGCGGTAAAGATTAGCATTTGAATGCGCGATTAGTCAAGGAAAAGATGCCAGGGAATGCGGATTCCCGGTGAATCTGGCGGTGGGCGGCGACTGGCCGGGCCCGCCGGATGTCAATACGCCTTTCCCCATCGCCCGCGAAGTGGACTACATTCGGATTTACGAGAAGCTGCCTTGAGTTTGAAAACCGGGGGGGGCTTTTCCACCCCGCGTCAGCGGCAGAAGCGTCACGGCACACGATAGTGAGGGATTGGCGCGTTGATTTAATCGTCATAAATTATTTATATTCAACATGTTACAAATGTATAAAATTTAACAACATTTTTGTTGCTTTTTTACTGAATTGAAGCAACATTTCTGTTGTTATGAATTACGAAATCAATGGCCCACGACAAACAAGAAGCCTAATTGGACAGATTCCTGACCCTGACGAACTCTACGGGCGCGAGGAATTCATTGACCATCTTTGGCAACTGATTGACCGGAATAACATCCTGCTGCTTGCCCCGCGGCGATTTGGCAAGAGTGGAGTGATGCGGCATGTCCTGATGCGCCCCCGGCCAAATTTCCTGCCTCTTTCATTTGAGTTGGAAGATGTGGATTCTCCCGAAGAATTTGTCTGGCGTGTCACTCGGGAACTTTTGAAGCAGGACATATTGCAGTCTTTGTTAAGCAAGGCAAAACGACTTCCCAAGACACTTGCGGGATGGGTGAAGGATAATTTTGACGAAGCAGAGTTTGAGGGAGCGAAGCTCAAATTCAAAAAGGACATCAAGGAAGATTGGCGCGAAGCAGCAAAACGGATGCTGACAGAGTTGGAGAAAGCGGACAAGACGATCATTTTCCTTTTCGATGAGTTCCCGGCAATGCTCGACCGCCTCATCGAAAAACAAGGCGAACCCGTCGCGCGCGATTTCTTGGCATGGTTCCGAACCGTCCGGATGGAACAAAAGGACGTTCTCCGGCGTCACCGGTTTATCGTCGCGGGAAGCGTCGGGATTGACCAAATTCTCCGCAAGCTGGGGGCGGCTGACAAGTTGATGGACTTCGCGCGATTGACGATTGAGCCGCTCGACGAGACCACGGCGCTGCAACTTGCCAGCGATCTGGCTCGGTCTTGTTCAGTCAACTGTAACGATGCGATTCTAGGCAGGCTGTTCGAGCTGATTGGCGCGCCCGTTCCCTACTTTATTCACATCTTCATGTCGCAGCTCGCGCAGTTGCCGCGGACCCAGCGAGCCGATTTCTCGGTCGCCGACTTGGAGCGGGTTTACACGGAACGCGTGCTTGGACCCACTTGCCGCCACTATTTCCATCACTATAGCGGCCGGTTGCAGCGCTACGGCAAGACGGGGGAGAAGGCCGCCGTGGCGGTTCTTCGGGCCGTCGCCGGCCAGGGGCGCATTTCCCGGCCCGCTCTGTTCGACATCTACCGCAAGGCAAGAGGCAAGACAGCCAGCGATCAAGCATTTGACGAACTCATGGCGGACCTGGAATACGAGTGGTATTTGAGCCTGGACACGGGCACCAACGAATTCCACTTTCGGCTCAAGGTCATGCAGGATTGGTGGCGGCGCTGGTATCCGGCGCCGAGCGCCCCGGCGAAAACTTCACAGGCCCGGAAGCCATGAGTCTTGTCGCGCACAAATACACACCAGGCGAAATGCCGGCTCAAGAGTTGGAGGCGACTTTCGCGGCTCGCGGGCACACGGTGGATTACTTGTTGAAGTCCCTGCGCGAGCAGATTCATTCCGGCACGCTCTCCAGTTTTGTCATCACCGGACCACGCGGCTCGGGCAAGTCCACCATCATTCAAATGGCGGCCTTACGCATCGGTCAGGATCCGAAGCTGAAGGCGGCCTGGATGCCGGTTGTTTTCCCGGAAGAACAATTCAACATCGGCTCGTTGCGAGACCTGATGGCGGCCACGTTACAAATGCTGGTGAAGCAGGGAATTTCGCCGGCACAAGTCTGGCTGGAAAAAGTGGAGGCGGAAACAAACGAGGAACAAAGCCTGCAATTCGCCGTGACCGGTTTGCGCGAGATCACGCGCCAGCGGGGCAAGCGCCTGATTCTTTTCATCGAGAACTTGAATCAGTTGCTGGAAGAGTGCCTCAATGACCAGATGAAGGCCACTTTTCGGCGGCTGCTGATGAGCGATCCATTTATGATGGTCATCGGCAGCGCGGTGCATGTTTTCGATTCGCTCAAAAGCTATGACGAGGCGTTTTTTAACTATTTTGGCCAGGTGCCGCTGGGCAGGCTGACGGCGGAAGAGGTGTTCGAACTGTTGAGCCTTCGGGCCACTTTCGACGGGAACCACGAATTTCTCAAGGAACTGCCCAGCCATCTGTCAAAAGTGCGCGCCATCGTCCATCTCTCGGGGGGTAATCCACGGTTGATCCTCATGCTTTACGAGCTGTTGACCCAGCGGCAGGTGACGACCATTGTGCAATGTCTGCAGCGGCTGGTGGACGAACTGACGCCGTTGCTCAAGCACGAGATCGAAAACCTCCCACCGCAGCAGAGGCGAATCATTCACGCGCTGATGGAGAAAGGCGGCGTCGCCCAACCGACCGATCTGGTTGAGCGGACCCGGTTGCCACTTAACGCCATCACCACCCAACTTGGGCGATTGAAAGAGGCCCAATTCGTCGAGGTACTGGGCGGCGGGAAAGGCCGGACGGCGAACTACACTGTTCCCGACAAGCTGTTCGCCGTTTGGTATCAAATGCGATACCTCAGCCAGAACCGCCGGCGCATCGAAGTGTTTGTCGAGGTGCTCCGCGTCTGGTTTGAGGAGGAGGAAAGGCTCGTCACTTTGCGCAACCTGGCATCGCCAGGGGAGAACGGCACGGCGCAGTATCTCAGGGAGTCCGCCGCCACGGCTGAATACTTCGCGGCCACTTTCAAAGGCACACCACATGAACGGCTGGCCACCGGGCTTTGTATTGATCAATGGGCGAAAACGGACCTCCGGGAGGCTGCGCTGGTGTATGCTGACTTTTTAAGCGGAGGCAAGGAGAATTCCGAATTGGATGAAACACAGGCCTATACAGGACTTGGAGATTTGCTCCTTAATCACGGCGATTATAAACGTGCCATTCAGTCGCTGGATGAGGTCATTGCCAAGCATCCAAGGGATGTCGAGGCGTTGTACAAGCGCGGCTTCGCCAAGCGGCAGTTGGGCGATCATCATGGAGCGATTTCTGACTACACTGCCGTGATTAAACTGGAGGATGCGCCCAAGGAACAGGTTTCACGCGCGTTGGTTGATCGTGGTGCCGCCAAGGGTCTGTGCGGCGATGTGCAAGGAGCGATTTCCGATTGTAACGTCGTAATTGAAATGGAGGATGCACCAAAGGAACAAGTCGCGCTCGCGTTGTTCAACCGCGGCATCGCCAAGGGGCAAATCAGCGATATTCAAGGAGCGATTTCCGACTACACCGACGTGATTGAACTGGAGACTGCACCCAGCGAATCGGTGGCGCTCGCGTTGTTCAACCGTGGAGTCGCTAAACGTCAGTTGGGCGATAATCCCGGAGCAATTTCCGACTATAATGCCTTGATTGAGATGGAAGGTGTGCCCGATCAAGATGTCGTGCGCGCGTTGTTCAACCGTGGCAACGCCAAGCATCAGTTGGGCGACATGTCAGCAGCGATTTCCGACTACACCGCCTTGACTGAGATGGAAGATGCGCGCGTGCAAGATGTCGCTCGTGCGTTGGTGAATCGCGGCGTCACGAAGCGTCGATTAGGCGATATACAAGGATCGATATCCGACTGGTCTGCCGTGATTGACATGGTGGGTGTGCCCAATGAACAACTAGCCCGCGCCCTTTTTAGCCGCTGGCTTATATTCCGCCACCAAGATAAGTCCTTAGCCACCGTTGAGGATTTACTTAAGGTAATTGACCTTGCAGTAATGACGGATGATTTGGTAGTTCATGCCGCCAATATTGCATTCTGCATATTATGGCTTCGAAAGGATTATTCAGGGGCAAAGGCTGTAGTGATGAAACTCGCTGGCGTATTGAACTCTGCGTCCAACGAATTGGCGCGTGCAACTGCGCTGCGCTTCCTCAACACCATCACGTCACCCGGACTGAAAGAAGCCTGGCCAACTGCGTGGCGCGTGCTGGCCGAGTCTTCGCGGGCGGAGGTTGCGGAAGCACTCAGTTTTCTCAAGCCGGTTTGTGACGTGCTGGAAGGCAAGGAGCGCGCGATTTTGAACGGTCTCCCCCCGGAACAACGGGAGTTTGCAGAGAATGTGTTGAAGAGCTTCGACGCGAAGGCGAAGTGAGCCTTTCGGAGACAAATTGAGAGATTTTCAGGCCGCCAATTAAGTCACGGCTCGACGGAGTCTCGCCCAACCGTTTTGGGTTCGGAGCGAAGGACAAGGACGCTGGCGGCGGTCGGGTCAGTTTCGGAGAGATTCCTTTCGGTTGGCGGACTGGTGAATTGAGCGCATTTTCTGCATTTTGCGATATTTTTACTTTATGGCTGGGGAAACTGCGGGGTTGTCATTCTCGCAAAGGTGGGTTTAATTGTCGGCATGAAGACGAATACCGTGGTCAAAATTGATCCAGAAATCATGAGCGGCACGCCGTGCTTTGCCGGCACGCGCGTTCCTGCCCGCACGCTGATTGATTACCTGGAAGGCGGCGACTCGCTTGACGATTTTCTGGAGGATTTTCCGACGGTCAGCCGAGAGCAGGCCGTTGCCCTGCTGGAAGAGGCCAGTTAAATCGTTTTGAAGACACACACCCGTTGATGCCGACGGTGTTTCGCCGCCGCGCCGAGTTTCAGCCCGGTCATGTCTATGTTTTGACGCAGCCGGATTGAAGGCGCCGAAGCGGAATAGGGGGGCGGGAAGATCGTGTCAAATGCTCTTCCCCGGTTCCGGTCGGCGAGTCGCCGACCGGGACAGGCGAGTCGCCTGTGCCACCCAGCCAAGACGACGCCGGGCTATAAACCGGCCTCGGCGCGGAGGGCGAGGACGGAGAGGGGGGGGAGGGTGATGGCGGCGGAGCAGGGCTGGTGATGGAGGGGTTGCGCTTCCGCAATTACGCCACCGAGATTGCCCTGGTTGCTGCCGCCGTAGATTTGGGCGTCGGTGTTCATCACTTCGCGCCAGGAACCGGCCTGGGGCAGGCCGACGCGGTAGCCCAGGCGCAATGCGGGCGTCAGGTTCAGGATCACGGCCAGGCGTCCGCCGCCGTCGGACTGCTGGCGGATGAAGGATAGGACGCTGTGTTCGACATCGGCGCAATCAATCCAGAAAAAGCCGGCCGGATCGTAATCGGCCTCGAAGAGGGCGGGTTCGCGGCGATATAGTTGGTTGAGGTCGCGCACCATTTGCTGGAGGCCGCGATGATAGGGGCCTTGCTCGAGCAGTCCCCAGTCAACACTACCATTGGCGTTCCATTCGGAGGTCTGGCCCAGCTCGGAACCCATCATGAGCAATTTTTTGCCCGGAAAAAGCCACTGATAGGCGAGCATGGCGCGCAAATTGGCGAATTTCTGCCAGTCGTCGCCGGGCATTTTGCCGGCGAGCGAGCCTTTGCCGTGGACGACTTCATCGTGGGAGAAAGGGAGGATGAAGTTTTCGGTGAATTGATAGAGCATGGCGAAGGTGAGGTCGTTCTGGTGATATTTCCGGTAAATGGGGTCGCGGCTGAAGTAGTTCAGCGTGTCGTGCATCCAGCCCATGTTCCACTTGAAACAGAAGCCCAGGCCGCCCAGGTAAGGGGGCCGGGTGACTTGCGGCCAGGCGGTGGATTCCTCCGCCACCGTGATGGCGCCGGGATGGGCGGAGAGGAGGGTCGTGTTAAAGGTTTTGAGGAATTCCACCGCGGCCAGATTCTCGCGCCCGCCGTATTGATTGGGAATCCACTGGCCGGGCTGGCGCGAATAATCCAGGTAGAGCATGGAGGCGACGGCGTCCACGCGCAGGCCGTCAATATGAAATCGTTCGCACCAAAACAAGGCGTTGGCCACGAGGAAATTGCGCACCTCGTGCCGGCCGTAGTTGAAGATCAGGGTGCCCCAGTCCTGGTGCGCGCCCTGGCGCGGGTCTTCGTGCTCGTAGAGGGCGGTGCCGTCAAAGCGGGCCAAGGCCCAGTCATCGCGCGGGAAATGGGCCGGCACCCAATCCATGAGCACGCCCAGGCCGGCCTGATGGAGGTGGTTGACCAGGAATTGAAAATCATCCGGCGTGCCGTAGCGGCAGGTCGGCGCGTAAAATCCCGTCACCTGATAGCCCCAGGACGGATAATAGGCGTGCTCGGCCAGCGGAAGAAATTCGACATGGGTAAAGCCCATGCTTTGCGCGTAGGCGGCCAGCGGTTCGGCGATCTCGCGGTAGTTCAACGATTCGCCGGCGCTTTTCTTTTTCCACGAGCCAAGATGCACTTCATAGACGCTCATGGGGCCGCGGAACAGATTGCTCCGGGCGCGCTGTTCCAGCCAGGCTGAGTCGCTCCAGGCGAAGCGGCGGTTGTCCCAAACGATGGAGGCGTTTTTAGGCGCGGCCTCGCAGAAAAGGGCGTAAGGGTCGGCCTTGAGAATCAGGTCGCCCCGGGCGGTTTTTATTTCAAATTTGTAATGGGCGCCCTGGCCCACGCCCGGAATGAAAATCTCCCAAACCCCCGAAGCGCCCAGCAAGCGCATGGTGTGGCGGCGTCCGTCCCAATTATTGAAATCGCCCACCACGCTGACCCGTTTGGCCTCCGGCGCCCAGACGGCGAAACCGGCCCCCGGCACGCCGTCCAGGGTGCGCAATTGCGCGCCCAGCTTCTCGTAAATGCGGTGTTCGTTGCCTTGTCCGAAAAGATACAAATCGGTCTCGCCAACCGTCGGCAAAAAGGAATAAGGATCGCGCCCTTGCGAGGTCGCTCCGTCGCGCCCGGTGAGGACGATGTCGTAAGCATAGACTTCGCCGGCCTCGCGGATGAGACCCTCGAACAGCCCCGCGGGGTGGACTTTTTTCAGCTTGATGGAAGGGCGGGATTTCTCGTGGACGGGCACGATGGCGGCCTGCCTGGCCTGTGGGGCGAGGACGCGCACGACCAGGCCGGAGCCGTCGGCCAGGCGGTGCATGCCCAGGAGTTCATGCGGGGAGCGGTGCTGGAGTTGAACCAGGCTTTCGGCTTCTGCCTTCGTGAGAATCATGCCAGGCGCAAAGTAGCACGGAAAGGCCGGGAGCAAAGGAGAAAGTATCTGCTGGACTCGCGCCCGCCGCCGGCCTTATTTATCCACTGCATACTGAAAGGGTGCAGGACATAGATCTTCACCATCGTGGTAGGGCAGAGCTGCCGCTCTGCCCTGAATTCCAGGGCGGCGCGGCAGCGCCGCCCTACCAAAGACGTGAAGATTTTTGTCATGCGCTTATACTGAAATGAATTTGCTGCCGTTTGACAAACTGACTCCTTACCGGCCCCGCGTTTTTGTTCCGGAAACCATTGACTTGGGCGACTGGCCGCAAATCGCGGCGCTGTTCGACCTCCTGGAAGCCCGCGCCCCGCGCTGCGAAACGGCAGCCCAGTTCCAACGCTGGCTGCTGGATGGCGGCGAACTGAGCGCCGCGCTGGATGAGGAGGGGTCCATTCGCAATATCGCCATGACCTGCCATACGGAAAGCGCCGAGGCGGAAAAGGCCTACCTCCATTTTGTCGAGCAAATCGAGCCGCAACTCAAACCCCGCCAATTCAAGCTGGCGGAGATTTATTTGCAGCACCCGCTGCGCGGCAAACTTCCCCGCAAACGCTGGTTCGTTTTCGACCGCAACGCCCGGCTGCAGGTGGAGTTGTTTCGCCGGGAAAATGTCCCGCTGGAAACCGAGGAGGCCCGGCTGGGCCAGCAATACCAGAAACTCTGCGGCTCCCTGACCGTGCAGTTTCGCGGCGAGGAAAAGACCCTGGCGCAAATGGGCCGTTACCTGGAGGAACCGGACCGCCCGCTGCGCCAGGAGGCCTGGGAATTGACGGCCAACCGGCGCCTGCAGGAGGCGGAACGATTTGAGAATAACTTCGAGCAACTGCTCGGACTGCGCGAGCAAATCGCCGCCAACGCCGGCTTCCCCAACTACCTGCAATACGCCTTTCAGGCGCGCGGACGTTTCGACTACACGCCCGGCGATTGCCGCAAATTTCACGACGCCGTGGAAAAGGAAATCATGCCCGCCGTCCGGCAGTTGCAGGCCCAACGCCGCCGCCAGCTTGGCCTCCAGTCGCTCCGCCCGTGGGACATGAACGTGGATCCTTTGAATCGCCCGTCCCTCCGTCCCTTCGAGCGGGTCGAAGAGATGGTTGCGCGCGCGCAGAGAATTTTTGACCAGCTTGATTCCGGGCTGGCGGCCGATTTTCAATTGATGCGCGACCTGCGGCTGCTGGATTTGGACAATCGCAAAGGCAAAGCCCCGGGCGGCTACCAATCCACCCTCTCCGAATCGCGCCTGCCCTTCATCTTCATGAACGCCGTGGGCATTCATCGCGATGTGGAAACGATCTTGCACGAAGCCGGCCATGCCTTTCACGCCCTGGCGGCGCGGAGCGAGGAATTGCACGCCTACCGCAACGCGCCCATCGAATTCTGCGAAGTCGCCTCCATGGGCATGGAACTGCTGGGCAACCAGTTCATCGAATCTTTCTATGGGGAGGCCGATGCCCGGCGCGCGCGGCATGATCATTTGGAGGGGATCGTCGCCATTTTCCCCTGGATCGTGACGGTGGATGCCTTTCAACATTGGATTTATTCCCATCCCCGCCACAGCCGCGCGGAGCGCCGGCAAGCCTGGCTGGGCTTGATGGACCGCTTTGGCGGCGAGGTGGATTGGAGCGGTTACGAGGAGGCGCGCGCCCATTTATGGCATCGCCAGCTCCATATTTTTCTGCATCCGTTTTACTACATCGAATACGGCATTGCCCAACTGGGCGCGCTGCAGGTCTGGGCCAATTCCCGGCAAGACAAGGCCCGCGCCCTTCGCCAATACCGGCGCGCGCTGGCCCTGGGCGGCTCGCGTCCGTTGCCGGAACTTTTTGCCGCCGCCGGCTGCCGCTTCGACTTCACCCGTCGCACCATCAAGCCGCTGGTCCGCCTGGTGCGCAGCCAGTTGCGCAAGCTGGGGGAGGACAAGGCGGCGGGCTGACATCCGGAAAAAGGCGCCCGGCGGCGATGGGCCGGTGACGTCGGGGCAAGAAGGGTAGGGCGGGCAGTCCCCTGCCCGCCGCGGCGCGCACGGAGTGCGCGCCCTACCACCCAAGCCTGAGGCAGTACACCCGGCGGCGGTTTCCGCTTGCGCCCGGCCGCCCGGGGCGGGCAGATTCGGGGAAAGATGTTCACGCTGCTTCGAGCATTTCTGCTGCTGGCCAGTTGGGCCGTCCCGGCCCTGGCCGGGGTCAACGGCCTGGAGCGCGTCCCCGTCTCCGGGGCCGATTACGTGCGGCTGGGCGAATGGGCGGAGAAGAACGACCTCACGATGGTCTGGCGCAAGAAGGACGATCCCATTGTGGTGAGCAATCCATCCGCCAGCCTCAAGTTCACGCCCGATTCCCGCAAGGCGCAAATCAACGGGGTGACGGTGTTGCTCTCCATGCCGGTGATCAACCGCAGCGGCGTGCCGTGGATTTGCATGGAGGATATTCAAACGGTCTTGCAGCCGGTGTTGTTTCCGCAGAAGTCGCGCGCGCGCGTTCAAACCGTCTGCCTGGACCCCGGCCACGGCGGCAGCGACAAGGGCGAGATTGCGGGCGGCAATTTTGAGAAGAAATATAATTTACTGCTGGCCCAGGCCGTGGAAAAACTTTTGCTGGCGGAGGGTTTCAAGGTGGTTCTCACCCGCACCAACGATGTTTATGTGAAGCTGGCGGAGCGCCCCGCCATCGCGGCCAAGGCGGGCGCCGACCTGTTTGTCTGCCTGCATTACAATTCCGGCCCCCCCTCGCTCCGCGGAGTGGAAGTCCACTGCCTGCCTCCGGCCGGGATGAAATCCAGCAACGCCGGCGGCGGACGCGGCGGCGATCCGGCTTACCCGGGGAACGCCCAGGACCACCGCAACATTATCCTGGCCTATCAAGTTCTCAAAGCCATCACCGCCCTGCCTTTGGATGACATCGGAGTAAAACGGGACCGTTACAAGGTGCTGAGAGAGGCCCAAATGCCCGCCATCCTCGTCGAGGGCGGCTTTATGTCGGACCCGCAGGACGCGAAAAAAATATACGACGCCGATTTTCGCCAGCGCATGGCCCGGTGCATCGTGGATGGAATCGTGGCCTACAAGAAAGCGGTGGAGGAAATCGGCCCGCTGGCCGGGCCGGGAGGTTTGCCAGTCAAATTGCCGGCTCGTCCATTGCCGGCGCGGGGGCGCGATTAAGAAAAATCCGGCCCAGGGTCAGGAGCGGCCCGGTCATGGCCGTGGTGACCATGGCCATCACGACGAGCATGGTGAAAACCGGGGCGGAGAGAATGCCCAAATCCAGGCCGAGATTCAGCACAATCAATTCCACCAGGCCCCGCGTGTTCATCAGCGCGCCCAGGGCAAAGGCGTCGTGCCAGCCCAGGCCCGTGCAGCGCGCCACGATCATGCTGCCGCCCAATTTGCCCAGCGTCGCCGCCAGGATGAGGCCCGCGCACAGGGTCCAGCCTTCCCAGCCGTGCAGCAGGCCCAACTGCGTTTGCAATCCCGTGAAGGCGAAGAAGAGCGGCAGCAGCAGCGCCGAGCTGAAATTCTCCAGTTTCCCCCGCAACTGCGCGCGAAAATCCGCCGGAGCCGGCATGACCACCCCTGCGAGAAAGGCCCCAAAGAGCGCTTGAATCCCGATGACCTCCGTGAACAGCGCCGCGGCAAACACCAGCATCAGCATGGCCACCACCACGCCCTGGCTGGGAGCCGCCGCCAGCAGTGGCCGCGCCGTGACGAACCGGTTCAGCCACGGTTTGACTAGCCAGCTCATCGCGGCGAGAAAAACGAGGGCCAATACGAGGGTGAGCACCGAGGTTTCCACCCCGCCGGCTTTCACCACCGCCACCACAAAAGCCAGGGCGCACCAGGCCGAGACATCGCCGATGGCCGCGCAAGTCAGGGCCATGCTGCCCAGCGGAGTCGCGGTCAGGGCGCGATCCTGCAGGATGCGGGCCAGCACCGGAAAGGCCGTGATGCTCATGGCAATTCCCATAAAAAGGCCGAAGGGGAGAAAGGCGACATCGGGCGGCGCGAGGGACCGGTCAAACCGATAAATCCACAGCGCAAAGAGCACTCCGAGAAAGCAGGGGAAAATAATGCTGACATGGCTGACCAGCAGCGCGGCGCCGGCATGGCGGCGCGTCTGGCGCAAATCCAGTTCCATTCCCACCAGGAACATAAACAGGATCACGCCCACCTGGCTGAGTATTCTCAAAGCCCCCAGCGAATCGGCTGGAAAGACGAACTGGAAAAAATCCGGCCACAATCCTCCCAGCACCGACGGCCCCAACACCACGCCCGCCACCATCTCGCCGATGACGGCCGGTTGCCCGGCCCGCCAAGCCAGCGCGCCAAAGCACCGGGCCAGCAGGACAATGAGGATCAGTTGCACGAGCAGGCGGCTGAGCGGCTCGCGCAAGCTGTCCCGCAGCGCCAGCGCCGCATGGGCCAGGCCGTTCCCCGGATGGGCCAGGGCCGGCGCGGGCGCGCGGGCCGGCTCCCATTGTTTCCCCGTCCGCAGGGCCGCGCAGATTCCGGCCCCGAAGATCACGATGACCAAGACATAAGCCAGGGCGGTTTTTCTCATCATGACGGAGGAAAGACGGTCTGGAAAACGGCGCGAATGGCGGCGCGGATTTGCTTGACATCGTTCATAAATTCCACCGCGCTGCCGTATCCGCAACGCACGGCCACGCGGCCGAGCGGCGCTTCGTCAACGGGCAATTCCGTCTCAGGCTCAAAACTCCAGAGCCGCAGGATGCCTTCGATGCGGCGCAGCCGGGCGTAGTTCTGCAAGAGGGATTGGCCGCCGGCGGGCGGGAGCAGGCCCTCCTCCACCGCGCGGCGCAACGCCCGCAGGGTGTTAGGCTCCAGCCAGCCCGCAGTCAAACAAAATGTCTGCGCCAAAAACTCCGCGTCCATCAGCCCGCCCGCCCCTGTCTTGATGGCCAGATGGTCCTTGCCCGGGGTCGTGCGCTCCTGGATCGTGCGTTCGCGCATCCGGGCGATTTCGGTCTTCCACGCCGGGGTGAAGGCGGCCAGGCCGGACGGCCGTTTGGCGGCGGGGGAAGAAGAAAGAACAAAACCGGCGGCGACGTTTTGCGGGGTGAAGTTGGCCAGGGCGGCGGCCAGTTGCTGAAATTGCGCGCCAAGGGTCATGTCCCCGGCAATGGGGCGGACGCGGCTTAGGGCCTGGATTTCCCAGAGGGCGGCGCGCCGGCGGTAGTACTCCTCGCAGGCGTCGAGAGGGCTGACGAGCAGGCCCTTTTCGCCGTCGGGGCGCAACCGTGTGTCAATACGAAACACCAGGCCCAGTTCGGTTTGGCGCGAGAGCAGGTCCATGACCCCGGCGGCCAGGGACTGGCAGGCGGGAAGGTTTTTCGCGCCGGCGGGGGCCACAAAAAGGACATCCAGGTCCGAGCCGTAGCCCACCTCGGCTCCGCCCAATTTGCCCAGGCCCACAATGCAGAAGGGGGCCGCGGCCAGGCGCTGTTCGCGGCAAACCACCTCGAGGGCGTATTGCAGGCAGGCGGCGGCGAGGGCGGAAAGCTCGAGGAGGTTTTGCTCGAAATCGGCGAAGCCCAAAATGTCGCGCAGGCCGATGCGCATCAACTCGGCTTCGTGGTAGCGGCGCAACCAGCGGAATTGATCCTGGTCGTCCAGGCCGTAGCGCAGGTCGTGCAGGGTTTCGCCAGTGGTTTTCTGCCGGCGCAACCGGCCGCTGGCTTCCAACTCGTCCACCAGGTCGGGGGTGCGGATGGCTCTTTCGGCCAGAAATTCGGAACGATCAAACAGGAGCAGAAGCAGCTCAAAAAGAGAGGGCTTCTGCGCCCACATTTCGCAGAGCATGGCGCGGGCGCCGTAGGCCTCCATAAAGCTCTGCAGCCGCACCATCACCCGGTCAGGATCGGACAGGCGCGGCCTGGGGGACGGGGCGGGGCCGGGTTCCGGCAGACACAGGGAGAAAAACTTGGGGAGCAGCCCGCGGGCCAGTTCGGAGGTGCGGGCGGAAACGTGAACAAAACCCGGACCGTTGACGAACATTTCGACCATCTTGAAGGCGCGGTCCACATCGCGGAAATGGTGGCGCGCCAGCCATTCCTTCCAAGCCGCCTCGTCGGTGAAGTCGCCGGGCAGCGCGGACGCATTGACGGGTTCCCCGCCGCCTAGAATTTTTTCGTAAAGGCGGCGGATTTGGCGGGAGTGGGCCTGGCGGGCGGACTCAAAAGCGGACAGAGACTCAAACCCCATCAGACGGGCGAGCCGTTCCCGGGCGCGGCGCTCGGTGGGCAGGGTGTGGGTTTGCTGGCCGGCCTCCATCTGGAGGCGGTGCTCGACGTTGCGCAAGAAGAGGTAGGCTTCGGTCAACTGCCGGGCATCGTCGGCGGAGAGGAGGCGGTAGGCGGCCAGTTTTTCGAGAGTGGGAACGGTGGCGGCCCCCTGGAGAAAGGGCATGCGTCCGGCGTGGAGGAGTTGCAAGGTCTGGACGATGAACTCGACTTCCCGGATTCCGCCGCGGCCCAATTTGACATTGCGGTCCAATTCGCCCGCCTTGACGACCTCGTTCTCGAGGCGGGATTTCATGGCGGCGACACCGCGGAACGTCCCTTCCCCCAGCGAGCGCGGATAGCGGAAGGGCTGGATCATTTCCAGGAATTCCGCCCCCAATTCCGCGTCGCCGGCGACGGGGCGGGCCTTGATGAGCATCATGCGCTCCCAAGTCTGGCCCCATTGGGCGTAAAAAGTCTCAAAGCTGGCGAGAGAACGGACGAGCGGGCCGGCCGGGCCTTCCGGGCGCAAGCGCAGATCAATGCGGAAGAGCGCGCCTTGCGGAGTCAGCCGGGTGACTTCGGCGATCATGCGTTCGGCCAGCCGGGTGAAGAACAGATGGCTGGCCATGCTTTTGCCCGCTTGCTCGCGGGGACGCGGGCGCGTCTTGAAAACATGCCCCTCCTCGCTGTAAAGAAAAATAACGTCCACGTCGGAACTGTAATTCAGTTCCTGCCCGCCCAGTTTGCCCAGGCCCAGCACGCAAAACCGGGTGGGCAGCCAGCGGCCGTCGGGGCCGGCATGGAACGGCTGGCCCAGACGCCGGGTCAGCGGTTGCAGGCAAAGGCGAAATACTGCGTCCAGACAAGCATCGGCCACGTCGGAGATTTCGCGGGTGATTTCCAGCGTCCCGCCCAGGCCGGCCAGGTCGCGCGCGGCGATGCGCAGCATTTCGCGCTGTTTGAACTCGCGCAATTTGACGAAGGCGGGTTCGATCTCGTCCCGCTCCAGGGCGGGTTTGAGCCAGTGCTCGATTTCCCGGCGGAAGCCCTGCTCGCGGCGGGGATGCTGGAGCAGGCCCGGCTCCAGCAGCGGCCCCAGCCATTCGGGATGCGCCGCCAGCAACTCGCCGGCCATTTGGGAGCCGGCCAGGAGCGCAGCCAGGATGCGCGCTTGTTCGGCGGAAGGCTTCTTCAGAATTCGGGCGGCCTCGGTTTCCCGCAAGCGGGCGAGGCAGCCGCCAGCCCGCGACGGGTCGGCGCTTGCTTCCATCGCTTTGGCTAGCGTTTGCGACTGCATGCCTGCAATGTAAAGTTTTCCGGGAAAACTGCAATCCAAGCCGCCGCGTAATACGTCAATCCCGGTGGCAGGCCGCGCACTCCGTGCGCGCCGCGGCGGGTCCCGATGTATCGGGACCCGCCCTGCCTGCCCGCCTAACCGAACCCCCTACTGACGCACGGAATAGGTGTACAGGGTCGTGCTTTTGAAGGTCTCCCCCGGCCTGAGAACCGTGGAGGGGAAGTTGGGATGGTGGATGGAGTCAGGATAATGCTGCGTTTCCAGGCAGAAGGCGGTGCGAGCGCCGGTGTAGAGTTGCACTCCGGGCTGATCGGTGCGCAATTCCATCACCCGGCCGCTCTTCGCATCAACCACCCGCGCCGCCAGGACCAGGGACTTGCCGCCGCCGTTGATGATGTAATTATGGTCGTACATGCCCGCCGGCGCCGTGAGCTGGCCGACGCGAGCCGTCAAGGAGGTTGGCTTGGTGAAATCCAGCGGGGTGCCGGTGACGCTGGCGATTTCGCCGGTCGGGATCAAGGAGGCATCGGCCACGGTGTAGTGATCGGACGCCAGCCATAACTCCTGCGCGGACAAATCGCCCCCGCCCGAAAGATTGTAATATCCATGATTGGTGAGATTCAAGATGGTGGCTTTGTCCGTGGTGGCCTCATAGTCCAGACGCAGTTCGTTGTCATCGGTCACGGTAAAGGTGAGGTGGACGGTCAGGGTTCCGGGGAAGCCTCCTTCCCCGTCCTTGCTGACGCAGGTGAAGCGGACGGCGGCGGCGTGTTCCTGGACGGGAAGGGCTTGGGACTGCCAGACCATCGAGGCAAAATTCCTTCTGCCGCTGTGCAGGGTGTTGGTCCCGTTGTTGGCCTCCAGTTTGTATTCCACGCCATCGAGGGTAAAATGGGCGCCGGCGATGCGGTTGGCCACGCGGCCGATGGTGGTGGCGGAATTTCCGAAACCGCTCAAATACCGCTCAAAAGTGCTGGCGCCCAGCACGACGTTGGTCAGGGCGCCGTTGCGGTCGGGAACATCCACCTCCGTGATGATCGCGCCGTAGCTCATGACTCGGACCAGCATTCCATGGGCATTGCGCAAGGTGAATTGTTTGACGGTCGTGCCGTCGGCCGTCTTGCCGAAATCGCGCTCTTCCAGCCGCGTCAACGGTTGGGCGTGGGCGCAAGTCAGCGCGGCGATCGAGGCGAGAAGAGTCCAGGTTGAATAAGATCTGTTTGGTTTCATGGGCGGATTCTTACGATGGCGGAGGAGCGGATGCAAGCCTTTTTCCTGCCAGCCTTTTTCCTACCAAGCCACGGGCACGCTCAGTTTCTTGCCGTATTTGTTGGTGTAGTGGAGGTGCTTGTGGGATGCGCCGTATTCGTGTATCAGCCGGGTGATTTTCACGTCGAAACAGCAGTACTCGGCGATCTCCAGGAGCTTGCCTTGGCGATACCATTGGATGGCTTGCATGCCCTCGCTCGTTTTTTCCACGCCCAAGGTGGCCTGCGCGATGGAGTCCAGGGAAACCCGGTGTTGCAAGGTCTTCTCCAGCTCCGCCAGCATATCGAGTGACCGGACTTGCCCGGCGTCGAAGAGCGGGTTGTGGCCGGCGAGCACTTCATAATCAAAGCGCAGGGTGTTGAAGCCGATGACCAAATCGGCGCGGCGCAATTCCTCGATCAGCGCGTTGACCTGGGTGTCGCGGTAGATTTTATATTCCGACCGGGCGGTGCTGTAGGTCACGCCCACGCTCATCCGCATGTCGCGGCTATGGTTCCAGCCGCCCACTTCGTCGGCGGACTTCTGCGTTTCCAAATCAAAATAAAGGATGTTGTTGTTCATCACGCAGGACACTGGCCAGGTACATACTCCATCAAAAACTCCTTGGCCAGCGCGAAGGAACCGCGATGGGTTCATTTTAGTTCCTGGGTGGCACGGGCGACTCGCCCGTCCCGCCGGGCCACTGGCCCGGCGGAAGGTCCAGTGCGACTCTTGGCATAGGCGTTGCGTCACGACTCCAGTCCGTCGCTCTCGACTCCGGTCGGCGAGTCGCCGACCGGAACAGGCGGGTCGCCCCGCGTGCTGGGGATGGCGCCGGCCAGGAACATGCGGGGGCGCATGTGCTCCCCGCAAGATTCGAAGCAGACCAGATTCAGTTCCTCCGGCGAGAATTGGTGGTCCGTAAGTGTGCCGAATGCGCGGAAGGCATCGGCGAAACGCGCACTTAGGAAAAGGCTAAAGGCAAAATGCTAAATGGTGAATCTGATTCTTCCGCCACTTCGCGCCATGTCTATCGCGTCCCGATGGGCCTGCATCGGCGCAATGAGTATCAGTATCACCCTATTTCGTCTCGCGCATCGGGCGGCCCCCCTCGTAGAGTTTCATGGCTTCTTGCACGGCGCCGGCCAGCTTCATGTCCTTTTGCGCTTCCGCCAGATTCAGGGCCTTGCGGGCTGCGGCGGCCGCCGCGTCATAACGGCCCGCCTCCGCGTATGCCGCCGCCAGGGTGGCTAGAATGATGGCATTGCCGCCGCTGGTCAACTGATTCGCCTGCCCGGCCAGCGCAACGGCTTCCGCGCCGTCCCGCAAGGAGGAATCGGATGCCGTCGCCAGCGCCCAGGCCAAGTCGTTCAGCACTTGCGGCTGGGCGGGGTTGATAGCCAGCGCCAGGCGGTATTGCGCGATGGCTTCGTCCAACTTTCCCTTCGTGGCCAGAGCAATTCCCAGGTTGTGGCGGGCCTCCGCATTCTGCGGCGCGCTTTCCAGGGCCTTGCGGTATTGCGCGATGGCTTCGTCCGTCTCTCCCTTCGTCAAAAGAGCTGTGGCAAGAGTGACTCGCGTATCCGCAGCGAATTGCGTATCCGCGGAAGAGGGCTGGCTTTCCAAAACCTTGCGATATTGCGCGATGGCTTGGTCCGTCTCTCCTTTCATGAAAAAAGCCAATCCCAGATTGTAATGGGCGGCTGGGTCACCGGGCTTGCTTTCCAGGGACTTGCGGTATTGCACGATGGCCTGGTCCGTCTCTCCCTTTCTGTTGTTGCGGCCTTGCACGTAATCCGGCTCGGTTTCCAGGGCCATGCGGTATTGCGCGATGGCTTCATCCAAGTGTCCTTGACTGAACAGAGCCATGCCCAGCCCGTTATGTGCTTTCGCCGAGTCGGGGTTGATTTCCAGGGCCATGCGGTATTGCGCGATGGCTTCATCAAATTTGCCCTCCTTGATCAGGGCATTGCCCAAGTTGAAGCGGGCGACAGTGGCCAATCCCGGATTAGAGTGGACGCCGGGGGCGCCGGGCTTGCCTTCCAAAACCATGCGGTATTGCGCGATGGCCTCGGTCGTCTCGCCCTTTGTGAAATAAGCCAATCCCAGGTTGTTGCGGGCCTCCAGGTAATCCGGGTCAATTTCCAGGGCCTTGCCGTATTGCGCGATGGCGTCATCCATGTTTGCCTGGCTGAACAGAGCGCCGCCCAGGTCGTTGTGCGTTTCCGCGGAGCCGGGGTTGATTTCCAAGGACTTGTGGTATTGCGCGATCGCTTCCTCGAATCTGCCGTCCTTGAGCAGAGCATTGCCCAGGTTGTTGCGGGCGAAAGTGTTGGCGGGGTCGAGGGAAAGAGTGTGAGTCCACAGCGCCTCGCTTTGCCGCCAATAGAACGTCTGACTGTGCGCGCGGAAAATCAAAGCCGCGAGGATGACCGTGGCCAATCCGCTTCCCAACAGACGGCGGTGGCGCCAGCCGGCGGACAGGTCGGCCGCCGCCCAAATCCCCGCGATGGCCAGACCGATTCCCGGCAGATAGGTGTACCGGTCGGCCCGGGCGTAGTAGGAGATCTGGGCCAGCCCAATCACGGGAACCAGCATCCCCAAATACCAGAGCCAGCCTGCCAGGAGATACGGGCGCTTTCGCCGGCACTCCACCGCAACTGCCGTCGCTCCGGCCAGCGCGAAAAAGGCGAGGCCGGCCTTCCATAGCGGTGTGCCGCCGGAGGGAAAGAGATAGGGGACAGACAAATCCACCGGGAAAACTATCTGCTGCAAATAGACAACGCAGGACACCAACGCGTTCGCAATACGTTCCAGAACCGGTTTGCGGTCGAGATTCCCGACATGTTCCGGCACATACGCGGTCACCAGGCATATCGCCGCCGAAAGCAACAACAACGGAATCTTCTCCCTCACCAACCCCCAAAAAGGCAGACCCGCCGGCCTCCGTTCTCCGCCTTCAGCCTTTAGCCTTTTCCCTTCCGCCTTTAGCCTTCTCATTGGCCACCAATCCAGCAACAGCAGCACAAACGGCAGCGTTACCAGCATGTTCTTGGACAAAAGCCCCAGGCCGTACAGCAGCGCCATCGCGGCGTAGCGCCCGCGTGAGGGCTGGCGCGCATATCGCACGTAGGCCCAGAGCGTGAGCATGAAGAACATCCCGCTGAGCACGTCCTTGCGCTCCGCGATCCACGCCACCGACTCCGCCCGCAGCGGATGAACCGCAAAGACCGCCGCCACCAAGGCGCTCCGCCATAGCGCCCCCGTCATCGCGCGCAAGACCAGAAACAACAGCACCGTGGTGAGGCCGTGCAGCGCCACATTGGTCAAATGATGCCCCCCCGCCCAAAGGCCGTACACCTGGCAGTCCGCCTCATGGGTCAACCAGGTCAGCGGATGCCAATGCCCGATCTCCCCGTAGCTCAACGCCCAGAGCGCCCCTTTCCACGTCAAACCATTTTGCACCATCGGGTTCTCATAAACATACAAGTTATCATCATAATTGATGAACCCAAAATGCGCGGTCTGTCCAAACACCGCCAGAACCGCCAGCGCCAGAAAGACGCAAACGGCGAATAGTGTTGGGTCAACACGGTTTGGAGCGCCGACAGCCATCGAGTTTCAGGCTAACGTCGCAAATCCACAAAGCCAATGCAAGCCAACGGAGCTGTGGGCAGTGTCCCGATTTGCAATCATTCGCGTTTGGAGTTCCGCGTTTACGCGGCCTTGGGACCGCCTGAAGGCGGAATTCCAAACCAAAATCGGACGCCACCGAGTTGTGGCCAGTGCCTCAATTTGCGAAATGGCGGCGCCTTGAGCCGGTTTTTGGGGGAGCGCACGCGCCCCCGCGTGCGGTCAGCGACGCCCTCGTCGCTGACA
>Ga0326728_10006422_pt1 | contig 31659 bp, 41 predicted proteins | sample MB3enrmetagenome_FD_207602 | JGI IMG/M metagenome (GOLD analysis project Ga0326728, IMG submission 207602) | Lab enriched peat soil microbial communities from McLean, Ithaca, NY, United States - MB31MN | ecosystem: Environmental > Terrestrial > Soil > Wetlands > Peat | place: USA: New York...
GGCTCCCAGATCAAGGGCCCGGTGGCAAAGGAGGCCGCCGAACGCTGGCCGCGCATCGCCGCGGCCTCGTCCATCATACTCTAGGAGGCGGTTCGACGATGCGCGTTTCCTCCAAGTCTCCCCGTCGCCAGCGCAAGGCCCTCTACACCGCCGACACGTTCGAGCGTCACCGCCGGATGGCCGTGCCCCTGTCGCGCGAGCTCCGGGCACGGTTCGGCCGCCGCGCGGTCCCGGTCCGCAAGGGGGACACGGTGCGCGTCCTCGCGGGCAGCTTCGTCGGCCGGGAAGAGCGCGTCGCCAAGATCAACCGCCGCGACTACGCGGTCACCCTCGACAACGTCACCCTCAAGATGGCGGACGAGAAGCTGAAGCCCCTCGAGATCCGCCCGGGTCACCTCGTGATCACCCGGCTCAACCTCTCCGACCCCTGGCGCCGCCGCTCGCTCAAGGTCAGCGAGGAGGAGGTCACCCCCGAGGAGCGCGGAGAGGCGGTCGAGCCCGAGGAGGCCGTCCCCGAGGCGGCCGCGCCGAAGGAAGCTCCCGCCCCGACGGAGACATCGGTGGCCGACGAGCCCGAGACCGAAACCCCGGAGGTTCCCGAGACCGAGGAAGCCCCCAAGCCCCCGCGCCGACGCCGTGCCCCCCGCACGGAGGAGAAGGACGCATGACGTTCCGGCTGAAGCGCGGAGCCGCGCCCCGCACGTGGACCGTCCCCCGGAAGGGGACGAAGTGGCTGAAGCGCCCCGGGCCCGGCCCCCACGCCCAGGACCAGTCGATGCCGCTGCTCCTCGTCCTTCGGGACGTCCGCCATATCGTCGCGTCCGCCCGGGAGGCCCGCCTCCTGCTCCGTTCGGGCGCGGTCCGCGTCGACGGGGCGATCGCGCGGGACCTCGACCGGGGCCTCGGCCTCATGGATACCCTCTCGTTCGCGGCGCCGCTCGACTCGCACTACCGGATGGTGAAGAACCGCCGGGGGAAACTGACCCTGGTGCCGATCCCTTCGACCGAGGCCGCCGTCAAGCTCGGTCGGGTCCGCTTCAAGCACGCCGCGAAGGGCGGGCGCCTCCAGGTGACGCTGCACGACGGGCGCAACCTCCTCCTGCCGGCGACCACCCCGTACCGCGTCGGCGACTCCGTGAAGATCGCGCTTCCGGGCCAGAAGGTCGTCGAGCACCTTCCCCTCGCCCCCGGAGCGCTCGCCTACGTCTCGGGCGGCACGCACGTCGGGGAGCTCGCGCGGGTCGAGCGGGTCGAGGTCCGCAACTCCTCCCAGCCGAACCTCGTCCATTTCAAGGAGGGGTTCTCCACGATCAAAGAGTACGTCTTCGTCGTCGGCCAGAACACTCCCGAGGTCACCCTCGGGGAGGGGATGGACCGATGAGCGCTCCTCCCTCCGCCGTGCCGGCGCCGGTGCCCGCGCCCTCTCCGGGCAACCCCCACCGGGCCGTCCGGGTGATCAAGGTCGTCGTGAACGCCGGCGTCGGGGAGTCGGGCGACCCCCGGACGAAGGCCGCGAAGGTCCTCGAGATGGTCACGCACCAGAAGCCGATCTCGACCCGCTCCCACTCCACCAACCGCGACTTCGGGATCCGCAAGGGCCAGGAGATTGGCGCCAAGGTCACCCTACGGGGCGCGGCCGCGGTCGATTTCCTCACCCGGGCGTTCGAGGCCCGGGACAAGCAGTTCGACGTCGACTCGATCGACCGGAACGGCAACTTCTCGTTCGGGATCGCCGACTACACGGACTTCTCCGGCATGAAGTACGACCCGCAGATCGGGATCCACGGGATGGACGTGGCGGTCGAGGTCGGACGCGCCGGTTACCGCGTTCGCCAGCGCCGCATCCAGTACCGGCCGCTGCCGAAGGCGCTGCGGTCGACGCGGGACGAGACGCGCGCGTTCCTCGTGCAGGCGTTCGGACTAACGCTCCTGGAGTGAGACGACCATGAAGCCGAAGAAGCACTTTGGACGGAAGGACGGGTGCCTGCGGTGCGACCGCAAGCGCGGCATCGTGCGCCGCTACGGCCTCCACCTTTGCCGCCAGTGCTTCCGGGAGGTCGCGATGGACCTCGGCTTCAGAAAGTACCAGTGAGGAGGGACGATCGATGCAACATGACCTACTGAACGACGCGCTCGTCTCGCTCCGGCACGCCGACCGGGACGGCAAGCCCGGGGTCGCGATCGCGCCGACGTCCAAGCTCATCGCAGAGGTGCTCCGGATCTTCCGGGAGCACCACTACATCGAGGAGTTCACCTTCGTCCCGACCGGCAAGGGCGGGAAGTACGACGTGAAGCTCTCGCGACGGATCAACTCCTGCGGCGTCATCAAACCTCGCATCTCCGTCTCCTACGACAGCCTCGAGCGGTACGAATCGCGCTTCTTGCCTGCGCAGGACTTCGGGATCCTCGTCCTTTCCACCAACCGCGGCGTCGTCTCCCACCAGACGGCCCGTGAGATGAAGATCGGAGGTCGGCTGCTCGCCTATGTCTACTGACGACGAGAAGGGCCGGGAAGTCGTCGACCTCGCGAAGGGCGTGCGGTTCACCCTCACCGGACGGGTCCTGAAGGCCGACGGGCCGCTCGGGACGATCGTCCGGCCGTTCCCGTCGGACGCGATCGCGTTCACGGTCGACGGCGCGAAGGCGACCCTCGCGCTCAAGGTCCCCGCCCACCGGAAGCGCTCCCAGGCGCTCCTGAAGACCTGGGCCGCGCACCTACGGAACCTCTCGGGCAGCCTCACCCTCGGGGTCGAGGCCCGCATGAAGGTCGTCGCGGCGCACTTCCCGATGAAGGTCCAGGTCAAGGGCGAGGAGCTCGTGATCGAGAACTTCCTCGGCGAGAAGCATCCGCGGTCGACCCGCCTCGTCCCCGGCACGAAGGCCCACGTCGAGGGGGACATCGTCACGCTCTCGGGCCACGACGTGGAGCAGGTCGGCCAGAGCGCGGCCAACATAGAGCGCGCGACGCGGATCCGTGAGTACGACCCGCGGGTCTTCCAGGACGGCATCTACCTCATCGAGCGCGCCCACCTGAAGGAGGCGAGCTAGTGCCCGACGAACCGAGCGAGACCCCGACACCGGAACCGACGGAGGCCCCGGCGCCCGCGAAGAAGCGCGCCCCCCGCCGTCGCTCGGCGGCCGCCGAACCGGCGAAGCCGGTCGAGGCGTCGGAGCCGAAGAAGGTCGACGAAGCGCCGCGAGCCCCGAAGCGGGCCGAGCTCTCCGACTCGAACCGGGTCCTCCTGCGGACCCGCCGGGCGCTGGACGGCCGCCGGCCCATCTTCGGCCGACAGGCCGCGAACCGCTACTTCCGTATCGGCCGCGACGGCGCCTGGCGCCGCCCCCGGGGGCTCCAGTCGAAGCAACGCCGACACTACGGCTACCGGGCGAAGATCGTCCGGATCGGCTACCGCTCCCCGGCCGCCGTCCGCGGGCTCGTGCCCAGCGGCTTCCGTCCCGTCATCGTGCGGACCACCGCCGACCTCGAGGCGATCGACATCCGCACCCAGGCCGCCATCATCGCGCGCACCGTCGGCACCCGCCGCCGCATCGTGCTCGAAGAGACCGCGCGCAAGCTCGGCATCCATCTCTTGAACCCCATCGTCAAGGGCGAGCGGGAGGCGTAAACAGGATGCCGGATCTCTCGAACCAGCGGCGACTCGCCGCGGCGATCCTCAAGTGCGGCCAAGGCCGGGTCTGGATCGACCCCGCGAGCCAGGAAGAGCTTGCGGACGCCGTGACCCGCTCGGACGTGCGCAGCGCGATCAAGGCCGGGGTCATCCGGCGCCTCCCGGTCCAGGGGACCTCGCGGGGCCGGGCGCGCCGCCACGCGCGCGAGGTCGCCCGGGGCCGCCACGCCGGTCCGGGCTCACGGCGCGGCACGCCGAGCGCCCGCGTTCCGCGCAAGGAGCGCTGGATGCGACGCATTCGACCCCAACGCGCCCTCCTGGCCGAGCTGCGCGCGGCGAAGAAGATCACCCCGGCCGTCTATCGCGAGTTCTACCGCCGGGCCAAGGGCGGCATGTTCCGCAGCCGGGCCCACCTCATCGTCAACCTGCGGCTCGGGGGCCATCTGCCGGAGGAGAAGGCATGAGCACCGGACCCCGCTATCGCGTGCATTTCCGCCGCCGGCGCGAAGGCCGCACCGACTACCGCGTCCGGCTGCGCCTCCTCAAGTCGGGGACGCCGCGGGCGGTCGTCCGGCTCTCCGACCGCCGGGTGCGCGTGTCGATCGTCGCCTTCGACCCGGTCGGAGACCGCGTGCTGGCGAGCGCCGAGTCCGGCGAGCTCGGGGGGATCGCCTTCCCTGCGTCGAGCCTCGCCTCGACCCCCGCCGCCTACCTCACGGCGTACCTGGCCGGCCTGCGCGCGAAGTCGACGGGGACCGGGGAAGCGGTCCTCGATGCCGGGCTCCGCCACCCCACGGTGGGTGGCCGCCTCTCCGCCGCGCTGAAAGGCCTCCTGGACGCCGGGATCGAGATCCCGCACGGCGAGAAGGGATTCCCGACCGCCGACCGGCTCAACGGGAAGCACCTCCCGAAGCCGCTCCCTCAGCCCCTCGAGTCCTACAAGCTGAAGCTCCCCGAGCTCCTCGCCCGACCGGAGGCCGCCGCATGAGCGCCGCGATGCAGGGACCGAGCCCGTCGTCCCGGGGCTCGGGCCCACCGGGCGCCCCCGCGCCGCCACCCTGGGTCCCGAAGACCGAGCTCGGCCGCCGGGTCGCGGCGGACGAGATCACGACCATGAGCCAGGCGCTCGAGAGCGGACTGCCGCTGCGGGAGCCTCAGATCGTCGACAAGCTCCTCCCGAACCTGCACGACGAGGTCCTCGACGTGAACATGGTCCAGCGGATGACCGACTCCGGCCGCCGGTTCAAGTTCGCCGTCACGGTCGTGGTCGGGAACGGTGACGGGTTCGTCGGGCTCGGCCGGGCCAAGGGCCGCGAGGTCGGTCCCACGATCCGCCGCGCGATCGACCGCGCGAAGCTCGAGGTCGTCGAGGTCCTGCGCGGCTGCGGCAGCTGGGAATGTGGCTGCGGACGCCCGCACACGCTGCCGTTCCTCGCCCGAGGGCGGTCGGGGTCGGTCGTCGTCGCGTTCAAGCCGGCGCCCCAGGGCGTCGGTCTCGCGGTCGGCGACGTCGCGAAGCCGATCCTCCGGTTCGCGGGCATCACGGACGCCTGGGGATTCACCGAAGGCCACACGAAGACGACCGTGAACTACGCCCAAGCAGCCTACCAGGCCCTCGTCGAGCTCTCGGGGATCAAGGTCCCCTCGGAAGATTCGCAGCGGCTCAAGATCGTGCGGGGCCCGGTCGGGGTCTCGATCCTTCCGCCGAAGGAGGAGGGCGGCGCCCGGCCGACCCGCGGCGGCCGCGGACGCGGTCGAGGCCGGGGTCCCGGCGGCGGGCGCCCGCCGGGCCGCGGTGGTCCGGGCGGCGGCCCCGGCGGCGGGTCGCGTCCGGGCGGGCCCCCTCGCCCGAGCACGGGGGGACGGAGGTAGTTCGATGGCGTGGATGGTGGTACGGGTCCGGGGAACGATCCATGCGCGGCACGACGTCGTGGAAACGCTGCGCTACCTGCACCTGACGCGGGCGAACCACGCGACGGTCCTCCCCGAGGCGTCGTCGATCAACGGGATGCTCAACCGGGTCCAGGGCTACGTCACCTGGGGCGAGGCCGACCCCGAGACCGTCGGGCTTCTGCTGAAGGAGCGGGGCGAGACCGTCGGAGGTCACCGACTGACGCCCGAGACGATCGGCGACGTGCTCCGGGCGAAGGACCTCCCCGAGGTCACCCGGGCGGTCTCCGAGCAGGGGTTGCCGCGCGTCGCCGGACTGAAGCCGCTCTTCCGGCTCAAGGCACCGAAGGGCGGTTGGAAATCCACGAAGCGGCCGTTCGCGCTGGGCGGCGCGCTCGGGTACCGCGGCCGATCGATCAACGACCTCGTTCGCCGGATGGTCTAGGAGGGTCGACCGATGCCGAGCCGCACGAAGAAGTTCCGGGGTCTGCGCACCCACGGCCGCGGGATCAAGGCCGGGCGCGGCGCCGGCAAGCAGGGCGGCCGGGGCAACGCGGGCCTGCACAAGTACAAGTTCAAGTCGATGCTCATCTACGCGCCCGACCACTTCGGACGCCACGGCTTCAAGCGCCCGCCCGAGATCGTCGAGAACCCGACCTCCGTGAACGTCGGCGAGCTGGACGCGTTCGTCCCGATCCTCGAGGCTGCCGGCGCGCTCTCCCACGAGGGCGAGACGTTCGTCGCGGACCTCGCGAAGCTCGGGGTCGACCGCCTCCTCGGGGGCGGCGCAACGCACCGGCCGTGGAAGGTCTACGTGGCCCACGCGACCAAGCATGCCAAAGAGAAAGTGACGGTCCTCGCCGAGGCGCCGGCGGCCGCCGGGCGCCCGTAAACTGTATAAATCGGCCGTCGGCTCCCCGACCGTTTCATGGCCGAAGAGGAGATCCCGCGCGACCGTCGATGGGTGGTCCCGCTCATCGTCATCGGCGCGATCGTCCTCTCGGTCGACTGGTTCTGGTCCCGGCCGACGGCGATCGGATTCGGGCTCGTCACGGCGGCGGTCTTCGCGATCCTCGTCCTGCTCTACCTCGGGCTCTCCTACAGCGGTTCGCGCTCGAGACTCTACGGCCTGAAACCGATCACGTCCCGGATGCCGGCGATCGCCCAGCCGAAGGGCCACGTCCATTTCCGGACGAAGATGTTCTGGACCATCGGCATCCTGCTGATGTACTTCCTGCTCACGAACATCTACCTCTTCGGCGTCGACCAGGCGACCGTCATCGACCTGTTCGCGAGCTACCGCGCCATCCTCGCCGGGGCGCAAGGGACGCTGATGGACCTCGGGATCGGCCCCATCGTCACGGGGTCGATCATCATGCAGCTGTTCACCGGGGCGAAGATCATCAACCTCGACCTCACCGACGACGAGGACAAGGGAACCTACCAGGGGACCCAGAAGGTCATCGTCATCGCGATGATCTTCATCGAGGCGATCCCGCAGGTCTTCGGTTACATCACGCCGTCGGCCTCGCTCATCTCCTCGCTCGGGCAGGCGTCGCCGGGGAACGGCCTCCTGCTCGCGCAGACGATCATCGTCGCGCAGCTCGTCTTCGGCAGCTACCTCGTCTTCCTGATGGACGAGGTCGTCTCGAAATGGGGGATCGGCAGCGGGATCTCGCTGTTCATCGCGGCCGGGGTCTCCCAGCAGATCATCCAGGGGACGCTCAACTGGGTGCCGCAGACCCCGGGCTCCCCGGTCTCGGCCGGGAACCCCCCGAGCGGCGCGATCCCCAAGACGCTCTACTTCCTGACCCACTACACCGCCTCCCAGATGGCCGGCGGCGGCTGGGAGGAGGTCCTCCTCCGTACGCCGAACCCGATCGTCGCGCTCGTCGGCACCGCTGCGATCTTCTTCCTGGTCGCCTGGACGGAGTCGACGCGGATCGAGCTGCCGCTCTCGCACGCGGAGGCGCGCGGGGCCCGCGGGCGCTATCCGCTGCGCCTGATCTACGCGTCCAACATCCCGGTCATCCTGATGTCGGCGCTGCTGGCCAACGTCTCGATGGTCACGGTCCTCCTCTGGACGAACCCGACCCTCGTGCACTTCCCGCTCCTCGGCCATCAGTGGTGGATCGGGTCCTACCCGACCGCCACCTACGCCCAGCAACATAGTCTCAGTCAGACGACGCCTCTTACCGGAGGTGCCTACTATCTCTCGACGCCCAACGGTCTCGAGTCCTGGCTCCTGCCGATCCTGAACTACGGGCAGTACGGAGGCTTCCTGGTCAATCACACGTGGTGGCAGGGCCTCGTCCACGTCGCGGTCTACTTCAGCGCGATGGTCGGCGGCTCGATCCTCTTCGCGAAGTTCTGGATCCAGACGACCAACATGGGCCCCGAGGCCGTAGCGCGCCAGATCGAGGCCTCGGGGATGCAGATCCCCGGGTTCCGTAGAGAGCCCCGGGTGCTGCGTCGGGTGCTCGAACGCTACATCCCGGTCATCACCGTCATCTCGGGAGCGGCCGTCGGGGCCCTCGCGGCCGGGGCCGACCTCATCGGGACGCTCGGGAACGCGAGCGGGACGGGCGTCCTGCTGACGGTCGGGATCATCATCAACCTCTACGAGGCGATGGGTCGCGAGCAGCTGATGGAGATGAACCCGCTCCTGCGCCGGTTCCTCGGAGGCGAGACAGCGTGAGCGGCGGGCGCGACCAGCCTCTCCCGTCCTCGGGCGCTCCCGAGGACGAGGCGGAGGCGTGGGCAGCCGAGGCGGAGAGCACGGAACCGGAGCCCCTCGCGTTGCCGGAGGCGACACCCACCGCCGCGGCCCCGACCGCGCCCGCGAAGCCCCCGGTCCGCAGCAAGCCACCCAAGATCTCCACGTTCGTCTACATCTTCCTGGGCCTCCTCGGTTTCTGGATGCTCATCGACACGACGGCGCGGAACAGCATCGCCTGCCTGCTCGGCACGTACTCCTCCCCGCTCGCCGGCGTCACGTACGCCTGCTCCCAGGGACCGGGGCCGCTCTACTCGCTGATCGGGTTCCAGTCGAACTACCTGCTCCTGACGATGGCGCTCGCGGGCACCGTCGAGATGCTGATCACCGCGATCGCCTACAACTTCACGACCGACTGGGTGAAGCAGGCGCGGGTCCAGAAGTGGAGCTCCGCGTTCCGCAAGGTGCAGATGGAGGCGATCCGGTCCGGCAAGAAGGACCGCATCGCCGCGCTCAAGCCCTACCAGGAACGCCTGACCCGCCTCTCGGGAGAGGTTTCGATCGCGCAGTTCAAGGGGATGGCGATCACCTACTTCCTGCTGATCCTGATCTACACCTGGATGGGCCTCGTGATCGCGGCGTCGACCGCGGCGCAGCAGACCGTCTACCTCGACGACTACCGGATCAATCTCCTCTCCCACATCGGGACGCTCCCGATCCCGTGGTGGTTCGTCATCTTCAGCCTGTATACCGTGCCGACCTCGATCATCTTCCGCCGGATCCTGAAGCACCTGTGGCTACGCCGGTACGCGAGGAAGCACGACCTCCCCCCCGTCCCGCCGGTGTCGGGAAGGGTCGGGAGCTCCGCGTGATCCGGTCCGTCGTCACGATCGGCGGCCCGCCCGGGAGCGGCAAATCGACCGCGGGGCGCCTCGTCGCCGAGCAGCTCGGCCTCGAGTTCCGCTCGGCAGGGGAGGTCTTCCGGGCCGAGGCCCGGCGCCGCGGCCTGACGGTCGAGGAGTTCAACCGCTACGCGGAGGCGCACCCCGAGGTCGACCGGGAGCTCGACGGGACGATGCAGGCCCTCGCGATCCCCGGCCGCCTCCTCGAGGGCCGGATCCAGGGGGCCCTCTGCCGACGGAACGGGGTCCCGGTCCACTCCATCCTCGTGACGGCGACGGAGGAGGAGCGCGTGCGCCGGCTCGCCTCCCGGGACGGCCAGTCGCTCTCGGAGGCGCGCGAGCGCCTGCGCGCCCGGGAGGAGAGCGAGCGCCGCCGCTACCGCCGGGACTACGGCATCGACCTCGAGCGCGAGGTCGGCGACCTTTCGGTCGACGCGACCTCCCGGGGCCCCGCCGAGGTCGCGGCGGCGATCGTCGACTACGTCCGGGCCCACGAACCGGCCGAGCCCGCATGAGCGCTCCCCCGTCCGACCCGGTCGCCGACCGGATTCGGCAGGGCGCCTTCCTCCTTCTCGACAAGCCCCGCGGCCCTTCCTCGCACCAGGTGACCGCGTGGGCCCGCGACCTCCTCGGCGTCGAGGTCGCCGGCCACGCCGGCACGCTCGACCCGAACGTCTCGGGCCTCCTCTGGGTCGGGGTCGGGCCCGCGCTCAAGCTCCTGCCGCTCGTGCTCGAGTTCCCGAAGCGCTACGTCGCCTCGGTTGTCCTCCACGGGGAGGTCGCCGACCGGGACCGGACCCGCGTGCTCGAGGAGTTCACCGGACCGATCTACCAGACGCCGCCCGTCCGCTCGGCGGTCCGCCGCGAGCGCCGCGTGCGTACGATCCACCGCCTCACGCTCGTAGAGGCCGCCCCGCCCCGGCTCCTCCTCGACGTCGTCGCCGACTCGGGCACCTACGTGCGGACCCTCGCGGTCGACCTCGGCGAGGCGCTCGGCGTCGGGGCGCACATGGAGGAGCTGCGCCGGGTGGGGAACGGGCCGTTCGAGGAACGGAGCGCCGTCCCCCTCACTACCCTCGCCGACGCGGTCGCGGCCCGGACCGCCGGGGACCCCGCCCCGCTCCTCGCCCTCCTCCACCCGATCGAGGAGGTGTGGCGCGAGTTCCCGAAGATCGTGGTCCGGGAAGGGGCGGCGAGCGCCCTCGCGCACGGCGCGGGGCTCGCGAGCGGGGGGATCCTCTCCCTCCCGAGGCCGTTCGCGCGCGGGGCCCACGTCGCGCTCGTCGACCGGACCGGGGAGCTGATCGCGACCGGCGTGACGCGCCACGATTCCCGGGAGATCGCGGCCGTCCGGCACGGATGGGTGGTCGGTGAGACCCGGGTCTTCGTCGACCCGGCCCGGTTCCCGCCGCTCTGGAGCCACCCGCGGCGTCGCGCGGCCGAGCCGGACGGTGGGTCCGCACGCTAGGGTTATGATGCTCGCCCGCTCGATGCGACCATGAGCCCGCCCTCGGCAGAATCGAGCTCCGGCGGGGCGCGGATGTTCGGCCGTCTCGGCCGGTTCCTCGTACGCCACCCGTGGTACCCGATCGCCTTCTGGGTGGCGCTCCTCGTGGTCACCGTCCCGTTCCTCCCCCTGCTCGGGTCGGTGACGACCAACTCCACGACCAGCCTCCCGACGAACTCGCCGAGCGCGAGGGCGAGCGCCGAGCTCGGGGCGCTCTTCCCGAACCAGACCGGCGGCGACTCGTCGATCCTCCTGTTCTACGGCCCGAACCTCACGGACGAGAACGGCCAGTCGGTGGTCCTCAACGTCACGGCGGCGCTCGCGGACGACCGTTCCCTCGCGGACGTGGCGAGCATCGCGAACGTCTACACGGAGTATGCCGGGTACCTCGCGGGACAGGCCCAACTCGCCGGCGGCGTCCTTCGCGCGTCGGTCACCGGCCCCGAGGCCGTTCCCCCGGCCGTGAACGCCTCCGCGTCGCTGCTCTGGGGTCCGCCCGCGCTCTTCCTCGCGGACTGGCAGGCCCTCGTGTCGCAGTACCCGTCGCCGGGCGACGCGAACTACCCCGCGTTCCTTGCGGCCAATGCCTCGCTCTCGAACGCGACCGCCCGGATCGTGCTCGCGACGTTCTACCCGGCGTTCAACCGCTCGTTCTCGACCTGCGTCACCACCCCGGCGCTCGTCACGCCGTGCGCGGACGCCGCGGCCCGGCAGTCCGAGGGCCCGCTCGTGGCCACGCTCTTCCCTCCCGCGGCCGCGGCGGTCGCGACCGCGACCCTCGCGGGGCTCGGGGCCGAGAACTTCACGGCCTGGCGGAGCGTCCAGGAGGTCACGGTCGGGGTCGTCGGGCCCGAGGCCGGGCTCCCCTCCCCGTTCCTCCTCACCGTCTGGACGGCGTTCCCGAGCGCGGTCGTCCCCCCCGACGCGAGCGCGGCGTGGGCGAACGCGAGCGTCGCCGCCACGACGCTCGCGCACGAGCTCCTGCCCGTGCCCGCCGCGATCTCCTCCCGGTTCGTGAACGCCGCCGGCACCGCGTCGATCGTCACGGTCAGTTTCTCGGTCGGCGACGACACGACCAACGCGAGCGGCGCACAGCCCGTGTATGATGACCTGAATCGTATCGACGCGCTCGTCCCGGGCGTCGTCCGCGCGCACGACGCGACGCTCACGATCCGCTACCTCCAGACCGGCAACGCGCCCCTCGACCTGCTCACGAACACCTCGGTGAACGCATCGATCATGCTCGTGCTGCCCCTGACGGTCGGGCTCCTCCTCGTGATCTCGATGGCCTACTTCCGGTCCCCCGTCACGCCGCTCGTGACGTTCGCGGCCCTTGGGATCGCGCTCCTCCTCGGGCTCGGCGGGACGATCCTCGTCGGCACGCTGGTCGGACACGTGGACACCACCTCGATCACGCTCGAGGAGGTCTTCGTCCTCGGGGTCGGGACCGACTACTCGATCTTCCTGACGGCGCGCTACCGCGAGGAGCTCTTGCAGGGCAAGAGCTCCGACGACGCAGTGGTCGGCGCGGTCACCTGGGCCGGTCAGTCCGTCGCGACCAGCGGGTCGACGGCGATCATGGCGATGATCGCCCTCGCCTTCAGCGGGGTCGCCCTCCTCGGCCAGTGGGGCGAGGTGCTCTCGCTCGCCGTCCTGGCGACCGTCCTCCTGTCGTTGACGATGGTACCGGCACTGCTCAAGCTCTTCGGACCCCGGATCTTCTGGCCGATGACCGGGGATCGGTTCAGCCGCCAGGCGGTCCGGGTCGGGGCACGCCTCAAGGCCCAGTCGACGTACTTCTACCGCGCGGGCAAAGCGAGCGCGCGCCGGCCCAAGACGATCCTCCTCGCCGTCGCGCTCATCTCGGTTCCGCTGGTCGCGGTCGCGCTCACGGCACCGCTCTCCTACGACTTCTACGCCCAGCTGCCGTCCGGGCACCCCGCCGCCGAGGGCCTGGATGAGCTCGGCAGCCACTTCGGTGCCGGGTTCGCCGTCCCGTCGTTCGCGCTCGTCACCTTCGCCTCGCCGCTCGTCGTGGGGAACACGACGAACGCGACCGAGTTCAACGACCTCGCTGCCCTGACGGCCCGGGCGAACGCGACGACCGGGATCGCCACGGTGCGTTCCCCGGTCGGACCCTACGGCGCGCCGCTCGCCGATTGGCTCGCCCTGTCCACGCTCCCGAGCGCGACCCGAACGAACCTCCTCGGCGTCCTCTCCGGCTACGTGGGCACCGACGGCCGGACGGTCCTCCTCGACCTCGTCCCGAGCGACACGGGGCTCTCCGTCGGGGCGGTCGGTGCGATCGATTCCGTGACGTCCTCGTTCCAGAGCTACACGGCCACGCACCCGGAGGTGACGAACGTGGCGTACGGCGGTGGGGCCCCGACCATCAGCGACCTCGCCGACCAGACGAAGACCGCCACCAACTACCTGATCGTCGCGGTCACGGTCGGACTCATCATCGTGCTGCTCGCCGTCCTGCGGTCCTGGATCCTCGCGGTGATGGCGGTCGCCACGATCGGACTCTCGATCACCTGGGCGTGGGCGGTGACCTACCTCGTCTTCGACCAGGTGCTGGGGTTCCCGCTGTTCTTCTACGTCCAGACCCTGCTCATCATGCTCGTCCTCGGTCTCGGGATCGACTACAACATCTTCCTGCTGACCCGGGTCCGCGAGGAGCGTTTGCGCGGACGCTCCTCGGGCGACGCGGCCGTCGAGGCCGTGGCCCGGACCGGCGGGATCATCACCGCCGCCGCGCTCATCCTCGCGTGCGCGTTCGGCGCCCTTCTCGTGGGCTCGTTCACGCTGATCCGCGCGATCGGCTTCTCGGTGGCGGTCGCCGTCATCTTGGACGCGATGGTGGTGCGCACCTACCTCGTGCCCGCCACGCTGCGGCTCCTCGGGGACCGCGCCTGGTCGCGCCTCGGGATCGGCCGGCGCCCGACCGCGTCCGTCCCGGGAGGTACGCCCCCGGCCGGGGATGAGCCGGCCGTCCCGCCGTGACGGCCCGACGGCTCCTACAGGAAGCGGGCGCGGGCGCGCTCGAGATGGGGGTCGGCGGAGGAGGTGTCGACGATCTCGACGACCCTCCCCTGGCCGTCGAGGAAGAACGAGACCCGACGGGCCGAGCCCCGAGGGCCGAGGACGCCGTACTTCGTGGCCACGTCCTTGGTGCGGTCCGCGATGAGCGGGAACGGTAGCCCGTACTTCTTCTGGAACGCCTTCTGGGCCGGGCAGTCGTCGGTGCTCACGCCGACCACCTGGACCTTCTTCGCGCGGAACTCGGCGTAGTGGTCCCGGAATCCCTTCGATTCGATCGTGCAGCCGGGCGTGTCCGCCTTCGGATAGAAATAGAGCACGACCGGCGCCCCGCGCAGGGACGACAGCTTGAACGGGGACCCGTCCTGATCGACCGACTCGAACTCGGGCGCTATCTCTCCGACCGCGACCATCGGGAGGGCACCCCTGGTGGAGTATTTGACCGACGCCGACGGCCCGTCCGGGCCGCTCAGCCCGAGGCGACCGTCACTAGGGTTTCGGTCGATTTGATCCCCGGTATCCTTCGGATCCGGTGGACGACCGTGTCGAGGGCCTCGTTGATGTGCGGGGCCTCGACCTTCACGATCAGGTCGAACGGTCCCGTGACCGCCTGGACCTCGGAGACGCTCGGCACCGCTCGGACGCGCTTGAGCACTTCGTCCAGGCGGCCGATCTCGGTCTCGACCAGAAGGTAGAGGGTTTCCATGCGAGGTCCCGGTCTCCACGGTCGCCCGGAGTATTCAACTTAGCTGTCTCGCCCGGAACGAGCGAACGGCGTTCGGGGACCGTCCCGGAGCTCCCCGGGACGCAGAGGAAGGCCACGGGTGGGTAACCTCTGCCGAAGCCGTTAAACACTGCCGCGCGCCGCAACGGACGAATGACCCTCCGCCTCCACGACACGCTCACGGGTCGCATCACGCCGCTGCGACGCCGCCCGGGCCGGCCGATCGGGATGTACGTCTGCGGCCCGACGGTCTACGCCCCGGCGCACGTCGGTCACGCGCGGACGTACCTCTACTTCGACGTGATCCGGCGGACCCTGCTCGCCGACGGGGTCCCGGTGCGCCACGTGATGAACATCACCGACTTCGAGGAGAAGATCGACCGCCGGGCCGCCGCGCTCGGGATGACGTGGCGCGCCCTCGCCCGGCGGGAGGAGGTAGGGTTCTTCCGCGACCTGGACGCGCTCGGGGTCCTGCGACCAACGTTCCGGCCCCGGGCGAGCGACTTCATTCGCCGGATGGTCCGGGTCGCCGCCCGTCTCGAAAAGACCGGACGGGTCCACCGGGTCGGGGACCACTGGTACTACCGGCCTCCCGACCGACCCCGCGAGCAGAACTTCCCGGTGAGCCTCGAGCTCGCCCGCCACGCGGTCCCCGAGCCGGGCCATCCCTTCCCCAAGAGCGAGTCTCGCGCGGGGGAGTTCCTGGTCTGGCAGCGCCAGGAACCGCCCCTCCCGTCTTGGGAGGGGCCCTGGGGCCCGGGCATGCCGGGCTGGCATCTCGAGTGCTACGCGATGGCCCACGAGTACCTCGGCGTTCCGGTCGACCTTCACGGCGGAGGGCTGGACCTCATCTATCCGCACCACCACGCCGAGAACGAGATCGCCCTGGCCCTCGACGGAGTGCCGTTCTCGCGCCACTTCCTGCACACGGCGTTCGTGCTGCAGGGAGGGGCGAAGATGTCGAAGTCGACCGGGAACCTCGTCCCGATCCAGGAAGCCCTCTCCGAGGGCACCGCAGACGGTCTCCGCTGGTACCTCCTCAGCCCCCGCTACTTCGACCGTCTCACGTGGAGGACCTCCGAGCTCATCTGGGCGACCGACGAGCTCACCCGCATCCGGTCGTCGATCCGCCGCTGGGTCTCGGGCGGAGCGGGCGGAACGCTCGGCGCCGCGAGCGCCGTCGCGCTCGCGCGCGGGGTTCGGGACGACCTGTCGGACAACCTCGCCACCGACCGGGCGATCGCGCGCCTCCGGGAGTTCGCCGCCCAGCTCGACGGCGCCGCCCAGCCCGGCGTACGCCGGGGAGACCGCCCGGCCGCCGAGAAGGCGCTCGCCCAGGTCGAGGCCCGGCTGGGGATCCCGCTCCGCTAGTGGGGCGGACGCTCGACGATCACGCTGAGCCCGTTGCCGCCGCCCATGCACAGGGTGGCGAGCCCCCGATGGACGTTCGACCGGACGAGCTCGTGGACGAGCGAGACGACGATCCGGGCCCCGCTCGCCGCGATCGGATGGCCGAGCGCGATCGCCCCGCCGTTCACGTTGAACTGCTCCTCGGTGAAGCCGAAGGTGCGTTGGACGGCGATCGACGCGGAGGCATAGGCCTCGTTGTGCTCCACGCGGTCGAAGTCGGAGGGGGAAAACCCCGTCCTCTCGAGATGCCGCCGAACGGTGGGGATCGGGGACTCCATAACGTCCCGCGGATGGACCCCGCCCTCTCCTGTGGAGTGGAGCCAGGCCACCGGCCGCGCCCCGGTGCGCCGGACCTCCCGGGCGCTGACGAGCACGAGGGCGGCGCCCCCGTCGGAGAGCTTCGAAGAGTTGCCCGCGGTGAGAATCCCGTCCGGTGCGAAGGCGGGCTTGAGCCGCCCGAGCTTCTCGATCGTGGTGTCGGCCCGGGGAGCCTCGTCGTGATCGAGGCCGGTCCCCCCGGGGGTCATCTCGGCCGGGACCGGGGCGATCTCGCTCGCGAACGTGCCGGCCGCGACCGCCCGCGCCGCCCGAAGGTGGCTTCGGAGGCCGAAGGCGTCGACCTCGGCCCGGGTCAGACCGAACTTCTTCGCGATCCGCTCCCCGGTCAGTCCCATGATCTCGTGCTCGGCGTACGCGTCGATGAGGGCGTCCCGCTGCATCGCGTCGTCCAACGTGTGGGGTCCCGGAAGGCTTCCCCAGCGCAAGGCCCCGGGCAAGAGGTAGGGTGCGTTCGACATGCTCTCCATCGCCCCGACGAGCACGCGGTCGAACTCCCCCGCGCGGATCGCGGTGAACCCCCACTGGATCGCCTTCATGCCGGAGCCGCAGACCATGTTGACGGTCGCCGCGCCGACCGAATCGGGGACGCCGGCCCCGCGCAGGACCTGACGGGCGGGGTTCTGCCCGGCGCCGGCCTGGATCGCCTGGCCGAACAGGACCTCCTCGATGGCGTCCGGCGCGAGCCCGGACCGTTCGATCGCCGCGCGCGCGGCGTGCACGCCAAGACCGACCGCCGGGATCCCGCGCAGGGCGCCGCCGAACCGGCCGATGGGAGTTCGCACTGCGGAAAGGATCGCGACCGTCGGCTCCGTCTGCGTCGTCATGCCCGTCGGACGGGCCGCGGATTAAGAAGCTAGCGGAAGTGGGCGCCGGACCCGGGAGGAACGCCGGCGGCGGGGCGGGCGAGCCCGCTAATCCTCTTCGACCCGCGGGGCGAGCAGGTACCGCCCTTCGCCGCGGCCGCCGCCCATCGAGAACTCGATCTTGAGCGGATACTCGTTGCCGACGTGGAGCGTGGCCTCCTCCGCGGCGACCGACTTTACCATCGCGGAGAAGAAATCGAGAGGGTACATGCTCTTCACCGGTTCCTTCACCTCGAGACGGGTGAGGCTCTCTTTCGGGATCCGAAGGTCGAGCCGGTCGGTGTCCCCTTCCGAGTGCATCGTGAACGCATCCGGTTCGAGGGTGAGAGTGACGTGGTCGGTGAAGCTCTCGCTGCCGCGGATCCCCTGGCGGATGTCCTCCGTCTTCACGGTCACGCTGGCCGGAGGACTGACGTTCGGGACCTTCGGGTCCGTGATGCCCGCGGGGTCGACGACCGCCATCTGGCGGGTGAGGCGGCCGACCGAGGCGACGAGGCGGTTCTTTCCGTCGAACGACAGTTCGAGGACGTCCCCCGGCTTCGAGAGCCGGAGCACTTCCTTGAGCTTCTCGACGTCCACGCCGATCTCCGTCGGTTCACCGGTGAACTCTTCGAAGACGCTCTTCTGAAGTTTGAGGACCAGCATGGCCACGTGGGAGGGGTCGACCGCCCTCGCCTCGAGCCCGTCCTTCGAGATGCTGAGCTTGACCTCGCTGACGAGAGTAGAGACGACCTCCACGACCTCGCGGAGGTTCTCCATCTTAATGCGAAGTTTGAACATCGGAAGGCCTCGGCGCGACACATCGGTCCCCTCTAAAAAGCTTGCTTCGCGCCTCGGCGGTTCGCAAGCGCCATCACGGTCGATGGCGTGGCGCGCGGGCGTGACCGAGCTCGCCTACCTCCGCGACATGCCGTCCGCCTACGTGCGGACGTTCACCGCCCGCATCACGGCGCTCCCGCCCGGGTCGGTGGTCCTCGACCGGACCTACTTCTACCCGACCGGGGGCGGACAGCCGTGCGACCTCGGGATGCTCCGGCTCGAGGACGGCGCGACCGTGGACGTGGTGGACGTCCGGAAGTCGGGTCCGTCGGTGCTGCATCGGGTCCGCGGAGCGACGGACCCGGTCCGTCGGCTCGGGGTCGGCGCGGAGGTCGAAGGGAGCCTCGACTGGGAGCGACGTCACCGTCACATGCGCTTGCACACCGCCCAGCATTTGCTGAGCGCGCGCATCTTCGTCCACACCCGCCTCCGGACGCAGAAGGCGAACCTCTCGGGCTTGAGCGCGACCATCGACCTCGAAGGGCCGCTGTCACCCGGGGAACTCGACCGCCTCATCGAAGACCTCCGTGAGGCCGAGGAGCGGCCTCGACCGGTGTCGATCCGCATGATCCCGAGGTCCGAGTGGGATGCGAACCCCACCTCCGAGCGCTCGGGCCTCGTCCCGCTGCCCGCCCAGGTCGACCCGGTGCGGGTCGTCGAGATCGAGGCGAGCGACATCTGTCCCTGCGGCGGGACGCACGTACGGTCGACGGCGGAGATCGGTCCGGTCCGCCTTTCCCCCCTGGTCTCCCGACCGGACGGGACCTCGCGGGTCGCCTTCACGCTGGAGGGGACCGGGCGGCCCACTCCGTCCGGGTGACCCCGTAGACCCGCACGTCGTGCCACCGCCCGTGGTGGAAGAGGGCGGCGCGCAGGGTCCCTTCCCAACGGAACCCGAGCCGCTCGACCAGCCGGTACGAGGCCACGTTCTCGACGTCACAGGTAGCGCCGACGCGCTCGACAGAGGTCGTGCGGTAGAGGTGGTCGACCAGGAGCCCGACCGCCTCGCGCCCGAGACCGTGGCCCCGGGCGCCGGGCACACCGAGGACGTACCAGACATCCACGTACTCCAGCACCGGGTGCGCCCGGTAGTGCCCCACGACCCCGACCACGTCCCCCTCGGTCCGTCGTTCGACGACGAACCGGGGCGCGAGCGCGGTCGGGTCGTCAGGAGCAGACTCGACCGCCCGGACGAACTCCTCGAACGAATCGACGGAGAACCGGTCGTACGGTGCGACGATCTCGGGGTCGTTGTACCAGGGGAAGACCCGGGCGTAGTCGGAACGCGCGAGCGGCCGAAGGCGGACCGAGGCCCCCTCGAGGACCGACATCGTCCGCTACGAATCGGGAGAGGAGCCGTTCGGCATCGGACCGACCGGGCCCTCCTCCGAGGTCGCGGTCTCCCGGGTCCCGCCCGACGCCTCGAGCGCGGCCGATTCCTCCCGCTGGACCTCGAGCGCCTTGCGGTGGCCGCTCGGGGTGAGCGAGAGGACGTGCTTCGGCTCGGAGTATCCGACCACGTACTGGGTCCGCCGATAGACCAAGCTGGACATCTCGAGCGTGCGGAGGGACTGCTTCAGGTCCGCCTGGTCCTCCTTCGCGAACTTGCGGAAGATTCCGAACTCGGTCGTCCACTGGGATGCCTCGAACCGGATCTGCTGGCTGCGGTGCTCCAGCAGGTGCAGGAGCAGCATTCGCTCGATTCGATCCAGGTTCTCGCGGGGCATGTCCCGTCCGTCGTGCGGTTAGGAGATGGTCGTGATCTCGTAGTGCACATCGAGACCCTTGAGGCGCTCGTGCATCTCGACCATGAGGTGAAGGACGTCCTCGATGGTCGCTTTCTCCTTCCACTTGAACACGAAGTCGTGCATTCCCATCGATTCTTCGAACCCGAGCGACTTCATCGCCTCTCGGACCTTGACAGGGTTCGCACCCTCGGAATGGAAGGTCATCCGGACGTAGGTGCGCATGTGCCTCCCCACCGGAGTGTCCGGCGGGGTGTTTAGGCGAACGTCGGTTTATATATGCTTCCCTGATTCGCGAGCTTGCGATGTCTTCCCACGATAGCGCGCCGGTGGTCGTGACCGGGGGCGCGGGCGCGGTCGGGTCCTATTTGGTGCGCGAGCTCCTCGCACGCGGGTCGACCGTTCGGGTCATCGACAACCTGTCGAGCGGCCGTCGCGAGCACCTTCCGTCGCTCTCGGGCGAGCCTCGGCTTTCGCTCACCGTCGCGGACGTGCGAGAGCCCGCGAGCTACGCCGAGAAGTTCCGGGGCGCCTCGGCGGTGTGGCATCTCGCGGCGAACACGGACATCCGGCTCGGCTCCGCGGACCCCCGGGTCGACTTCGACCACGGGACGTTCGCCACCTTCGAGGCCCTCGAGACCGCGCGGCGGCACGACGTGCCCCGGTTCCTCTTCACGTCCTCCAGCGTCGTCTACGGGTACCCGAGCGTCCTCCCCACTCCCGAGGACTACGGCCCCCTCCTCCCCGAGTCGTTCTACGGGGCGGCGAAGCTCGCCGCCGAGGGGATGTGCTCGGCGTTCGCCCACGCCTACGGGATCCGGGCCTATCTCTTCCGGTTCGCGAACATCATCGGTCCCGGGATGACCCACGGGGTGATCTACGACTTCTTCGAGAAGCTCCGTCAGGACCCGGCCCGCCTCGAGGTCCTCGGCGACGGCAACCAGTCGAAGAGCTACCTGCGGACCGAGGATTGCGTCGAGGGGATGCTCGTCGCGGCCGACCGCACGTCCGACCCGGTCAACGTCTTCAACCTCGGAACGCACGACCGGATCACGGCCCGCGAGATCGCCGAGAAGGTCGTCGCGGCGCACGGGGGCCGGGCGCGGATCGAGTACACGGGGGGCTCGCGAGGCTGGCCCGGTGATGTGCCGGTGCAGCTGCTCGCGGTCGACAAGCTCGAGCGGCTCGGATGGCACCCCCGCTTCTCGAGCGCCGCCGCCGTAGACCGGACCATCGAGGAGACGGTCCGCGCGCGGGACGCCGCCCGCTGATCCCGTTCAGGGGCGTCCGGGGCTGTCCGGCCCGATCACGGACCGATAGACCTCGAGGTGCTGCGCGGCCACGCGGGCCCAGGAGTACCGGTCCTCCGCGACCCGGCGCGCGGCGTCGCCCATGCGTCGTCGGGCTCCGTCGTCGGCGATGAGCGCGGTGACATGCTCGCGCATCTCCTCGATGAACGTCCCCTCGCGGTCCGGCACGCTCCATCCCGTGACCCCGTCCTCGACCACCCCGCGGACGGCCTCGCCCCCGACCACCGGGAGACCGGCGGCGAGCGCTTCGAGCACCGCGGCGGAAAGGATCTCGACCGCGCTGGGATGGACGAGAAAGTCGCTTTCCGCGAACAGGCGCTCGAGCTCCTCCTCCGAGACCTCGCCGAGAAGTTCGACCTCGCCCCCGGCTCGACGGACCTCGTCCGCGTAGGCCGGAGAGTGGATCGGCCCGGCGATGCGCAACGACGCACCCGAGCCCCGAAGCGCGGCCGCGGCCAGGTGCCAGCGCTTGAACGGGGCCACGACGCCGACCCCCAGCGCCCGACGCCCGGTCCGGCGGTCCCAGGCCGGCGCGAACCGACGACTGTCGACCCCGAACGGCACCACCGAGATCGGCGGCCACGGCGGACGGACCGTGGCGCGCATCGTCCGAGCGAGCGTCTCGGTGAGCGCGATGACCGCGGAGGCCTGACGCACCGCCCGTCGCTCGAGCCAGTATCCCCACTGGTGGGAGAGACGGTCCCGATAGTACCAGTGGCGCGAATGAGAGGTGTAGACGTACGGATAACCGCCCCAGGCAAGGCGGTTCGCGACGACCGGCGTGTGGGCGTGGAGGACATCGTACCGCTCGCCGCGAAGGAGCCGCGGCAGCTCCCACGCGAACGGGTACTCGTCTCGCATCCGGCGATGGCGAACGCGGTTGAGGATCGCGACCTCCTGACCGGTCGCCTCGAGGGCGGCCTTCAGGTCCGTCAGGATCCGTTCGATCGCCCCGTACCCCGTCGGGGGGATCGGGTGGACGCCCCCTCCGATGAGGAGAACTCGCACAGCGGCCCCACCGGCCTCTCAGATTAAGGCCTTGGCGCGCTGAGGGGGTGGACGGCGGTCGGAGCCGTTTCCGACCGCGGCGCGGAAAGGAACGATGGGGACGGTGGGTGTGGAGGTGGCGGTCGGGAACGACCCGCGGCTGCCGGCCGCGCTCGCGTCCCTCGAACAGCAGACGCGTCGGCCGGACCGTGTCCTGATCGTCGCGGCTCCGGCCACGCCGGAGTCGCTGCTCGTCGAGGCGGCGCGTCGGGCGCCGTCGATCCCGGTCGAGGTCGTTCGGTACCCCGGCGGCGTGGTCGACGCGCGCGCGTCGGCGATGGCCCGTCTCGGAGAGGAGGTCACCGCGTTCCTCGATTCCGACGAGGTCGCGTCGCCCGAATGGCTCGCTCGCCTCGTCGCTCCGATCGAGTCCGGAGCCGCGACCTACACGGGCGGACCGACCCGTCCGCTTCGCGCGCCCACCCACCCGATCGAACGGTACTATGCCCTGCTCGAGCGGTCGATCTACGAAGGGCTGGTTCCCGCGAACCCCGTGTACCTTCCCCTACAGAACACCGCCTGGAGGACCGAGGAGCTCCGTCGGCTCGGCTTCGACCCGCGCATCCCGTTCGCCGAGGACCACGACCTCGAGAGCCGGGCCCTCGCGGCCGGACTCCGGGCGCTCTACGTGCCCGAGGCCTGGGTCTTCCACGACAAGACCGCCGAGACGAGCTACCTCCGATGGGCCCGGAAACGGTATCGCTACCTGGTCGCGATGGCGATGTCGCTGATCAAGAACCGTGCCCTCCGGGGTCGTCTGGGGGAACGGCGGACCCGGGTCCGCCATCCGCTGGCGTTCGTCGAGGCTCTGATGAAGCCGTTCGCCCTCGTGCAGGCATCGCTCCGGTGGAGCCGGTGGGGGGGCCCTTCCGAGGGCGCAGGGACCGTCGCCCCACCTCCTCCTCCTCCTCCGTCCCCGTGACCGAACCGGGGGTGTCCCCCGGCCGGCAGGGAATTGTCGGCTCGGCCGGCGACCCATCCCCGGGCGTTCCCCTCGAGAAAACCTTATCCTACCCCCCGATTCGGCGGGGCCATGCCATCCGAATCGCATCCGGCGCATCCGTCGGCTGACGCGACGCAGTCGGGGGACCTCGTCCGGATCGAGTACGACCTCTGGGCCGAATCCGGCGGCAAGACCGAGCTCTTGGACACGACCCACGAAGAGGTCGCCCAGAAGGCCGAGATCCCGACCCCCGAAGGGTTCACCTGGGGCCCGAAACCTCACCAGATCGGCGGGGACCGATTCCCGACCGGTATCGAGAGCGCCCTGGTCGGCCTCAAGGTCGGCGAGGAGGCGGAGCGGGAGTTCACTCCCGCCGAGGCGTTCGGGGAGCGGGACCCGAAGCTGATCGAACTGTTCTCCATGCACGAGATCGAGCGACTCCCCGAGATGCGCCGGGAGGACGCTCGCCTCGACCTCGGCACCGTGCTCACGATCGAAGGCCGACGCGGGCGGGTCATCTCGCTCACGGCGGCGCGGGTCCGGGTCGACTTCAACCCACCGTTCGCGGGCCGCAAGGTCCGCGGGAAGTTCAAGATCGCCGAGAGGATCGAAGAGCCCGTCGACCAGGTTCGCGCGATCCTCGAGCTCCAGTACGGTCGCTCCCAGGAGTTCGGCGTCGAGCACCACGAGAAGTCGATCACCCTGAAGCTCCCCGAGCGCTCGAAGTTCGACATCTCTTGGATGGCCGCGAAGCCGCGCGTGGTCGACCGCCTCCGCACCCAGCTGCATCCGCACACGATCCGCATCGTGGAGGAGTACGTCACCCCGGCTCCCGAGAAGAAGGAGGAGACCGAGAAGTCCAAGCCCGCGGCTCCGGCCTCCGAGAAGGCGGCCGAGGCCCCCGCGGAATCGCCGCCCCCTAAGGCCGAAGGGAGCAAGCCTTCGGGCCGCTCGGCGAAGGGGACGAAGGCCGCATCCGCTCCCCCGACCGAGGGCTAGAGCGGACGGCCGGCGGTCTCCAACAACAACCGGGGGTTCTTGAACCCCCAGGGTCGTGCCCGCGGCATGGACGCCATGCCCACCGACACCGCCGTGCCAAGGAGGTTCCTGATCGCGGTGTTCGCCGCCGCCATCGTGGTCGGGGTCGTCATCGCCTACCTCGGGATCACGGGGCAGATGGGCGCGGGGATCCCCTAGACCTTCGGAAAAGTCCGTATCGAACCGACTTAAACCGGGACTGCGGTCGAGCCCCCCATGCCCGACGTCGAACCCGCGACATCGGAGGTCGCCCGCACCGACTACGTCGGCTGGATCGCGGCGGGCCTCGTGGTGCTCGCGGTCTTCGTCGTCGCGGGCGTCTTCTGGTTCAGGTACCACCCGTAGGGCCCGCGGCCGTGTTCGCGCTCTCCCGCGCCGCCGGCCATCGATAGAGGTACACATCGGTCGCGCGGTCGTACTCCTCGGCCGTCCACCCGGGCACTTTGTGGCAGTGGCTCACCACCCGGGACCCGTCCGGTAGCTCGGCCTCGAGCTTTGGCCTCAGGCGAGCCATCGCTCCGGGCCAGAGGAAGGCGGTCACGACGGTCGCTCCCCGGAAGTCGAGACGGAAGAAGTCACCCCAGTGGATCGTGATCCGGTCCGAGAACGGCCCGAGCCGCCGGCGCAGCCGCAGGATCAGGACCCGGATCGGCTCGACCTCGACGCCCACGACCTTCGCGCGGTAGATGCGAGCGGCCCGGAAGACGATCGCGCCCGTCCCGGCACCGAGGTCGTAGACCGTGTCGTTCGGACCGACCTCCGCGTACCGGAGCATGCGTTCGACCGCGCGCCGCGGCGTCGGCTCGTAGCCGGCACCGAAGGCGAAGGAGGCGAAGACGAAGTACGCCGCCGCGACCCCGAAGACGAGCAGGGCCACCGCGATGAGGATCTCCACGTCGGCCATACGGGGTCACGCGCCGCGCCGTTCCGCCGTCATCAGGAGCTCGGCCGCGGCGCGGGGGTCGAGCGACCGGGCGACGACCCGGTCGAGCAGTCGGCGCATCTCGGCGTCGTTCTCGAGGCGTTCGGTGAGCTCCCGCCCGACCCGGTCGCGGACCAGGCCGACGATCTCGTTCGCGAGACGGCGCCGCTCTCCGGCCCGGCGCTCCCCCGAGGCATCGAGGAAGCGTTCGTGCGCCTCCACGGCGTTCCAGAGCTCGTCGAGCCCGTTCGGTTCGACGGTCGAGGTGCCTACGATCAGCGGGGCCCATCGGCCCGACGCGATCCCGAGCGAGACCAGGTCGGCCAGGTCGCGCTTCGCGAGGTCGGCCCCGGGGAGGTCCGACTTGTTGACGCAGAAGACGTCGGAGATCTCGAACAGCCCGGCCTTCAGCGTCTGCACCTCGTCCCCGAGGTGCGGTACGAGCACGACGATGCTTGTGCTCGCGATCTCCCGGATCGCCACGTCGACCTGGCCGCTTCCCACCGTCTCGACCAGGACGAGGTCGAATCCCGCCGCGTCGAGCAGGCGCGCCGTCTCGAGCGTGGCGGCGGAGACCCCGCCGGCGGCGCCCCGGCTCGCCATCGACCGGAAGTACACTCCGGTGTCGTCCGCCCGGCGGTCGAAGCGGATCCGGTCCCCGAGGACCGACCCCCCCGAGAACGGGCTGGAGGGGTCGACCGCGACGACGGCGACCGTCCGGCCGCGCTCCCGCAGGAGCCCCACGAGGGCGTTGATGAGACTGGACTTCCCGACGCCGAGCGGTCCGGTGAATCCGATGACCGGGACGCCCCGGGTGCGCGGGTAGAGGCCTTTCAGGATCGGGTCCGCGGCCGGGTCCCCGTTCTCGATCGCGGTGATCGCGCGCGCGAGCGCCCGTCGGTCCCCGTCAACGATCGCCCGAGCGGCCGGGGTGAGGCGGCCGGGGCCCTTCATGAACTAGCACGGGCCAGCTTCTGGGCCGTGGACACGATCTCCTCGAGCGTGCTCCCCGGCCCGAAGATCGCCCGGATCCCCGCCTTGCGCAGACGACGCGCGTCCTCGTCGGGGATGATCCCACCAGCGAACACCGGCACGTTCCCGGCGTCGCTCTTCTTCAAGAGCGCCAGCACGCGAGGGAAGAGCGTCATGTGCGCCCCCGAGAGGATCGAGAGGCCGATCAGGTCGACGTCCTCTTCCAGCGCCGCCCGCACGATCTCCTCCGGGGTCTGACGAAGGCCGGCGTAGATGACCTCGAAGCCCGCGTCCCGGAGGGCGCGCGCCACGACCTTCGCGCCCCGGTCGTGACCGTCCAGTCCCGGCTTGGCGATGAGCACTCGGATGGGGTGGGTCCGTGCGGCCGGCCTGGTCGACGGCATCGGGCCCGACGACGAGCGGCACGGAGAAAAGCTTTCGCAACCCGAGCTCAAAGCAGGCGGAGGATGTCGATGACGAGGTTCCCGGCCAGGAGCGCCGTGAGGGCCCCGACCGCCATCAGCACGAGGAACGGGAGCTGGGGAGTGACCCACACGCGGGAGATCCCCCGGGCCGAGAGCTCCGCGGCGATCCTGACCCGCCGCTGACGGTCCTCCTCGGAGGTCTCCACCTGTTCCTCGTCCTCCTCGGAGGCGCCGGCGGCGGGGTCGCGGACCCAGACGAACCGGCGGGGCAGCTCCGAGACCGGCAGAGAGTACCCGGTGAAGCCGCGGGGGAAGCGAAACTCGCCCCGACCGGCGTTGCGCACGGCGAGGGCGAGGGGGATCAGGACCGACACGAGGGCCGCGTTCATCAGGAGGTCGACCGAGAACGGAAGGACCGCGGTGACCGAGATCGGGGTCGAGGGTGCCCCGAGCCAGGGGTTGGGGAATAGTGGCACGAGGAGCCCGGCGATCATCAACGCCTTCGCGTCGGCCCCGCCGTAGAGGACCCCGGCCTCGAACAGCACCCGGGCGAGCACCACCGTCGCGAGCACGGCGATGACCGTGAGCGGGACGCCGGAGGGACCGATCCCGACCCGTACGGCCGCGACAACGACCAGGGCGATCACCGCTACGTAGGCGGCGAGCTCGATCCCGTCGGCGTACCGGTCGACCCGGCCCCCGAGGCGCTCGTCCCAAGCAAACATGTGCTCGAGCGTGAGCGCGGCGACCGCGAGCCACAACCCGAGCGGGAGCGCTCCGCCGGGGGCCGTGGCGAACGCGCCCAGGACCAGCCCGGCGACCCCGAGGACCTGCCAGAGACGGTCGCTGACTTCCCGGTCCTTCAGATCGGCCGCGGCGGCGTACGCGAATCCCGCCAGAAGGAGGGCCACCCCGACATCGAGGAGCCCGTCTTCGAGACCGACCACGCCCTCTCCCGCCTGCGACCGGCGCGACGGCGGGCCGCCTTCTTAAGGGCGAGTGCGCAGGGGGAGCCGGTTTCCCTCCGACCCGCGGGAGCGGTTGGCCGCCGGAAAAGCTATTTAAACGACCCACCCCTCGGCCGCCGCCTCAGGATGGGTGGATGGTCGAATACAAGCTCGTGATCTCCGAGCAGGCGAAGTCCCTTGCCCGCACGGTCGGCGACCCGCAAGCGGCCGGGTTCCTCGGAAAGCGCATCGGTGAGACGATCGGAGGAGAGCTGATCGGAGCGAGCGGGTACACGTTCCGGATCACGGGCGGCACGGACAAGAGCGGGTTCCCGCTCCGACCGGACGTTCCGGGCGCACGGCAGACGCGCCTCTACGTCGGGGACGGCTTCGGGTTCCACGCTCCGCGGGACGGGATGCGCCGGCGCCGGACGTTCCGGGGCAATACCATCAGCGAGGACACCGTCCAGATCAACCTCATCGTCGAACAAAAGGGCCCGAAGCCGCTCGCGGAGCTCTTCGGCGCCTCATGAAGGTCCCCCGTCAGCCCGAGGTCAACATCGGCCTGGTCGGCCACGTCGACCACGGCAAGACGACCCTGACCCAGGCGCTGACCGGGGAGTGGACCGACCGGCATTCCGAGGAGCTGAAGCGCGGGATCTCGATCAAGCTCGGGTACGCCGACGCGGCGTTCTACAAGTGCCCGAACTGCCCGGAGCCGACGGGCTACTCCGTCGAACCGGTCTGCCCCTCCTGCGGGGGCGAGGCGAAGTTCCTGCGGGCCGTTTCGTTCGTGGACGCCCCGGGACACGAGACCCTGATGGAGACGATGCTCTCCGGCGCCGCCATCATGGACGGGGCCATGCTCCTGGTCGCGGCCAACGAGCACTGCCCGCAGCCGCAGACTCGGGAGCACCTCTACGCGCTGGACATCATCGGGGTCCACAAGGTGGTGGTCGTCCAGAACAAGATCGACCTGCTCTCGTCGGAGGACGCTCAGGCGAACTATCGGGAGATCATGGAGTTCCTCAAGGGCTCGCCTATCTCGACCGCTCCCGTGGTCCCGGTGAGCGCCAACCACCGTGTCGGGATCGACGCGCTGATCGGCGCCATCGAACAGACGATCCCGACGCCGCCGCGCGACGCCGCGAAACCCCCCCTGATGTACGTCGCGCGCTCGTTCGACGTCAACCGTCCCGGCACGCGGCCGGTCGACCTCAAGGGCGGCGTGCTCGGCGGTTCGCTCCTTCAGGGTCGGATCCGCCAGGGAGAGGAGATCGAGATCCGTCCGGGCCGGACGGGCGCCACCGGCAGCACGTCGGAATCGCTCACGACCAAGGTGACGACGATCGTTTCCGGCGGACAGGAATGGGAGGAACTCCGACCCGGCGGCCTGGCGGCGCTCGGAACGACGCTCGACCCGGCGCTCGCCAAGGGGGACGGCCTCACCGGGCGGCTCATCGGCACTCCGGGGACCCTTCCGGCGGTCAGCCAGAAGATCCGCCTCAAGGCGACCCTTCTCGAGCGGGTGCTGGGCGCTCAGCGGGAGATCAAGGTGGAGAAGATCCGCACGAGCGAGCTCCTCGCGGTCACGGTAGGCACCACGGTGGCGAGCGGCAAGGTGACCAGCGCCCGAGGGGACGAGGTCGAGCTCGCGCTCAACCGATCCGTCACCGTCTTTCCCGGCAGCCGGGTCGCGATCTCGCGCCGCCTCAACGCCTGGCGCCTGATCGGCTTCGGCATCGTCGAAGGAGGAGGCAAGTGAGGCCCGACCTGCTCGACATCCTGCGCTGCCCGGTGTGCCGCGGGGAGCTCACGCTTTCCGTTCGCTCCCGCCACGCGGAGGAGATCGTCGACGGCACCCTGACCTGCGCGAAGTGCCACGTCGACTACCCGATCGAGGACGGCATCCCCGACCTCCTCCCGCCCAACGAGCGTGACTAACGGAAGGCCGCGCGGGGTCGCGCGTCTCCGTCAGACGACGGTGGAATAGTAGTAGGCGAAGATCGCCAGGAACATCATCGCGGCGACGACGATCGAGGGGACCATCCATCGGATCGCCCCGCGGCTGCGGGCCTGCACGGAGCTCCCGACGGTGACGACCGGGATCGCAAAGGCGAGCCAGTAGCCGGTCAGGATCGTCTCGTAGAGGGCCCAGGAGGTCGGGTTCCCGTTCGGGTCGCGAACCACCAGCACCACGACCAGGACGACGCCGAAAACGAGGAACGCGAGGCTGACCCCGGCGGCGTCGAGGTACCCCTCGAACCCGCGCTTGCGGTTCGGGTAGTAGCTCTTGAGGACGAACAGCATCGTGACGAACAGGCCGAGCGTCGCCACGAGCAGGTAGAACGAAGGGGTCGCGAGCGACAGCGCGAACGAACCCGAGCCGGGCGGTGCGGGCGCCATCGTCGCCCCTTACGGCACGCGCAGGGCTGCGCGGGCCGGTCCGCCGTCGCCCCCGCGGATCCGGAGCGGAAGGCATTCGAGCTCGTACGCCCCCGCCGCCGATTCGGCCAGAAGAAGCCCTTCCAGGATCAACGCGCCCCCCCCGAGAAGCCGGTGATGAACGGGGAACCGGTCCGTGACGTCCGATTCGACCGAGAGGGAGTCGATTCCGACGAGCCGCACCCCGCGGTCAAGGAGGGCCTGCGCGCCCCGTTCGCTCACTGCCACGTAGCCGGGGAAGAACTCGAGCTTCTCGCGCCAGCGTAGCGAATTGGCGGTCCGGAAGAGGACCCGGGAGGTTCCGGACGGCACGGACGAGACCTCCTCGGGGCCGATCACCGACCTCTCGGGAGGGATGTCGACCACGCGGCACGGACCGTTCAGCACCGAAAGGTCGAGCCGGTCCACGGGGTCCCCGCCCGCGAGGAAATGCGACGGAGGGTCGACATGCGTTCCGGCGTGCGACCCCAGCGAGAGCGCGGAGAGGCTGTAGGGGTCTCCCTCGGAGACGGAACGGACGGGCCGGACCACGAACTCGGGGTCCCCGGGGAACGCCGGCATGCCCGCGAACAGGGGCATCGAAACGTCGATGCGACGCATGGGGTCCGCCTCGGTGGCCTCTCCGGACGTGGGCTTCGCCGGGAGTTTAAGGGTTCGCTCGGTCGGAACCGAGGGAACGGTGCCGTTCCCCTCGCGATGCCCGTCGAGCCGAAGGGTTATGCGGGCCTCGGAGGAAGCACGAAGGATGGCCCCCTCCCGACGATCGTCCCGGTCGGACGACGACGACCCCGACGACGATGAGGACGAGGAAGAGGAGGAGGAAGAGCCGCCACGAACGAAGCGACACCGGCCCCGCCGACCCGCGGCCGCTCACACCGCCCCGGTCCGCCGCTGGCGCGCGACGGAGGAGGACGACGACGAAGAGGAGGAGGTTCCGAAGTCCTCGTCGCGGTTCCGCCTGAGCTCGCGGGAGCGCCACCCGGTATACTGGCGGGCGCGTGATTCGCTCTACTTCGAGCCGCTGGTCGCGCTCGCGATCATCGTCGTCATCCTGGTGGGGCTCTTCGCCTACACCCAGAACTGGCCGCCGGTCTACGTGGTCGAGTCGGACAGCATGCAGCACGGAACGAACGACAACCTGGGGCTGATCAACACCGGGGACCTGGTGCTGGCCCAGAAGGTCGACACGAGCGCGATCGTGCCGTACGTCGTGGGGATGACCACCGGGTACTCGACGTACGGAGAGTATGGGGACGTCATCCTGTACCACCCCAACGGAGGGAGCGCGACCCCCGTCATCCACCGCGCCCTGCTGTTCCTCTCCTGGAATCCGGGGACCGCGAGCTACGACGCACCCCAGCTCTACGGACTTCCGTGCGGGAACGAGCCCGGGGCGGTCTACGCGACTCCCGGGACCCGCGGTGACTGCAACACGACCGGACTGACCGGGACGCTCGAGCTCTTCCACATCGGGTGGATGTCGGTCAACGTCACCGTCCCCCTCGGGTCCACGACGCTGGGAGACCATTCGGGCTTCCTCACGATGGGGGACAACAACTACGGACACTGCCCGCTGACGTGCGCGGACCAGACCGGAGGGATCAGCGAGCTGGTGGAGCCGGGCTGGGTGATCGGGGTCGCCCGAGGGATGATCCCGTGGTTCGGGTCGCTCAAGCTCCTCCTCGAGGGGAACACAGCGGATGTGCCCTCGCAATCGTGGGAGTTTCTCGGGCTCACCGTGGCCGGGGTGATCCTGCTGGCCTTCGGGATCCACTACGCGCTGCGGGTCGAGGGGATCGAGACCCCGCTCCGAAGAAAGGAAGAAGAGGAGGCGAGGGAGGCCGATGAGGAATCCTCGGACGACGGCGGGGGACGCGCCCGGCGTTGGTTGCGTTCGTTGCGGCCGTGGAACCGCGACCAGGACACCGACGACGAGGACGAAGACGAGGAGGAGCCGCCGAAGCGGGGCCGCCGGACCTCCGCTTCCCCGACGACCACCGACTCGCACCGCCGGGGGCGACCCC
>Ga0326728_10006423_pt1 | contig 31645 bp, 20 predicted proteins | sample MB3enrmetagenome_FD_207602 | JGI IMG/M metagenome (GOLD analysis project Ga0326728, IMG submission 207602) | Lab enriched peat soil microbial communities from McLean, Ithaca, NY, United States - MB31MN | ecosystem: Environmental > Terrestrial > Soil > Wetlands > Peat | place: USA: New York...
CCCTGATATTTTCGGCTTGAGCAACGAGGGCAAGTTGGGGAAAATGCCGTATGCCGATGATTCAATTCAATGGAAAAACCGCCGTGCCGCTTTATCAGCTCAAGATCACGTTGAAATGGTCGAAGCCACCCATCTGGCGGCGCGTTCTGATCCGCGCGGACATGAGACTGGACCGGCTGCACGATGTCATCCAACTTGTGATGCCGTGATTTGAAGGAGTGGATCGGTGGCGAATGGGACCCGGCACGCTTCGATCGGGATGAGGCCAACGATGACTTGAAGCGGTTGAAAGCCTGAAAAACGAATGGAACTGAAGATGGGGGCGGCGCAAAATCGGATTTGCGCCTTGCGTTGAATCCCCGAAAATTCTAAAAGGCTTGCTCTTGTTCCCTTGGGCCGATTATAGTCCCCCCCCAAAATGAAGTTTATAAAAGAAGTTTATGGCTGACATTGCAAATAAATATGCCGACAACGTCGCAGGCAAATACTACGTTGACAATCAATGCATTGATTGCGATCTCTGTCGCGAAACGGCCCCCGCCAATTTCACCCGCAGCGACGATGGAGGGTATTCTTACGTCTTCAAACAACCCGGCAGCCCCGAGGAGGAAGCCCAATGCAAGGAAGCCAAGGAAGGCTGCCCCGTCGAAGCCATCGGCGACAACGGCGAGCCGGCATGACGCGCGGCTTCACGGAAGTGCCCCAGTTCGCCAAGAGCGGCAGGGTCTTCCCGGCATTGATCCTGATGACGCTGGCCGTCGTCCGGCCCGTGGCGGGGGGTGACTGGCCGGAAATGCGCGGGCCTTGGCGTGACGGCCATGTCCAAAGCACGGGCGACACCAAACCGATCGGCCTTCCCCTCCACTGGAGCGAGACGGAAAACATCAAATGGAAAACCGCCATTCCATTTCGCGGCTGGTCCACGCCCGTCGTGATGGGCGGCCAGGTTTGGCTGACCACCGCCACCGAGGAAGGCCATGATTTCTACGCCCTCTGTCTTGACGCCGACACCGGCAAGATTCGCGTCAATGAAAAAGTCTTTCATGTTGAAACCCCGGAACCGCTCGGCAACAGCGTCAACAGCTACGCCACGCCCTCGCCCGTGATTGAGCCGGGCCGGGTTTATGTTCACTTCGGCAGCTATGGCACGGCTTGTCTGGACACCGCCACGGCGAATGTCCTCTGGCAACGCACCGACCTGCCTTGCCGCCATTACCGCGGCCCGTCCTCCTCTCCCATCCTCTTCGAGAACCTGTTGATCGTCACGATGGACGGCGTTGATCTCCAATACACCGTTGCCTTGGACAAGGAAACCGGCCGGACCCTCTGGAAAACCAATCGGTCCGTCGCCTTTAACGACGAGGACGTGCCGGGGGAAAGGGCCAGGCTTGGGGATCTGCGCAAAGCCCACAGCACGCCCATCATCGTCACCAACGCCGGCCAAACGCTCCTGCTCAGCGCCGGGGCCAAGGCCTGCTACGCTTACGACCCGCGCACCGGGCGGGAACTCTGGATGGTCCGTTATGTTGACTGGTCGGCCGCGCCCCGGCCGCTGTTCGACCACGGTCTGGCCTACTTTGTCAGCGGCCTGTCCAAAACCGAACTGATTGCGGTCAAGGTTGACGGCCACGGCGACGTAACCGACACGCATGTGGCCTGGCGGAGCAAGACGCACATCGGCAAATACTCCTCGCCGATTCTGGTGGATGGCCTGATTTACAGCGCGGCCGAGGAGAGCTTCCTGACCTGTCTGGAAGCCGGCACCGGAGACGTCGTGTGGACCGAACGAATTGGCGGCAGCTACGAAGCTTCGCCCCTCTACGCCGACGGGCGGCTGTATTTTTTCAACGTGCAAGGCGTCACCACCGTCATCAAGCCTGGCCGCGTCTGCGACATATTGGCGACCAACACACTGGACAGCGGCCTTATGGCCTCGCCGTCGGTGGCCGGCAAGGCGTTTTACCTACGGACCAAGACCCATCTTTACCGCATAGAAGACGGCGCCTCCGCCAGCAAGCCCCAGCCCGCGAACTAATTGCATTTCAATTCAAACGCTCCAGCGGATATTCTCCCGGGCGTGCAGCGCTATCCCGCCAGCGACATAGCTTTCCGGCGAACGATTCCGCGCCAGCCAGCGGAGGACCTGTGATTGGAAGGGAGTTAGAGGCACGCTTCAATTTCCCGGGCCGCCTGCCAAGCGGCCGCACCGCCGTTTTCACGCAAGCGGCGGATGACCAATTCCACGTCCGCGCAATTTCGCAAAGGCGCCTCCGGTTGCCGCATCCAGAAACAACCGGCGTGTTCCGTCAAAGCTCGTCTGGCGCGACGCACCGCTTCGGGTTTCGCCTTCAGGTCGTTGGCAATTTCCTGATCCAGCATGAGGTCAAAATGCACTGTCCCGGCCCTCTCTGCAAGCGGGTTCTCCTTCGCCCTCGCCGGGGGCGCTGGGAATTTTTGACAAAAACCTGCGTTGCAATTATTCTTTTCCCGTGGGCAAACGCAAGATTCTGACGGCAAACGTTCACGGACGAAACTTGCGCGTTGCCAGGAACTATGAAATCGCAAAGTCTCTTTTCCAAGGCCGTTTTTGCGATTTTCCCTCTCCGCTCTGTTGTCCTGCCCGGGTTCCTGCTTTCGCTGTTCATTGCCGTTTTTGGCCCGATGTCCGCCCGCGCTGGGGAGATGCGCGTGTTGCGCGGGCATGTGCCAGCAGCGGCGGCGCTGTTGCAGCCGCTGGGCCGCCTTCCGGGGACTAATTCGCTGCGCCTGGCCATCAGCCTGCCCTTGCGCAACGGGGAGGCTCTTGCCAACCTGCTGCAGCGCCTCTACGATCCCGCCAGCCCTGATTACCATCACTACCTGACGCCCGCGCAATTCACCGAAAGGTTTGGGCCGACCGCGCAGGATTACCAAACGGTCATCCAATTCGCCGGGAGCAACGGGCTTGAAATCGTCGCCACCCGTGAGAGCCGCATGTTGCTCGACATTCAGGGAAAGGTCTCGGACATTGAAAAGGCGTTTCATGTCACCTTGCTGACCTATCAACATCCCACCGAGGCCCGGCAGTTTTATGCCCCGGACGTTGAGCCGACGGTGGAGGCGGACTTGCCCATACTAGACATTGTCGGGCTGGGCGATTTTGCCGTGCCGCGCCCGATGCTGCACGTGAAGCCGGGGAACACAAAACCTGTGCCGGCGTCAGGTTCCCAGACCAACGGCTATTACTTGGGGAGTGACTTCAGGCATGCTTACGCCCCGGGAGTTTCTCTGACTGGCGCCGGCCAAATGGTCGGGTTGTTGGAGCTGGACGGCTATTACAGCAATGACATTGTGTCCTACGAGAAACTGGCCAATCTGCCAAACGTCCCCTTGATAAATGTTGACGTGACCAACTACACCGGACCTCCCGGCTCGGGAGTTGACGAGGTTTCGCTCGACATCGAGATGGCCATTGCCATGGCGCCCGGGTTGGCGGCGGTGGTCGTTTTTCAAGCCGGCTCAACCGTCAACCTGGCCACAGCCTTCCAGGACATTCTTGACAGCATGGCGTCCAGCAACCAGATCAAACAATTCAGTTCTTCCTGGGGTTACCCCGGGCCTCCCGACCCGAACACGAACCTAGATGGATGGTTTGTGAAAATGGCCACGGATGGCCAGTCCTTCTTTCAGGCCTCGGGCGACGGCGACGCGTGGGTCAACCCGATCATGGTGCCGGCGGACAGCCCCTATCTGACCAGTGTCGGCGGAACCAGCCTGACGACGAACGGTTCCGGGGTGTCCTACGCTTCGGAAACGGTTTGGAACGAGGGCGACCTGGGTCGCAGGAACGCCTGGCCCGGGAACGGAAACGGCTATTGGGGAAGCGGCGGCGGCGTCAGCACCGTCTATACGATTCCATCCTGGCAACAAGGAGCCATCAACAGCGCCAACCACGGCTCGACCAACATGCGAAACATTCCAGATGTCGCCCTCACAGCGGCTGACGTTTGGATCCTATACGGCAACGGCAAATCGGAGTCGGTCTCAGGGACCAGTTGCGCCGCGCCGTTGTGGGCGGGTTTTACCGCCCTGGTCAATCAACAGGCGGCGGGCGGCGGCAACCAGACCGTGGGTTTTATCAATCCGGCCATTTATGCGCTCGGCCAGGGGGCTTCCTACACGTCCGCTTTCCACGACATCACCACCGGCAACAACACCAATGCCCAGAGTCAAGGCCTGTACTTCGCGGTTCCCGGCTACGATCTCTGCACCGGTTGGGGCACGCCGAACGGGGCCGGCTTGATCAATGCCCTCTCCCCCGAGCCGCTCCAGATCACTCCGTCCGCGGGCTTTGTCTCCTCCGGCCCTTTTGGCGGACCGTTCAGCGTTGCCAATCAGAATTTCACCTTGACCAATATTGCCCCGGCTCCGCTCAATTGGACCCTGGCCAACACCTCCCTGTGGCTCGCCGCCTCCTCCAGCAGCGGCACGCTCACCTCCGGCGGAGCCGCCGCCGTCGTGAGCGTCAGCCTCAATGCCGCCGCCGGCAATCTCACCGTCGGTGCCTATACCAACACAGTATCGTTCACCAACCTCAATGACACCGTGGCGCAAAGCTTCCAGTTCATCTTGACCGTATCGCAGGCCGCGCCCTTGCTGAACTGGAGCACGCCGTCCGCCGTCACTTATGGCAGTGCCCTCGGTTCCAACCAACTCGATGCCACGGCGAACGTGCCTGGCAGCTTTGACTATGATCCATCCACCAACACGGTCTTGAATGCGGGGACCAACATCCTTTCCGTCATTTTCACCCCGGCCGACACGGTTGATTACAGCAGCGCAACCGGCAATGTGAGCTTGAGTGTCACCATGGCCGCCCCCTTGCTGAACTGGAGCACGCCGTCCGCCATAACTTATGGCACCGCCCTCGGTCCCAACCAACTCGATGCCACGGCAAACGTGCCTGGCAGCTTTGACTATAATCCATCCGCAGGCACGGTGCTAGGCCCGGGCGCCAATACGCTTTCCGTCATTTTCATCCCGGCCGACACGGTTGATTACAGCAGCGCAACCGGCAATGTGAGCCTGGTGGTATCGGTCGCGCCCATTGCCTTGAACATTCAGCTCGTCGGCAATGATGTGGTCTTGAGTTGGAATGACCCCGCATCGGTCTTTGCCCTTCAAGCCGCGCCTGCTGCAACCGGCACTTTTACCAACGTGCCTGGCGCGGCCAGTCCGTACACCAACGCCATCACTGGCGCGCAGCAATTCTTCCAACTGGTTGCTCCGGCAAATTAACTCTCGGGAACAAGGAAAGAAGCTCCGGGCAATTCACCCAATGTCACTCATAGTCTGTTGTGGCGTTTGTCATCGTTTGTATCATCTGGGGGAGTAATAGGCAATGGGGCATGAACTTTTTGTCAAAATGCACGTGGGGACTTCAACCGGAACCAGGAGAAACCGGCCGGGCATACCGCAGGCAGGGCTGGCTCAAAGCTCTCTTATGGGAAAAATAAAAATGAAATCCGCCCGCAAAGCGCCGCGAAAAGCGCCCCGTCGCCTCCCGCATCTTCGGCAGGATGCCCGGCGCCAGGGAGCGGAAAAAGCCCTGAGCCGGTTGCACGACCAGTTGGAACGACGGATCCGGCAGCGCACCGCGGAACTGGGAAAAACCAACGAGGCTTTTCAAGCGGAAATCACCGGGCGCCACCGCACCGAGGAAGAACTTCGTGTGCAGACCGCAGCACTCGATGCGGCAGCCAATGCCGTCGTGATTACCGACCCCAACGGCACGATCCAATCGGTTAACCCGGCTTTCACGGCGCTGACCGGCTACACCGCACAGGAAGTCGTCGGACAGAACCCGCGCCTCCTGAAAAGCGGCAAACAGGACGAGGCGGTCTATCGAAACCTGTGGCAGACGATTTCCTCCGGTCAGGTCTGGAGGGGGGAACTGATCAACCGCCGCAAGGACGGCAGCCTCTACACCGAAGAGATGACCATCACTCCGGTCCGGAGCGCCGACGGCACGATTGCCCGCCACATTGCCATAAAGCAGGATGTCTCGGAGCGCAAGCGGGCCGAGGCCGGAGCGGCGCAATTGGCGGCGATCGTAGAATACTCCTCCGACGCCATTATCAGCAAAGACCTCGAGGGCGCCATCCTGACGTGGAACGCGGCTGCCGAGCGCCTGTTTGGTTACGCGGCGGAGGAAGTGATCGGCCAAAACATTGCCTTGCTCATCCCTAACGACTACAAGGCGGAAGAAATGGCCATTTTGAAGAAGGTGCGGCAGGGCCAGGGCGTCCAGCAATACGAAGCCATGCGGCTCAAGAAGGACGGAACGCCGCTGGCAGTTTCGCTGACGATTTCCCCTGTGAGGGATGCGGCGGGGGACATTGTGGGCACTTCCAAGATTGTTCGGGATATCAGTGAGCGCAAACGAGTGCAGGAGGAAATCCTCAAGCTCAACGCCGAACTGGAGCAGCGGGTGCATGACCGCACGGCCCAACTGGAAGCGGCCAACCGGGAACTGGAAGCCTTCTCCTATTCCGTTTCACATGATTTGCGCGCGCCCTTGCGGCACATCGGAGGTTTTGCCGATCTGCTGGTCAAGGCAGCGGGACCCGGGTTGCCGGACAAGACTCGGCATTATCTGGAACAGATTTTGGACTCCACCAAGCAGATGGGCTGCCTGATTGACGATTTGCTGCTTTTCTCCCGGATGGGGCGGGCCGAGATGAGGCTCCAACCAGTGGCCCTGCAGCAGTTGGTGGAAGAGGCCAAAAAACAACTCGAGCCGGAGAGCAAAGGCCGGGACATTCGCTGGAAGCAGAGCGCCCCCCTCGAAGTGCGGGGAGACAAGGCGCTGCTGCGGCAGGTGATGCTCAATCTGCTATCCAATGCCTTGAAATACACGCGTCCGCGCAAGCCTGCTGAGATTGAAATCGGATGCGACGGCAGCCGCCCGGGGGAAACAGTCGTGTTCGTGCGGGACAACGGAGTGGGTTTCGACATGGCCTACGCGGACAAGCTGTTTGGGGTTTTCCAACGCCTCCATTTGGACGAAGAATTCGAAGGCACGGGCATCGGCCTGGCCAGCGTGCGGCGCATCGTCGCCCGTCATGGCGGCCGGACCTGGGCCGAAGGCAAGGTCAACGCGGGCGCCACTTTTTATTTCTCATTGCCCAAAAACGATCATCCACCTGATACTTATGATCGCACTGAAACGCATTCTCCTGGTTGAAGACAAGGCCAAAGACGTCGAACTTGCTCTCGGGGCGCTGGAAGAACATCACCTGGCCAACGAGGTCGCCGTCGTCCGCGACGGCGTCGAAGCGCTGGATTATCTCCAAGCCCGCGGCAAATTCGCCGGACGCAGCGGTGGCGATCCGGCGGTGGTGCTCCTGGACATCAAAATGCCCCGGATGGGCGGGCTGGAGGTGCTGCGGCGCGTCAGAGCCGACCCGCGGTTGAAGAAGGTGCCGATTGTGGTATTGACCTCCTCGCGCGAGGAACCCGACCTGACGGAAGCCTACGAACGGGGGGTCAACGCCTACGTTGTCAAGCCGGTGGAATTTCAGCAGTTCACCGACGCGGTCAAACAGGTGGGCGCGTTCTGGGCCATTCTCAACGAACCGCCGCCGCATGTGGGGAGAAAAAAAACTTCGGGGCAAAACGGCGGCGACATTTCCCCCGGAAAGAACGAGAGTCAGAAATGAAGTCCCCCATCCACATATTGCACCTTGAGGATAATCCAAGAGATGCCGGGCTGGTGCAATCCGCTCTGGAAGCCGGGGGCATTCGGTGCAGGACCACCTGCGTACACGGCCACGATGATTTTGTGGCGGCGCTCGAACAGGGCGGCATTGACTTGATCCTTTGTGACTACACGCTGCCTGGCTTCGACGGGATGTCTGCGTTGGAAATCGCGCGGGCCAATTGGCCGGCCATCCCTTTGGTCTTTGTGTCCGGGACGCTGGGTGAGGAACGGGCCATTGAGTCGCTCAAGAAAGGAGCGACCGACTATGTGCTGAAGGAACGCCTCTCCCGGCTCGTGCCCGCGGTCAGCCGCGCCATGAAGGAAGTCGCCGAGCGTGTGGAGCGCCAGCATCTGGAGACGCAGTTCATCGAGGCGCAGAAAATGGAAGTGGTCGGCCAGTTGGCCGGCGGCGTGGCGCATGATTTTAACAACATCCTCGCCATCATCATGGGTTACAGCGATTTGATGATGCAGAAACTGGGCCCTGACGAAGTGCTGAAAAATCATCTGGAGGCCATTCGGCTGGCGGCGGAGCGCGCGGCCGGATTGACCCGGCAACTCCTGGTCTTCAGCCGCAAGCAAACGGTGCAGCCCGTCGTGCTCAACCTCAGCGAGGTTGTGTCCGGCATGGAAAAAATGCTGCGGCGGCTGATTGACGAGAACATCGAACTGACCTTTGCCCTTGGCAAAGATATCGGACGGATCAAGGCCGACCCCGGCCACGTCGGCCAAGTGTTGATGAATCTGGTGGTCAACGCCCGCGACGCCATGCCCAACGGCGGCAAGATCAGCGTCGCCACAAGCAATGCCACCCTGGATGAAAACTACGCGCGGACACACACCAGCGCCATTCCCGGCGACTACGTCATGCTCCGTGTCAGTGACACGGGAACGGGCATGACCGACGAAGTCAAAGCCCATATGTTTGAAGCATTTTTCACGACGAAGCCCAAGGGCAAAGGCACTGGTTTGGGACTGGCGACCTGCCAGACCATTGTCCAACAAAGCGGCGGTCACATCGGCGTTTACAGTGAGGTTGGCAAAGGCACAACCTTCAAGATTTATTTTCCGCAAGTCGGGCAGCCGCTGGATGCCACGGCCAGGCCGATCCAGACCGGGCCGTTGCCGCGCGGGACGGAAACCTTGCTGGTCGTGGAGGACGAGCCGGCCGTGAGGCATCTGGCTCGCGACATATTGGAAGCCCAGGGTTATGAAGTGCTGAGGGCCGCCAACGGCCTGCACGCCATGTTCGTGGCGCGCGAGCATAAAGGTTCCCCGATTCGTTTGGTGATCACCGATGTCATCATGCCTCAAATGGGAGGCAAAGTGATGGCAGAATGGCTGCAAACAGTCAATCCCGATCTCAAAATCCTCTTCACGTCCGGTTACACGGATGACTCCATCACATGCCATGGAGTGCCTGAGACAGGAGTGGAGTTCCTGCCCAAGCCTTATGCGACCGCCACGCTGGTCCGCAAAGTGCGGGAAATGCTGGATGCCCCATGAACCAGGAACCTTATAAAAAACATCGTAAACCGCCGGAGAGTTCGCTCCTGCCGTGGTTCGCGTTCCCGCGCGAGGGAGCGCCTTTCCCACCCTTGGCGATGGAATCCGGATCGGAGCATTTATGAATAATCAGCACAGCGAAAGAAACCGGCGGATTTTGGTCATTGATGACAATCGCGCGATCCACGAGGATTTTCGCAAGATTCTTTCCCCCGACACAATCACAGCCACAACCTTGAATATGACCGGGACGGAGTTGTTTGCGGAGCCGGCGAATCAGGTCCGGCAAATCCGATATGAAATTGACTCGGCCTATCAGGGAGAAGAGGGAGTGAGGCTGGTGAGGCAGGCGTTTGAAAACGGGCGTCCTTACGCGATGGCTTTTGTGGATGTGCGGATGCCCCCCGGCTGGGACGGCGTGGAAACCACGCAGAAGATTCTGGACATTGACCCCGACACCCAAATTGTGATCTGCACGGCCTACGCTGATTATTCGTGGGAGGAGCTGTTTGAAAAGATCGGCAATCGGGATGGGCTGGTCATCCTCAAAAAACCGTTTGACACCGTGGAAGCGTTGCAATTGGCGCACGCGCTCACGGAGAAATGGTGGTTGCACCAACAGTCCCGGCAAAAAATGGAAGAGTTGGAGAGCCGGGCCGCCGAGCGCACCCGCGAGTTGGAGCAAACCAACCACGCGCTCCAAACGGAAGTGGCCGAACACACGCGGGCGGAGGCAGAGCTGAAGCTGTTCCGCGCGCTGATTGACCAATCGAGTGATGGCATCTATGTGATGGATCCCGCAACGCGGCGTTTCCTGGACATCAATGAAAGCGGGTGCCGGGCACTGGGTTACACCCGCGACGAGCTGCTGGCGTTGACGGCGTTCGATGTGACGACGGAGGGCAATCGGGCATTGTTCGATGCCGCCGACGCACGAATGAAAAAAGCGGGCCATGCCACGGCGGAAGCCCTGCACCGGCGCAAGGATGGCACGACATATCCGGTGGAGGTGAGCCTGTCGCCCGTCACGCTTGACCGCGAGTATTTGGTGGCGATCGTGCGCGACATCACCGAGCGGAAACGGACGGAAGAATCGTTGCGCAAAAGCGAGCAGAAATTCCAGGGCCTCTTCGAAAGCTCCCGTGACGCCATCATGACATTGGAGCCTCCCTCCTGGAGGTTCACCTCTGGAAACCCGGCCAGCCTGAAGATGTTCCGGGCAAAGAACGGGGAGGAATTCATTTCTCACGGACCCTGGGAAGTGTCTCCCGACCGCCAGCCGGACGGGCGCGCTTCCGCCGGGAAAGCCAGGGAGATGATTGAGACGGCCTTGCGCGAAGGCTCCCACTTCTTCGAGTGGACGCACCGGCGGCTCGACGGCGAGGAGTTCCCCGCCGACGTGCTCCTGACTCGGATGGAACCGGGGGGAAAGGTGATGCTCCAAGCCTCCGTTCGCGACATCACCGAACGCAAGCGGGCGGCAGAGACACTGCGCGCATCACAGCAGATCCTCGAAGGGATTATCAACGCGATCCCCGTGAGGGTATTCTGGAAGGACAAGAATCTCGTTTACTTGGGATGCAACGCGGTATTCGCGCGCGATGCGGGATTTGCCGATCCGAAGGACATCATCGGGAAAGATGATTACCAGATGGGGTGGCGTGATCAGGCGGAAAAATATCGCGATGATGACCGCCAAGTCATCGAGAGCGGCTGCTCCAAGCTTTCCATCGAAGAACCCCAGACGACCCCCGAAGGGAACACCCTCACGATTCTTACGAGCAAGATTCCTCTGCGCAGTTCCTTGGGGGAGATCAGCGGCGTGCTCGGAACCTATATGGACATCACCGAGCGCAAACGATTCGAGGCGCAAATGTTTCAATCGCAAAAAATGGAAACGGTGGGCAAACTGGCCGGCGGCATCGCCCACGAGTTCAACAGCATTATGACCGCCATCATCGGTCGCAGCGAATTGTTGCTGGCCGATCTTCCGCCGGAAAGTCCGCCGGGCAGACATGCGCGGCAAATCCGGCAGGCGGCGGACCGGGCGGCGGCCTTGACCCGGCAGCTTTTGGCCTTCGGACGCAAACAAATACTGCAACCGGCAATCCTGGATTTGAACAGCATCCTTGCCGGCATGGAAAATGTGCTGCGCCATTTGGTCGGCAATAACGGGGAAATCCGCATCACGCCCGGCGCCGGGCTTAAAGCCGTGAAAGCGGACGCGGGACAAATCGAGCAAGTGATCATGAACATCGCGATGAACGCCGCCGAGGCCATGCCCAATGGCGGCACTCTCAGCCTGGAAACAGCCAACGTAACGCTGGATGAGGCCTATGTCAGCCGTTTCCCGGAATTAAAGGCAGGAGAATATGTCATGCTGGCCATCGCCGACACGGGCGTCGGGATGAGCGAGTCAGTCAAAACGCGTGTGTTCGAGCCGTTTTTTTCAACCAAGCCGGTTGGGCAGGGCACGGGGTTGGGCCTGGCCACCTGCTACGGCATCCTCAAACAAAGCGGCGGGCACATCAACGTTTACAGCGAACTGGCCCGAGGCTCCACCTTCAAGATTTATCTGCCGCAAGTCGAAGCGCCGGCGAAAATTCCCGCCCAGCACATTGAGACGCCGGACTTGCCGCGCGGGACGGAAACCATTCTGCTGGTCGAGGACGATCCCTCCTTGCGCGAGATGGCGGCGATTTTGCTCACACGGCTGGGGTACACCGTTTTGACGGCGGCCAATGGCGTCGAAGCGTTGAGCTTGAAACAACAACGCGGCGCGGGCCATGTGGATTTGTTGTTCACCGATGTGGTCATGCCGCACATGAGCGGCAAGGAATTATCCGACCGCGTTCGGGTGTTGTATCCGCACACCAGGATTCTTTTCACCTCGGCGTACACGGAGAATTCCATCGTGCATCAGGGCGTGCTGGACCCCGGCGTGGCCCTGTTGCAAAAGCCGTTCACGCCGGGCGCGCTCGCCCGCAAAGTGCGCGAGGTTCTGGACCGGGGCAATCCGGCTTCCGCCCCGTGAGGCGGGAGCATCCATGAGCCGCCCGGGGCCGGCCCCCTGGCCCGGAGGAAGCTGTTGTCCTCAAAGTTATTTCCGCCGCGCGGTTAAACTTGTAAAAATCAGTTTATGCCTTCCCTCAACTGTTGTTGTCACCTTAAATTTTCCAGCCGGCGCGATAATCGCGTTGGAGGAAGCGCGCCGCTTCCGGGGCGTTTTTGGCTTTCATGCCCGGTCCGTCCCACTCGATTTTCCGCCCGGCGCGCAACGCCACGCAGCCCAGCAGCATGATCTCGGTCAGATACGCGGCGACTTCGAAATTCGAATAGGCCGTCTCGTGCCGGCCGGATTTGCAGGCCGCGAACCACTCCTGGTGATGGCGAAAATCGGGCGGTTCCCTGTTGTCAAAGGCGTTGCGCGGGATGGTTTGGGCAATGGCTTTGGCCGCTTCGTGCCGGGGGGCCGCGGCCATTTCCTTGTCGTCCTTCAACTTGACAAAAACACGCAACTCCTGGTCGCCGTCGTCCGGGGAAAACACCAGGCCTTTCTCGCCGATCATGATGCAGCCGCTGCGGGAGATGCCGCCGAACATCGCCGTGACGTCCGCCGTGACCTCCGCCGGCGGCGTGTTGCCTCCGTCCGACCAATGGAACGTCACCGGCGGCAAGCCCTCCCGCGCCGGAAATTCGAAGCGGATGCGCGAGCTGACCGGGTACATCTCCGCTTTCATCCCGGAGGAACTGGCTTCGATTTCCGCCGGGTAGCCGAGTTTGAGGGCGCGGAAAGGCCAGTTGACGGTGTGGCAAGCCATGTCGCCCAGGGCGCCGGTGCCAAAATCCTGCCAGCCCCGCCAGTTGAACGGTTGGTAAATATCCGGGCTGAAGCGCAGTAATTGGGGCATCTCCGCCGCCTGCGCGTCCGGCCACTTCTCCTTATAGGGGCGGGCGGGCGCGGTGCCGAGCCAGAGGTCCCAATCCAGATTGGGCGGGACGGGGTCCGACCCCGCCGGCCGTTCCAAGCCTTGCGGCCAGATGGGACGATTGGTCCACACATAGGCCTGATGCACCGGGCCGATCAACCCCGCCTGCACCAGTTCCACCCCGCGCCGCAAACCATCCGACGCGCTGCCTTGATTGCCCATTTGCGTGGCCACCTTGTATTGGCGGGCCAGGTCCCGCAACAATCGCGCTTCAGAGACATCGTGCGTCAGAGGCTTCTGGCAATAGACATGCTTGCCCAATTTTATCGCCGTGGCCGCGATGATGGCGTGCGAATGGTCGGGCACGGCGATATCAACGGCATCGAGGCCCTTCTCCTTTTCCAAAAGCTCGCGATAATCCTTGTACCCTTTGGCGGCGGGAAGGTATTGTTTCAAATTGTCAACCGCGCTGGAATTCACGTCGCACAAAGCGACGAGGTTTTCCGTCGAGCACCATTGCGCGTCACTGCCGCCCTTTCCCGAACAGCCGATTTGCGCGATGTTCAGCCGGCTGTTTAAATTCTGTCCGCGCAGCAAATAAGGCCCCGCCAAAACCGCCCCGCCCGCCGCCAGCGATCCGTATTTGATGAACTGGCGCCGGGAATGCCCGGAAGAGATGACCTTTTTATTCATGATCAAAGGCCAATTCAATCAGCCTGCGCCACAAATGCAAGCCCGCAGTGGGGCAACGGCGCGTCCGGCTTTTTGGGCTGCCTCTCCTAATCTTAATCCTAATCTTAATCCTAATCGTAATCTTAATCTTGTCCCTTCCGTCCCTTTGGTCCTTTTCGTCCCTGAAGAAGATTAAGATTACGATTAAGATTAGGATTAGGAGCTCGAACCCGCCACCGAAAACGAGTGAGACGCGCCCACGGCCCTATTGCGAAGGGGTCACGAAGGGGTCAGTTCCTCACATTATCACATAATGCAATGCCGCATTGTTGACAAAATTCAGCCTTATTTGTAAATACTAATTTCAGCGTTGTTTTGTAACCGCCCTGCTGACAACAGGTTGTGATTGTTCAAAATGTCGAAATTTTCACGGTTTTTTCCGGGGCGGATTTTCTTGGGAAATTAAAAGGTGGTTGAATATGAGGGCGGCGCAAAATCGGCTTTGCGCCCCTTTTCTCTCATGGATCACTGAACCTTCAATATGCACCCGCCGCCAAGGCCACTATTGCGCCGTTCGTGTTTCTTTGGACATCTGTCTGAACAGCCTCCTTGGATGGATTGGCAACGGCTTCACGTTCCGCTGGCCGGCCCGCTCCAGTACTTGCTCGATATGGACTTCCACCTGTCTGAGGAACGAAGGCGATACCGCGTAGCCGTCACTCTCGTAGGTCAACAATGGCATGTCCGCTTGCAGGCTGAGCGGTTTGAGGATCGATTCGGAGATGCGGTAGGGCAGACAATTGAAGGGACCGATCAGGAAGATGCCGTCGTAGCCTTCGTTGGCCGCCTCCAATCCTTTGCCGACGCTGGGAATGACCTCTCCAAAAATCGCCGGTGAAATGTGACGGGTGGCTGTTTCGAAAAGGGATGACACGTTGTTCGGCCCCGCCACCAGCAGCCCGGTCTTGCGGAAAATCTGGCGGTAGCGCCATTCGAGCCATCGTTCCGCCCGATAGTTCATCCACTGCCGCAGATATTGTTTGCCGTCCGGCTGGAACATTCTCAGGCACGCTTTGGCCAGGGCCGGGTACCCTGGCTTCATGCCCCAAACGCTGGCCGTTCCCGCCACGTCGTGGTAGATGGCGTATTGAACGAAATCACCGAGGTCAACGGGCTTGAGGATGATGCCGCCGGCCGCATAGAGTTCCTGGACGCCTTCCATGAAAAACGGACTGAAGCGGGTGAAAAAATCGCCTGTAATCACCACTTTGGGACACGTCAAAGGATCCCGCTTGCGCGGCAATGCCTCCAGCCAGTCGGCGAATCCAGGCAGTTCGGCGTTGAACTCGTCGAGTGAGCGGGCCTCCTCCAGGAAGCGCCGCCATTGCGCGCGGAGTTGCTCCACACTGCCGGGCAATCCCACCGCGCCCAGAACCTGCTCGATCTCCACCAGGATGTCCGCCATTTGGATTGCCGGTGATACACTCTCGACCAGGGCCATGCGATCAATTCCGCACCAATTGTTTTCCCGCCCGGGATTCAGCAGAAAGAGATCGGGCAACTGCTGTTCCGCGATGAACCTTTCAAAATAGCCCATGTAACAGTCCGAGACGCAGGGGGCGCCTCCGCGCACCATGTAGAAGCCGGTGATTTCATCGGGTGGGCGTTGCTCACTGATTTGCAGCAGTTGCCCGATGCAGATGGGCAGAGGAAGGCACTCGCGCCCCGAGGTGTGCGCCAGGCCCCGGTCGAGCTGATTTCGGTCCAGTGGAATTGTTTCCCCCACATTCAGCCCCAGCCAGCGGGCCGCCTTGGCCAGGCTTTCCGAGTGGTATTGGGAAAAGTTCGGGAAACGGATTTTCACCCGGGGGTCATTCAGCCGGACGGATTGGCCGTTGGTTCGGATGACGCGGCCGTCCGGGACCAACCGGCAGGTGTTGAACGGCTGGCTGGGACTGGTTTGCCGCGCCTGGTAATTGGCGGCGATGTCCAGAAAAGCTTCCAGGCGGGTCTGGATGCCGGCATCGGCGGTATGGGCGTCAATCTCGAGGATCAGGTGGGGCTTTGCGCCCATCACTGAAGCCAGTATGGATTGGGTGAAAGCGTCGAGGGTGCAACTGAAATTGCTCACGCAAAGCAGGAACAGATTGGGATGCTTTTTCGCGATGGCCGCGGCATTCAGGATCTGATTTGCGAAGTGCCACGCAGTGGGGCTTGCTTCGAGCGGCGTGAGGCTGTCGCCGGGGATCACGGTCACTCCCATGCTGGAGAGCTTTCTGGCCACGGATTGGGAGGCTTCCGGCGCAAAGGCGCTGTAGCTGTGACCGGCCAGGAGAATCGCCGGTTTCCCGCGTGCCACCGCCTCGTCGAGCGTCTTCTGGCCGAGTGCCCGCAGCGCGCGTTCCGCCTCCTCCTGGGCGCGCACCGCGGTCGTCCATGCGCTTCCGGCCAGTTCACGCGCCATTCCCAACTCCCGGACGGCCATCTCCACCATCGCTGAAGAGAGGCCGTAGCCCTTGGAAAAATCCAGCAGCGGAGACAGGAATTGCAGGTCTGAAAACGCCTTCGCCATGAACGAGGGACTGGCCTGTGTGATCGGGCACAAATAACAATCGCCGCACGCGTTGGGTTCGGGCATGTGCATCACTTGCGGCAGGAATATCAGGTTCACATTCCGCCGGGCCAGATCCAGCACCGCGCCGTGTGCGATTTGCACGGGAAAGCAAAAGCCGGCATTGGACTTCAGTTCGCCCTGCGGATCCACACCCGACAGGACCGTTTCGATTCCCAAACCGGAGAAAAAGGTGGAAAAAAGCGGATGGAGCGAGTGCGTCAGCAGCGCCTTCGGGATGCCAATGCGCCGGCCCGCGTTGGCAGGGACGCCCGACGGACGGCCAAAGAGCAGGCTGGTCCTTTCGTCCACCAGGTCTGGAGCCGCGGCCGTGCGCGATTTTCGCTTCCACACATTCTCATACAGGCTGCAACGCCCCCCGAATGGGAATACCCGGCCGCCTACTTTAAACCGGTCGATGCTGCAGTACAATTTGCAGGCATGGCAGGTGAACCGGCCCACGCGCTCCAGCTCCGGCGCCGCCAGGGCGCGCAGTTCCCCGGCGGTGTCCGCCGGATCCTTTGACCGTTTCAACGCGAGCAGCGCCACGCCCAAGGCTCCCAGCAACTCAGGATTGGGAGGAATCACCACCTGACGGCCAACCAGATGAGCAAAAGCATGGCCGAGCGCGCGGTTCAGGGCCACGCCGCCCTGCAAAAACACCTTCCTGCCGACGCAACGCGGCCCCTTGACCTTGGTAAGATAGTTGGCGGCGATCGCATAAACCAACCCGGCGACAATATCATCGTGCGAATGACCCTGCTGTTGGGCGGCGCGAATATCGGAATTGATGAACGCCGCACAGGTCGCCTTGAAATGCACGGGGGAGTCAGCCCCCAGCGCAACGCCGGACAGTTCGGACACCGCCACGCCGAGATCGCTCCGGGCGCTTTCTTCCAGAAAGGAACCGGTGCCGGCGGAACAAGCGTTGTTCATCGCATAGTCAATGGGAACGCCATTGCGGAGATGGATGTACTTGGAGTCCTGGCCGCCAATTTCCATGATCGTGTCCACCTCGTTGTCGAAGTGGCCCGCGCCGGCCGCGTGGGCGGAGATTTCGTTAAAGACATATTCCGTGCCAAGGTACGCGCCGGCGATTTCCCGCGCCGAGCCTGTCGTTCCGATCAGGCCGATGCGGCGGCTGCCAACCTGATCGGCCAATGCCCGCAGGCACGCGCGCAACGAGGCGACGGGGTCGCCCTGCGTGCGCAAGTAGTGCGAGGCCGCCACGCCGCCGGTGGCGGGATCCAGCAGAACTGCCTTGGTGGTGGTTGATCCGGCATCCACTCCCAGCACCATCGGGCCATCAGGGGGCAACTGCCGTGGCGGCGCAGGGATGATCCGCACCCGGTCGGCGAAGCGATGGAGCGGCGGGAGCCGGCCAAGACGCGGCTGGATCGATAGCTTCGGAGACCGGTGGAGGGGTTCGTCCCGGGTCAGCAAAGCCGTGCCCCAAGCCTCGAACCAGGGACTCTCCGGATGCACCACAAATTCTGTGCCGGGAAGCTTCGCGCGCAAGGCCGCGAGCATGGCCGCGTTGCGGCTGACGCCTCCGATCAATAGCACCCGCCGCCGCGAACGTTGCCCTTTTTCCAGCAGCGCGACCACCTTGTTGGCCATGCTGTCATGCAGAGTGTGAAGGATGTCCGCCGGCACGGCCTCATTTCGATTCAGCTTGTGGGTGATGTCCGACTTGCAGTGAACGGAGCACCGGGACGCCAGCGGCACCACCTTGCCCTCCAACGAGAGTTGGATCGCCGCCTCCATTCCCAGCCCCATCCGCCCGATTTGCTGCACAAAGAACTCCCCGCTGCCGGCGGCGCACTTGTTGTGCGAAAGGACATTGGTGATCCTGCCGCGCGTGAGAAAGTAAACCAGGAAAGCCTCTCCGCCGAGCGAGGCCACGGCATCGAAATTCTCATCCAGTTCACGCAAGGCGCGCCGAATCGCCGCGACCTCGGTCAGATGGCCCAGTTGTCCCGACACTCCGAAATACTCAACGCCGGCAAATTCGGCTGCCGCCAGCATCTCCTTGAGCGTCTCCACGGGACGGCCACAATGGAGGGCCACCCGGGCCTCCCTCCGCTCCCCATGCAGGGCAACGGCCTTCACCGACAAGGCCCCGATGTTCACACCCGCGCAAGACATAATTCATTTTCCGGCGATGCACGCCACCCGACGTTGTTGCCAAACTCGGCCCCAAGCCCAAAATATAAAATAGCTTCTGGTTGCCCTTCCGGCTGCCTTTATCTTGGCAATAACCAGTTAATTCTTGCGCTTCATCATTTTTGACCCGACCCCTATTTTTCCAAGGAAAGGCTTTGATTTTGCCTTGATTTTCTCAAGAGAAATCCGCCCCGAAAAAAACCGTGAAAATTTCGACATTTTGCAAAGTCATAACAAGTTGTCAGCAAGGTATTTACGTGCTTTCATTCGGTTCCTCGCTGGTTTCAGTGGAATAGAGTATCATTAAAAGCCTTCTTTGGCACCAAATTGGAGCGGCCAGCCGGAGCGAAGTGGCGCAGCGCACGGCTGAAGGGACTGGGATTCTGTACCCCCCCACCCCCCCGCTACAGTGCTACAAACGTTGATTATCAATGACTTAGGGTGCTACAAGGGTGCTACAATTTGGCTTATTTGTAGCACCTGTAGCACCCTGGCATCACACCCACCGCGTCCGCTTATGGCAACGGCGGCGTGGAGGCCAGAATCCAGGCGACACTTGCCGCGTTTCTATTCCACCGAAAACAGCGAGGAACCAAGGCTGAAGGCTGAAGGCTTCCTCCGTCACTCCGGCAACCAAGGCTTCCGCCTTCGTTAAAACTACGGCGGACAAGACGGCGGACAGGATGGCGCGACAAGCCGCGAGCTACGGGAACCTGAAAGTAGTTCGGGGGAACAAATCCAGATCTGCATGACGCTTGCACGCCCGTCCACCAAATCCAATCGACAGTGGCTCACAACAGGTTGCCATTCAGGCACTTACATAATAGCCGATAGCCAATAGTCAATAGACAATGGATAATGGTCAATGGTCAGGATTATTGGCGAAAATGGGCCTTGGCCAGTCGGACGGCTAGGACGTGTAGGACAGGTAGGACTACAGGCGACGGCGGAAACCGCCTGTCCGCCATCCTGTCCGCCAAAGCTCCACCTGCCGTAGCGCAGACGGAAGCCTTTTCCTTTGACCCGTCACGTTAACGATAAGGTTGTTGGGAGTTTAAAAAGTGAGGACTGACACTCGCACACTCGCACACCCGCATTGAAGCCACGCTGAATGGATTGTCGCAACACTTAGCCCTTGCCGTTCCTCAAATCAGGACTGACGAAGTTTTTGCGGTTGCATGCAATCGTTGACTTGCACGGGTTGGATGGTACCTGGCGAATTCATCCTTTCCGCGCCACTTAAAAAGCTGTACACACTCCCCATGCCGATTTCGTGGAATGAAATTCGCCACAACGCCATCCGGTTTTCCAAAGAGTGGGCGGGCGAATGTCGCGAGGATGCCGAAGCCAAGTCCTTTTGGGACCAATTTTTTGGCGTCTTTGGCATTCGCCGCCGCACCGTTGCCAGTTTTGAAGAACCCGTGAAAAAGATTTCCGGCGACTATGGTTTCATTGACCTTTTCTGGCCGGGTATTCTGATCGTCGAACACAAAAGCCGAGGCAAAGACCTTAGCAAAGCCGAATCGCAAGCCTTCCGTTACATCCAGGACCTTGCCCGCGATGAAAATCGGCAAAAAGAAATTCCACGCTACATCATCGTTTCCGATTTTGCCCGAGTCGCCCTCCATGATTTGGAACCGGAGGACCAGCGCGGACTGCCGCTTTTCGACCACCGACGCGTTGCGTCCCTGGACTTTCCGCTGGCCGAATTCCACCGGCACATTCATGCATTCGCTTTCATCCCGGGCTACAAGCAGCACAAAATTGAGGATCAAGACCCGATCAACCTTCAGGCCACGGAAATCCTGGGCGATCTTCACGACGCCCTCGAATTCGGCGGCTATACGGGACACGACTTGGAACGCTTCCTTGTCCGCATCCTCTTTTGCCTTTTCGCCGAAGACACCGGCATCTTCGAGCGGGAATCCTTCAAGCTCTACATCGAAAATCGCACCGCGCCCGATGGTTCCGATCTTGGCCTGCATCTGCCCCGGCTTTTTGACGTGCTGAACACCGCGCCGGACAAGCGCCAGAAAAATCTTGATGAATCGCTCGCCTCCTTTCCGTACGTCAATGGCGAACTGTTTGCAGAGAATCTCCGCTTCGCTGACTTCGACCGCGACATGCGCAACGCACTCATCGCCGCCACACGTTTTGACTGGTCTCGCATCTCGCCCGCAGTTTTTGGCTCGCTTTTTCAGGCCGTCATGGAGCCCAAAACACGCCGTCAAATTGGCGGCCACTACACCAGCGAACGGGACATTCTCAAAGTCATTCGCTCACTTTTCCTGGACGACCTCCGCGCCGAATTTGAAGCCCGCAAAGCTGACCGTTCCACAGGCCGCACCATGCGACTCGAAGAATTCCATGACAAGCTTTGCAAGCTGCGCTTTTTAGACCCGGCTTGCGGCTGCGGCAACTTTCTCGTCGTCACCTACCGTGAACTCCGCCAGCTTGAATTGGATACGCTCAAGGAAATTTTTGGCGCGCAAAGGGAACTCACTCTCGACGAAATTAATCGTGTTTCGCAAGTGGACGTGGATCAATTCTACGGCATCGAAATTAGCGAATGGCCGGTGCGGATTGCCGAGGTCGCCCTCTGGCTCATGGATCACCAGATGAACTTGAAAGTGTCTGAAGCCTTCGGGCAACTTTACCAACGCCTGCCGCTCAAAAAATCGCCCCACATTCACTGCGGTAACGCGCTCCGGCTCGACTGGAAAACAGTTCTGCCGCCAGAAGAGTGCAGTTACGTCCTCGGCAATCCACCGTTTGTCGGGAAAACATATATGACCGACGAACAACGCTCGGACATGGAAACGCTTTGCGGAGATTTGTCAGCGTGGGGCTTGCTCGACTATGTCACGGCTTGGTATTTCAAAGCGGCAGAATATATCGAAGGCTCCCAAATTATTGTCGGTTTCGTTTCCACTAATTCTATCACTCAAGGTGAGCAGGTTGGCTTGCTATGGAATCGTCTATTTCAGCAGTGGAGACTGAAAATTCACTTTGCACATCGCACCTTCGCATGGGCGAGCGAGGCGCGCGGCAAAGCACATGTTCACGTCGTTATCATTGGCTTTGCAGCGTTCGACACGGGGAATAAGCGGATTTATGACTACGAAGGTGTAACGTCAACTGTTGTCCTCGCCAAGAATATCAGTCCGTATCTTATAGAGGGTTCTGATTTAGCTGTCACTTCTCGAACCTCACCGCTTTGCGAGGTTCCGGAAATTATTAATGGCAATAAACAGGTGGACGGAGGATTTTTGACTCTGACGGACGAAGAAAAGGGAGAATTTCTACGAAAATGTCCCGACCTAAAACCTTTTGTCCGCCGGTTTATCGGTTCTGATGAGTTTATCAATGGCCGAAGTCGTTGGTGTCTCTGGTTGGTCAATGCTCCGCCGAACCTGATACGAAACAACGCGGAGATTCTCGAGCGTGTGGAAGGAGTCCGCGAGTTTCGGCTTGCGAGCAAGAAGGAGAAAACCCGTGAGAGCGCTCATACGCCTTCGCTCTTTGGGGAAATTCGTCCGTTCAAAGGAAATTATCTTGCCATTCCAGAAGTTTCGTCCGAGAGAAGGCCCATAATCCCGATTGGATTTCTTCGGCCTTCGATCATTCCGAGCAATAAGATTCAAGTCGTTCCTAACGCAACACTGTTTCATTTCGGGATTCTGTGTTCGGTGATGCACATGGCCTGGATGCGCCAAGTCACCGGGCGAATGAAGTCAGATTACAGCTATTCAGCAAAGATTGTTTACAACAATTTCCCCTGGCCGAATGCCTCTGTCGAGCAGCGCGAACGGGTGGAAGAGAAAGCACAGTCCGTTCTCGCCGCGCGCCAACCGCATCTTCCCCCGCGCGGCTTGGCCACGCTTGCCGACCTTTACGACCCCCTCACCATGCCACGCGAACTGCTCCACGCGCACGCCGAACTTGATCGCGTTGTCGAAAAATGCTATCGCGCCGAGCAATTCCACTCCGACCGCGAGCGCGTTGAATTCCTTTTTGCCCTTTACGAAAAGTTGACCGCGCCGCTCCTGCCTTCGGCAAAATCGAAACGCGCACGGTCAAAAACGAAAAAGGATGAACATGAATCAGCATGAATCCATTCCTGCTCGCTGCATAATGGCAATTGCGCGAAATTTGAGGCTGCCTTGAGTGAGAAATGACTTTACTAATATAGTGCAGTGAATATAATGTTCCATTATGGGTGAATGGTCCAAAAAAGTTGGAGAGGCTGGGGAAGGCATAGCTAGCGAGTTTCTTCGGATGATCGGCTGGGGTGCAGCACAGCATGGCGTTGAACTGCCTTGTGTACGATCTGAGGCGCATAAAGTTTCAGATTCGGGAAGGAGAACGCACGGCATTGACTATCTGTTTCCGTACCGGTCTCCTTTGGTTGACGGCATCGGTCAAAACTTGGTGGTTTCCGTTAAATTTTCTGTTGAGCCATACCACAAGAAGAATCCGAGGAAGGTTTTTTTTGAACATTTCACCGATCTCGCTCACACCCTGGAGTGCTTTAAGAACTCTGAAGCCAGGCGCGAACTTTCCAAGACAGTACCGGGGGTCAGCAGAACGCAGGATATTGGCGTTTTGCTGTGGATCAATAATGATAAACAAGGGAACGGGGACGTAATCGGCTTGCTCCACAAGGTTAATCTGCCTGAGACGCTCATCTACGAGGCGATTTACGTGGTTGACAACAAGCGCGCTCAGTTTGTATTCGACTCAGTCAATTTCGCTAGGCATATCGCGAACGGATGCGATGTCACATTTTTTTACGCCGACACCGGCAAGAACGTTAATCCTCTTTCCAAAGTGAACCACGGTCTGCTGCTCCCTGTGGAGTACGTCAACTCAAGTGTCCTTGCGCTCAGACTTGCAGATAAGGCGTCACCCAAACGCGTTCTTTTGCTCTCAACGCTTGAAACATTTTCAGAGGACGGTTTGAAAAGACTTTTGGGACTGGCACAGAGTCTTTCCCAGGATTGGTGTAGCAAGGTCATCCTCGCATTTCCTGATTATGATCCTCTGAATCACAGCAATGTTGTGCAGACTGCGAAAGCTTGCTTTCCGAGCGGAAACTTCGTCGACGGTATCGAGGTGGATTGCTATGATGAGGACTTTCGAACCTTGAGGCACTGATATGCAGGCGATTCCAGACAACATCGACCTCCTCCTCCCTTTTGGAGAAGCTCTCAGGGGTTTTATCGAGCAGCCGTTCATCTCAGCTGCGGACTTGAAGCACACCCTTCGATCTCGAGGGGTGTTCCTCAACAGAAATGACAAGCCTGACACGATCCCAGTGCTTGTGTGTTGCCTCTTAGGCCCGCGCGAATTTGACGAATTGAGGGAGTGTCACGCAACCAAAGAGGACAACCCCAAGACTATGACCCGGACGATTCTTTGGGCCTCAAAGCAGACTCTGCTGGAAGCTATTCCCAAGGATTTAAATCTGTCAAGTTTAACTGGCGACTTCGCCAACTATAAAATCATTGGCAGCCCCGCTTTTGTGCCAGTCGGTAGCAATTCGGATCATATCGTTTGCCAGTTTGATATCGAACGACAAGATTATTCAAAGAATTGGGCCACCACAAAAAGCAACTTTAAGGGGGAACTTCGCGTTGAAAAAACTTCTGACGGAAGCACAATCAAGTTTACTATGACCCACACCGCCGAAGAGACGAAAGATTTAAACCGCAAGTTCGTGCAACGGCTCACTCAGCACTTCAAAGACCATGGCGATGTGAAGCATGAGTCTGAAATTGAAACGATTGTTTTCTCAAGCTTCGACAATCAGAGACGGATCGCTTTTTTTCGCAGCCTGACAGACAAGGTTGATTCGCCCACGTTCCAGTTTTTGAAGATCACTGATTTTGGATTATGCCCGGAAAGCGCTATCACACTGCCTCGAGAACTGGAATGGATGAAAAATTCCGTTACGGATTTCGAGGTCCGTGGCGATGCGTTACAGGACACCTTTTTTATCAAGGGTAAGCACTACCACAAGTATTTTCTCTTTTACTCAATCGAGGCGAATTTTAAGTTCGAGTCCAGCATCGCCAAAGGTAGTTGCTCAATTGCTTTCGAGTTTCCAGGCTTCGCACCAAAGAAGAACTCCGATATCGAATTTGAGGTTAACATTTCGTCGCTTGCACTGGACGAGAGTTGTTCGGAAGTGAATAAAACAGCGGTAAGGACAGAATTACTGAGGCTAATTAATGACTACAAACTCTCACAATTTGTGAGGTATCGGTTGCAAGCAGGGAGTTCAGCGGTCGTTGGCCGTAGCACCCCAGGGCCAGATTTTGAACCCTTCCAACTGGAAGCCCCCATTTAACTGGGGACCGCTTAATTGCGTCACAGGTAAATCTCCGAATTCGGAATGGGATTCTGTGAAAGGGCCGGTCCCGCACAATCGCAGATTTTTATTTCCGTCCGCCGTCGCTACGCTCCGACGCGACAAGTAAAAGCATTTTCGCGTGGTTCGCATGGTTCGCGGTTGAAAATTCTGAGCCTTGTGCAAAGCATTGGCGGCTCTCTGCCGAGAGCCGCTACGGGAAAATTCTGCCCCCCCGTATTTGGAATCAAGGCAAAGCAGGGATAGGACTGATAGGACGAATGGGACGATTCTGCGCCCCCCCGTGATTGGAATCAAGGCAAAGCCAGTCTTTGAAAAACCCGCGCGGCCACCTTTCCTTACCCGATGTGAGCCAAAGCCTGTTCAATGGATTTAACAGGCAGGAACAGTTCAAGCTCGTTTGACGGCAGGGGGACAAAACCAAATTGCTCATAATAATGTTTTGCTTCATCGTCCTTGGCGTCCACGAAAAGCCCGATCCCGCCCGCCGTGTTGAAAGACTGCTTTCACTGCCTCTTTGAGACGTTTGTTCGGCTTGGGCGGATGGTCCAGAAGGGAGAGAATCTTCCGCGCATCTTTCTGCGAAAGCCGGATGACGGATTCCCGCTCAATCACGCGCTGCGCTTCCTGATACGCCGTCTGCACGACGAACTGGTTGACGGTGGCCCCCAAAAGCTCCGCCGCCTGTTCCAGCGTGACCCGCACGTTGTCCGAAACGCGGGCCGTGATCCGGGTTCGCTGCTGTTCCAAAACATGTTCCATGACCATACGGTGCCATTTTGGCACCAGCTTGTCAGCCTCAAACCATGTCAGAATCTCAGGGCCTTGACGGCCTCGGTCGCGCTGGCCAAAACCGAGCCGGGAGATATGCCCAGATAAATCATTCCCACTATGCACACGGCCAACGGGATTTGCACCCGGGGCGGGACGATGATCGGGGAAAGGTCCGGCGGGTCCTTGGCCCAATACATCACCCGGATGACCGCAAAATAATAATAGAGCGAAATCACCACCCCGATGACGGCCACGCCAGCCAGCCAGTAGCAGCCGGTGTCGGCCGCGCCCCGTTCGATGAGAGCCCTGAACAGCAGGAACTTGCCCAGGAACCCCGCCAGGGGCGGAACGCCCGCCAGTGAAATCATCGCCAGCGCCAAGGCCCCGGCCAGCAACGGCGAGCGACGGCTCAACCCGGCCAGCGCCCCGATGTCGTCGTGGTCGCGCATGACCACGCATATGACCAGGAAGGCGGCGGCCAGGGTGAATAAATAGCCGGCCAGATAGTACAAAATCGCCGCCGAACCGGAGGCGTTGACCGCCGCCACACCCAGGAGCAAATAGCCGGCATTGGCGATGCTGGAATAGCCCAGCAGCCGTTTCAAATTGCGTTGCGGGATGGCGCAGAGGTTGCCATACAGAATGGTTATGCCGGCGGCCAGCATGAGCATTTTGTCCCAATGCGCGGCCAGCTTGGGCATGGCCACAAACAACACGCGCAGCACCAGGATAAATCCGGCCGCCTTGGAGGCGATGGCCAGGAAGGCCGTGACCGGCGTCGGCGCGCCTTGATAGACGTCCGGCGCCCACACCTGCAACGGAAAGGCCGCGATCTTGAAGCTCAAACCGAACAAAACCAGCAGGACGCCCAGCCAATAAACCTTGTTGTGGTCCAAGGCGGCGGCTTCCCGGCTCAACAGGACAAAATTCGTCTGGTTGGCCGTGCCAAAAATCAGCGCGATGCCAAAGACCAGAAAGGCCGCCGCCAGCGCGCTCTGGATCAAATACTTGACGCCGGCCTCCAGCGAATGCAGGCGCGACCGCTGAAAACTGACCAGGACATAGAAACTGGCCGAGATCAATTCCAGCGCGACAAAGACCAGCACGAAATCATTGGCCGCGGCGGCGAGCATCATGCCGGTCAGGGCCATCAGCACGATGACGTGAAATTCTCCAATGCCCATGGGAATCCGGTCCGCGCATTCGTGGGCCATGAGCACGACAAAAATCGCCGCCGCCAGGAAAATGCGCTGGAAAAAAACGGCCAGCCCGTCCTGCGCCAGCATGGCGCGCGGCGTCGCCCAGCCCCCCGGCTCGATGAGAAAACTGGCGGCCAGAATGATGAGCAGGCCCGCCACAGCCACCACACCGAGTCTGGACTTGGATGGCGGCGCGGTCCACAAGTCGAGCAAGAGCAGCAGCAGAGCCAGGCCCGCCACCGCGATCTCCAGCGTTAGATGAGAGAAGTTCATCCGGTGGAATGCCCTTTCGGGACGGGCGCCATTTCAATGGGTTCCGCGCCGATCATGCGCGCGACCGGCGCGACACTGGTCTTGATGTTGTCGGTCAGCAACCGGGGGAAACAACCGAAAAGAATCAGGCCCGCCAAAAGCAGGGCGTAAGGAAGTTTCCGCCACAAGGTCAGGGCATCGGAAATCCCAGTCCACTCCTTGTCGCCGTGCCAGATATCGCGAATGGCGCGCAACATATAGACGCCGGCGATGACCAGCGCGCCCCACACGGCCATGGCGCTGATGACCTCGGAGCGTTGCCAACTGCCAAACAAGACCAGCACCTCACCGGGGAATCCGGCGAAACCCGGCAAGCCGCATCCGGCGAGCATCGCCATGATCATGACCGTGCCGATAAAAGGCAGTTTGCGCAACAAGCCTCCCATCCGGTCCATGTCCAGCGTTTTGACTTCGTCATGCAGATAGCCGCTGAGGGAGAAAGTCAGGGCGGCCAGAAACCCGTGCGCGACCATGATGAGGACGGTGCCGGTAATGCCAATGAGGTTGAGGCTGGCGATGCCCAGGAAGGCAAAACCCATGTGCGCCACGCTTGAATTGCCGATCAACAGGTTCAAGTTGCGCTGGCGCATGGCCACCAGACCGCAATAAAGAATGTTGCCCAGGCAGAGCACCGAAATGACGTTGGCCCAGTGTTGCGCCTCGTCCGGCATAAGGGGCAGGGCGACGCGGATCAAGCCGTAGAGGCCGAATTTTTTCAAGACACCCGCATGGATCATGGCCGTGGCCGTCGGGGCCGCGCCATAGCCCGGCGGCGCCCAAGTGTGAAAGGGCCACAACGACACCAGAATGCCGAAGCCAAACAGCAGCAGCGGGAAAATCAGGCGCTGCGGCGGCTCGGGCATGGGATGCGCCTTGAAATAGTGTGTCAGCCTCTCCAGATCGAGGGTCCGTTCATGCAATGGCAATTGCAGATAGAGGGCGAGCAATCCCAGCAGAACCAGCAGCGCCCCCAGGCTCAGGTAAAGAGTGATTTGGAAGGTGGCATAGTTTTTATTCTCACCCCGGCCCCACAACCCAATCATGATAAAGGTCGGCACCAGGGCCAGTTCATGGAAGAAGTAAAAGAAAAACAAATCCAGCGAGGCAAAAGCGCCCAGGATGCCGCCGCCCATCATGAGCAGCAGGATGTAAAACTCCTTCTCGCGCGTTTTGATCTCGCGCGACACGCAGACCGCGGCAAAGACCACCACCGCGCCCATGAGAATCAATCCGAGGTTGATCCCGTCCACCCCGACGTGATAGCTGACGCCCAGCGCGGGGGCCCAGTCCTGCTGCTGCACAAATTGAAAACCGTCCGCCGCCTTGTTGCCGTCAAATTTGCAGAACACGACCACCGCCAGAATGAGCGAGGCGAACGTGGCCAGCAACGCGACGCCCCGTATGACAACGCGAAAATTCCGCGGTATGAGCAAAATGAGCAGGGCAGCCAGCATCGGCAGGAGGAAGATGTAGGTGAGGGGCGACATGGGTTTAGCGAAGCAGCATGAGATACAGCACCAGGGCTATGCCCGCCGCGAACAGAAAGGTGTAGGTTTGCAAATTGCCGGTTTGGAACAAGCGCAGGCAGCGCCCGGCCAGCTCCGTCGTCCCCTGCACGGCGCGGATGAGCCATTGCAGGCCGATGTCAAAACCATTGGCGAAAGTGGCCGTGGCCTCCTGGGTCAGCGCAATGAGCGCGGCGTAGAGGTCGTCAAAATAGAATTTGTGGCGGAGGATTCCGCTCAAGGATTGCAGTTTTGCGGGCAAGGGGTCGGAGGCGGCGTTGTAGTAAAAATGGAAAGCCAGCGCCAGCCCCACGAAGAAAGCCACCAGGCCATCGAAGGCGGCGGCCGGCGCGGCGCGAAACGGCTCCAACGGGGCAAAGAGTTCCGGCGCCGGCTCCCCGAATTGCGGAGCGATCAATTGGAGAATGCCAAAAAAACCGCCGAACACCGAGGCAATCGCCAAAACAATCAGCGGCCAGGTCATCACTTTGGGCGACTCATGGGCGTGGGCGGGGAGGCCGGATTTCGCCTGGCCCAGGAACACGACAAAAAAGAGGCGGAACATGTAAAAGGTGGTGAGAAAAGCGACCAGGATTCCCACGGCGAACAAAGTCATGCTCCCATTATAGGCCGCCGCCAAAATGGAATCCTTGCTGTAGAAACCGCTGAAGAGCGGACAGCCGCAGAGGGCCAGAGTGCCGGCCAGAAAAGTCCAAAAGGTGACCGGCATTTTTTCCTTCAAGCGGCCCATTGCCCAAATGTTCTGCTCGCGGCTGAGGGCGTGAATGACGGAACCGGCGCCCAAAAACAGGAGCGCCTTGAAAAAGGCATGTGTGGCCAGATGAAACATCGCCGCCGGCGGCTCGCGCAACCCGACCGCCATGACCATGTAGGCCAATTGCGAGATCGTCGAGTAGGCCAGAATGCGTTTGATGTCGTCTTGCTGGCAGGCAATGAGCGCGGACATCAAGGCGGTCAACCCGCCGATCCAGGCGATCACATTCAGGGCGGAGGGATCGAAGAGGAAGAAAACGCGGCAGAGCATGTAAACGCCGGCGGCCACCATGGTCGCCGCATGGATCAAGGCGCTGACCGGCGTCGGGCCTTCCATGGCGTCGGGCAGCCAGACGTGGAGGGGGAATTGGGCCGATTTACCAACCGCGCCGCAAAAGATCAACAGGCCGACGCCGGTGGCGGCGGTGTCGAAAATCTCCGGATTGTTCAACATCTGCGTATGCGCGCCGGCGAAATCCAGGGTGCCCGTCACCGCCCACACCAAAATGATGCCGGTGAAAAAACCAAAATCCCCCAGCCGATTGGTCAGAAAGGCTTTCTTGGCCGCGTCCGCCGCCGCCGCGCGCTCGTACCAGAAGCCGATGAGCAAATAGCTGCAGAGGCCGACCAATTCCCAAAAGATAAACATCTCCAGGAAATTGTCGCTCAGAACCACGCCGAGCATGGCAAAGGTGAACAGGCTCAACCCGGCGAAAAAGCGGCCGCCGCCGCGGTCCCCTTTCATATAACCGACGGAGTAGAAATGGATGGCGCTGCCCACGCCAGTGACAATCAGCAGCATGAGCAGGCTCAGGGGATCGAAGTGCATTCCGAAATGGATGCTGAGGTGGCCGACCTTCAGCCAACTGAGGCTGATATCCTCCGGCGGACGGCTGAAAGGCCCGCTCTCCAAGTTGGTCATCAGCGCCATGCTGTTGGCGAACAAATTGAGGCTGAGCAGAAACGAAACCAAAACCGCCCCCACCGACAGGATGGCGCTGAAACGCGGGTTCTTGAGCGTGAAAAGCGTGATCAACACCGCCGAGAGCAACGGCAGAAACAGGATGAGCCAGGGCAGCGGGTCGTTCATGGTTACAATTTCATCGTGGCCAAATCCTCGACGTGGGTGGTTTGGCGGCGGCGATAGAGCGCGACGATCAAAGCCAGACCCAGGGCAACCTCGGCGGCGGCGACGGTGATGACAAAGAGGACGATGACCTGGCCATCGAGGTTATTGTTGAAGCGGGAGAAGGCAGCCAACGCCAAGTTAGCGGCGTTGAGCATGAGTTCCAGGGACATATAGATGACCAGGATGTTGCGGCGCACAATGACGCCCAGCAAGCCGACGCAGAAAAGAAGCACGCTGACCACCAGGTAATCTTGCAGGCCGATGGGGTTCATTTCAGGTCCCTTTTGCTCAGAAGCACGGCGCCGATCATGGCCACCAAAAGCAACAACGACAGAACCTCAAAGGGCAGGGCAAATTGCGTAAAGAGCCTCCGCCCCAGCTCGATGGTGGATCCCTCGACCTGCGGCGCGGCCAGGCTGAAGCCAACGGCAGATTGCTTGATCGTGCGAATCATGGCCAGGGCAATCATCGCCGCCGCCACGGCCGCCAGGCCGGCCATGACGGGTTTGACCCTGCGCCGCTCCTCCGCCTTCAAGTCCAGCAACATAATGACAAAGACGAAGAGCACCATGACCGCGCCGGCATAGACCAACACCTGCACCGCCGCCAGAAAAAACGCGTGCAATTGGACGAAAAGCCCGGCCATGAACACAATGGTCAGGACCAAAAACATGGCGCTGGTGACCGGGTTGCGCGTGAACGGGTTCGCAATCACCAGCACGCCGCAGAGCAGCGTCAGAAAGGCGAAAAGATAAAAGAACGAGATTTGCATCTATTTGTGCTTCCACTTCCAAATCTGATCGTTATGCACGCCGCCCAGGGCCAGAAGCTTTTCCTTGTCGTAAACCATTTCCTTCCGGCTCAGCCCGGTGAGCGAATAGTCTTTCATCAGAAAAATCGCCTCCTCGGGGCAGACTTCCTGGCAGAAACCGCAGTAGATGCAGCGCAGCATGT
>Ga0326728_10006424_pt1 | contig 31637 bp, 23 predicted proteins | sample MB3enrmetagenome_FD_207602 | JGI IMG/M metagenome (GOLD analysis project Ga0326728, IMG submission 207602) | Lab enriched peat soil microbial communities from McLean, Ithaca, NY, United States - MB31MN | ecosystem: Environmental > Terrestrial > Soil > Wetlands > Peat | place: USA: New York...
CGCGTCGCGGTCGAGCACGCACACCACGGACCCTTCTTCAAGAAACCGCGCTGCCGTGGCCGCTCCTATGCCACTCGCGCCGCCGGTGATCAGGACTCGCTTCGCTTTCAGCCCGCGCACGAGCGCCTCCACAAAAGGAAATCGGGCAGACCAGGATACCTGTCTGCCCAGGAACGCGCCATTGTCCCCAAATTAGACGTAGTGGGCCCGTCTTGAATCTAACAACGACTTCGCATCTTACGTATGGACAGTGCTACGCCATGCCAGACAGCGCCGTTGATGACCAGCGCAGCGAGCACGAGCCAAATATCCCTGATCAATAGCAACCTGTGAATGCCCGGGACTAGGTAAACTGCTGGGAGTCCGGGAGACAAGAGCAGAACTCCTAGAATCAGTGACCAATCAGGCCTTTGCTGAAGGGCAATGATGCCCACTGCTTGGACGCAAAAGAAAACGAGCCACATTCTATGTTTCATGCTGCCTGTATGCTTTCGCGTCCATTTCTCCGCGCACTCTGCGATCTCCGCGGTCAGAAAGGATGCGGATCGCTAAGAGCGCCGTCAGCTAACCTGCCACACCGTATCCAGCACCGTGCCATCCACCCACTTCACCACCGCGCACGGACGGTCGCCCAACTTCGGCCGCGCCGGCTTGCCGCAAATTTTCTCGACTTCCGCCTTGATATCCTGAATCGGACGAACCGGCAGTTTCGATCCCTTCACCGCGTCAAGCAGGTCCGCGCGTCGCGGATTGATCGCAATTCCGCGCTCGGTCACGACCACGTCGATCATTTCGCCCGGCCCTGTCATCGTCGTGACCTCGTCCACGATCACGGGAATGCGATCGCGGAACGAAGGCAGCGCAAGAATGGTGCACCCGGAGAACAGGCAGTTCTGCCATCCCCCAATGCCGTGCAGCAACCGCCCATCGGAGTGCGTCACCACGTTGGCGTTGAAGTTCACGTCAACTTCTGTCGCGCCCAACACTACGGCATCGACCAGCGAAGCGAAGTTTCCCTTGCCGTGGTAGTTGTACGAAGTGAACGGCGAAGTGGCCACGTGCCGCGGATCGTTCGCGATCGACTTCACGCCATCAAGATCAAACGTCTGCCCATCCAGGATGTAATCCGTCAGCCCTTCTTGCAGCAATTCAACCAGGAATTTCGTCGACCCACCGCGAACGAAGCGCGCCTTGACTCCATCCTCTTTCATCATTCGTTTCAGATACTCGACGAATGCCAGCGCGATTCCGCCCGCTCCCGCCTGGAACGAAAATCCGTTCTTCATGATTCCCGCTGCCCGCAGAAACTGCGCCACCAGTTCCGCAATCCGCAGCCGGTCCGGCGAACGCGTAATCTGCGTCGTGCCGGAAACAATCCTCGCCGGATCGCCAATCGATTCCACTTCCACCACAAAGTCCACGTTGTTGCCCTGAATCTGCCAGGGCACGCAAGGGAATGGCACCAGGTTATCGGTGACCACGATTACGCGATCCGCGTAGATCGAATCCGCCAGCGCGAAACCGAGCGAGCCACAGGCCGACTTGCCATGCGAGCCATCCGCGTTCCCGAAAAAGTCGGCGGTCGGCGCCGCGATCACCGCGATGTCAATGTGAACTTCTCCATCCTGGATCGCCTGGTAGCGGCCGCCATGCGAACGCAGCACACCCATGCCGCGCATCTTCCCTTGCGTACAGTAGTCGCCCAGCGGCCCGTTCATCGAGCCTTCGATGTGATGAATCACGCCTTTCTCCATCAACTCGATTGCGTTCTTCTGGGAAGGGAACGACGCGCTCGGAAACCACACCAGATCTTTGACGCCGATTTTGGCTGCCACCTCCAGGGCCATCAGCGCGACTTTATCGCCGTCGCGCAGATGATGATGGTTCGAGATCACCATCCCATCACGCAGCCCGCACTTGCGCAGCGCCGTCTCCAGATCGGCCACGCGCTTATCGCCACTATCCGGATAATCTCTATTGGAGCAGATTGCCGGTGCCGCCTTCCGCCCGTGCGGCTGATATTTTCCCGCGCCCAAAAATGGAATCTGCGGTTTGCCGTTCACCATCGTCGGCACCGCACGCCCTGCGGCGTTATGCGCCAGTTCTACGCGTTCATTCGCATTCGCACTCACACTCACGAAATCACTCCCATCGCCTTTGCCCGCTCCACCAGCTTCAAGGCCCGCTGCACCACTGGCGGATCGATCATTTTCGAACCGAGACTCACCACCGCCAATCCTTTGTTCTGCGCTTCCTCAAAAGCGGCAACCACCTTCCGCGCCTTTTCGATCTCGACTGCGGTCGGTTGAAACGCCTCGTGGATCACGCGAATCTGCCCGGGATGAATGCATCCCATGCCTTCGAATCCCGCAGCCCGTGAGGCTTCTCCCCAGCGCCGCAGGCCGTCCATGTCGCCGACATCGCCGAACACCGAGTCAATCGCCTGCACTCCCGCCGCGTGCGCCGCATTCACCACGCGCGACCGCGCATATTGCGACTCCCGTCCTTCCGCAGTCTTCACTACTCCGAGATCGGCGGTGTAATCTTCGAGTCCAATCGTCAGCGCCGCTACGTTTTCGCTCGCCGTCGCGACGGCAAATGCGTTCTCGATCCCCAGCGCCGACTCCAGAATCGGCATGATCCAGATCGGCCGGATAATTCCATTGCGCGACTTGATCTCGGCGATCATGCGATCGGCTTCCCGCACCTGTTCAGGCTCTTCGACTTTCGGAATCAGAATCAGATCCGGATTCTCGCCCACTACTTCCGCCAGATCTTCGAGCCCCAGCGGCAACTGGTTAATGCGCACCATGCGCTCGCACGTTCCGAAATCGACTGCCCGCAAAGTGTTTCGCACTAGGATGCGAGCGGCATCTTTTTCGCCGCGATGCACCGAGTCTTCCAAGTCGAGAATCACGGCATCCGGCGCATGCAACGAGGCGTTGATGTAGTACTTCGGTTCAGAACCCGGCAGATACAGACGCGATCGGCGCAGCCGATCCCTTGGCGAAGGCGCCGGTAGCGGATGCGGCTCCGGCAGCGAGCGTTTGCCGAGCGCGATCCCTGCGCGCCTGGCCGCCGCCTCGATACGAGCCGCGATGACAAAAGGCAGCGCGCCTTCATCATGAATCGCAACCCGCGCGTGTTTCACTCCAAGTTCGCCCAAAACCTCTCGCGTCTGTTCCAGGATCGCACTGCCGTAATAGGGCGCAACCCGCGACTCCAGTGAGATCTCGACTCCTCCACTGTCACGCGCCTCAAACGCGACGTGCGCGTCCGACCGAACTTCCTTGCCCCAATGGCCCGCCTCGGCAGAACGCGGGGACGTAGTTTCGACAGCGCCGCTCATAATCTCCTCGACCGTATTTCCTCAACCAGGACACAACAGGTCTGGGCCTGACTGCCCCTGTGATCCCCCGTGCTCCCTGTGGTTATCGCACTTTCTCCAAAATCGCGTCCGTCATCTGCACCGTCGAAGCCGCACCCTGACTGATCGCTTTCGGGCCACCCGTAAAGCGCATCATATCGTATGTCCGGACCTTCCCCTCGCGCACCACATCCGCAATCGCCGTGCGGATGCGATTCGCCTTCTCGTTTTCGCCAACATGATCGAGCATCATCGCCGCCGAAAGAATCATCGCAATCGGATTCACGATGGGCGGATTCAGCTCGGCATACTTTGGTGCGGAGCCGTGTGTCGGCTCGAACACCGCGACATCGTCTCCGATGTTGCCGGACGCCGCGAATCCCAGCCCACCCACCAGCCCCGCGAACGCGTCGGAAAGAATATCGCCAAACAGATTCGAGGACACGATTACGTTGTACTCCTCCGGATTCTTGTTCAGCCACATCAGTTGCGCGTCAATATTCGTCGACCAAAGCGCAATCCCCGGATAATTCTTCGCAACTTCCTTGGCCACTTCTTCCATCATCCCCGAAGTCTCGCGCACCACATTCGGCTTCTCACAGATCGTCACGCCCTTGAATCCGCGCTTCTTCGCATATTCGAAAGCCGCGGTCACAATGCGCTGGGCCGCCTTACGAGTAATGATGCGGCAGCTCACCGCGATCTCCGGCCCCGGGACGCTGGCAAAAGCTTTGAATCTGGAATGGCTGTTCAACGCGGCACGCACGTTCTCTGGAGGGTTCGTCCACTCCACACCAGCGTACAGGCCCTCTGTGCCCTGCCGGAACACGGTGGTGTCGATCTGCGGCTCGTCGTAACCGCCGCCCACCTTCTTCCGAATGTAATTCAGCGGATTGCCCGTGAACCCGACGCACGGCCGCATGCAGATATCGAGATTGAATTTCTGCCGCATGGTCACGATCGGTGAGTAATAGACGTAACCCTTCCCCTGTAACTCGGGTTTAAGCTCCGCCTGCGCCGCCTTGTTCGGCTTCGAAGTAATCGCGCCAAACAAACCCAACTTATGCTTGGTCAGTAACTCGATCGTCCGGTCCGGCAACGCATTGCCCTGCGCGCGCCAACAGTCCCATCCGATGTCGGCATGAATGTACTCGGCGTCAAAGCCGACCGCTTTTAGGACGCGCAATGATTCCGGCAGAACCTGATTTCCAATGCCGTCTCCCGGCATGGTAATAACTGAATATTTCGCCATAAGTGCTCCTTAAAGTATCTATCGCCGCGACGTCGAGAAATCCGAATGTCTCTTACAAACTTTGTCATCCTGAGCGAAGCGAAGGACCTGATTTATCTCGGCGCTCTCCGCGTCTTGGCGGTGAACACGCTAACCCACGCCCAGCCGCTTCGCCACCAGATTCTCCACGCCGCCAGCAATCACCAGCGACTGGGGCACGCTGCCCAGCGCCGGGAAAGTAAACTTCTCTCCGCGCCACGAGATCGTACTCGAGGTAAAGTCAATGTCGATCTCGTCGCCGGGAATGATCGTCTTCTGCTTGGCCGCGATCTCCCCCGCAAACTGCTCGCGCACCCGCGCCACAAATTCCGGCACTTCAATACACAAAAAGCCGTTGTTAAACGCGTTCCGTAGATAAGTCTGCGAGAAGCTGGCCGCGATCACCAGCGGAATGCCTTTCGCTTTCAGACACGTAACCGCCTGCTCGCGGCTCGACCCCGTGCCAAAGTTGAACTGGCTGGCGATCACGTCGCCCGCCTTCGCGCGCGCCGCAAACTGCGGATCGTAATTCTCCATCACCACTTTCGCCATCGTTTCCGGAGTCATGTCGTCGCGATAAGTGTAGTCCTTGCCGTAAATCGCATCGGTGTTGACGTTATCCTGTGGCATGAACACCAGCCGCCCCTTCACGCGCTGCGGAAAGCCCGCCAGGATTTCAACCTTCTCCGCTCCGCCGACCGTCGACATAAACTGGAAATACGCCCGCTGTGGCGCCCGATTCATGAACTCATGCGGCCCGCGAATATAGCCCGCGACCGCCGACGCCGCCACCACTTCCGGACTCGCCAGGTAGCACTTCGCATCCCGCGATCCCATGCGGCCCTTGAAGTTTCGATTCGTCGCCGAAATTCCAACCTCGCCCGCCTCAAGCAATCCCGCGCCCAGCCCAATGCACGGCCCGCAACCCGGCGGCAGCGGCTGCGCGCCCGCATCCACCAGCGTCTGCCAGATGCCGCGCTTCTCCGCTTCTTCCTGCACCCACTTGCTCGCCGCGCTCAAATAGAACTTTACGCCCGGCGCAACTTTTTGACCTTTGAGCACCTTCGCCGCCGCCGCCAGATCTTCCAGTCGCGAATTTACGCACGAAATCAGATACGCCTTCTGGATCGCAACTTTGTTCTTCTCGATTTCCACCAGCGACTGCATCGCCTGCACCGTGTCGGGCCCCGATACGTGAGGCGTCACTTGCCCAAGATCGAGCGTAATCCGCGCCGCATAAACCGCGTCCGCATCCGCAGCCGGAGGATTCTTCTCCCAACTCGCAATGTCGCTTTCCGTGAACCGCTCCACTCCCATCGCCTTGAGCCGCTGGTGAACACCGCGCAAATATTGGATCGTGACCTCGTCCACCGGAAACCAGCCGACCAGCGGACCCCACTCCGTTGTCATATTCGAAATCGAAAGCCGCGCGTCCATCGAGAGCGACCCGACTCCCGGCCCCGTGAACTCGATCGCCGCATTCAGGCATTCATCGTGGTTATAGAGCCCGCATAAAGTGATGATAACGTCCTTGCCCGTGACGCCGTCCGGCAACCGGCCTTCGAGCACGACCTGAATCGACCGCGGAATCTGCCACCAAAATTCGCCCGTGGCCCACACCGCGGCCGCGTCGGTACGAACAATCGGCGTTCCAATCGCCCCCAGCGCGCCATACATATTGGAATGCGAATCCGATGCCACCACGAACGAACCGGGAACCACATACCCGCGCTCCACCATGATCTGGTGCCCGATGCCCGATCCCGCAGGATAGAAGTCCACGCCCTGCTCTTTCGCGAACCCTTCAATCGCGCGGTATTTCTTCAGGTTCGCTTCATCCTTATTTTGAATGTCATGATCGAGCGCGAACGTAAGCTGCTGCGAATCTTTCACCTTCTTCGCGCCGATGCCCTTGAACTTGCTCATCACCGCCGAAGTATTGTCATGTGTCATGCAGCGGTGCGGGCGAATCGACAGGAAATCCCCCGTCCGAAGCGGCCGCGCCGGCCCTTCAGTCATGTGTTTCTGCGCAATTTTTTCCACGATGGTCTGACCCATTTAGAACCTCTTTTGGCGCTGACTCTGTTGGTCTGATTGTGTGGTGACGGGGCTTTGCCCCGTCCCGCAGGGCGGAGCCCCGTCACCACACAGACGATAACCTCACCCTTTCCGCTTCAACTCAAATTCCAAATACATCATCTGCCCAACATGGTGATGCAAATGCGTCGCGCACTGCAGCACCATGTCGAACCGGTCGCGGGCGTCCGCGCCCACTGCCGTGTATTCCTTTGACCAGTCTTCCGCCGACTGACGGTTAATCGCGCCAAGCACCATCTCAATCGCCTCATCGAATTTCTTCAACACTTCTGCCTTGGATGGCCGCGTTGCCTCCGAAAACTCCAGCGGACGATCCCGCACATAGCCCGTTCCCGCAATCTGCGCTCCAATGAAGTAATTCAAGTTGCCCGTGAGGTGCAGCACCAGGTTGCCAAAACTGTTCCCAAACGGAAACGGTTTGGTCCAAAACTGCTCGTCACTAAGCGGCGCCGCCAGCTCGCGAACCACGCCCGCCAGTTTCCTGTAGCGCGCCGTCAAGCTCGATGCAATCGTCGATTTCAAATCCGCCATAAGCTATTCCTAAACACGTAGGCACAGCCGCCCTCGGCTGTGCAGGCGAGCGCAACTCGCCAGGTTGTTTCGCATCCGCCGCCAGAAGCCGGGTTTCGCCCGGTCGTACAACCGAGGGCGGCTGTCCCTACGCGGTTCCCTGCTAACGGCGCTTCTTGCCGACCTGCTAGACGGCTTTCGCTTTCCGATTCTTTTTTACGTCCGCCTTCATCAGCGCCATCAGTTTCGCAACCGACGCGCACTTCTCCAGATTCCAAATCGCGTCAATCAGCTTGTCCTGCGCCTTCTCTGAAAGCACGCCCTCGGCCAGCGCCCGGAATTTTTCTTCGATCTCCGCATCGCTCAGCGGATTTCGCGGATCGCCTTTCGGATAGTCCAACTGCTCTGAAAATTTCCGCCCGTCGGTCGTCGTGAGGTTCACAATCACCCGCTGCAGCGCCGGAAAAACCTTCTCGATCTCGGGATCCGCCACGACTTCTACTTTTTTCAGTTGCGCGCGAATCGTCGGGTCCATGATCTTCTTCATCTCGAATTGCGTCGGCGTCACTTGCCGGTCCACCAGCGCCGCTGCAATCACGTAGGGCAGCGAATGGTCCGCCGTCTCCTTGGTATGCGGATCGTACTTGCTTGGGTCCGAAAGAATGTCGGCCGCGCGCGCCAGTGACCGGATCTGCACCTTCTCCACCTGATCCGGATGCAGGTCCTTGCTCTTGACCAGGTCAAGCACCGCCGAGATCGGAGCGTGCGTCAGTGCCTCTGTCGGGAAAAATTTCATCCCGCATTGGGTGATGCGCCACGACTCGCCGAGTCCGTCCGTCAGCAGGTTCTGTTTCCACTCCGGGCCGAAGCAGTGCATCAATCCTTCCTTGCCGTCGATCACGTGCTCGGGACCGCTGTATCCCCTCTCGGCCAGCAGCGCCGCCAGAACGCCGCTCTGCGTCGCCAGCGGATCGACGGTATTCTTCATCATCGTCAGCTTTCCCGCCGTCACCGCGCCCATGGTGCAATGCCGCGAAGCCGAAATCCCGATTGCATGCTGGATCTGTTCCCAACTCAAGCGTAGCGCACGTCCCGCCACGATCGGCGACACAAACGCGGTCAGTGTCGCATGATGCCAGCCGCGCTCGCGGATGCCCGGAAACGCCACCTCGCAAAATCGCATTTCGAACTCGTGGCCCAGCACAAATCCAACGATCAATTCCTTGCCATCGCTTTTGGCGCGTTCACAACACGCCATCGCCGCCGGAAAAATATCTGAAGGATGCGACGGGTCCTGCTTCCAGTAAATGTCGTTGTAATCCATGCAGCGGATCATCAGGGCATTCGCCAGCGACGCCGAAACCGCGTCCATCTTCTCGCCCGTGCCAATCACCGTCGCCGCCCCGCGCCCGGCAATCTCCTTCAGCACTTCGAGCGCAATGATCACGTCGTGCTGCTGATATCCGCCCAGCGCGCAGCCTACCGAATCGAGCAGAAAGCGCTTGGCTTGGTACACCGCATCCTGCGAGAGCTGCGCGTATTGCAGCCCCGCCGCCCAGCGGGACATGGTTGCGGTAATGGTTTCTTTGGTGGAAGTTTGTTGTGTCGACAAGGACATCTCCTCTGGAAAGCTCTCGGCTCTCAGCTTTCAGCCGTCAGTAAAGTCTTAAGACCTACAACCGGACACCTTAGACCTGAGCCTTACTTTACATTCACGTTCTTCGGATTCTTGAACGGTAGAAAAGCCATGAAATCGGCGTGATGCACAATGAACGCTTCGGTCGTGCGCTTCACCAGATCGCCTTCCGCCGCGTGCGCAGCGATGATGTGGCACACTGCGTCCGGCACGCCGCACTCCATCGCCAGCGCGACTCCAGTAAATGGATGACGCAACGCTTCTCCGCGCTCACTTTGCCGACTCTTCCCGTCCGGACCGATCTCATACTCCAGCAACTTGCCCACGTCCGCCAAAATTGCGCCCGCAATCACCACGTCCGCGTCGATCGGCAGCGCTCGGCCCATGAACTCCGCCATCGCTTTCGCGCTGTCCCGCGCAATGTGCACCACGCAGCGCTTGTGCTCCATGAAGGTGATCGGACAATTCGGAACCAGCAGAGTAAAAGGAATGTGATTCAAGTCATCCGGCTTCAGCGGACTGCGTTCGAGCGCCTTGATCCAGACTTCGGTCACCTGCTCCCGAAGCTTGCTATCGCCGATCCACTGAATTTCCGGCCACAGTCGTTCAACGGCCTCCCTCATGGGCGGAACCTCCCCTACAGGACTCACTAGATTATCGGAGTCGATGCGGATGCGTCGAGGGGATGAGGCCTCACTTCTTGGAACCGGGTGCGCTTCCCGAAGGAAATTCCTTCTCGATGGGCAGCAGCTCAATGCTGCACCCCGAGCCGCCGCAGCTCAACTGCCCGCGCCGAACAATCTTCACCGACGACACATCCGGAAATCTCACGGGGAAATCCTTCTCCCGCAGTTGCTCCGCCGCCGAACGAAGACTTTCGTCGCCCTCCACAAACTCGGCTCGTTCGGGACGCGGCGAGCTGTCGAACACAAGGTTGAACTGCGCCGACACTGGCTTGCTGCTAATTACGATCGGCCCGAGCTTCACCGTGCGGGCCTGCAATAACTCCGCCGGAGCCTGTGCGGCATCTTTCTCCGCCGCCGCCGGATCGCCCGCCAATTTCGCCAATCGCGCTCGCGAATCCGCCACGTCGCTTCCGCCCGCCGCTACGGCCAGCGCATAGATATGACGCGCCTTCTCCGCCTGTCCTTGTTTTTCGAACACCTGCCCCAACCGGTTCGCGACCGTCCCCGACTGGCTCAGAAGCCACGCCGAGGTAAGAAACTGCATCGCCGCCAGATTTTCGCCGCGTTGAAATTTCGCCCATCCCATCCGAGCCCATGCCAACGCCACCAACCGCATCGACGAAAACGCCGACGTCCCCAGCCGGTCCAACTCGCCCGAATCGAACTGTCCTCCAATGTCGTAGAGAACCTGCTGCGCATCGTTCTCGGTCTGCGTCGGGTCAATGTCATTTTTTAATGCCGACGCAAAAATATCCTGGCCCGAATCCGCGCCCGCACTGCCCGTCAGTCCCTTCATCAACTCCTGCGCTCGCGCGTTCTCTCCCAATCGTGCGTACACCTGCGCCAGCGCCATCTTCGTTTCCGGATCATCCGGAGGAATCGCCGCCGCTGCCTCCAACTCCCTGCGCGCGTCCGCATCCTGCCCCATCTGCGCCAGCAGCAGGCCGAGATTCTTAAGCATCGCTTTTTCGTACGGAGCTATCTCCAGATGCTTGCGATACGCCGCGATCGCCTCGTCGGTCTTCCCCGTTTGCTGCAACTCCATCGCCAGGTCGCCATGCGCGTGCCGGTGATTCGGATCCAGTTCGATCTGCTTGCGGAAGGCCGCGATCGCCTCCGTATGATGGTTGGCGCCGGCGTACGCCAGCCCCAGGTCGTACCACCCGTCTTTTAGGCTGGAGTCCGCGTCCACCGCGCGCTTCAGCAGGTCAATCGCCGTCCGATAATCCTTGCTTTGCAACGATTTCACTCCGGCTTTATGCAGCTCCGCGGGAGTTCCTTCCATCTTCGCCGCCGCCCCCGCCGCCTGTCCCGACGGCGTCAGGATCGTGCACGACAGCAACTGGTCTTGATCGCTCTGCGTTGCATTGCGAAACGATTCGTAGTCCGCCCGCCGCGCCGCCGCCAGTTCATTCATCTTCACCACAAGTTTCCGCTCGCCTTCCAGAATTCCCTTGTTCTCGGAGTACGCCGATGAATAGTCGCCATAATCTCGCGTCATTTTCACTGCAGTCGGCGTGCGCACCGTGTAGTTGGAGGGAAACTGCAAGCGAACCCGGTAGTCCATTTCACCCGCGGGACCGATGTCCAGGGGTTCCGTGCTCTTTTCCGGCGCTCGAATCGCAGGCATTCCCAGCGGCGGGATCGGACGGAAATTCACGCTCGCCGAGGGCACTACAAAATACTGGTCCTGGTGCAGGTGATACTTCAGATGAAAAGGCTTGCTCGTGTCCTCGATGGGATCGAGCTGAATGGCATCCACGTCACCCGGCAAGCCCCAACTCGCTGAGAGAACTTTCGCGAAGTCCTTCCACTGCGCCTGCGGGTATCGGCGAAAGCTTGCTCGCATCGGCCAATCGCGATCTCCCTGGGCCGTGACCTCAAGCGTCGCGTCGAGCGCGCCGAACTCGCTGAACTTGCCGTCGAGCGTGAAGTGCATGAAGGTCTTGATCGGCGAATCGGCCGGCGTCCGCTGCAATCCTCCCTCGCTGTCCTCCGAAGCCACCACCGCTTCTTTGTTTCGCAGTTGGTAGAGAATCAGCCCAAAGGGCGTCACTTCAGGAGTCGTGTCCAGCCAGGTCAGCCCCGTCCCCAGTCGCGCTGCCGTGATCACGTGATCGAACTGTGCCGGCGAGGGAACGTCCACATCCAGTTTCCGCGCGCTGCCGATCAGCACCGGGTAACTTTGAATTCCTTCCGCCCGCAGCAGCGCGGAAAGCAACGTGTGTTTGTCCTTGCAGTCGCCGTAACCATTCTGCAGGACGTCCGAGGCCGAGTGCGGCTGATACCGCCCGACTCCGAGTGAGATGCTCACGTACCGCACATTCCGCGCTACGAAATCGTAGAGCCGCCGCGCCTTCTCGGTGGGCGTGTCCGCTTCCTTGGTGAGCTCCAGAGCTTTTTTTCGCACGCTGTCGTCCACCGTCATGCGCTCGCCCTGCAGCTTGGCATACCATTGCGCGACCTGCTTCCAGTCGGTGAAAGTCGTCAGTTGCACATCCGGACCGCTGGCCTCCTCCGCCTCATCTTTGTCTTTGTCGCGTGCCGGTTGGATGTCCTTCACCACCCAGGTGTAAATGCGCCGGTCTCCGTTCTCCTGAATCTCCGGCTTCCAAGTCGGTGTCTTGAGCTTCACTTCGCGCGCCTTAGGGACGTCAATCTCCAACCGGTCTTCGTTGACCACCACGCCTTTCGGAAATGTGCATTCGTACCAGAAGTTTCCCGCAGCCAGCGGCGTCAGAACCCGCGTTACCGTGCGGTATTCCAGCGTGTCCCCGGGCTGCAACGCCGCCACGGAAATATGCCGCTGCCGGTAGTCGCTGTACATCGGAGCTTCTTTCAGCACATCGGGGGCGAAATCCTGCGCCGTCGATTCCGGCGTCACCACCACCTGCCCATCCGGCTTGCGCACGCGGACATACTCGACCTCCAGCTTCTCGGTCGCCGATGAATATCCGAAAACCAGTTGGCCGAATTCTTCCACGCCCGCCTGGCTCTGAATCCGAACCACGGCCTCGGTCTCGCTCACTTCGGTTCCGTCGTTTTGAAAGTGGACACGATTTAAGATTCGTTCGAAGACCGCGGCCTCTTCGGCGTTATTCGTTTTCTGCTTGGATGAAGATGAAGACGAAGCTGGGGCCTGCGCCCATGCATCCGCCGGCGTTAAGCAGATAAGCAAGCAGCCAAATAAGAAGCCCACCACAACGTGCGACACACGATAGGACATATTGCAGTTCTTTTACGCCGCGCCCAGCGTAAAATCAAACGCACCAACATGAATTTCACCAAAATCATTCGGCTCTTTGCGATCCTGATTTGTTTCGCCAGTCTGCTGGCCGCGCAGGCTCCCCCACTCGCCGTTGTGGAAGAAGCTCTGCCCCCACTCGATGCAGGCGTGGAATTCCACATGCTTCTCCACGCCAGCGGCGGCGTTCCGCCCTATGTCTGGAGCGTGGCCAGCGGCGATCTTCCCGAAGGAGTCACGCTCACCCCGGAAGGCCTGCTGGCGGGACGCCCCACCAAGCCCGGGGCTGTCACGTTCATCTTGAAAGTCGAAGACTCCGGCCGTCCCGCGCACAGCATTAACAAAGAGTTCAAGGCTGTGGTCACCGCTTCTCTGTTGATCGAATGGCTGCGACCTCCAAAAGTCCGCGACAACCGGATTGACGGCGTCGTCCAACTCTCCAACGGTTCCAAGGACGACTTCGATCTGACCGTCATCATCGTAGCCGTCGCCGAGAATGGGCGAGCGACGGCCATCGGCTACGAGCATTTCCCGCTGAAAGCCGGCGCTGCCAGCGTCCAAATTCCCTTTGGCAACACGCTGCCCCACGGCGCCTACGCAATCCACGCCGATGCCATTGCTGAAATCCCCACCCGGAAAGCCATTCTTCGCCAGAGGCTCCAAACCCCTCAACTGCAGGTAACGCAGGGTCCATAGCGGCTTTGCCCGCTCCGGCAGGTACGCAAGTCACTTGCCGGCTTTGTGCTATCCTGATTATTCTCATTATCTTGAGACAGTCCTGCCAGATCGTGGTATTTCCGCCACAGGACCTGGGCATTTCGTATGGAGCTTTTTCTTAATCTCTGCTGGCTTTCTCTGCTGTTGCCCGCGTGGCTGCTGTGGCGGCAACGAACTTCTTCGGCCGGTTCGGGGAGTCCTGCAGGAAGCCCGGCGGTGCGCCCGCTGGTCTTCCTCTGCGCTCTCGGCTGCACACTCGTGCTGCTGTTCCCCGTGATCTCGGCCACTGACGACCTGCACCCCATGCGAGCCGAGATGGAGGAATCGAAACGCGCCTTCTGCCATCCCGGCCATTGCGCTTGCACGGTTCATGCGTTGACTCATTCTTCGCACCCCGTTCTGCCCAGTTCCGCTTCTCTGACACCCGCGTTCGAGCAGATCGGCGCCGTTCTCCCGTTCATACCGCAAACGCTCGGAGTTTTCTCTGCCCCTGCGCCCGCCGGCCGCGCTCCTCCTTCCGTGCATCCAACTTTGCTGTAAATCCCAAGTCAGTCTTACGTTTTATTAGCCCGGAAATCCTGAGGATTTTTGCAGTCACGCGCATTGGGCAAGCCGTTTTTCCCGAGGCGCACGGAGTGCACGATGTTCAAGTTTCACCATTTCAGTCTGGTCGCATGGTTATGGCTATTGGTCGCAGCCGTCGTCAGCGCCTCGGCGCAGCAGACGCTCACCTGGGAACAGGTTCGCCTGCGTTTTGAACAGAACAACCCCACTCTGCTGGCGGGGAGGCTGAGTATTGACGAATCAAGAGCCCAGGAGATTACCGCCTTCCTACGCCCGAATCCGACGTTCGGTTTGTTGGCTGACGGGACCCAAATCGCTCCTAATAAAGGCGAATGGAAACCGTTCTCGGGTACTTTTGAGTCGCCCAGCCTCAGCTATCTGCAGGAACGGCGGCACAAGCGGCAGTTGCGCCTGGAGAGTGCGAAGAAGGGGACATTGATTGCCGAGTCGAGTCAGGCCGACTTGGAGCGAACCATGCTCTTCAACTTGCGCAGTGCATTTGTATCGACGTTACAGGCAAAAGCGGTGCTGCAGCTGGCAAAAGATAACCTTGCCTACTACGATCACGTGCTCCAGATCAGTAGCGATCGCTTCCATGCCGGCGACATCGCGCAAATTGATCTCGACCGATTGGAACTGCAGCGGGTGCAGTATGAATCCGATTTGCAGGCCGCCGAAGAGAATCTCGAAACCGCGAAGATCCAGTTGCTGACTCTGCTAAACGATCGAACTTCGATTGAACAACTCGACGTGACCGGGCCGTTCGATTTCAACGACCAACTCGCGCCGTGTGATGAGTTCCGCAAGATCGCTCTGGACACGCGGCCGGACCTGAAGGCAGCCGTCGAAGCCGTGGACAAAGCCCAGACCGACCACAAACTCGCGGTGGCCAACGGCTCAACCGATCCGACCTGGAGCGCATGGTATACGCACAATTCATCCAACAACAACCCGTTTGCCGTAAATACGCTCGGCGTCAGTGTCAGCATCCCCCTCCGCATTTTCGACCGCAACCAGGGAGAGAAGCTGCGCACTCAGCTCGATATCAGGCGCAATGAAAGATTGCGCGATGCCGCCGAAGCGACGGTGCTCAGTGACGTGGATTCCAGCTACGCCACGCTCGAAAGCAATCTGGTTCTGCTGCGGCCTTACAAGGCTAAGTACCTGCAGCAGTCCGTGCGCGTTCGGGACACGATTTTCTTTTCCTATCAGCACGGCGGGGCCTCGTTGCTGGATTTCCTGAACGCACAAGCAGAGTACCGCGCCGTGCAACTGGCCTACGTGAACTTGCTTGGTTCTTACTTGACGGCTGCCGCTCAGTTGAATATGGCGGTCGGCCGGGAGGTTATCCAATGAAAAACAGATTCGCTGGCCTGATGCTGGCGGCAACCCTTTGCTTTCCGTTGTGCTTGCTCCTCCTTGGTTGCAATGAAGGGAAAGCCGACCCGAAAGCCGAGGCCCCGCCCAAGGTAACCGTCGAGCCAGACCTCGATGCCAACAATTTCAAAGTCGATCACCCCGAACAATTTCCCTTGGTGACTGCGATTGAGCACAAAGCTGCACCTGCGCTAAATGTGACTGGCGTGGTGCAGCCCGATATCGCCCGCGCCGTGCCCGTGATCTCGTTGGCCGCGGGACGGGTCGTGGAAATCAAGGCCCGGCTCGGCGACACCGTGAAAAAGGGCCAGTTGTTGTTGAGAGTTCAGAGCAACGATGTTTCCGGAGCTTACCAGACGTATCGCAAGGCCGAGAACGATGAGCGCTTGGCGCGCATACAGCTTGAACGGGCGCAGATCCTTTACGAGAAGGGTGCCATCGCCAAGAGCGCCCTCGAACAAGCCGAAGACACGGCACAGGACGCCAAGGCTGATCTGGATGCCGCCACCGAGCAGTTGCGCCTTCTCGGCATCGACAAGGACCATCCCTCGGGCATAGTCGACATCACCGCTCCTATCTCGGGCGTGATCTCCGACCAACAAGTTACCACTGCGTCGGGCGTCCAGGGATTGGGCTCCCCGAATCCGTTCACGATCTCCGATCTCTCTTATGTCTGGATCATCTGCGACGTTTACGAAAACGATCTCGACGCGGTGCACGCCGGCGAGTACGCCGATATTCACCTCACCGCCTATCCCAACCAGGTCTTGAAAGGCCGCATCGACACCATCCTGCCGGTTCTCGATCCCAATCTTCGTACCGCGAAAGTTCGGCTCGAAGTTGCCAACCCTGGAATGATGCGGATTGGCATGTTCGTCACTGCCACCTTCTACGGTAAGCAGGCGGAAACCCGAGCCGCAGTACCCCCAGCCGCCATTCTGCACTTGCATGATCGCGAGTGGGTTTACACACCAGTAAGCGCAGGGCATTTCAAACGTCTGGAAGTCGTTACGGGAAAAATGCTTCCCGGCAACCTGCAGGAAGTTGTTTCCGGAATCAAACCCGGAGATCAAGTGGTTTCAAATGCCCTGGTGCTGCAAAACACTTTGGAGCAATAAGAATGGGAGCAATAAATGGGAGCAATAAATGATTCGTCGAGTCGTTGATTTTGCTCTTAACAACCGTCTGCTGGTGCTGGGTTTCGCCCTGCTGCTTTTCGCCAGCGGCATCGTCGCGTTTCACGACCTTCCCATCGAGGCCTATCCCGACGTAGCCGACAACTACGTTGAGATCATTACCCAATGGCCGGGAATTTCGGCCGAACAAATCGAACAGCAGGTCACGATCCCACTCGAAATCGTGATGAACGGCATCCCGCATGTCGTGCATCTTCGTTCGTTCTCGCTCTTCGGACTCTCCGACATAAAACTGATCTTCGACGACGAATCGGATAACAACTGGAACCGCGAGCGGGTTCTGGAGCGGCTGAGCCAAGTCACCCTGCCGCCGAACGTGGTCCCGCAGATGGGTACCGACTGGAGTCCCGTCGGCCAGATTTATTTCTTCACCCTGCACAGCACCAATCCGGCCTATGACCCGATGGAGCTGAAGTCCATTGAAGACTGGGTCATCGAAAAGAGCTTCAAGGCTGTGCCCAACATTGTCGACGTTGCCAGCTTCGGCGGCCCCACCCGCGAATACCAGGTGCGCGTCGATCCCAACAAACTGGTCGCCTACGGTCTGAGCCTGGCCCAGGTCGAGCAGCAACTCACCAACAACAACGTCAACGCCGGCGGAAGCTTCATACAAGAAGGCCTGCAGCAGATCAACGTGCGCTCCGTCGGATTGGTCGACCGTGCCCAGGACATCGAACGCACGGTCATCATGACCAAAAATGGCACGCCGATCCGCGTGAAGGATATTGCGGTTGTTTCGCAAGGTCCAAAGATTCGCCTCGGCCAGTTTGCCAGAGCGATTCATCGCGAGGACGGGAAGATTGTCGATAACGACGATGTAGTGTCAGGCATCGTGCTGTTGCGCAAAGGGGCAACGGGCGAGACCGCGATCGAGGGCGTCCATAAAGAAGTAGAAGAACTTAACCATCACATCTTGCCTCCGGGAGTTAAGATCGTCCCTTTCCTCGATCGCAGTGATCTGGTCCACTACACGTCCCATACGGTGCTTCACAACCTCACCGAAGGAATGATCCTGGTATCGGTCGTTCTGCTTCTATTTCTAGGTAATGTTCGAGGCGCCCTCATCGTTGCGGCAACGATTCCGTTTTCGCTGTTGTTTGCGTCCATTTGCCTGGACTTGAGCCACATCCCCGCCAACCTCCTGTCCATTGGCGCATTGGACTTCGGTGTAATCGTGGAAGGCGCGATCGTGTTGATAGAAAACATTGTGCGCCATTTAAGCCATGCCAATGACATCGCGACCTCCAGGGAACGAATCAGTTTTGCCTCGCATGAAGTACAGCGCCCGGTGTTCTATGCCATCATCATCACCATTACGGCTTTCTTGCCGATCTTTACGCTGCAACGTGTCGAAGGCAGGCTCTTCCACCCCATGGCTTGGACCGTAGCCTTCGCGCTGCTAGGGGCCTTGCTCTTCTCGATCCTGGTCGCGCCCGTGTTGGCAAGTTTCGCGTTCCAGAAGGGGGCACACGAATGGCGTAACCCCGTCATGACCTTCGTGACGGAACGATATCGCGATGCCCTCCGCTGGGCGATTCGCCAGCGTGCGATCACGGTCGGTGTGTGCCTGCTTCTGGTGGCCTTTGGGAATTATCTTGCTTTCAGCGGCACTATCGGTTCCGAATTTCTGCCCCACCTGGATGAAGGCGCGCTGTGGGTGCGTGGCACGCTTGCGCCCAGCACCGGCCCGGACGAGGGTACCCGGGTCGCAAACCAGGCCCGAATCGTGCTTTGCTCATTCCCCGAGGTCCCACAATGCACCAGCCAAGTAGGGCGTCCAGATGACGGAACGGATAACACCGGCTTCTTTAACACCGAGTATTTCGTGGACCTGAAACCGAAAGAAAAGTGGCGGCCTGTCTTCCACGAAAACAAAGACGAACTGATCGCGGCCATGCAGCGTGAACTCGACAAGATTCCCGGCGTCGTCTGGGGTTTTTCTCAGCCCATTGAAGACAATATGGAAGAGGCGGTAAGCGGGGTGAAAGGCGCGCTGGCCACGAAGATCTACGGCGACGATTTGAAAGTTCTCGAAGAGAAGAGCGACGAAATCGTCGCCATTATGCGAAAAATCAATGGCATTGAGGATCTCGGAGTTTTCCGTGTCCTCGGCCAGCCCAATCTCAACGTAACCGTGGATCGCGAGGCCGCTGCCCGTTACCAGATCAACGTCGCGGATGTGCAGGATGCGGTTCAGACCGCGATTGGCGGCAACGCGCTCACCCAGGTTCTCAAGGGCGAAGCGCGCTACGACCTCACGCTGCGCTACCTGCCAGAATATCGCGATACCCAGCAAGCGATCGAGAGCATCCGTCTACTGTCGCCTTCTGGGGAACGGGTATCGCTCGCACAGCTCTGCAAAATCAGAGAGACCGATGGCGCGTCGGAAATCTATCGCGAGGGCAATCGGCGTTACGTTGCCATCAAGTACAGCGTCCGCGGCCGTGACCTCGGCAGCACCGTGGAAGAGGCGATCAAGAAGGTGAACGAACAGGTCAAATTGCCCACCGGATACAGCATCGATTGGGAAGGCGAATACGAGAGCCAGAAGCGGGCGGACGAACGCTTGCTCATCGTGCTCCCGATCACCATCCTCCTCATCTTCATCATCCTTTACACCATGTTCAAATCCTTCAAATGGGCGCTGTTGATTATGGTGACGGTTGCTGTTGCGCCCATTGGCGGTCTGCTCGCTCTCTGGTTCACCGGCACCAATTTCAGTGTTTCTTCCGGCGTAGGTTTCCTGGCCCTGTTCGGAGTGTCCGTGCAAACCGGCGTCATCATGCTCGAATACATCAATCAGCTTCGAGCGCGGCGCTATTCCATCGAAGACGCCGCGGTTGAAGGCGCCGTATTGAGGCTCCGGCCCATCATGATGACCATGCTGGTGGCAACCTTAGGACTGCTGCCCGCTGCTCTCTCGCACGCCATTGGTTCCGATTCTCAGCGCCCGTTCGCAATCGTTATCGTCGGAGGCCTGATCGCCGCCCTCATCATGAGCGTCTTCCTCCTGCCCACGCTTTATGTGTGGGTGGCGGGCGAAACTGACGTTCTTCCCGCGGCCGAAGAAGACTTCGAGGTGGGTGAGCACGTGGATTAGAAGCTGCGGAAAAGCTCAGGTTTTGACTTTGTTTTGAAGGGGCGCGGCTTCAATCGCGCCGTCCGACGTTCAAAATCAGACGCCCCTTTAGGGGCTGGGTCGGGTTTGGTGTTTACGCGACTAGGCAAAATGCCCTGTGGGCTGTATGATTCCGTTTTTGGGTTACGCCCGTTCTGCATTTTCTCCAGGTGGGAGCCTCCGATGACTTGTCGCGCCGTTATTGGCTGCGTGCTAGCAATCGCCCTTGGAACATTTCTTGTAAGTTGTTCTCCATCGCACAAATTAGTCTCGATCCAGGTGACTCCTGCGACGGCCACTGCGTCATCAGGCACAACTACGCAGTTCAAGGCAATCGGGAGCTACATCCACCCCCCTAGCACAAACGACATTACCAATTCCGTCACTTGGGCGTCGAGCAACACGGCTGTCGCCACCATCATTCCCTCAACGGGAGTAGCCATGGCAGTTAGCTCCGGGACCACCTCCATAACCGCGACTATGTCCTCATCGTCTGGTCCTATAGTTGGAACCGCGAGCCTGACCGTAACTGGAGGGAGTGGAGGAGGCCTGCAATCGATCAATCTTTACCCCAGCAATCCAAGCATCCCCCAAGTTGGGCAGACTAACCAGTTCATTGCGCTGGGTGTGTATTCCCCGGCGTCGGGCAGTAACGACCTCACGAACGTCGCCACATGGGCGTCGAGCAATGTAGCAATTGCTACGGTGAGCAGTACTGGCCTCGCGACTGCAGTCGGTTGCGGAAGCACCACCATTACGGCTGAATACCAGGGAGTCCTCGGTCAAACGCAGTTGACCGTTTCATGTACGGCACCACCGACTCCGGTGCTGCAGTCGATCACCCTCTACCCCAGCGATCCGACCATCCCCCAGCTCGGGCAGACCACAAAGTTCATCGCGCTGGGTGTGTATTCCCCGGCGTCGAGCAATAACGACCTCACGAGTGTCGCCACATGGGCGTCGAGCAATGTAGGGATTGCTACGATCAGCAGCCCCGGCCTCGCAACCGCAGTCGGCTGCGGAACAACCACCATTACGGCTGAATACCAGGGAGTCGTCGGCCAAACGCTGCTGACAGTCGAATGTAACGGGGGCCAAACCTTACAATCCATCACGGTTCTCCCTGGTAATCCCGTGATCCCACAGATTGGACAGACCACGCAATTCATAGCCTTGGGAACGCTCTTAGCGGGCGGGCAGGTTGACCTCACCAACATTGCCACATGGTCTTCCAGCAATGTGCAAGTCGCAACTGTGAGCAATACGGGATTGGCCACGGCAGTATCCTGTGGCACAACCACCGTCTCAGCGGAGTCCCAGAGCATCGTCGGAACGGCCTTTCTGACTGTTTCGTGCGGTCCGATCACATCAATCGAGCTGCTGGTTACGAAAACCGGCTCTGTCCCGGGCACTGTTGTAAGCTCGCCCGCAGGGATCGACTGCGGTACAGTTTGCGGTGCGCTTTTCAACGAAGGCACCGGCATCACCCTAACCGCGGTCCCCACCCCGACTTCATGGACGGGATGCGATCAGGTAATCGGAGGTGTGTGCAGCTTCACAGTTGAGCCCGATTTGACAGGAGGGACGCAGAAACAGGTGACTGCAAACTTTTAGTGTGGGGCCCGTACTTCCTAGGCTCGGGGCTGCGGGCCTGCTGACATCATCGCACCTTCACCGCTGCGGCGACCGCCTCTGCGCACCTGCGACAGGGCCGGGGACGCTGCCTCCCGATGGCATTCCCGTGACGGCGACTTTTAACTAACCATGCGGGTATATCCGACGTTGCTGGCCGCTATTCCTCCTCCAGCAGCTTGCCCAGCGTGGCCTTGTGCCTCTCCGGCTTCGTCTTCTTGGCCGCAACCAGTTGAGACGGTTTGGGACTGCCCACGCGTTCGCGGGCCATTTCGCGGACGACCTTGGCGGCGGAGAAGATTCTTTTCTTGCGCTTTTTCGGCATAACGCTTGTGTGTCCAGTTCTCGCTTTCTACCGCCGCCTGAGACGCAGTGAACCGTGTCTCTACATCGCCTCCCTGATTCGCGTCTATATACCGGCGCTCGCATCTTCGCACATCCGATGCACAAAAGTGCAATAATCGGAGATTGGCGTGGAGATCCAACCTTTCGCAAGAGACGCGAAGGATGGGGACAACGCGCCGCGTTAGCCTAAAGCCGAGGGCCTTATATTTATGGATGAGCGTGAGTTTTTTGACGAAAAGTCCGACAAAAAAACGGCAAATTTGAGCTGTCCGCATTGCCATCAGTCGGCGGAGTACGAAATCCAGTGGCTGGTGCGCACGAAAAAGAAGAGTCTGCCGCCGCGGGCGGACGATCGCGACCGGGCGAAGTTCGCCAAGGCGCAGTCTTACATGCTGCGGCGCGACGACGTAATGATGTGCAAGAACCTGCGCTGCCGCAAGCGCTTTGAGATTACAAGCGTGCAGAGCGTCGCCTTTCTGGAGTAGGGGGAAAGCGGTCGTTAGTCCTTGGTCGTTAGTCGTTCGCGGATTCATATCCGACGCCAAGCGGGTGCCAACGACTAACGACTAGCGACCAACGACTGACAATGGGAGTCGATCCGTGAAGATTCTGGTTTGCATGAAGCAGGTGCCGCAGAAAGACGCTCCGCTGAAGCTGAACGAGGCGGGGACGTGGATCCGCGAAGATGTTTCCTACGAAGTGAATGAGCCCGACGCTTTCGCGCTCGAAGAGGCGTTGCGGCAGAAGGAAAAACACACCGGCGAAGTGGTCGTCGTAACCGCCGGCCCGGCGCGGGCGTTGCAGGTGCTGCGCGAGGCGCTGGCGAAGGGCGCGGACCGGGCCATCCATCTCGAGGGCGACGCTTTTGTCGGCCTCGATGCCTACAACACGGCGCGAGCGATCGCGGCGGCCATCAAGGATGAGAAGTTCGACCTTATTTTTACCGGCTTGCAATCGGACGATTACGGCTATGCGCAGACGGGCGTGATTCTCGCGCAGCTCCTTGGATTGCCGCACGCGACCATCATCATGCAGATTGAGAAAAAAGACGGCGGCATCCGCGTGAAGCGGGAGCTGGAAGCCGGCTTCTTCCAGTTTGTCGATATGCCTTTGCCGGCGGTGCTGACGATCCAGTCGGGGATTAACAAGCTGCGTTATGCCACGCTGATCGGCATCAAGCAGGCAAAGATGAAACCACTGCGCAAGGTGACCATGGCCGAGGTGCAGTCGGCGATGGGCGGGAATCTGCAGAAGATCGAGAAGCTGTACCTGCCGCAGAAATCGAAGAATACAGAGTTTCTGGAAGGCCCTCCGGCGGAAGTGGCAAAGAAGCTGGTGGAAAAACTGAAGAATGAAATGCGTGTAATTTAAGTACCCAGTACCCAGTATCCAGTACCCAGCGAAAGACCTGGGCTGTTACTGGGTACTGGGTATCGGGTACTGGGTGCTGACTCTAATGGACACAATTCTAGTAGTCGTCGAACAACGCGCAGGAAAACTGAACCGCGTCTCGTGGGAAACAATTACGGCTGGGCAGGCGATTGCCGCTCAGACGGGATGGACGCTGGAAGCTGCGGTTGTCGGCTCGGGCGTAGCTGCGATCGCGGGCGAGATGGCGGCGAAGAAGGTCGCCAAAGTGTATGCCATTGAGTCGGCCACGCTCGAACCCTATACTCCAGACGCGTTTGCGTATGTGTTGAAAGAGTTCTTGCAAAAGCATCCGGCGAAGCTGGTGCTGATGCCGCATACCTACCAGGTGCGGGATTTTGTGCCGAAACTGGCGACGGCCCTCGAAACCACGGCCATCAGCGACGTGATCGCGGCCAGGTATGAAGGCGGGAAGCTGCTGTTCACGCGCCAGATGTTTCAAGGAAAGTTTGTGGCCGACGTGAGTTTTGCGGGCTCGGGGCCTTGCTTTGTCACGTTTCAGAATGGCTCATTCCGCGCCGATAAAGTCGAAGCGGGCGCAGCCGCGGCGCCGGTTGAGACGGTGACTGTCGATATTCCGGATGGCGCGGTGCGGAACCACCCGGAGGCGGTTTTCAAGGAAGCCAAGCAGGCGGTGGATTTGACGCAGGCTGAGATTATTGTGTCGGTGGGGCGCGGGATCAAAGAGCAGAAGAACATCGACCTGGCGAAGCAATTAGCGGATGCGCTGGGCGGTGAGCTCGCCGCGTCGCGTCCGATCTGCGACAACGGATGGTTGCCCATGGACCGGCAGATCGGATCGTCGGGACAGACGGTCGCTCCAAAGTTGTATCTGGCGCTCGGAATCTCGGGCGCGATCCAGCATATCGTCGGCATGAAAGGTTCCCGAAGCATCGTGGCCATCAACAAAGACTCCGAAGCGCCGATTTTTGAGATTGCGGATTATGCCGTCGTCGGAAACTTGTTCGACATCCTGCCGCCGCTGATCGAGGAAGTGAAGAAGGCAAAGGGGTAAAAGGCGGGTTTCAGAGTTTTTAGGCTTTCAGAGCCAAGGGAAGGGCACGGCTTCAGCCGTGCCGCCATGGGCCAACAAAAATGCGGCTTTAGCCCCTGAGGTACCCGCCGTCCGGACTGAAAGGCACTTTTGAAACACGCTCTAGCCTCCCAGGCCCAGGGCGGGAGGGACATCCGGCCGGGATGCCCACCCACTGAATAATGGGTCTTGTAATAACTACCGTGTAATAAGTACCCGCGGGTGGCGATTTAACCACACCCGACTCCCGAGCATTATCAGCAACTTAGGACCCGTCGCGCCCTGGCAATAATTTATTACATGGTGCCTTGTACGGTTTATGTACATACATAAGCATACATACAATAGGGCGAACGAAGTACAAAAGTGTTCCACGTGGAACATATCTCCATTCTTGCAAAAACAGAACGGCTGGCCAGCCGAGTTACTTGATCGTAACCAGCTTATCCACCAGCCCCGAGTAGTCTTTCTTCTCCAGCCCGTGCACCTGCTTGTTGTATTCGTCCACTTTGCTGGAGTAATTCATCGAGCAGAATTTCGGTCCGCACATGGAGCAGAAGGCGGCCGACTTATATTGCTCCTGCGGCAGAGTTTCATCGTGCATGGCGCGGGCGGTCTCGGGATCTAATGAAAGTTCAAACTGTTTTTCCCAATCGAACTTATAGCGGGCATAACTCAGGGCGTCGTCGCGGTCGCGGGCTCCGGGACGCTCGCGGGCTATGTCGGCGGCGTGAGCGGCGATCTTGTAGGCGATGATTCCGTCTTTCACGTCCTTTTCATTGGGCAGGCCGAGATGTTCTTTCGGCGTTACGTAACAGAGCATCGACGCGCCATACCATCCAATCATCGCCGCTCCAATAGCGGACGTGATGTGGTCGTAGCCGGGAGCGATGTCGGTGACTAGCGGGCCCAGCGTGTAGAAGGGCGCCTCGTCGCACCACTCGTTTTCGAGATCGACCTGCTCCTTGATCTTGTGAATCGGAATGTGGCCCGGGCCTTCGATCATGACTTGCACATCGTGCTTCCAGGCGATGCGAGTTAGTTCGCCCAGAGTTTTTAGTTCGGCGAATTGCGCTTCATCGCTCGCGTCGGCCAGACAGCCGGGACGCAGGCCGTCTCCCAGCGAGAAACACACATCGTACTTCGCGAAAATCTTACAGATGTCCTCGAAGCAATCGTAAAGAAAATTCTGCTTGTGGTGGTGAGTCATCCATTGGGCAAGGATCGCGCCGCCGCGGCTCACGATACCCGTGATGCGTTTCGAAACCATGGGCACATATTGAATGAGCACGCCGGCGTGAATCGTCATGTAATCCACGCCCTGCTGCGCCTGCTCTTCGATCACTTCGAGCATTACGCTGGCGGTGAGATCTTCGACGCGCTTGACGCGCGAGATCGCTTCATAAATCGGAACCGTGCCGATGGGAACGGGTGAATGCCGGATGATGGCTTCGCGAATGGTGTGAATGTCGCCGCCGGTCGAGAGGTCCATCACCGTGTCGGCGCCGTAGTGAACGGAGGTGTGCAGCTTCTTGAGCTCTTCTTCAACGTTTGAAGTGACGGCCGAGTTTCCGATGTTGGCGTTGATCTTGCAGAGCGAGGCCACGCCGATCGCCATCGGCTCCAGTTCGGGATGGTTGATGTTCGCGGGGATGATCATGCGGCCGCGAGCGACTTCATCGCGCACTAATTCGGGCGTGATCTTCTCGCGGTAAGCGATGTATTGCATCTCGTCGGTGATCACGCCGCGGCGCGCGTAGTGCATTTGCGAGAAGTTGCCGTCGGTGTTTTCGGCCTTCCGCTTCGCCAGCCACTCTGCTCTCGGTTTGAGAACCGCATCCAAACCATTGCCATCAGCGCCGTTTTTACCATTGTCTGCGGACATTTTCGTCTGTACCATCCTTCACGGAATCTGGCAGCCTGTGGTGAGAGCCGAGCTTCGATGCGAAGCCCTACAGGGGCGTCTGACATCGAAGACGCTACGGCATCGCTAAAGTGACGCCCTGATACGAACCCCACTTCCACCACGGCCGCTGACCTTGAAATTATACCCTGCTTGCGGGACGTGGCTGGTTTTCCCGGGGAAGTGGGGAGGGAAGTCCGGGCGGAGGGCAGGCTGATGGACTGCGCCGCCGGGAAAATGAATGCTTGTGCCAGGGCCGGGAGTGGAAGTAGAATGTCGTTATAACGACAATCGTGCGGGCAGTCTTCGTGAAGCCAGATCCCGCGGGAGGAAGCAATGCTGAAACGGTTGATGGGTACGAGCAACGACGTGAGCTTTACGATGTTGCGAGTGGTTCTGGGAGTGGTGTTCTTCGCGCATGGGGCGCAAAAAATGCTGGGCTGGTTTGGCGGCTTTGGTTTTCACGGCACCATGGGAGCTTTCACTCACATGGGAATGCCGGCTGCCGTCGCATTTCTGATCATCTGCACTGAATTCTTTGGCGGGCTGGGGCTGATCGTCGGATTGCTGACTCGCATCGCCGCTCTGGGAATTGCCGGCCTGATGATTGGAGCGATCTTCATGGTTCACCTGGCGAACGGCTTCTTCATGAACTGGATGGGCACGCAGAAGGGCGAGGGGATTGAATATCATCTGCTGGTGCTGGCTATGGCCGCAGCGCTGTTGTTGCGCGGGGCCGGCGCGTTCTCGCTGGACCGGGCGCTTTCGAAGTAAAGCGCGCGTCTACTCGCTGGGCGCTGGCGAAGTGGGACTCGGGGCGACGGCGAATGAATCGCCGATCAGCCCTTCTGACCACTCCTCCGCCTCGTGCTCGCGAGCCGCATCCCTGGCCATCGCCAAATACCCTTCGATCAATTCGCCCGTGTCGCTCATTGTGGAGTCGCCCGTCCTTCACTGGATTACTTCATCGTCAAAATGAATCGCCGCAATGGCACGCCACCGCGGCGGACAGCAAGAGGGATACGACCGAGACGAGCAGGGAAATGGTTGCCATACTTTACCTCATCTCTAATTCCTCAGCGTCTTACCCGTCTTCAGGGTGAACTGAATTCTCTCCTGCGTCTTCTTTTCGCCGCACAGAGATTTGAAGGCCTCGCGCTCTAAGTCGAGCAAATATTGCTCGCTGACTGGGGTGTTGGGAGTGATATTTCCGCCGCAGAGCACTTCGGCGATTTTTGTGGCCAGCTTCAACTCGTGATCGCTGATGAACTCGCCCTGCCGCATCATGTAGGCGCCCATTTTTAGAGCGGCGAGGATGTTCTCGCCGGGTGCGGGGATGGCCGTCCGCATCACCGGAGGCTCATAGCCCGCGCGCACGAGCTCCAGCGCTCGCGCCTTGGCGTCGGAGAGAACGCGCTCGCGGTTCATGGTGATGCGATCGGAACTCGACAGGAATCCCAGTCCGCGGGCTTCATCCGCCGAGGTGGCGACTTTCGCAGTGGCAATCGTCTCGAAAACTTTTTTCATCGCCTCCATCAGTTCAACCGATTCGCCTCGGCCCTCGGGGCGAATGGACGCTGCGCTGTCCACCGCGCGCAGCAGCATTTCCTTACAGCCGCCGCCTCCGGGAAGCAGGCCGACCCCGACTTCGACCAGCCCCATGTAGAGCTCGGCGTGGGGTTGGCGAGCGGCTGCGTGCAGCGACATTTCGCAACCGCCGCCGAGCGTGAGTCCGAAGGGCGCGATCACCACCGGTTTGGGTGAAAATTTGAGGGCCTGCGTCATGCTCTGAAACTGACGGATGGCGAGGTCAACGTCGTCCCACTCTTCTTCCTGGACGGACATGAGCAGCAGCATCAGGTTGGCGCCGACGGAAAAATTCTGCGCATCGTTGGTGATGACGAAGGCGTCGAAAGCATCGCCCGGGCCGCCCGGCTTCAGCGTCTGGAGGATCAGCGAAATAATGTCGGCGCCGAGGGCGTTCATTTTCGAATGAAACTCGATGCAGCCGACACCATCGCCGAGGTCAACCAGCGAAGCGCCGGGATTTTTCTTGACCACGCCGTTGGACCTCGTTTTTATTGCGACTTCCACCGACCAGACTCCTTCAGGAACAGCCACCGGTTGCCAGCTGCCAGTTGCCAGATCGTAGTGCTGGCGGCCCGATGGCGTCTTGGGATCATCCTCATACCAGGACTTTTTGCCGGAGCCTAGTAACTTCTCCACATTGGCCGCGACCGGGCGGCCCTCTTTTTTCATGCGAGCGACGGTCGGCTCCACGCCCGCCGCGTCCCAGAGTTCGAAGGGGCCGAGTTCCCAGTTGAAGCCGAGGCGCATGGCGCGATCAATCTCCACGACGGAGTCGGAAATCTCGGGGACGCGATTGGCGGAATAGGTCCACAAGTCGGAGAGCGCCGCCCACAGGAAAGCGCCGGCTTTATCGGGTTTCGGTGCTGCGCTGCCGCCCTCGTTGTTCACGCCCAGCAACATTCGGACGCGCGCTCCCGTCTCCTCGATGTTTTTCGCCATCTCGAGGGCCGCGAATTTTGGCTTCTGCCGCGGATCATATTCCAGCGTCTTCCAGTTGATGGCCAGGCGCTCATCGTCTTTGTCGGGATTGGCGGGCGAGGGCGCCCGCCCTACATTCTTCTTGTAGAAGCCGCCCTTGGTCTTGTCGCCCAGCCACTTGCGTTCCAGCATCTGGCGAAAGAAAGCGGGAATCTGCAATTCGCTGCGCTCGTCGTGCACATTCTCGGCCATGTTCGAGACCACGTGCCCGAGGATGTCGAGCCCCACCAGATCGATCGTCCGGAAGGTGGCGGAGCGCGGCCAGCCGACGGCTTGGCCGGTGAGGGCGTCGATCTCTTCGACGGTCAGATCCATTTCCTGCATGAGCCGCATCACGTTGAGCACGGAAAATGTGCCGATGCGATTGGCGATGAAGTTGGGCGTATCTTTTGCCAGCACGACGCCCTTGCCCAGTTGCGCGTCGCAGAAGTTCGTGACGGCCGCGATCAGCGCGGGGTCCGCTTCCGGGGTGGGGATCAGCTCCAGGAGTCGCATATAGCGCGGCGGATTGAAAAAGTGGGTGCCGAACCAGGAGCGCCGGAAGTCAGCGGAAAATCCCTCGGCGATCTTCGCCACGGGAAGTCCGCTGGTGTTGGTGGTGACGATGGTGCCAGGCTTGCGGATGGCTTCCACCTTCTTGAGCAGCGAGCGCTTGATTTCGAGGTTCTCGACGATGGCCTCGATAATCCAGTCCGCGTCGGCCAGACGTTTCAGATCGTCGTCGAAATTTCCGACGGTGACCAAGCGCGAAAGCGAGGCTTCGAAAAACGCGGCAGGCTTCGACTTTCGGGCCCCTTCGAGTCCGGCAGCCGCGATTTTGTTACGCGCTGGACCCTCCGCGTCCGGCGGAACGATATCGAGAAGCAACGAAGGCACTCCTGCGTTGGCGAAATGTGCGGCGATACGCGCGCCCATCGTGCCCGCGCCGAGGATGGCAACTTTGTGGATACGTTTCATGAATGCGAACTCCTGCAATAAAGAATGTTTTCTTCAATCCATAGGCCGCCGGCAAACAACGGTTCCTCATTGTTTGGCGGTGATGATGTTTGTAACCTCCTACTCTACTGGAAAAAATGGAACGTCAGCAGCCATTTGTGGGGACGCGGCAAGCCCTGTTTCTACAGGTGGGACAAACGAAACCGAGGCGAGCTGCGCTCGCCCTGGACAGCCGAGGGCGGCTGTCCCTACGCGGGCGGGATAGCCGTTGCGGCTTTTGCTTTTCTGAAAACTGACAGCTGACGGCTGAGACCTTAGAGCTAACTTCGTGTAAGATTCTTTAGGCGAGTACAGTGCACCGCTTCTGCGGGTGTTGATCCAGCCGGGCTGATTCGAGCTAGCTGGCGTTCGTCGATACTGCGCTTCTGGATACTCCCCAATTACCAGGTAGAACCGCGGCGTTTGGGCTGGCGGCACATTCCTGTCAGGAGAAACTCATGGCGAAAATTGCAAAGACAGCCGACCGGAAAAAGGTCATGGATACCACGAAATCGACCGCATGTCCCAAGTGCGGCAAGGAAACCCGCATCGTCAAGCGCATGAAAGATCGCGAGCGCGGCGTGCCCGGCGGAATCTATATTTCGTGCTCGGCGTGCGAATTTTTTGAAAAGTTGTGAAAGCAGTACCCGGTTGCCAGTACCCAGTACCCAGTTAAAACCAGACCCACAATTACGGAAAGGGCGCGGCTAGTCGTCGCGCTTTTGCTTCTTTTGGGTACTGGCTACTGAGTACTGGGTACTGGGTACTGCCCTATCTGTCCCAGAATCGCTCGTGCTTCGGCCGCCGGGTCTTCGGCTTCTGTGATCGGGCGCCCTACTACGATGTACGAGGCTCCGGCGGCAATGGCTTCGGCTGGAGTGACGACGCGCGCCTGGTCGCTGGGTCCGCTGCCCGCAAGGCGCACTCCGGGGGTCACAATGGCGAAGTCGCGGCCAAACTCCTGGCGCAGAGGGGCGGCTTCGAGCGCCGAAGCGACCACGCCTTTGCATCCATTCGAAAGCGCCAGCGCGGCCAGCCTCAGGACTTGATCGAGCACTCCTCCGCGCAGGCCAATCTTGCCCAGTTCGACGTCATCCAGGCTGGTGAGCACGGTGACCGCGAGGACGAGCAAGTCAGGCTTGGCAGCTTGCGCGGCTTCGACGGCAGCACGCAACATCCTGCCGCCTCCGGAGGCGTGCACGGTCAGCATGCTCACGCCCAGCTGAGCGGCTTCGCGGACGGCTGCTCCTACCGTGTTTGGGATATCGTGATACTTGAGGTCGAGAAAGACGCGGCGGCCCGAACCCACCAGTTCGCAGACCACGGAAGGACCTTCGGCAGTGTAGAGCTGCATGCCGACCTTATAGGCGAGGGCAGAGTCGCCAACGGCCGCCACGATCTTCCGGGCGGCCGCGGCCGTCGATACATCCAAGGCAACGATGAGACGCTGGCGCGGGTCCATTTTTTCGAACCCCATTTTTTCGAACCTTCGTTTTCGACTCTCGTTGCCGAGTGTATCGGGTTTAGTTGAGGTTGGCTACGGGGGGCTGCAGCAGCGCCACGTCCATGGGCTGGTAGAGGTCCAGGCGGACCGTCTGCACACCGCGATCTTTGAAGCCCAGCGCGCGCGCGGCGCTGGAGGATACGTCGATGATCCGGCCGTCCACAACGGGACCCCGGTCATTGATACGAACCACCACGGCCTTGCCGTTCTTCAGGTTGGTGACCTTGACGAACGTGCCCAGCGGAAGCCTGGGGTGAGCGGCGGTGAAATCGCGCATGTCGAAGGGTTCGCCGCTGGCTGTCGGTTTGCCCTGGAACCGCTCGCCATACCAGGACGCCGTCCCTACTTGATAGCCCTTGGACTTCGGGCGGTTGGTCTTTCGAGTTTTGTAGCTGCCGGTCTCAATGACGGGCGGCTGTGTGACCTTGGCGGCTTCCAGGCTGCTTGGCCCGGATGCGGCTCCGGCC
>Ga0326728_10006425_pt1 | contig 31635 bp, 18 predicted proteins | sample MB3enrmetagenome_FD_207602 | JGI IMG/M metagenome (GOLD analysis project Ga0326728, IMG submission 207602) | Lab enriched peat soil microbial communities from McLean, Ithaca, NY, United States - MB31MN | ecosystem: Environmental > Terrestrial > Soil > Wetlands > Peat | place: USA: New York...
AGCAGCATCCCGTCCCATGCGATGTTCTTGATGATCAACACGGCGATGGGGGGAGCCGGAGGAACGGTCAACAACGCGACGTTACCCCAGACGCTCCAGGTCGACTACGTCAAGGTGACCCAGCCCTAGGGCCTGATCGTAAGCAAGTTCTCTGACATTAATTGCTTGTGTTGGGCAACACATCAGGACTGCCAGCGCTCTTTTCAGACCGCTGGGTCAGTGTCCTGGATCAATTCCCCTTAAGGTCTCGCTTTGGGAAACATCTTTCCTGCACATTCGGGACAACTCAGGGACCGGCCAAATAAGTCTGTTTATATCAATCATATACAGAAACGCTAAAGGCACGAAGCTTGCTTCCTAATCTTTCGATGCTTGGGGTGTACTTTCTCGTCTTTTCTGCTTAGAGGTGGGTGTTTCCGCCAAGGAAAGGCCGCGTACATTGGGATCGGAGAGATCTTCATGAATTCAGCAATGGCCACGCCGGGCAGTGAAGCCGCAGTGTGGCACCAACCTTCCCAGGAGTGGGTGCACTACAAGGACCTACTCATGATGCTTACCTGGCGCGATATTAAGATTCGCTATAAGCAATCCATCATGGGTTTTGCTTGGGCTGTTTTGATGCCGGTGCTCATCGTGGGCTCAGGGTTGATTGTCATGATTGCGTTCTCGACTATTTCTGGCAAGCCGGTCAACAAGATGGACGTGCTCTCTGTGGCGATCAAGGCCGTACCCTGGGCGTTCTTCGTAGGTGGCCTTCGTTTCGCGACTAATAGTCTGGTCATGAATAAGGAATTGGTCACAAAGATCTACTTTCCGCGAGAGATCCTTCCCCTCGCTTCCATTCTGGCAAGTCTATTTGACTTCGCAATTGCTGGCGGTGTCCTCGTACTTATTCTCATGGCGGTCCAGACTGGGGCAAGCATTCGTCTGCTCTGGGTCCCAGTCTACATGCTCCTGCTGCTCTTGCTGACGGCTGGATTCGGGATGCTTCTCGCGTGTGCTAATCTCTTCTTTAGAGACGTGAAGTACTTGGTCGAGGTTGTTCTGACTTACGGCATTTTCTTTACACCCGTTTTCTATTCAGCGAGCACCTTGGGCAAGTGGGGCCCCATCCTGTTGTTGAACCCCGTGGGTCCGATACTCGAAGGCCTTCGCGACACTGTGATCCTGCACAAGTCTCCCGATCTTCGCTGGCTGGCTTATTCTGCAGTTTGGGCCATCGCCGGTGTTTTAGTCTCGTGGAGAATTTTCCAGCGAGCTGAATCCTCGTTTGCGGAGAGTATCTAAAACATGAGCGGTGCCGCTATTGAATTCAACGGGGTGTGGAAAAAATTCGTGCGAGGAGAAAGATTCGACTCGCTGCGCGACCTGATTCCCTCACTTGCCAGGTCCATGTTTGCACGAAACAAAGGCTCCGGCCTGAGAGATAAAGAGTTCTGGGCTCTCCAGGATGTTTCCTTCAGGGTTGGCCGCGGCGATGCCATGGCCATTATTGGACCCAATGGCTCAGGCAAGAGCACGGCTCTGAAACTCCTGAGCGGCATCCTGAAGCCCGATCGGGGAAATCTGGCGGTGCATGGGCGTTTCAGTACATTGATCGAACTCGGGGCAGGCTTTCATCCGGATTTGACGGGTCGCGAAAATATTTATTTAAACGGTACGATTCTGGGCATGCGCCGGACTGAAATTGACAGCAAGTTTGACGCAATCGTGGATTTCTCCGAGCTAAAGGACTTTTTGGACACGCCGGTGAAGCGCTATTCTTCCGGCATGCACGCGCGTCTAGGTTTCGCGGTCGCAGCTCACGTAGATCCGGAAGTACTGATCGTTGATGAAGTCTTAAGCGTGGGAGATTATCACTTTCAGCAACGCTGCTTTGACAAAATGCGCGAATTTCTCCACAAAGGCACGAGTCTGGTTTTTGTCTCCCACAATATGACTGCCGTAAGTGCGCTGTGCAAGAGCGCGTTGTTGTTGCGCAAGGGTACTCCGGTATTTCAAGGGGATGTCTCGACCGCCATTCAGAAGTATCACTCCTTCTTTGAAGAAGAAACCAAGCATAGCGATATCGAGATTTCTGCTGTGCGTCTGCGAAACGCATCTGGTGTTGAAACAGAGGTTTTTGAACCAGGGGAAGGGTTAATATTGGAGCTCTGGATCACGGCGAAGGCCGATGTTGTCGACGCCCACGCGGCATTACTAATCCACACTGATGATGGCCAGTTGGTATTCGACACGGCCACAAGCCGTCTGATTGAGAAGTACAAGGTCAAGCTTCGAGCCGGCGAAACCATCAGGATTGCGTTCATGCTGGACATGAACTTGCGTAGTGGTGTGTTCTCTTTGGGATTTACCTTAACGTCAGAAATTGAAGTCCCTGGTCAGTTCATCTACTACAACGGGAACATCAAGCGTGTGGTCATGGCCGGGGAACGCAAATCCAACGGAATCGTTTATCTGAATCCGCGGGCAGAGGTTTGCTTCGAGCAAGTTCCCGGCGATGGAGGACTCAACTCCGTCACCATGAATCGATGAACTCACAAGTTCTCGCAGGATGTTCAGTATGAATCCCTTAGTCAGTTTTGTAGTCCCATGTTACAAACTCGCACATCTGCTGCCCGAGTGCATCGATTCCATTCTTTGTCAGAGCTATGGAAACCTTGAAATTCTGATTATGGATGATTGCTCTCCAGACAACACACCAGCAGTTGTTGCCGCTTACGAGGACCACCGTATCGCATACGTGCGCAATGATCCCAATCTTGGACATCTGCGGAACTACAACAAGGGCATATCTCTGGCGAAGGGGGAGTACATCTGGCTGATTTCCGCCGATGATCGGCTGCGAAAGCCCTACATCCTGGAACGATACGTTTCGCTCATGGAGCAAAACCCTCAGGCAGGCTACGCCTTCTGTCCAGGCATAGGTTTTGAAGACAATCGCGAGACCGGCCTTTTGCGTTATGCATTTCACGGTGACGAAGATCGCTTGTTTCGTGGGCACGCGTTCTTCACCAGGCTGCTCAAAGGAAACTCCGTTTTAGCTGCATCGGGCATGGTGCGTCGCCGAGTTTACGAAAAACTGGGCGCCTTCCCGCTGGATATGCCCTTTGGGGGGGATTGGTATCTCTGGCTATTGTTTGCCCTGCATTACGATGTCGCATATCTCGGGGAACCCATGGTTCTCTATCGCCAGCACAGCATGAGCATGACGAACCTCCTGAACGAATCTGATCCGCGTATTTGCACAAAGGATGACCTTCGGGTCCTGTGGCGGATCAAACGATCTGCCGAGAATGCTGGATATGCGGAGCTCGTAAGTCGCGTTGGCGACTCTCTTGTTGATCGAGCCGCTCTATTTCTCTCGTCGACGAAAAATCAGGGGCCCAAGCCGTGGTATTCGCTTGAAGATTTTGAGGAAACCGTCCGAGAAAATTCCAGTTCGGAATCAGAAAGTCGGGAGATTCGCGCTCGTGTATTTGCCAGGGTAGCCGACGATAGTTTCTGGCAGCATAATTACGCGAAAGCAAGAAACCTGTACGCTCTGAGCCTCTCGGTGCGATTTGTTCAACCCAAGGTATGGTTGCAGCAGTTGCTTCTGCGAATGGGTAAACCAGGCATTCGAATGCGTAATGCACAACTCTCGATCAGACGTTGGGTTGCAAACTTAAGGGCGCGATCGGAGGGAAAGAGGACCACATGACGCCCGACGTTAGCGTAGTGATCTGCACATACAATCGAGCACAAAGTCTGGCGCAGACTCTGCAGAGTCTGGAGGCCATGGTTCTTCCACCCAGCATTTCTTGGGAGTTAGTCATTGTTGACAATAATTCCAAAGATGCGACAAAGCAAACTGTGTCTGATCTTGCCTCCGCAGGCAAGCTTCCCCTGAAGTATGTATTTGAGTCACGGCCCGGATTGTCCCACGCGCGTAATACGGGCATTGTTAATGCACAGGCTGAAATCATGGCGTTCACGGACGACGACGTCATCGTGGAACCAGACTGGCTCTCCAAACTGGTAGGTGCATTTCTCAAATACGATTGCATGGCGCTCGGGGGGCGTGTGTTTCCCATTTGGCCAGGGCCCAAGCCCAGTTGGTTCCATGAACACGGCCCTTATGCCACGCCTAAAGCCATTGTATATTTTGACTTGGGAGAAGAGTTTCTTGTCCCCGACTCCAATCCTTACGGGGCAAATATGGCTTTTCGGAAAGCTGCATTCGAGAAATATGGGAACTTTCGAGTTGACCTCGGTCGTGTTGCCGATTCTTTATTGGGTGGTGAGGACATCGAGTTTTTCGAGCGGCTCAGGAAAGGCAGGGAGAAAATTCTCTACGCTCCGGATGTGATCGTTCACCACCCCGTAACGAAGGATAGAATGGAAAAGAAGTATTTCGAGAGATGGTGTTTCAACGCGGCCCGAACTGCGGTGCGCTTTGAGGGTTTGCCCAAACACGTTGTCAGTTACTTTGGACTGCCGCGCTATTATTTCAGAAGCCTCTTCGAAAATGTAGTGCGATGGTTCCTGACGATAGACAGAGACAGGAGCTTCTATTACAAGTTGCAAGTCTGTATCTTGCTCGGGAGAATCGCGGAGACCTGGCAAGTTAACAGAAATCGGACCCCTTAAGAATTTGGATTAAGATGAAGACGACCATTCAACGTAACGCAACTAAGTTTCTGCTGCCTGCTGCGGCATTACTGCTGCTCGTGTGGGGACTTCTCCACGCGTCCATCTTGTATTCCACGGTGACCGCGTCCTGGTCCTACGATTTTAGCCGCGATCCTGCTTGTTCCGGAGCGCAGCAGAGGAGTTGCATCGATCATTTTGAAATCAAGGACATCACCGACGAGCAACACCTCGTTTTGATCCAGAAAGTGCCTAACCCTAGCCCCGCTGTCGGCAAAGTCAACAACATTTCTTCCGTCTTCAAATACGGACCGCCGTTTGGCCATCGAATGATTTGTGTCGTTGCGGTGGGCTTTGATTCAGAGGGCAAGCAGGCTTCTTCAAACCCTTACGCCGCGCGTGTGCCAGTCTTCATTCGACCCCGCGCAAATCTTGCAGTCGCTTTCTAAATCCAGTCGTACGCTTCAATCCCGCAGCGATGAGAGGTATCTCGCCCAGCCCGTCAGTAGTTTACGCCAATATAATTGGCGCATTTTACGACCACCCCGGACCCGTTGTTTGGTGGCCATTGGGCGTTGTTCAAGCAGCCCAGCAAAGTACAAAATCTCTTCCACCTTGTGGAAAGTCCGTGCTCCCCTAGGGGTGGCCCAACGTCGGTTTTGGCGCCCTTGGACGCGCGGTGCTATCTCGGAAATGTAGTCTAACTATCTGTATTTGCAATAAAATGGGAGAAGACCCCGCATCGCTAGCGTGGACCCAGGATTGGCATCCACCGTGCCTTTCAAGGGGAGAAGTTAGACTCTGAACGCTTGGGCGATTACCCTTTCGCCCCTCCGAGGTTACCTAACGTGATTCGCATCGGCATGATTGGTGTTGGCTACTGGGGCCCTAATTTGATTCGCAATTTCAGTGAACTGGACGATGCCCGGGTTGTGGCGTGTTCCGATCTCTCCCAAGAGCGGCTCAACAAGATCTCCAAACGAGTGCCCGGAATCAAGTGCACTACAAGCTTCGAGGATCTCCTCAACGACAACGAAGTCGACGCCGTTGTTATCGCTACACCCGTGTCCACGCATTTCCCAATCGCCAAGGCTGCTCTCGAACATGGCAAACACGTGATGATCGAAAAGCCGCTGGCGGATTCCGCCGAGAACGCTCTCGAGTTGGTCGAACTAGCGAAAAAGCATGATCGCATTCTGATGGTGGATCATACCTTCATCTACACCAGCGCCGTGCGCAAGATTCGCGAATTGCTGGATTCCGGCGACCTTGGCGAAGTGCTTTACTTCGATTCTGTCCGTGTGAACCTGGGGCTTTTTCAGAAGGACATCAACGTAATCTGGGATCTCGCTCCCCACGATCTCTCGATCATGGACTATCTCCTCCGCGCCGAGCCCATCGCTGTTTCCGCAACGGGCGCTAGCCATGCCGGAAACAACATTGCGAACATCGCCTACATGACGCTTCGTTTTCCCAACAACCTCCTTGCACACTTCCATGTGAATTGGCTTGCCCCGGTAAAAATTCGCCAGACCCTCATTGGCTGTTCCAAGAAAATGATTGTCTATGACGATATGGAGCCCACCGACAAGGTTCGCGTCTACGATAAGGGCATCACGATCAATGGCTCGCCAGAGAAGCGTTATCAGACGCTTGTTGGCTACCGCACCGGCGATGTGCTGATTCCCAAGATTGATACAACAGAGGCATTGCAACGTGTGGCCCAGGAGTTCCTCGATTCGATCAACCAGAAGCGCGCCCCGCTCACCGATGGCGTGGCCGGCTATCGCGTCGTCTGCCTGCTGGAAGCAGCGCAGAAATCGCTGGAAGCCAACGGGCAGGAAGTGCTCCTGAAGAACTGGAACGCGGCACAGGAAGTCTCCGCAAGCCTTGCTGCGGTAAGGGGCTGATTCATGGATTTCTGCCGCATTGCACCGGATGTGAAGCTGGGTAAGGATGTGAAGGTCTTCGCGTTTGTCAATCTCTACGGATGCACGATCGGCGATAATTCCAAGATTGGCACCTTCGTGGAGATTCAAAAGAAGGTCGTTATTGGCAATAACGTCAAAATATCCAGCCATACATTTATCTGCGAAGGCGTAAAGATCGAGGACTATGTGTTCGTCGGGCACAATGTCTCCTTCATCAACGACAAGTATCCTCGATCGGCCAATGCCGATGGGTCGCTTCAGACCGAAGCGGACTGGAAGGTTGTGCCGACGGTCGTCAAAAAAGGTGCTTCGATCGGCACCAGCTCCACAATTTTGTGTGGTGTGACCATCGGCGAAAATGCCATTGTTGGCGCGGGCAGCGTGGTGACGAAGGATGTTCCAGATAACACCGTGGTTGCTGGAAATCCGGCGCGCTTTTTGCGCAAGGTAAGCTGATCGGCCACATTCCGCGGTCCTTGCTGATGCAAGAATTGCAGTGAACGACGAAGAATACGCCGGGAAGATTTTTCAGGGATTTCACTTATGTCCAGTCTGCCAGATACAAAGAAGCCAGCTACAGAAACGCGCGAAGTCACTGCAACGTTCGGCCGCAAAGAAGTGAAACCCGATCCTGGCTGGGAGTGGGACTTCGCTGCATCGCTGAAAGAGAAAAACTCTCTCCAGCAGCTTCATGATCTCTATGCGCGGCATCGCGAAGGAGAGGCGGAGTTCGACTATCTGATGCGCCGGGTCCTGGTTCGCGCCATGTGCAAACGGGCCGGGCACGGTTTGCAGGTGGGACCGGGCGTCGTTTTCAAGCATGTGGAGACAATGGAGTTCGGCGATGCAGTGTTCATTGGCGCACAGGCCATGCTCCAGGGCCGCTACGACGGAAACTGCAAGATTGGCAACCATGTATGGATCGGCCCTCAGGCCTATTTCGATGCGCGCGCCCTGGAGTTGGGCGACTATGTTGGCTGGGGTCCCGGCGCCAAGTTGTTGGGATCCACCCATACAGGTGAGCCCGTGGACTTGCCCATCATTGCCACAAGCCTGGTGATCAAGCCAGTCGTGGTGGGCTATGGCGCTGATGTCGGAATGAACGCCAGCATTCTTCCCGGCGTGCAGATTGGTGCCAACGCCATTGTGGGAGCGGGAGCCGTTGTCACTCAGGACGTACCGGAATATGCGATTGTCGCTGGGGTGCCCGCCAAGTTCTTACGTTCCCGGCGTGACGCGTGACGATTGAGCGCTGCTTGCAGTTTGCACGTGAGACGGTTTCAATAGATGGAGCGAGGCTAAGATAATGAACGGATTGGACGCAAAACGAGTTCTTATCACAGGGGGAGCGGGGTTGATCGGTTCGCACATTGCGGACCTCCTGGTCGCTGAAGGCAACCTGGAAATTATCATCCTGGACAACTTCACGCGTGGCAGGCGGGAGAACATCGCCTCGGCCATGACCAAGGGCCGCCTGCGAGTTGTCGAGGGAGACATCCGCGACCGGGAACTGCTCCGCGAAGTGATGCAGGGCGTTGACCTGCTCTTTCATCAGGCGGCAATACGTATTACGCACTGTGCAGAAGATCCCCGACTCGCCCTCGAAGTACTTGCTGACGGCACTTTCAATGTGCTGGAAGCCGCCGTCCAGGCGAAGGTCAAGAAAGTTGTGGCGGCGTCCTCGGCCTCAATCTACGGCCTTGCCGAAGAGTTCCCCACCACGGAAAAGCACCATCCCTACAACAACCGCACTCTGTATGGAGCCGCAAAAGTTTTCAATGAAGGCCTCCTGCGTTCTTTCAACGACATGTATGGCCTGGACTATGTAGCCCTGCGTTATTTTAACGTTTATGGCCCGCGCATGGACATTTACGGTGCTTACACGGAAGTGCTCATCCGCTGGATGGAGCGCATCGCGGCTGGAACGCCTCCCTTAATTCTGGGTGACGGCACCCAAACCATGGACTTTGTATTCGTTGAGGACATTGCCCGGGCCAATATCCTGGCAGCGAAGTCGGCGGTCACAGATGAAGTTTTCAATGTAGCCAGCGGCACGGAAACCAGCCTCAATGATCTTGCCTTCGCACTCTTGCGCGTCATGGGCTCCAGCTTGAAACCCGAATATGGTCCGGCCCGCAAGGTGAACGCTGTGTCACGCCGCTTGGCCGAAACAAACAATGCGCACAATAAAATTGGTTTTGAGGCACAGATCAGCCTTGAAGAAGGGCTTCGGCGGTTGGTGGCCTGGTGGCAATCCAGCCGTCTTGCCACAGAATTAAGCAAGGCTTAATACAAAATCACAGCCACAGCTAATTGGAGTTGCGCTGTCTAAACGTCTGAGCTGCACGAGAGAGAAAACATGAGCACGACGACACCCGTAAAGCACCTGATACCAATCGCCAAGCCCTATATAGGGCAAGAAGAAGAGACTGCGGTTCTGGAAGCCTTGCGCAGCGGGTGGCTCAGTCAGGGGCCTCGCGTGGCGGAATTTGAAAAGCGGTTCGCCGCCTATGTCGGCACAAAGCACGCCATCGCCGTTTCTTCCTGCACCACCGCGTTGCACCTCGCCTTCCTCGGCGCCGGAATTCAATCCGGAGACGAAGTGCTCTGCCCCAGCCTTTCGTTTATCGCCACAGCCAATTCCGTTCGGTATGTGGGCGCGGAGCCTGTCTTTGTTGACGTTGATCCTGTCACCTTCAACATGGATCCCAAGAAACTCGAAGCGGCGATCACTCCCCGCACACGAGCGATTCTTGCCGTCCACCAGATCGGCTTGCCAGCGGCCATGAACGAGATTAATGAAATCGCGCGCCGGCGCAATCTGGTGGTGATCGAAGATGCCGCTTGTGCCATTGGCGCCGTGTATCACGGGAAGCGTATCGGCGCGCCGCACAGTTGGATGGCCTGTTTCAGTTTTCATCCGCGTAAAATCCTAACCACTGGCGAAGGCGGTATGATTACCACCGACGACGATCAAGTAAACGAACGGCTGCGCCGCTTGCGCCAGCACGCCATGGATGTCTCTGACGTGGCGCGTCATCAGTCCAAGAACGTTATTCTTGAGCGTTATGATGAAGTTGGCTACAACTTCCGCATGACCGACATGCAGGCGGCGGTTGGCATTGTCCAGCTTGGACGAGTGGAAGGTTTCATCCAGCGGCGGCGGGAATTTGCCGCGCGCTACACGGAAGCGCTTTCAAGATTCGATTGGATGGTGCCGCCATCCGAACCTGAGGGTTTGCGCCACAACTACCAGTCCTACATGGTTCGACTCAAGATGAACGCTCCCATCTCGCGTGACGATCTGATGCAAGCCCTCCTGGATCGTGGCATCTCCACCAGGCGCGGCATCATGGCTTCGCACCGGGAGAAGCCGTATTTCTCCAACCGTGTCGATTCCTTGTTACCGGAGACAAATTCGGCGACGGACAATTGCATCATTCTTCCGCTCTTTCACCAGATGACCGGGCAGGATCAGAATCACGTTATCGAATCAATCCAGGAGATTGTCCGGGCCAGGTAGCCCCTTCTTGTGGAAAGGGCTGGGGTTCAAGTTCCTCTCGGCTGCAACCTGAGGACGTGCCTTGTTGCCACAACGTAGCTCTTAACGTCCTTCGGAACATTACCCTTTCCTTGGCAAACTTCATTGGGAAACCCTTTGCACACTTCTAGCGATGACTTTCCGAGGTTATCGAATTCATTGCCACTGCAATTTGCGTCCTTATATTGCGATATCTTCGTGGTGCTATAAAACCTTCTGTTGTCAGTAAGTTGTAAGTAGTCCGAGATTCATCTTCCTCTGTACCTTGGCACCGGAATAGGTCTCAAACTTGCACGCTTATCCATCAGATAGCGTGGGCGTGTGTGTACACGGCCCCTCCAGAGACGGGTTCTTGGGAGCAAGTGACCTAAATGACTGCAAATACTTCGGTTGGAATTGGATGTGGGACCGTTGAGCGGAGGGCCAAAATGGACAACCAGCGTAATGCAATGGCGACGAGTTTCGTCGCGCCGAAGCAAGAGTTCGCCCGGCTTCAACGGAACGTCTCGCATCGCAGGCCCTTCTCATTAGCGCTTGGTGCTCAGTTTTCGATGCTTTTCATTGCGCTCCTTTTTGGCAGTGTGAAAACGGCCACGGCACAGACCTTCGGCTGCACACCAGCAATGGCCAACGACGTTGTTTGCGAGAACTCCAAGCCAGGTAACCCTTCGAGCGACTGGGATATCACTGGCGGGGGCGACGACACAATTCAAGGTTTTGCCACTTCCATCAGCGTGAATCAGGGCCAAACCGTCAACTTCAAAATTAACACCGACGCAACGGCCTACACGATTGACATTTACCGCATGGGTTATTACGGGGGACTCGGCGCGCGCAAGGTGGCCAATGTTCCCCCTTCTGCGAAACTACCCCAGACGCAGCCAGCTTGTGTCACCGATTCCACGACCAATCTTGTAGATTGCGGCAACTGGGCGATTTCCGCTTCCTGGACCGTTCCCTCGAATGCGACCTCGGGCATCTACTTTGCCCATCTCATCCGGACAGACACCGGCGGCGACAGCCACATCGTTTTCATCGTTCGCAATGACTCCAGCAACTCCGACATTCTGTTTCAGACATCTGATGAAAGCTGGGAAGCCTACAACGACTATGGTACCGGTGGATTCACCCTTTACGGAGACAATCAGCAATTCGACTTGCCAAACCGCGCCTACAAAGTGAGCTATAACCGCCCCTTCATCACTCGTGGCTTCCAGGATGAGTCTGCCACCTGGGTGTTTGGCGCGGAGTATCCTATGGTGCGCTGGCTTGAATCTAACGGGTACAATGTCACCTACTTCACGGGAATTGACGCGGCCATCTCCGGCAACCTCATTCTGAATCACAAAATCTATACCAGCACGGGACATGATGAATATTGGTCCGGACCCCACCGCACCAATGTTCAAGCAGCGAGAGATGCCGGCGTAAACCTGGCATTCTTCAGCGGCAATGAGGTCTTCTGGAAGACTCGTCTGGAAAACAGCATCGACGGGAGCAATACGCCAAATCGCACCTTGGTTTGCTACAAAGAAACTCTTGCATTCGCAAAAATCGATCCGGACGACCCCCCAACTTGGACAGGCACTTGGCGGGATCCCAGTTTCAGTCCTCCTGCGGATGGCGGCAAGCCAGAGAACGCGCTCACAGGCACCCTTTTCATGGTGAATGGGCCAGGAACGGACAATGATGGCAGCCTCAGGATCACTGTCCCTGCCGCAGACGGCAAAATGCGCTTCTGGCGCAATACGGCAATTGCTTCGCTAGCGCCGAACACTTCGTACACTTTGCCCACGGGCACTCTTGGCTATGAGTGGGATGTTGACGCTGACAATGGTTCCCGGCCAGCAGGAGCCTTCGAGCTATCCACGACTACTTACCCTTTGACGACAGATTATCTGCTGGACTGGGGCGCCACCTACGGCGCGGGTTCCGCCACGCACCACCTCATGATGTATCGCGCGAAAAGTGGCGCGCTCGTTTTTGGGGCCGGCACGGTTCAATGGGCGTGGGGTTTGGATTCGAACCACGATAACCCATTTGGCTTTGAGAACCCAAGTTCTGATGTGAACATGCAGCAAGCCATGGTCAATCTATATGCGGACATGGGTGTACAGCCTGCGACTCTCCAAGCTGGTCTCGTCCCCGCCACGAAGTCCACAGACACCATTGCGCCTACCTCAAAAATTACCTCGCCTGCCGCTGGCGCCGCTATTCCCGTTGGTGCTCCCACTGTTATTTCCGGAACCGCCACTGATGCTGGCGGTGGTGTCGTCGGCGGCGTGGAAGTTTCCACGGATGGCGGGAAGACTTGGCATCCCGCTCCAGGCCGCTCCTCTTGGTCTTACACTTGGACTCCCACCGTACTCGGTTCAACTACCATACTTTCACGCGCCGCGGACGACAGCGGCAATATCGAAACCCCATCCGCCGGCATATCCGTAACGGTTTCTGAGCATGATTGCCCCTGCGACGGTTGGAACTCCTCTTCTACTCCTGTCCAAGTAGATAGCGGTGACGCTGGCTCCATCGAGGTCGGCGTAAAGTTTCGCGCGGACTACGCTGGCTACATCACCGGAATCCGTTTCTATAAGAGTGCAGCGAATATCGGGACCCACCAGGGAAATCTCTGGACGAGCACCGGAACTCTGCTTTCCACAGCTACTTTTTCAAATGAAACCGCTTCCGGCTGGCAACAGGTAAACTTCGCCAGCCCCGTCGCGATTGCCGCCAACACGACCTACATTGCTTCCTACTTCGCGCCGGATGGCCACTACTCGGCCGATGCTGATTTCTTTGCTCAGAAGGGGCTGGACAATCCCCCGATTCACTTGTTACAGAACGGCGTGGATGGAGCCAACGGTATTTACAATTACTCTTTCTCCAGCATCTTCCCCTCAGCCACTTACAACTCCACTAACTATTGGGTGGATGTGGTCTACATCCCCGGCTCCTCGATGCCGGGGGCGCCAGCAGCCCTTCTTTCTGAGCCGCAATCTTTGTCTTTTTCAGCTTTCCTGGGTCTTCCCAATCCTCCCAGCGAGACCGTCTCTATTTACAATCAGGGCAGCGGTGTAATCAACTGGACCACAAGTTCGACTGCGTCATGGCTGACCGTCTCTCCCGCTTCCGGAACCACTCCAGCGAACCTTTCCGTTTCTGTGAATCCCTCTGGCCTGGCCGCCGGCAATTATTCCGCCACGCTCACGATCACCGGTTCAGGGTCGACCCAGACGGTTGCCGTTACGCTGACGGTCGCTAATCTCTTCCTGAATTCCAACTTTGCAACTTCGGATTTGGAAGGCTGGGTGCCTTCTCCTCTCGGTCTCGCGGCGAATTGGTCCATCGCCAACTCCACTTTGAATTACAGCGGTGGTGGCCCCACGCAACTCTATGCAGGCAATTCGGCATGGACGGATTATTCCATCAGTGCCACTTTCAAGCTGAGTTCGCTCTTGGATTATCCGGGCGGCATCCGCGGCCGCATCAACGCCACTACCGGCGCCAGCTATATTGCCTGGCTATACCCGGCCACAGGTTCCGTGCGCCTTTTCAAGAACACTACTTGGAGCATCGACACCGGCAGCCTCGTTCAGTTGGGCCTCGGTACAGCGTCGTTCGATACCACGAACTTCCACACGCTGCAGATGTCTTTTGCGGGGAGCCAGATCCAAGTCTTCTATGATGGCAAGCTCATAATCACGGCCACCGACACTGCCAACACTTCCGGCTACGTTGCGCTTGACGTGTACAATCAGCCCATCAGCTATTCGCAGGTCCTCGTCACCGCGGGCCTTACGAACACAGGGTCGTACTCGACTTCTCCGAGCTCCCTGACTTTCAACACCAATTACCTAGCCGCCAGCCCTGCTGCTCAGACGCTGCAGATTACAAGTGCATCCACCCTGGCTTGGACTGCCGTCAGTTCGACAACCTGGCTCTCCGTCTCCCCGATCAATGGGCTATCTCCCGCTACACTCTCGGTCGCCGTAAGCTCCTCGACCTTAAGCCCCGGGACCTACACGGGGACGGTTCAAATCGTTTCTCTTGGATCCCTCGCGACAACGCAGGCTATCCCTGTCACACTCAATGTGATTGCGCCGCCGCCTACGCTGGTTGCTTCGCCTGGCTCACTAAGCTTTGTCGCTCTGACCGGGCAACCGGCTCCCGCGGCACAGTTCATCTCCGTCACTAACGCTGGCTCCGGCGGCTTCAACTACACGGTTTCCGCGAACGCTTCGTGGATCGTTCTGTCTCCCACCTCTGGAGCTGAACCCGGTGCAGTTTCTGTCACCGTCAATGCCACCGGATTAGCTACAGGTTCTTATTCGGGAACGGTTACCGTGACCGCGGCCGGCATCGCCAATTCTCCCATAACCATTCCCGTTAGCTTGCAGGTTCTCACTCAGGATCTTTCCGAGAACTTCAGCGGCCTTGGGAGTGGTTGGATCGTCTCTCCAATGGGCAATGCAGCAGGCTGGTCGGCTTCGAATGGTGTCTACACTTACAACGGTGCCGGTCTAAGCCAGACTTGCGCGGGTAACTCAGCCTGGACGAATTACACCTTCGACACCAACATTAAGCTCAGTTCGTTGGGCAATTGGCCTGGTGGGGTGCGTGCAAGAGTCAATCCCGCCACGGGTGCAGGTTACATCGTCTGGCTCTATCCGGGATCAGGATTGATCGTTCTTTACCGCGACGCGGTCTGGAATATTAACGATTCCAGCCTGACGCAACTCGGTTCGGCCGTCCTCTCTTACGACGACACAACAACTCACGACCTGACCGTCGCCTTCAGTGGCAGCCAAATCACTGTCTCTTGGGATGGCCGTTCGCTCATCACCGCAACCGACGCCACCTACGCTCAGGGCTACGTGTGCCTCGATGCCGATAGTCAGCCCATCTCTTACTCCAATGTCCGTGTGGAAAGCACTCAGTCGCAAGTCACGATTGCCACACCTTCCCCCTCGTCTTTACTCTTCTCCGCGCTTCCGGGTGCTGCTCCGGCTCCTCAGGCTCTAAACATTTCTGCCGGCGGTGCGAGCACCACTTGGGCCGCCACATCGAATCAATCTTGGTTAACCGTGGCTGCCTCCTCGACTCTGACGCCGGGCACTCTTACGGTCACTGCGAATCCTACCGGCTTGACCGAAGGAACGTACTCCGCCTCTGTCACTCTCTACGTTCCGGGCGCCACCAACTCACCGTTGGTTATTCCCGTTACACTCGGCGTAAAAACCGCTGTCATGTCCGTCACACCGACTACACTCAATTTCTTCGGCGCCATCGGACTAAACCCGAAACCACAGTCGGTGAACGTCACGAACATTGGCACGGGCGTTTTGAACTGGGCTGCAACCGCCACGCAGAGCTGGGATGACCTCAGCGCAAATTCTGGCGCTGCACCCGCGAGCATCAGCGTTTCGCCTGTTCCCAGCGGCTTGGCCAATGGGATTTATACGGACACCATCACGGTTTCCTCGGCTGACGTGGGCAACAGCCCAGCTCAGGTTTCCGTCTCCTTCCTGGTCGGAAATCTGCTTTTCAGTGACAACTTCTCTGGAGGGACGGGGAATTGGACTGTTGGACCGCTTGGCTATAGCTCCGGCTGGTCCATCGTCAACGGCATGTATACCTATAATGGTGAAGGCGCCACGGAGTCTTGGGCGGGCAACAACACCTGGACCGACTATACCGTAGGTGTTGACCTTAAACTGTCTTCGTTGTCGAACTACCCAGGCGGTATCCGGGGTCGGCTCAACACGTCTACTGGTTCAGGCTATGCAGTCTGGATCTATCCCGCACAGGGTTTGTTGCGCCTCTATCGCGTTGACCAGTGGTTCATTGACACCTCCAACTCGCTCTTGGGTGTGTCGGCTCCTCTCGCTATGGATACCAACACACATAACCTTAGATTGAAGTTCCAAGGTACTAGCATCTCGGTCTACTACGACAACGTTCTGGTCATCACTGCAACGGATGCCACCTATCCAGAGGGTGCCGTCGCTTTAGATGTCTCCAATCAGCCCATTAGCTTTGTGGATGTCACGGTGATCTCAGCACCGTAAGCCACATCTTCAGTCTTTCAACTCTCTCCGAGGACCGGCCGAGAGTTCCAGGTGTTCCCTGGGAGCTTTCGGTCGATTCCATTTCCGCTAGTGTTTTTTCGTGAGCTTTGCGTTCTTCTGAACTTCGGTTCAAAGCACTCTTTCTCTCCTGCCGGTCTCCAACATCCTGGAATTGTCTCTTCATGCCGCACTCTTCCAAAATCATGCACACCATTGGCAATTATTTGGCCCGAAGGAAACAGCTGTGCGGTTTCTCGCGTATCACGATTGGTCCGCCCAGCCCAATCTTTGTTAAGCTAATTAATTTTCAATCACTTACTGAGAGTTCAAGAAAACTTCCTGAACTTCCCTTGCTTTTGAATCGGCAACTTACATGCTCCACTTACTCCACTATTGGGATCATGCTGCCCGGGCCCTCACTTTTGAGTTGAGGGATTTCCGTTCCGCCGAAGGTCGCCACTACTAACCAGTCTTCAACGGAACGCGCCCAACCAGTCTGATTGATAGCTCTTGACCCATTTCGCGGAGGATGCCTCTATGACCTCACCATGCACAGCATGGGTAATGCACTATACGACTCGGAACTCAGAGTCTGCTGCGGTTCCCTCCAGGTCAGGAATGAGACAGATCCTCACTCCAAAACTGTTCCTCCGCATGGCGTTTCCGTTCCTCTCTGTACTCTTGCTCTTCTTGTGTACTCGCCCCGCAGCCGCGCAGACTTTTGGCTGCACTCCTCCTATGGCCAACGACATCGTCTGTGAGAACTCAAAACCTGGTAATCCTCCCAGCGATTGGACAGTGACCGACGTTGGTGACACCTCGATCCAAGGATTTGCAACGGACATCAGTGTTCCCCAAGGCGGCACGATCTCCTTCAAGATCCTTACGGACGCGAAAGCTTATACGATCGGGATCTTTCGAATCGGTTATTACGCGGGCAACGGTGCTCGGCAAGTTGCCACGGTCACTCCCTCCGCGCCTCTCCCGCAAACTCAACCGGCCTGCCTTACCGATGCGACTACCTATCTTTACGACTGCGGCAACTGGGCTGTTTCGGCTTCTTGGACCGTTCCCTCTAATGCTGTTTCCGGCCTCTACGTTGCAGTATTGATAAGAACGGACACAGGCGGTGCCAGCCAGATCTTCTTCGTTGTGCGCAATGACACGAGCCATTCGGCCATTCTCTATCAAACGTCCGATGAAACCTGGCAAGCCTATAACGACTACGGCGGTCACAGTCTGTACGGTGGCGCGGGGACATGGGATCTGCCCGACCGCGCCTATAAGGTCAGCTACAATCGTCCCTTCGACACACGAAACTTTGAAGCCGCCACGTGGCTCTTCAACGCCGAATATCCCATGATTCGCTGGATGGAGGCCAACGGCTACGATGTGACGTATTCCACGGGCATTGATGCCGCACGCAACGGGAGTCTCATACTGAATCATAAGGTCTACCTGACCGCAGGGCATGACGAGTATTGGTCCGGGCCACAGCGCACCAACGTGGAAGCTGCTCGCAATGCCGGTGTCAACATGGCGTTCTTCACCGGCAATGAAGTCTTTTGGAAAACGCGTTGGGAAAACAGCACGGACGGTTCGAACACACCCTATCGCACGCTAGTCTGCTACAAAGAAACTCTTGCCAATGCCGTGATCGATCCACTTGATCCCCCGACTTGGACGGGCACTTGGCGCGATCCTCGCTTCAGCCCGCCAGCCGACGGCGGTAAGCCCGAAAACGAGTTGAACGGCACTATCTTTGCCGTAAACGGCCCGGGTACTGACAACACCGGTCTTTCTATCTTGGTCCCTGCTGCCGATACCAAGTTGCGCTTCTGGCGTAATACCAGCATTGCCAATCTTCCCTCCGGTCAGACTGCAACACTCCCTCCCGGCACATTGGGTTATGAATGGGATATCGATAGTGATAATGGCTCTCGACCCGCTGGTCTCATGGACTTAACTCACGCCACCTACACTCTTACGACCGATTTGCTGCTCGATTATGGCGGGGTCTACGGCGGAGGTTCAGCTACACATAGCTCCACACTCTATCGGGCGTCCAGCGGTGCCCTCGTCTTCGGTGTGGGCACAGTTCAATGGTCTTGGGGCTTAGACTCTAATCATGACAATAGCTTTGGATTCTCGACTCCCAATCCTGATCCGGACATGCAACAAGCTACCGTTAACTTGCTCGCTGACATGGGAGTACAACCCGGCACCTTACAGGCTGGGCTGGTTCAGGCAACTCAATCGACGGATACCACCCCACCTGTGTCGGTAATCACCTCTCCCGCCAATGGCGCCAACCTGCAGCTCGGCAACACCATCACGATCTCAGGAACCGCATCTGATTCCGGCGGCGGTGTCGTTGCTGGCGTGGAAGTCTCCACGGATGGCGGAGCGACTTGGCATCCCGCTGTGGGGCGCGAAAGCTGGACCTACACCTGGACCATCCTCAATTCGGGATCCCTCAATCTCAAGAGCCGTGCCGTGGATGACAGCGCCAATCTCGAAACTCCTTCAGCAGGCGTCACCGTCACTGTTCCAAAGGCTGCCGTCAGCACGGATGTAAATATATCGGCAGATGGGTCGACGGCCAGTAGCACCATAAAAACCGCAGCCTTCTCCACTACTGTGGTAAACGAACTTTTGCTTGCCTTTATCTCCACCGATTACCTCGGTGGCGCGAATACAACCGTGACGGGTGTGTCTGGCGGCGGGCTGACTTGGGTTCTCGTTGTGCGCGCCAATGGCCAGAGCGGAACTTCTGAGATCTGGCGTGCCTTTGCCCCCACGCCGCTCAGCAATATTTCAGTCACCGCCACACTGTCGCAAAGCGTCGTCTCCTCCATCACGGTTCTCAGTTTTACGGGCGTAAATACTTCCGGCACCAACGGATCCGGTGCGATCGGAGCCACCAAGAGTGCTAGCGTCGCTTCCGGTGCTCCCACCGCTACCCTTGTCACTACGCACAACAACTCGTTGGTATTCGGCGTTGGGAATGACTTTGACAACGCCATTGCCCGTACGCCGGGACCAGGGCAGAGCCTGGTTCATCAATTATTGACTTCGACTGGCGACACGTACTGGGTTCAGATGGAGAACGCACCGGTCAGTCTCAGCGGCACCAGTGTCACGATTAACGACACTGCTCCCACGGGCGATCGCTACAATCTGGCGATTTGCGAAATCCTCGCGGGTGCCGGTCAAACATTCAGTCTCTCCGGCAACATTTCGCCCGCGGCCTCAGGCAATGGTGCGGTTCTCTATCTGACTGGATCCGCGACCGCCACGGTTGCAGCCGACGCCTCCGGAAACTATAGTTTCGCCAACCTGGCAAATGGAGTTTACACCGCCACTCCCAAGAAGGTTGGTTACTCCTTTACTCCTCCCAGCCAGTCGGTCACCATCGACGGCGCTAGCGCTTCGGCGATCAACTTCACAGCTTCTGCGCTGCCGACCTTTACAGTTTCTGGGTCGATCTCTCCGTCTGCCAGCGGCAGCGGCGCTACGGTAACTCTCACGAGCGTTGGCGACGCTGGAACAAATGCCACCGTCACTGCTGATTCCTCCGGCAATTTCTCCTTCCCCAGCGTCTTGAATGCAACCTACAGTGTCACGCCTTCAAAAACAGGCTTCAGCTTCTCCCCATCGAGTCAGTCGGTGACCGTGAATGGCGCCAATCTTTCGGGGATTACCTTCACCGCATCTGCTGTGCCCACTTATTCCATCTCGGGAACTGTCTCGGGCGCCGTGGTCAGCGGGGTCACGCTCTCTCTTTCTGGTGTCTCGACAGCGTCTACTACCTCGGACTCCTCCGGTAATTACACATTCGCCAGCCTTGCCAACGGTGCTTACACTGTTACTCCCGCGAAGACGGGCTACACGTTCACGCCCGCCAATCTAGCCGCCACCGTCAACGGAGCGAACGTGACGGGGGTAAACTTTTCGTCCACAGCCGTTCCGACCTATTCGATCTCGGGAACCGTTTCGGGTGCCGTGGTTAGTGGTGTCACTCTATCTTTGTCTGGTGCAGCGACAGCTTCCACCACTTCGGACTCCTCCGGCAACTACACGTTTAGTGCTCTCGCCAACGGCGCTTATACGGTCACCCCATCATCAACCGGCTATACGTTCACGCCTGCCAACCAACCGGAAACCGTAAATAATGCCAACATTTCCGCCGTCAATTTCACATCGCAGGCCGTCGTGCAATACGCCACCCTCGCTATCGACGCAAATGCCTCCACGTTAGGCGCAAAAGCGGCCACAGTTTCATCGCCCTCTTTCTCAACCACAACCGGCAATGAACTCCTTCTGGCTTTCATCGCCACGGACTATCTTAGTGGTACAAACACGACCGTGACGGGTGTGTCCGGTGCCGGGCTCACTTGGGTCCTCGTTGCTCGCGCCAATTCGCAGAGCGGCACCTCCGAAATCTGGCGGGCTTTTGCTTCCAATCCGCTCTTGAACGTGACCGCCACCGCAACGCTCTCTCAAAGTGTGATCTCTTCAATTACTGTGCTCAGCTTCACGGGAGTGGACACCACTGGCACGAACGGCTCCGGCGCGATCGGAGCGACAAAAACAGCCGGCGCTGCCAAGGCTGCTCCCACGGCTACGTTGGTAACCACGCGAAATAACTCCTGGGTCTTTGGCGTCGGCAATGATTACGATAACGCCACTGCTCGCACGCTTGGCGCGAACCAGAGCCTCGTTCAGCAATATCTCACTTCCGCCGGCGACACTTATTGGGTGCAGAGACAAAACGCGACCACGCCTCTCAGTGGCACTTCGGTTACGATCAATGACACGGCTCCCACGGGAGACCGCTACAACCTAGCCATCGTCGAAGTCCTGCCTTCGACTGGTTCGCAAAGTCAAATGTGGAGTATTTCCGGCAACATCAGCCCGGTTGCTGGCGGGAGTGGAGCGACTGTCACGCTCAGCGGGGCCTCGTCCGCCACCACCACCGCGGATGCCTCTGGCGATTACGCGTTCAATAACTTGGCAAACGGCAGTTACACCGTTACGCCGTCCGAATCCGGCTATTCTTTCAGCCCCACCAACCTGCCCGCCACCGTGAATGGTGCCAGTGCTACCGGCCTCAATTTTACAGCCACCGCTCTGGCTCCGGTCCTGTCTGTATCGTCAACGGGCGTCTACTTTTCCGCTGATCAGGGCGGCAGCAATCCTCCGCCGTCGAGTGTGAGCGTCACAAACACCGGCGGCGGCAGCCTCACCTTCACCACCAGTAGCGACAGCACTTGGCTTACGGCTACACCAGCCAGCGGGTCTGCACCGCAGGCTGTTCAGCTCTCAGTGAACATTACAGGATTGGCGATCGGCACATATACGGGACATGTGACCATCACGTCCACTGGCACGCAGGGTTCTCCAGCGACGGTCACAGTCACGCTCAATGTTGGTGTTGCTACCGACTGGCTCACCGTTGATCACGATTCTGCCCGCACTGGGAATGCCTTGGATGAGACAACTCTGACGCCATCCAATGTCTCAGGTCTCCAGCTCACCTGGTCCGAAAAATTAGATGGCAACATCACCGCCCAACCTCTCTTTGTCCACTCGATTCTGATTGCTGATCAAACTCGCGACGTCCTTATCATCGGCACCGGTGGCAATTCCATCTACGCGCTCGACGCCAGCAATGGCACCGTTCTCTGGTCACGCAACTTCGGCGCTCCTACTCCCAACACTTGGGGCCTCCCTGATGGTTTCGGCATCGAAGCCCCTCCATTCATAGATCGTATTGCCGGACGCATCTACACCGTGTCCACAGACGGAAGCTTCCGGACCATCTCCCTCTTCGATGGCACCGACGTTTATCCTGCTCTTACATTGATCGCTAATCCAGTTACCAACAAAGTTTGGGGCGGCTTGAATCGCGTCGGTAACAGCATCTACGTCGCGAGTGCCAGCAATGGCGGCGATGTGGCTCCCTGGCGCGGCCAGGTCTATCAGGTGAACGTTGCCTCCACTCCAACACTTGCGGGGGATTTCGTCGTGGTGCCTTCTATCCCAGCTCCCAATGGGGGCGGAGGGATCTGGGGCTATGGTGGCGTCTCCGCTGATTTGGCGAACGGCGACATCTTCGCCTCCACCTCTTTTGATTCCAATGTCTCCGGCAACGGGAACGAAAACACGGCCCCCTATTCCAACGGTATGGTTGCCCTCAATTCCAACGTTAATCTGTTGGGTTTTTTCCAGGGTCCGCAGCCAAGTTCGATTCCCTGCGATGGTGCGCCGTGCGATTTGGATTTTGCCTCCACGCCTACTGTATTCCAGCCGGCGGGCTGCCCCACTATGCTCGCTGCGGGCAGCAAGAACGGAAATCTCTACCTCTTCCGAGAGGCGGACCTCATCGCAAGCGCCCCACCTCTCCAGATCCTCGCGCTCAATGCGCCCAATGATTCTTTGGGAAGCGGCGGTGTGGGAGGGGTGGCCGCGTGGTCTCCTGTGGACAACATGTTGTACATCACCGACGCTGGGCCTGGTGTTACCGGAGTGGCAGCTGGCGTCGTCGGCCTCAAAGTCACCTCCGCTTGTACGCTTCAGGTTGCGTGGAGCAATGCGCTCGGTGGCAACGATACTCCAAATTCAACTCCGACGATCGCCAACGGCATTGTGTTCGTCGGCCAGGGAAACAGTGGCGTTGTGCATGCTTACAACTCTCAAACCGGCGCGCAACTCTGGCAGAGTGGTTCGAATTACGCTGTCGGAGCCACTTTCGCTGCTCCCACGGTTGCCGGTGGCAAGTTGTATACCGGTTCTTGGACGAGCCTCGCAAGCGGCGGCGGCACTGTGGGCGCATTCTCCTTGCCCGTCACCACTCCAGTTCTCTCAGTTTCTCCCCAAGTGCTCTCATTCAACGCGGTTGCGGGCGGCAACAATCCCGCGCCTGCGAGTTTCAACATCGCCAACTCTGGAGCTGGCACACTAACTTTCACCACTTCCAGTGATAGCGCCTGGCTCACCGCTTCACCCTCCAGTGGCACCGCTCCACAATCTGTGCAAGTCTCTGCCTCCATCACCGGTCTTGCTTCGGGCACCTACACCGGACACATCACCGTCACCGCTACTGGCGCGACAGGCTCACCCTCAGTCCTGACCGTTACACTCAACATCGGCGCTTCCACCGGACTCGCTATGGATGCCAAGGTATTCAAGGACAGCAACACTGCCAGCACATCGATTGCAACGGCGGCCTTTTCTACCACGGCAGCGAACGAATTGCTGCTCGCCTTTGTTTCCGCTGACTTTCTCTCCGGCACCAACACTTCTGTGACCGCAGTCAGCGGTGGTGGCCTCACCTGGGCACTTGTCGTCCGCACGAACACGCAGAAGGGAACGTCAGAAATCTGGCGCGCTTTTGCCCCAACGGTGCTCACCAACGTGACGGTCACCGCATCTCTCTCTCAAAGCGTCGCCGCATCCATGACGGTTATCAGCTTCTCTGGCGTGGATTCGACTGGGACCAACGGTTCAGGTGCAATCGGGGCAACCAAGAGCGCGAATGCGGCCACTGGCGCACCCACGGCTACACTGGTCTCAACACGCAACAACTCCTGGGTATTCGGCGTCGGCAATGATTACGACAACGCCATCGCTCGTACGCCGGGGACCGGACAGACTGTGGTCCATCAATTACTTTCCACGGCAGGCGATACATACTGGGTGCAGATGCAGAGTGCCCCCACACCGCTTAGTGGGACTTCCGTCACCATCAATGACACCGCGCCAACCGGCGATCGTTATAATCTCAGTATCTGCGAGGTTCTCCCTGCGCAATAGGAAAGAACCGTCGTCCCCTGCTTCGGTGGTTGACGGTATCTGGCACTTCTGAGTTAGTTTATTGTGGGAGGGGCAAGGTCTGCCAGGCCGAAATCTAGCCTAAGCGCCTCCCCCTCAGTTCAGTTTCTGGTCCTGGGATGATGAGGGATAGCCTCGTAACAGACCGCGTAAAATCTTATAGCCAACAGAATTGTAAGCACTTAGCCTAAGCTTTCTGGCTCAATCCTCGGCGCACAACGCGAGGGCCGGGATAATTCCTTACCACTTAATGGAATCCAGCAGGGAACCACGCCACATTTTTCCCTCCTGCCCGTACTCCTTTTGCGTCTCATATGTTATTGTAAATACAGAGGTTAGTATCGATATTGGGAGTGTGTCATTGAGCTCGTTATTGGAAGTGTGCTTGCCTTCCTTCTTATGCATGGAGCTCCCGGCTTTCGCCAAGTTATGGCTCAGGTCTTTTCGAGACACCGAGCGAATGGTCCGGTTGGCTTCCTGAGCACAGATCAAACTTCGTTCAGGGAGAACTTGCCACTAAGAGATTAGGCATCCAAAGATCGTTACCGTTATGCAACGTGATTGGCAAATGGTTGGATCCAGAACAGTCAGGGAGGCAACTCGTCTGCTCAGCGACAGAAAAATGTTCCTTCACAAGATTCCCGCGGTACGATTGAGCCAGAACAATACTGCTCAGTGGGTCAAACTTCCGACGGCCGTGTGCAAATGCCACTTAGGAGCATCAGCGCACTTTGTGCCGAGACTTTTCACCTCACGGGCAGTGAGGCTCAGATTCTTGAATTGCGCAACGGCACATCGGAAACTTCACATTCTCCATAGCGCCCTGTTTCCACTGGGGCAGATAGAGTTTCTCAATGCCGCTGCCATGAAGAGAGGGATACGAGTATGATCTCCGCAGCACGATGGATCTTGTCAGGCCTTTTGTTCCTCGCGCCGAGTTTTGCTTCCGCGGCGCAGGGACCCGCCGGGAACGCGGCCCCAACTCAGAAGCCGGGTTCTTCTTCCAAATCTCCTGCGAGCGAGGATAATACCTCCACGAAAGAAGCCGATTATCGGATTGGGCCCCAGGATGTTATTCGCATTGATGTGTGGAAGGAGCCAGACGTCTCGCGAAGTGTCCCTGTCCGCCCGGATGGGAAAATCTCCATGCCTCTGCTGAATGATGTGCAGGCGGCTGGGCTGACCTCCATGGAACTTGCTGCCTCCATTCGCGAGGGACTCAGCAAATTCATGACGAACCCGCAGGTAACCATCACTGTTTCCGATATCAACAGCCGCAGAATCTACGTTACGGGTGAAGTTGCTCGTCAAGGGGCGCAAACTCTCCTGCCAAACATGACTGTCTTGCAGGCCCTCGCAACCGCGGGTGGGCTCACGCAGTTTGCCCGGGCAAAGAAGATCTACATCGTCCGCACGGTCGACGGGAAGCAGGTAACTTACCCTTTCGACTACAAGGGCGCTCTAACGGGCAAGCATCCGGAAACGAATATCCTTCTCCAGTCCGGCGATATGATTGTGGTGCCGTAGAAAGAGAATATGAGACGCCTCACCACATTTTGCTTGCTTATTAGTTCTCTTCTGTCAGCATGCGCGGGTGCAACTTGCATCTATGCTCAACAACAGCCGGATTCGGCGCCCCCGAAACCGGCCGCGCGGTCCATCCCGCCTATTTCGGACATCAACAATACTCCGGATGATTCGCAAACCCCTGCCGGGCAGTTGCAGCCAGACACCACTCCCTTAACTGGCTTACTCACTCCGACGCTCGGCACTCCTGTGCTGGAACACAGCTTCCTATTGGTCGGCGCTCAGTTTGGCAGCACCGCTGAATCCGCGGGCCTCGGCTCCTCCGGTTGGTATGCTAATAACTTCTTTCTGGGAAATGTTAGTCTCGTCAAGAATTGGCGCCAGGCTCTCACATCCATCAACTACAGTGGCGGAGGCTATGTCTCCACTAACAATTCGCAAGGGGATGGCGCTTACCAGAATTTCTCGTTCTTCCAGGATGTCCGCTCGGCCCGCTGGGATGTTTCCTTGGTGGATTTGTTTGCCTACCTTCCGCAGAGCCAGTTTGGTTTTGGCGGTGGAACCAACCTCGGTCAGCCCGGCACAGGTGGAACTCTCAGTATCCCAGAGCCCGGAGTCGGGGGCGGCGCTAGTCAGAACATCTTCAGTGCCGTCGGTACTCGCTACATGAACACCGCTGTTGCCCAAGCGAACTATACGCTCACTACCAGGGACTCGTTGACATTAAGCGGATCCGATGGGATTTTGCGCTTCACGAATTCTGCTGACCTTAACAACGACACGATTAGTGCCGGCTTGGGCTATAATCGACAACTCACGAAGGCGGATACGATTGGCCTCTTCTATGGCTTCGCCGCTTTTCACTTTTCAGGTAACCCTCAGGCTTTCGGTTCACATTCCGCAGGTGTGGCCTATGGACGGAAAATCACCGGAAGACTGGCCCTGCAAGTTTCGGGAGGCCCGCAGATCAGTACCTATCGAATTCCAGTGAATGGCTCCACCCGCGTAGTCTCCGGCACTGGCAACGCAAATCTCTCTTATGGCCTGCAAAATGGAAACATCACCTTGAGCTATCATCACAGTCTCAGCAATGGGAGCGGCGTTTTGACAGGTTCTAAACAGGATCAGGTTTCGTTCGCTGTAAGTCAAAGACTCGGCCGCATCTGGTCGGGCTTAGCAAATCTCGGCTATTCACGGAACTCGTCGCTGGGCAATATGGCAGGTTCCAGCGATAACACTTACAACGACTGGTTTTTCAGCGCAGGCCTTGGCAGACCCTTTGGGAGAGATATCCAATTTGGCATTGCCTATACGGCGGATCTTCAGCGGGCAAACCAGCCCGGGTGCACAGGCACGGCGTGCAACACTGATTTTACGCAGCATATGATCACATTGAGTTTGCAGTGGCATACAAGGCCTTTCGTTCTGCACTAGCCGGTTGCCGTTCTAGCACGCGAGAAAGTGTGAAAGAACAGTTTTGCGAAGTGATTCAGGAGTTTGAAAGCCAAGGGCTATGTATAAAAGCTTTTTCGGATTGAAAGAAAACCCGTTCAATGTCAACCCCGATCCCCGGTACCTCTTCCTCACAAAGGAGATCGAGGAAGCCTTAACGGGCTTGATGTACGGGATTCAGACCCGCAAGGGTTTTATCACTCTGACTGGAGAAGTTGGAACCGGTAAGACCACCCTCGTCAATCGGCTGCTCGATTGGCTGCATCATCGTCGCGCCCGTACTGCATTTCTTTTCAATTCCCGAATGAATTCCACTCAGCTCTTCGACTTCATTCTGGCTGAATTTGAGATTCAGTGTGAATCGCGGTCCAAGAGCCAGCAATTGTTGAAACTCAATCAGTGGCTTCTGGATCGCTACCGCGCCGGTGAAACCGTCGTCCTCATCCTTGACGAAGCGCAGAACCTGACTTACCCCGTCCTCGAAGAAGTTCGTCTCCTCACCAATCTCGAAACCGCCACGGACAAGCTTCTTCAAATCGTTCTTTCCGGTCAGCAGGAACTCGAAGACAAGCTGCGGCTTCCGCAATTGCGCCAGCTTCGTCAGCGCATCATGCTCCGCTGCAAGACTGTGCCGCTTTCCAAAGAACAAACACACGAATACATTCAGGAACGCCTGCGCATCGGAGGAGCAACGGGCGCCCCAATTTTCTGCCCGAAGGCCATGGACGCCGTACACCTCTACTCGCTCGGGATTCCACGCGTTATCAATCTGCTTTGTGAACATTCCCTCGTGAATGCCTTCGTCGAGCAGCAGCGCCCGATCCAACCGAAAATCGTGGAAGATGTTGCCAGGGAATTCCAGTTGGATGAAGTCGAACCGACTGCTCCCACCGGCGGCGCTTCGGTCGAGGCGGAAATCTACAATTCCGACCTGTTCCTTCAAAACCTGGGCGAAGCTCTCTCCCGTTTCCGGCTGGGTCCTCCTTCTGCAACCACGACTCGCCAAAGGAAATAATCGCGTCTCTTGCATGCGCACTCAGGAATTTGGCTTGGAAGCTGAACTGTCGTTCTCGGTTCCTTGGATTTGTGTCTGGTCTGCCCCGACCGCTGTGACAGCAAGTATGTGTGGATTTGTGCACACGTGGACGAGGAGTTGCGCGTAATTCTAGGTCGGTTCACAAAACTCAACGCAAGGATGAAAACTCGAATGAAGTATCTTGTAACAGGCGGTGCAGGTTTTATCGGTTCTAACATAGTGGACGAACTGCTCAGGCGGAATCATCAGGTGACCGTTCTCGATGATCTTTCCTCCGGCAAGCGCGCTAATCTTCAACACGTCCTCGATCGCCTTCACTTCATTGAGGGCAGCGTCACCAATCTCCAGACCGTGCAACAGGCTTGTGAAGGAATTGACTATGTTCTTCACCTCGCGGCCCGCACCTCGGTCCCCCGCTCGGTGAAAGATCCCATCGAATCGAATCGTGTCAACATTGATGGCACCCTCAACGTCCTCGTTGCCTGCCGCGACGCAAGAATAAAGCGCTTCGTCTTTGCCGCCTCCTCTTCCGCTTATGGCGAGACTCCTCAGTTGCCCAAGGTGGAGACCATGCACCCCGCTCCTATCTCTCCTTATGGTGTTACGAAATATGTTGGCGAATTGTATGCCCAGGTTTTCGGCAGAGTCTACGGTTTGGAAAACTCCTGCGTTCGCTACTTCAATGTTTTTGGCCCCCGGCAGGATCCCAGTTCTCAATATTCCGGCGTGCTTTCACGATTCATGTTGGCCATCCTAGAAGACAAGCCTCCCGTGATTTATGGTGACGGCGAACAGTCCCGGGACTTCACGTTTATCGACAATGTGGTGGATGAGACCCTCCGCGCCGCTGAGGCACCAGGCGCCTCGGGAATGGTCTTCAACGGCGGCACTGGCGCCCGCATCACTTTGAACGAAATCATTCGCTTGCTCGCGGAGATCACCGGGAAGAAAATCTCTCCGCAATATGATCCTCCGCGCAACGGCGACATTCGAGATTCCCAGGCAGATGTCTCGCACGCCGAAAAAACCCTCGGCTATCGGCCCATCGTTCATTTTGAAGAAGGCCTGCGCCGCACCTGGAAGTGGTACAGCGAATCTTGGCGGCCTGCTTAACAGATTTTTCTTGCGGGGTTTTCCTTGAAACTTTTTTGTGTTCCACGCACGCGGTCGTGCCACGGAGCCACAGAAAACCGGCCTCGGGCGTGCGCTTCTACAATGTGGCTGAAACAGAAAATTAACAGTTGCGAAATATGTTTTCTCGCGCAGCTTCAGTTGTCTCTTATCCACTCTCGAGCTCTTCAAGACCTGCCTGCCAGCTCGCGGGGCAGATAGGTGCAAGAGTTTTACCCTAACTGGAAGGCACCTTCCTCTCTTTCCGTCCCAGCACTGATTGATGATTGAAAACAAAACACTTAGGTCTGCCGCGAATGGTGGGGGAATTGCCATTAAGAGTGCGTACGACAATCGCTCTAGGGGTCATGTCCAAAATGAAAGTTCGGTGGTCAATAGTGGGACTGGTAGTTGCGGGCTTCGTGGTTTCGCTGTTCGCTACTCAGGGGGCTCTTTCGGCTATTCAGACGAGTTCTCGCGTCATCCCGTACAACCTCGCTACCTTTTTCGGATCCGTGCTCTCTCGCCTCGGTTCGGTGAGTGAACCTTCCCGCCTTCTGATTCTAGGTGCTTTTCTCATCGTGCTGGCTATTCAAATCCGTCAGGTTCTCTCCGCAAGAGTCGGCGAGTAGCCACCGATCGAGCCACTACGTCGGCTTTCCTCCTTTTCTTGAACAATTTCGCCCTGTCCACAACTCCACCGCTACTGCGATAAAGTCGAGAAATTCTGTTCCGATTGTCTACTCAGCTCCAAATTACCTTTGATTGATCCTTGTCGGGCGCTTGCTTTCTCGTTGTAGCTGACATTTGCCTTGGAAATGTCACCAAACTTATACTTGACATCCCTTTGCCCCCAAAGGAAACTTCCAGCAGGCCCCTTCCAGCCTGAGATGGTGCTGGATGTTGGGTCCCTGCCCAGCTCAGCTGCTGGTTCCCCTGTTCAAGGCAACCGCGGGGGGCCCCCATAAATCTGATTGTTATCTTTAGTCTTTTTGCGTGAAAGTATGGAAATCGAAGAGTTGCCCAGATTTCTTTTTCTTGATGTTTGTTTTGGAGCACTTTGGAGTGGAATCGCGATGACAACACATAAATCTCAAGGAATTAGAATAATTTTCTGCCCAAGGGGATATTGCATGCTTGCTCTCCGGTCTCTGCTGCCCCTTGCCATGGTTTCTCTGTTGGCCGTTCAACTGTTCATGATCGAGAGCGCCACATTTGCCCAGTCCACCGTCTTGTTCGGCTCTCAATCCGTGGCTCCTTCCCAGGATTCGGACAGTAGCGGCTCGGCGGAAGCGTTTCCGGTAACTGCCACTTCCAGTGGGCAACTGAATGCCGTCACGCTTTATGTGGATACGCCCTCCTCGGCTGGACAGATTGCAGTCGGTATATATTCAAATGCCCGCAGCCGTCCAAATGCCCTTCTTGCTCAAGGAAGCATCTCCAACCCTCAGTCTGGGGCCTGGAACACGATCACGGTCTCTCCTATTAACGTCACCTCGGGCACTTCTTATTGGATCGCCCTTCTCAGTACCAGTGGAACCCTCTATTTCCGCGACGCGACCACACGTGGTTGTTCCAGCATATCAAGTGCTCAAAGCAATCTGGCCACCCTGCCTTCTGCTTGGAGTTCAGGTTCCTCCTGGAACACTTGCCAACTCTCTGCCTATGGCGTTGGGGTGGACCCACCTGCGCAACCCATCCTTGTCGTTACTCCGTCAAGCCTGGCCTTCACCGCCTCTCAGGGCGGACTGAACCCCAGCGCGAGCACTGTAGCTGTCTCCAACTCGGGCACGGGCACACTCACTTTCACGGCTTCCTCAGACTCCCCCTGGCTATCCGTCGCTCCGACCACTGGTACTGCCCCGCAGAATCTCACCGTTTCTGTCTCGGTGGCCTCTCTAACAGCAGGCACTTATTCTGGCAACATCAACGTCACAGAAACAGGAGCTCAGTACTCTCCGCAAGCAGTGGCTGTCACCTTCACAGTTTCTGCCCCGCCGCCTCCAGTCCCCTCCATAAGTTCCGTCTCTCCGGCCAATGTTGTGGCCAGCGGATCGGCGATCACACTTACGGTGAACGGAGGCAATTTTGTCAGCGGTGACAGTGTGCTGTGGAATGGTTCGGCACTAAGCACAACATTCGTTTCGTCATCGCAGTTGGGTGCTGTCGTGCCAGCCGCGAGCCTGAACACCTCTTCAGGCACAGCCTTAATCAGCGTGCAGGCGCCAGGCGGTGCCACCTCGAATTCCGTCAGTATCACCATCACGGCTGCGACACCGTCCATAACAGCCATCTCCCCGGCGACCACAGTGGCCAGTGGAGGGTCATTCACGCTCACGGTGAATGGCACCAATTTTGTCATTGGAGATACGGTTCAGTGGAATGGTTCGGCGTTGAGCACGACATTCGTTTCGTCATCGCAGTTGAGTGCCGCGGTGCCTTCCAGTCTGATTACGGCCACAGGTTCAGCAACTGTGACAGTACAAGCGCCGGGCGGAGGCA
>Ga0326728_10006426_pt1 | contig 31629 bp, 16 predicted proteins | sample MB3enrmetagenome_FD_207602 | JGI IMG/M metagenome (GOLD analysis project Ga0326728, IMG submission 207602) | Lab enriched peat soil microbial communities from McLean, Ithaca, NY, United States - MB31MN | ecosystem: Environmental > Terrestrial > Soil > Wetlands > Peat | place: USA: New York...
GCCGAAACTGACCGGCTTAAAATCGGAATCCGTGACCGGATTCATCCCGGAATCGTGACCGGATTAATTTCGGAATACTGACCGGGATAATTTCGCAATCGCGACCGCCTTGCCCCGGAATCCGCATCAGCCACGCAACCTCAGTTGAGCTATACTCGCCGCCTCAAATCGATAGGCGGTTGCTCAAGAAAGAGCCGCGGCCGCAACAGCTGAAATCCATGACAATAGCGGCGGGGTTCAGGTGTCTGGACGGAGTTCTTCGTTTGGCGGACTCGCGGCACACAATAGGAGATGCCGGATACCAAGGATAGACTTGAGCGGCGCCACCGTTAGCATTGGGAGTTACCGCAAATACATCCGGCTCACCACATAGCGCCCCAGCGCTTTGTTAGCGTAGTGCCGGGCAATGCGCTTCGGGTTGCCGCTCGAAAGGACCTTAACATCATTGGCAATGCGGGCGATTTTATAGAGGGCGCTAACGAGTCCCGTGATCTCTCCGGTACTTCTGCCAGGATTCATTCAGGCATTCCGAGAATGTCTCAAACTCGCGCTCGTGGAAACTCAGGTGTGCAAACTCATGCTGTACCATGCCGTTCTTCCGGCCGGCGTGCCTCCGGCGTTTCTACGTGCCCGAAAATCACCGGCTAGGGCTGAGTTTGGATTTTCTCGCAGCTACATGCAAGTTCTTGCATATATGTGGCAACATGCTGCACCTGCGGCCCTGACTTTCACCATGTGAAAGCTCCAGCCGCCCCCAACTTCCTGATTCTGTTGCCGTAAAAATAATCATGCGCGGCATTCCCCTCTTTTCCCATCGTCCCCTTCGGATTTGATAGCCTAGTAGATTTAGGCCATTCCCCTCCTTGGGTAAGGAGGGGGCCAAGCAACCCGCCCAGTTAGGGAGCGCGGGCATCCTGCCCGCACCGAAGGGACGAGAGCCAGCGGGCGGCTGGCGGTGGTTGAAGGCGTAGGGGCGGCCCTTGTGGCCGCCCTCACCACCCCCCACCCCTCCTCAGCGAGGAGGGGAATCGCAGCGAGAAGGAGCATTTATATGGAAACCAAGAAACTCAGTCGGGCGCAGCTCGAAGCGCGCCGCGCCAATGCCCGCAAATCCACCGGGCCGCGCACCCGTCGCGGCAAGCGGCACTCGAGGCGCAACTCCCGCAAACACGGGCTCTACTCCGACGTGCGCTACTTCTACTGGGATGCGGCGATGGAGTTGGGCGAGGACCCGCGCGAGTTCCAGCGCCTTTACGCGGGCTTGCTCGAGGATCGGCAGCCGGAGGGTACTCTCGAGTCCGTGCTGGTGGAAGACATCGCGGTGCTGATCTGGAAGAAGGCGCGTCTGGAGCGGGCGGAATCGGCCGTGCAGGTCTGCAACGTGCGCCGGCACGATCTGGAGCGGCGCAAGCAGTACCTGCAGGTAGGGCGGGACGTCACCACGGTGTCGCAAAGCGAGGTGCTCGAGACGGGTCTGAGGGTGTTCCTCGACGCGCCGGGTACCTTCGAGAAGCTGCTGGCGATGCTGGGGGTACTCGAGGAAATGACGGAGCGGAACGAATTCACGGTGGAGATGCAGCGCCTGCTGGGCGCCTTGTACGGCAAGCAGCCGACGTTGCGTGGGGCTGGGCTGATCAACGACTTCCTGCAGCTCGAGAAGCTACAGCCGGACGACCCGGAATTCCAGGATGCGAAGAAAATGTTCAAGCTGCGGCTGGCGGAAGAGACCTTCGACGTGCTGGGGGAATACGACATGTTTCTATACGAGCACGTGGAGAACTCGCGGGCGGCGCGCATTGCGGCCACGGCGCCCTCGCACGCGCAGTGGGCGGAGACCATCCGCCAGCAGAACGCGCTGCACCGGCAACTCGAGCGGAAGATTCGGCTGCTGGATCAGATGCAGGAAAGGAGAAAGAAATCGCGCGCCTCGGACTTGCTGGCGAAGCTGGCGGAGACTGGGAATGATTCCAGCGAACCCGAAGGCCCTGTAGGGGCGGCCGTTGTGGCCGCCCAAGACAACCACGAGCTCCCCAGCGACCCACGCGAAGCGCCCGTCGGGGCGGCCCTGGTGGCCGCCCAGGGGCAACCACAAGGGTTGCCCCTGCAATGCGAAACACAAAATCGTGGGAACGAAGCTAAGAAGTCATTGAAAACAAACGAAGTCACTAAAACAATGTGCGCAAAACACACCGATTCTTGTGCAGAAGAGGTGCGCGTCGGAGCGAAAAAGAGTACGATTTCAGTCGCAAGACGCGACGCAGTCTCTGAGATGGGAGCTTCAATGACGTCAAAAGAACGCTGGCAAGCACTCCTAGCCGGTAATCAGCCCGACCGCATCCCCTGCGACTATGCTGCCACGGCTGAGGTTACGGCGCGGCTTTTCAAAGACCTGGGCTGCGCTTCAGAACGAGAACTCTGGGAGCGCCTGGGCATTGATAAGTTGATACTTCTGGGAGCCAAGCATCCGGGCGCCAAGGAAGACACATGGCACATGCAGTCGCTTTGGAGTGTCTGGGGCATTGAGGTCGCACAGGTCTCCTACGGGGAGAGCCTCGGCAGTTACGAAGAGGTGGTCCACAGCCCGCTGGCGAAAGCCGAGACGGCCTCGGACATTGAAAAGTTCGATTGGCCGGACCCGATGGCCTGGGAGGTGAGCGGCCTGCGAGCCGAGTGCGAAAAGTGGCCCTCTTATCCCATCTTGGGCGGCTGCTACGAGCCTTTCTATCTTTACTGCCGGCTGCGTGGCATGGAGCAGGCGCTCACCGACTTGACCGTGAACCCTGAAATGGTCGAGGCTGCCATGGAGCGCATCTACTTCATACACGAGTCAGTGATCCGCCGCAGCCTCGAGGCCGCGAGCGGCATGGTCGATTTCATCTATGTGGCCGAGGATATGGGCACGCAGAATGCGCTGTTGATGAGCCCCGCAACCTTCCGGCGCTTCATCAAGCCTTGGCTGCGGAAGATGATTGACCTCACCCACTCCTTCGGCGCCAAAGCCCTCCACCATGACGACGGCGCCATACGCCCTCTCCTGCCCGAGCTTCTCGAGATCGGAATCGATGTGCTGAACCCTGTGCAGTGGCGATGCGTGGGAATGGATCGGGAAGGTTTGGCGCACGATTTCGGAAAGTCGATTGTGTTTCATGGCGCGGTCGATAACCAGCAGACGCTTCCTTTCGGCTCTCCGCAAGATGTGCGCCGGGAAGTCGCCGAAAACATTCGGATTTTCCAGAACTGCAAGGGGTACATCGTTGCTCCATGTCATAATATCCAGCCGAATACGAGCACGGAGAATATTATGGCGTTGTATGCAGCCGTGCACGAATTCGGCCGGCTCAACTGAAACTCGGCGCTTGCAGGGGCGGCCCTTGTGGCCGCCCCTGCGTATGAAGGTCTGAAAAGACCGGATGCACGCGCTGTAGCGGCGGTCTCTGACCGCCGACGTACCTGAAAACAAAACACCGGCGGCCAGAGACCGCCGCTACAGCGCGATTTTTTCACACCGTCTGTGAGGAAGGAATGCGCAAAATATATCCGGCAATCATCGGGTTTATCCTCACCATGCAGTTGGCCTGGACGGCGCCAGGCCCGCAGGTCACGGTGAGCAGCAACGGCTGGACTGTAACCGCCGAGCCAAGCCAGGGTGTGCTGAGCGTCAGCCGCGATGGCCTGGGCGCGATTTTGAATCAGGTTCGCCTCAATCTGCAAGGCGAGCATGGACTCACGCGGTTGAAGAACTGGTCAGCCGAGAAGCAAGGGGAGAACCGGCTTTCCCTTCGCACCTCGGAGCCACGGACCGCCTGGGAGCTCGAGTTAGGCCCTGAGGCGCTTCGGATCTCTTGCACCTCGGTCGAGGGCGTGCTGAGCGCGGAAGCGCCGGCCCCGCCCCAGCGGATTGTGGCGCGTTTGCTGGACCCGCAGGGAATCCCGGTGAATTGGATGATGACCCCTGAAACCAAAAACGGTTACGGTGGAATGGAAGCGAGCGCTCCTTCCTTTCTCCCCAGGCGCAACCCGGACGTGATGTACTTTGCGCTAGGGCAGGTGGCGAGTTCCAAATTGCACAGTCTCTTCGACGCCAAGACGGATGCCGTGATCGATTTCTCAGACGAAACTGTGATGCAGCGCAGAGCGCAGAATGCGGACCTGCTGGAGGTTACGATTCCAGTGCCGGGAAACACCCTGGTGCGCTTCATCCCCGAGTATTTCACCAAGGTCTTGGGCGTTCCCTATTACGTTCCCTTTGATGATAGCCGTTTCAGCCGCGCACCGATGGTGTGGGACAGTTGGAGCAGTTACTACGATCAGGTGCGGGAGGAGGACGTGGTTCGGAACGCGGACTGGATTGCTGCGAATCTGAAGGCCTACGGTTACCAGTACGTCCAGCTTGATGACGGCTACGACCGTGGCCGGAAGGGCGAGCACTACTGGATTGGGGCGTGGAACCAGCAGAAATTTCCGCATGGGCCGCAGTGGCTCGCCGGCTACATCAAATCGAAAGGCTTACATCCCGGCGTCTGGCTTGTGCCGAGCGCCTACGCCGGAGCCGTCGAGCAGCACCCCGACTGGTATCTGCGTTACAAGAAGGACGGAGCGATCATTCTCGACTACGAGACACCCACCCTGGATTCCACCAACCCGGAGGTTCTTGAATTTCTCAAGAAGGAATTCACCACCCTGGACGACTGGGGATTCGAATACTACAAGTTTGACGGCGAACACGACTTCCTGAAGTACGTTCCCGGCGTGGACCTCGATAAGATCGCGGATAAGTCCGTTGACCCTATCGTGGCGTACCGGAATCGTCTGAAGCTGATCCGGGACACCATTGGCCCCGAGCGGTTCATCGAAGGCTGTCCGGCAGGGACGCCGCTCAATGGAATTGGCTATTTCAATTCCTGTTTCACGGGAGAGGATCCCTACAACAGTTGGCAGGGGATGTATGTGGTATTCAGTTCGATCAATGCCAACGCTTTCTTAAATCACTTGGTGCTTTACGTCATGCCAGGCGAAATGGACGTGGAGCCGCCCATGAGCGTTGCGGACGCCATGAAGCGGAGGCCCTCCGCTGTGGTCGAGACAGCGCGTGGCCGCGAGGAGCCTCTCAAGGAATTGGGCACAACGCTGGCGGAGGCGCGCACAGTCGTCAGCCACGTCGCTCTCAGCGGTGTGGTCTACTCGCTGGGCAGCCTGCTGCCTGAATTGCCGGAGGAGCGCGTCAAGCTCTTGAAGGCGACTCTGCCCACCCTGCCCATTTTTCCGATCGACCTGTTCAGCCGCGGGACCGACATGCCCATGTGGGACATCTTCAAGCACACAACGCCCGACGACTACATCCACAATTACCCGGAGATTCTGGACCTGAAAGTGAATGCGCCCTCGGGTGTCTACGATGTTGCAGGTCTAACGAATTGGCGAAGCTGGACCACTACCCGGCCGCTCGAGTTCGCCGGCAAGTTGGGATTGAGCCCCCAAGCCTCCTACGTCGTTTTTGACTTCTGGCAGCAGAGGCTTTTGGGGGTGTTTAAGGGACGAATGCAAGTCACCATTGAGCCTCACGACACACGCGTACTGCTCATTCATCCCGCCTTGCCTAGGCCGCAGCTCGTGGGAACCTCCCGCCACATTTCCGGCGCCTTTTCCATCAAGGACTTGTCGTGGGATGACTCGAAGAACCGGCTGCGCGGCGCCTCGGACACCGTTCCCGGCGACGACTATACACTGTGGTTCTATGTCCCTCAGGGAATCACGGTCGCCCAGGTGCACGTCGCATCCGGGGCCAATCGCGAAATTCCGGCGCGGCATGAATTGACGGGGAGTTCATTGCGGGTTAGTTTTCCAGGCCAGCAGGATGCGGTGGAGTGGGAAATCGTGTTCGCGGGCAAATCCGGCCAGTGAGAACTTATGCGGCGCCGTCTAAATTAGCTCGATCGTGACCCGGCGTCCAACCATCGCTGCCGCCCGCTGGAGACTTGAGAGCGTGATGTCGTTTTTCGGGTCAAGCAGACGGTTAACTTGTGTTCGGCTCGTTTTGAGCAGCGCCGCCATGCGCGATTTGGATATCTTCTTTTTCTTCATAGCCTGGGCGAGTTGCCACGCCACGACTTCCTTAATCGCCTGTGCTTGCGCCTCTTCAAAAACGCCTTCCTCCTTCAGGAAATCATCGATGCTCGAACCCATATGTTTCTTGCTCATTGCTCCAACTCCTTCTGACGCTTACGGGCCAAGGCCAAATCTTCATTAGGTGTTGTCCGTGTCTTCTTGATAAAACCGTGCAGTGCGATGAGGTGCTCGCGGTATAGGCAGAGTAGGACGCGCGCCGTCTTCTTCGTGGGCAAGTCCGTCCGCACTTCCCACACCCCGCGTCCCAATGGGCGGCAAAGCGGCATTCCCACCGGCCAGCGCCATTGCGCCCGCAAAAGGTCTTTGCCGATGGTCTGGCGCTCGGCTTCCGGTAACCCCTTCAGCCACTCCCGCACTGGTTCACTTCCCGCTGCAGTGCGGTAAAAGATCAACGGGATTTTCTGTGGCTGCGGCTCGTCAGGCATCAAGCACCTTACAGAAGAGAGTGTACCTCAAAAGGTACATAAAGGCAAGCAGACGTGAACTCTGCGGTTTGTACCACTATTGCTGGATTTCTTGGCGGCTCGCAAAGAATCCCCGCGCCGGAATCCGTTCTTAATCCATCTTCCGGAATTCGGAATCTGGAATTCTGAATTGCGGCTCTGCCGCGCCGTAGTGAGCTGGTTTTAGTTTGTTCTCACTACGGCACGCGCGCCGAGGCGAGCCGGTAGAATTCATACCCTTGTGTGCCGGAACCCGATCTTCCTAAGCGCGCCCAGCTCTCCGCAACGCTCAGGTTCGTCAACAATTTTAACCCTCGGTCAGCAAGGTAAGTGCAGAGCTCCTCGGGATGGATCCCAAACGTCCAAGGCTCCCCGTACTCCTGCAGTCTGGCCATCACCCTTGCCGCGCCGAAGAATTGTTCCGGATGGTCGAGCACTCCCCGATCGATATAGGTAAATAGCAGAATGCTGTCGCGAGCGGCCTGTCGAATCTGTCGCAGTACGCTATCAATAGCCTCCGCCGTCAGGTAGTTCGTGACGCCTTCCCAGACAAAACATGCTGGCTGCGTCTGGTCAAAGCCGGCTTGGGCCAGAACCTCTGCCACAGATTGCTTGTTGAAATCGATAGTGACAAACCGGACGCGGTCAGGCAACGATCCAATCGCCTTCCGCAGTGCCGCTTGCTTAGCCAAGGAAGTTTCGGGGTGATCCAACTCGAAGGTGATTGCGCGTGCTGCGGCCGGCAGACGAAAGGCGCGCGTGTCGAAACCCGCTCCGAGCAGGACAAGCTGAGTGGCAGCCTCGAGCGCGGACGTAACCTCGTCATCGATCCACTTGGTGCGCGCAATCCCCGCCACTCGAGCGCCCGGCGCCCCGCCATCGAGCAGCCCCTCCACAAGCCGGCACCCCCATTCAAAGCGCGCCATCCGGTAAAGCCACTTGCGACGGCCGCTGAGAAACATGGGGGCAAAGGCGTCGTCGAATAATCGCGAGCTGGGAGCTCGCAATGATTCCAGGGCGCGGAAGAGGGCCATGTATTCGGCCGTTAGACTTGCACGATTTTTCACCAGCGCCTCCCCTGGCTGATCGTCCCACGCTGAAAGCAGTGATGTCAAATGAGGCGGTTCCCATGCGGCTCGGTGGTATAATTGCCCAACTGCGAATGAATAGTGTTCAAATCTTTAAGGCGCTCAGAGCGGCATCCGCACGCCACGAGAGAGTACTTATGCGTCGCATCCTTCCGGCATGTTTCGTTGTGCTTTTTAGTTTCAGTCTGGCTTGGCCGGCAAACTCCGGCCCACTGCTCCTTCAGAGCCCCACGCTCAGCAAGACTCAGATCGCCTTTGCCTATGGCGGCCACATCTGGATTGTCAGCCGCTCGGGTGGCGATGCCCGGCGCCTGGTCACGGGCACCGGGATGCTGAGCGGTCCCCACTTTTCCCCGGACGGCGCCATGATTGCCTACAGCGGTGATTACGACGGCAATGTGGATGTTTATGTGGTTCCGGCGCAGGGTGGTGAGCCCCGCCGCCTCACCCATCACCCAAGCGCCGACGTGGCCATCGGATGGACTCCGGATGGAAAGTCGGTTCTCTTTCGTTCGCATCGACTCGCCTATTCCGATCCCGACCAACTCTTCACGGTCCCGGTCGATGGCGCCTTCCCCACGCCTTTGCCGCTCTCGATGGCTGAGGACGGCGCTTACTCCCCGGACGGCACGCATATTGCCTACGTGCCGTTTTTCCAATGGGAGCCGGACTGGAAGCATTACCGGGGTGGACAAACCACGCCCATCTGGATTGCCGACCTCGCCGATTCCAGCATCGTGAAGGTCCCGCGCGACAACTCCAACGACCGTAATCCTCTTTGGGTAGGCGACAAGGTCTACTTCCTCTCGGATCGCAATGGGCCCGCGACGCTTTTTGAATATGACACCAAATCGAGGCAAGTGAAGCAGCTCATCAACAACGAGGGAATTGACATCAAGCACGCATCGGCCGGGCCGGGCGCCATCGTTTACGAGCAGCTCGGCGCTATCTCTCTTTACGACCTGCACTCCGGCAAAACCAAAAGGGTGGAAATCACGGTGAACGGCGACATGCCGCAGGTCCGGGCGCGTTTCGACAAAGTCGACAAGCAGATTCAAAACGCGCAGATTTCCCCCAGCGGCGCGCGGGCGGTTTTCGAAGCGCATGGCGAGATCTTTACCGTTCCTGCGGAAAAAGGCGACGTCCGCAACCTCACCAATTCCCCCGCCGTCGCCGACCGCGATCCCGCCTGGTCTCCGGACGGCAAATCGATCGCCTACTTCTCCGACGAGTCCGGTGAATACAATTTGTACGTCAGCCCGCAGAGTGGCCTGGGCCCGGTGACCAAGATCGATCTGGGCAAGCCGCCTTCGTTCTTCTATGCGCCCACATGGTCTCCGGACAGCAAGAAGATCACTTATTCGGACAAGCGGCTGAACCTCTGGTACGTTGACCTGGAGAAGAAGACTCCCGTTCTCGTCGACACGGACCTTTACGAGGGTCCCAGTTTCAACACCGTTTGGTCTCCTGACAACAAGTGGCTGGCTTACTCGAAGCAACTCGATAATCACATGCACGCCGTGTTTGTTTACTCCCTCGAGACCGGGAAAGCCACTCAGATCACCGACGGCATGAGCGATGCGCTGTTTCCAAACTTTGACCAGAACGGCAAATACCTCTACTTCGCCGCCAGCACGGACATCGGACTCGTGGCTGCCGGCGACATGTCGGCCCTCGGCCGGCCCGTCACGCGCTCCGTCTACGTGATGGTTCTCAAGAAGGGAGTGGCCTCGCCGCTGGCTCCGGAAAGCGACGAAGAAAAAGCGGAGAAGAAAACGGATGCCAGCGCCGGCAAAGACAGCGCAGACAAGGCAAGTGCGGACAAGTCCAAAGAATCGGCGGAAGCCAAGGACAAGGACAAGGACAAGGATAAGGAAAAGCCCAAGGAACCGCCCAAGGTCGAGATTGACTTTGCGAACATCAGCCAGCGCATTCTGGCCATGCCCGTTCCTGCCAAGAACTACCTTGGCCTTTCTGCCGGAAAGGAAGGCGAAATCTACCTTCAAGAAGGGCCGCCCCTTATTCCGTTTGATGGACCTCCCCTCGTCACCGTGTCCAAATTCACCCTCAAGACGCGCAAGACCGACAAACTGCTGGACGGCGTCTCTGCTTTTGTCGTTTCCTTTGACGGGGAGAAGATGCTCTACAAGCAGGGCGAGACGTGGTTTATCAATCCCACCGAAAAGCCGCCCGAACCCGGCAAGGGCAACTTGAAGACGGCAGATATGGAAGTTCACGTCGATCCCCGCGCCGAGTGGAAGCAGATGTATCACGAAATTTGGCGCATCGAGCGTGACTTTTTCTATGACCCGCACCATCACGGCCTCGACCTTGCGCAGGCTGAAAAAACCTTCGCGCCCTATGTTGATAATGTCGCCAGCCGTGGTGACCTTAACTACCTTTTCCGCGAGATGCTGAGCTATATGTCCGTCGGCCACATGTTCGTGGGGGGCGGCACGCAACCTGATATTCCCAAGATCAAGGTCGGCCTGCTCGGCGCGGACTACAAGATCGAGAACGGCCGTTATCGCTTCGCGCACGTCTACGACGGCGAGAATTGGAATCCGAAACTCCAGGCGCCCCTCACCCAGCCCGGCGTGGATGTGAAGGAAGGTGAATACCTGTTGGCAGTAAACGGCCGCGAGTTGCGCGGGACGGACGAAGTCTACAGCTTCTTCCTCGAGACCGCGGGCCAGCAAACCGTACTGAAGGTCGGTCCCAATCCTGACGGCTCAGGTTCGCGGGAAGTTACCGTCGTCCCGGCGGACGACGAAGGCGGCTTGCGCAACCTTTACTGGATTGAAAGCAATCGCCGCAAGGTCGATCAGATGACGGGTGGGAAAGTCGCCTACGTCTACCTGCCGGACACCTCCGTTGGCGGCTACACCAACTTCAACCGCTATTTCTTCGCCCAGATGGGCAAGGACGCGGCCGTCATTGATGAGCGCTTCAATCATGGCGGCTACCTCGCGGACTTTATCGTCGATTACCTTCGCCGCCCCATGTTGAGCAGGGTCATGACCCGCGAGGGCAAAGAACAGTCTTCGCCCACAGGCGCCATCTACGGACCCAAGGTCATGATCGTCAATCAATTCGCAGGTTCCGGGGGAGATGCCTTGCCTTGGTATTTCCACAAGCTCGAGATCGGACCGATCGTGGGCGAGCGAACTTGGGGCGGGCTGGTCGGCATTGGCGGTTATCCGCCCCTCCTCGACAACGGATACGTCATGGCCCCGCGGGACGCCATCTACGGCCTGAAGGGCGAATGGGAGGTCGAGAACCACGGCATCAAGCCTGACATCGAGGTGGCGATGGACCCCAAGGCGGTGCGCGAGGGCCACGATCCGCAGCTCGAAAAGGCAGTCGAGACAGTTATGGAGATGCTCAAGCAGCATCCCCTGCCCGAATACCCCAAGCCTGCGTATCCCGATTACCACCCGGTGATGCCGCCGCTGCCCTGAGGACTGATCGGTATCCAGATCTTCGGCTGGGTGCGCAGGCAGGATTGCTAGCGTACCATATAAGAGCCATCATGAAACCAATGCACACGGCCATCATCGGAGGCGGGCCGGCGGGAGCGATGGCGGCGGAATCGATCGCCCGCGGCGGCTTGCCTGTGACGGTCTTCGAGGAAAGAATTGGCTGGGAAAAGCCTTGTGGAGGCGGCGTGACTCACAAGGCTCTGGAACGCTATCCCTTCTTGTTACCGGCAACCGGAGAAGGGAAGTCCATCCGGGAAGTTGAGTTTGTGGCTGGCGATGGTGCCTCGCTTCGATTCCAGTTGCGCCAACCCCTGGCTATTTATTCCCGCTGCAAATTGAATGGGTTGTTGCTGGGCCGCTCTCTATCGGCAGGAGCGGAGGTTGTCGAGGACCGGATTCGTGATCTGCGGCGAGCGGGTTCGGGCTGGGAACTGCACGGCAGGCGTGGCCATTACCGGGCGGATTATCTCATCCTGGCGGCGGGGGCGCGGACTCGGCTGCGGGCTCTGCTCACGGAGGATTTTGGGCCCCACGATTTCATGCTCACCTTCGGTTATTACGTGCCGGGACCGAGCGACTTGCTGCGCGTGCAATTCTTCGAGCACTTCGAAGGCTACGCCTGGGCGTTCCCCCGTCCCGCTCACCTTTCGGTGGGAATCTGCGGAAAAGTCGGTGAGGAGAGCATGGCGGGTTTGCGGGAACGGCTTCACGACTTTATGCGCCGATTCGGGTATTCCGCCGCGGGCACCGATGTCTACAGCCACCTGCTCCCTGCACTCAGCGTAGATGCGTGGAGCGGCTTGCGGTTGGGCGGTCCGGGCTGGGCTCTGGCGGGAGACGCCGGCGGGCTGGTTGATCCCGTCACCGGTGAAGGAATTTATTACGCCCTACGCTCCGGCGAACTGCTCGCACAGTCTCTGCTCGAGGGGTTGCCGGACCTCTACCCGGCGCGCGTGCAGGAAGAGTTCGGCAAGGCGTTGGCTTTGGGGGCGCGGCTCGCCCGGACCTTCTATTACGGAGAATTCCTGGGGGTTCCGGTCCCCACGCGCATGGTCGAGTTCGGCGCACGCAGCCGTGGATTCCTGGAGACAATTCAAGATATGATCGAGGGTTCGCAGTCCTATCTGAGGCTCACAGCAAAGCTTTATTTCGGTTTGGCCACGGCGCTCTGGGATGTTGCGCGGACCCCTGGTTTAGGGGTCCGCGGCTTGTCCCCGGACCGGAGAGCGTAGGGGTAGGAGGATAACCATCCCAACATCCTTTCGCTAAACAATCCACAAATCGCCGCAGTCCGCACGTCTGAAATCTGCGCTCTCAAATCTCAAATTGCTGCAAGTGCCCTGCGCGCCCGAAATGCGCGATCTCAAATCTCAAATTGCTGCAAGTGCCCTGCGCTTCTGAAATCTGAAATCTCAAATCTCAAATCAGCGCAGTTGCCATGTGCCTCTGAAATCTGCGACCTCAAATTTCAAATCGCTGTAGCGCAGAGTCTCTGAGGAACGAGACTCTGCGCTACGCCCTCCGCATGACGTCGCGCAAACACACCATGCCGGAACAGGTCCTGGAGCGTCATTACTTTGGTTGCGGCCTTCAGGCCGCGCCGTTCTACTCCTTGTATTGCTCCTCAAGGAGGCGTATAAAGAGGCGGGTTAAGTGCCCGTCAGCACGTCTGCACCGGTATCGTGACTCCAATTCCCGGAGCGCCGACCATGCGTCGATATCTCCTCCTCCTTCTCGCTATCTTTCTTTTCAACGTTGGTATGAAGCCGGCCAAGAGCCAGGGACCTGGCGAGGCCGTCGCCAAAGCTCTTGCGGACGGCGACGCTTTTCGCAAGCAGCGGGATTACGACAGGGCGATGAGCGCCTATCGCAAAGCCGACAAGCTCTCGCATCACACCTGCGCCGAATGCTATCTGGGCATGTTCAGAGTGCACCGCGAACTTGGCGACCTCACGGCGGCGCTCGAAGACGCCAAGCAGGCCGTGAAGGCGGCGGGCGGCGACAAGGGCAAGGCTGCGCAAGCGCATTTGGTTCGCAGCGCCTTGTTGGCGCACATGGCGTCGAAGCCGAACGACAAGAAGCTGAAGGAAGCAGAAGCAGAACTGCGTGAGGTCGTTGGGCTCACGCCGGATCTGGCCCTCGCGCATCTTAACCTGGGAAAAATCCTCATCCGTCAGGAACGCGACGACGAGGGCGTAGTAGAATTGAAGCGTTACCTTGCCATGCCAGGCGCCGACCCAAAGTCGGCTCTTGAAGCGCGCCGCATCATCGCCAATCCCATTCTGGGACGCGAGCCGTTCGCTCCGGACTTTTCCTTTGTGAGCCTGAAGGGCGAGAGCATTTCGAACGCTGCGCTGCGCGGTAAAACCGTGCTTCTCGATTTCTGGGCCACTTGGTGCCCGCCCTGTCGTGATTCAATCCCCACCCTGATGAACATTGGCAGGATATTTCGGAATCGGCCATTTGAGATAGTGAGCGTCAGCGAGGACAATGACGAGAAGGGCTGGAAAGGTTTCATCGCTTCGAAGCATGTGGAATGGGCTGAGTATCTCGACAGCTCGGGCGTGGTGGGCCAGGCCTTCGACATCAAATCGTTGCCGACCTTTATCGTGCTGGACCGCGACGGCATTATCACCTATAGCCAATCCGGCTGGTATCCCGAATTGCAACTCGAGCTGGCGGACGCAATTAACAGAACGCTCAAGAGGCCCTCCAACCCCGCACTTCTCGCAGCCGTCGCGCCTTCGGTTGCCCAGGAACCGGTTCCTGCAACGCCCCAGCCGGCTACTAGCGTGCCGGGAATTCAGAGGCTTCCGGCGGCCTCACATATAACCGCTACACCTGCTGGGGCGGAAGCAGCCCGTGGGCGGGAAAGCGCCGGCGAATGCATCCCCGGCAGTGCACCTGCACCCGCAGAAAGTGACGCCATTTCTTACGCCACGAATATGCGCCGAGGGCAGTTATTGCAGCGCGAGGGAGATCTGGAAGGAGCCATTGGCATGTTCCGGCGAGCGGTTCAGTTTCAGCCGGACGAAGTGAAATGCCACCGCCTGCTGGCCGACGCGCTTGTGCAAAAGGGCGATCGGGCCGCAGCCATTCTCGAATATCAGGAGACAGTAAAACTGGAGCCTGACAATGCTGAGTGCCATTTCATACTCGGGGCCCAACTGGAGGCGCGAGGCGCCAGTGCTGAGTACTCCCGCGACGATTTCAAGCCGCCGGCGAGCTCGAGCCAGTCCGGCAGCCTGACTCTTCCCAAAACCGCCCGCGCTGATTACGAAGCCGCCCTCGAGCAATACCGGCTGGCCCATCAACTTGCGCCCCAGAACCCTGCTTACACCGAAGCGTACGAACGGATGAAAAGCCGTTTGAAGGCTGACTAGAGTCGATAGTCATCCCAATGTCCTGTCGCTGGGGGTAGCAGTGTCTGACCCAATTGCTAAGCGAGACGTGCAGTCGGCCTTGGCTGGACACCGCGCGGATTCAGCGTTTGCTCGCCTCGCCTTGCCAGACGAGGTTGCAGCGAGCTTTTCCCAGGCGGTTCAAGGCCTCATGGCGCGATTGGCGCGCCGAGGTGTCGCTGTCCACTGCAAGATCGCGCAAGAGGTGCCAGAAGAAACCCGGACAAGATTGGCAAGGCGCGCCGAAAGCCCAGGTCAGCAACTCCAATCCCTGGTTTTAGTCAACCCAGTACGCACCGGCGACTGCGGATCCGCAGCATGCGTCAGCACTGCCTGGATGCCTTGCCATTCGTGTGTCGCATCTGCTATCAATAATGGGGAGTTTTACCGGTTCGGGAGCGCGCGAGTTTGGCTATTATCCCTACCAGTTTGTGTGGTGGCTTGTCCGGCAGACGAAGGCTCACGGCGCCTCTCGGGCTGTCCTTGCTGCTGCTCAGTGGCGCGGCTGCGCGTATCGCAAGTCCGCAGTCAAGCCAAGCTCCCGAACTTGAGACCGAGTTGCGCGCTGCGGCGGCAGCAGATAAAACCGGGGACTACGAAACAGCCGCGAAACACTATCAGGGCTACTTGGACAGAGTCGGGTCGGCCGATGCTACGCTACGGGCCACGGTTCAGGTTCGCACCCGGCTGGCGACTATTTACTTTCTGCTTCACCAATACCGCCAATCGCTTCTCACGGTCAATCCCGTCACAAAGGATAAGAGTTCATCGGCTTCAATTCCCCCGCAGGCCTGGCTGGTCCAGGGTTTGGACTGCCTTGAAGTCAACCAGTTGGCGGAAGCGATCCAGGCCTTGCGCCGGGCGCTCAAGTTAAACCCCGCCAGCGGCACAGCCCGGCTTGCCCTTGGGGATGCGTTCGCCCGCAGTGGGAATCTCACTGGGGCCGCCGAGGAATATAAAGAGCAATTGCGGCGAACTCCCGACGAAGCTGAAGCATGGTATAAGCTCGGGCTGGCGTACGGCGCCTTATCGAAGAAGGTCTCCAGCGAATTCTTCCAGAAATACCCGCAGGATACAGTCGGCCGTCAACTGGAAGCCGAGGGACTGATCTCCCAAGGGAGCTATCCGCAAGCCCTGCGCATTGTTTTTCCCTTGCTGCAAAAGAGCCCTTCCCAAGCTGGTCTTTACGCGGACCTGGGCATGGCGCTGCTTGGTTTGGGTTTCCCTCAAACCGCAGAGGCGCAGTTTCGCAAAGAACTCATGGGAAACCCCCACGCGCCAGAGGCTCTTTTTGGGCTGTTGGTAAGCATGTCGTTGCGCGGAGAGTGGGCGAGCGTTCTCGAGCAGCTTGGAGTTCTTGCGGGATCCAATCCTCGGGAATTGACTCGATTCTTTGAGTCGCTACCCCCTGCCGCTCTTCGCCAGTCTTTGCAGCAGGGGCAGAATGCGATGCCCGCCCAGTTGGCTCGCACGCCTGCTGGAGCCGCTTGGAAGGACTGGCTGCAAAACGCTGACGTAGACCCATCATTTATACAAACGAGTGCCGAGAAGACATGTTCCGAAGCAGCCACTCCGCTGCAACTGAAGCGGGGGGCATGGCTCTCCGAAGCATGTTATCGGCAACTCGCTGACCGGTTACGTAAACACCACGCAATTTCCCGGGCTGAACGCGACAAACTCGCGGAGGCGGAACTTCGAGGGGGAAATGCCGAGGGTGCGCGAGCCTTAGCAGCACGCGCGCTCGAGTCACAGCCGTCCGATGGATGGACGATGTATTGGCTGGTGCATTCCTATGATGCGCTTGGGTACGAAGCTTTCCGGAAGGTATCGATGTTGAGTCCCAACTCGGCGCGCACGCATCAGATGATGGCAAAGTATTATGCTGACCAACACGAAACTCCCCACGCGGTCGCCGAATACGAGGCGGCTCTAAAGCTGTCGCCGGACTTGCCGGACCTATACCTCGGTCTGGGCACGGCCTACTGGGTAGCTGGCGACTGGGATCGCGCGGAGGGGCCGCTTCGGAGGGCGATCAAGTTGGCGCCGAGTCTGCTCGTGGCGCGTTACGAGCTCGGCGACGTCTACATTCAAAAGAGGCAATGGGAGCTGGCGATCCAGTATCTGCGTCCGGCGCTGGCAGAGGAGACGCTCGATTACCAAGCGCGCCTCGATCTAGCCAAGGCCGAGGCGGCACTGGGACACACTCGGGAAGCCTTGGATTATCTTTTGCGAGTGGCCAAGCAAGACGAGGATGGCGAACTTCATTATCGCCTCGCCCTCCTGTATCGGAAAATGGGCGATTCAGACAAGGCCGGGGCCGCACTGGCGGCTTCCAACCAGCTTCGCCAAGCGTCATCGCAGTACGGCCAGGAGGTGCTGCAAACCATGGAAAAGGAGCGGCAAGCTCTGGAACATCCTGACCACTGACGAGAACCTGCATGGACAAAAGGAAATCGCCAATTCTCTCCCGGCGCGATTGGATGCGCCAGAGCGTGTCGGGCCTCTGGTTCGTCATCCCGTTGTTTAGCAGTGGGAAGATGGGGCAGCCGGTGCTGGCCCCGGGGCCGTGGTTCGTCGACGTGGCGAAGCAAGCGGGCTTGAGCGCTTTTCGCAATACCTGCGGCACCTTGGCTAAGGATTACTTGCTGGAAGAAATGGGTAATGGCGTGGCGTTGTTCGATTACAACAACGACGGCCTGTTGGACATTTTCCTGGTCAATGGCTCCTCCTTCGAGCTGCTCGATAATCCGAGCCTGCCGCGAACCTCCAGCCGCCTCTTCCGAAACAACGGGGATGGGACCTTTACGGATGTGACCCGGCAAAGCGGCTTGATCAACGAGGGCTGGGGAATGGCGGCGGCAGCGGCCGATTTTGACAATGACGGTTATACGGATGTTTTCATCACCAATTTTGGCACGAATGCGCTCTTTCATAACAACGGTAATGGAACGTTTACGAACATTACCAAGCAAGCCGGGCTCGAAGGCGGAAACTGGAGCACCGGCTGCACTTGGGGTGACTATGATGGCGACGGCAGGCTTGACCTTTACGTGGCGCGCTATGTCGATTTCGACCGGAACGTAATCCCGACTCCCGGAGCGGCGAAATACTGCCTCTACCGAGGTGTTCCGGTGGCGTGTGGCCCCCAGGGTTTGACGGGTCTGCCTGATCTTTTTTACCACAACGAAGGCGGCGGCAAGTTTCGCGAGGTCTCGAAGGATGTGGGCATTAACGACAGCGAGAAGGCCTATGGACTCGGGGTGGCCTCGTTTGATTTCGATAACGACGGCTTTCTGGACATTTTTGTTGCCAACGATTCCATGCCGAACTACCTTTGGCACAACAAGGGCAACGGCACGTTCGAAGAGGTTGCCATGGAAACCGGTTGCGCGGTGAGCGCCGATGGGCGGCCGCAATCCAACATGGGCATTGCCATCGGGGACTACAATAACGACGGATGGATGGATCTTTTGGTGACCCACTTCTCCGAGGACTACGACGCTCTGTATCGAAATACCAACGGCCAGTTCGATGACGTTACCTTCGAGGCAGGTCTCGGAACGGTCACATTCACGAAACTGGGATGGGGCGTCGGCTTTATCGATTATGATAACGACGGCTGGCGGGACATTTTTATCGCCCAAGGGCATATCTACCCGCAGGCGGACAAGGCCGGCAACAGTTGGCTTCAGCCCGACATGTTATTCCGCAACCTTCGCAACGGCCGCTTTGCTTTGGTGGATAACCAGGAAAGTGGACTCCTGGATACCCAGAGCAGCCGGGGCGCTGCTTTCGGCGACCTGGACAATGCAGGGCGAATCTGGGCTGTCGTCAATAACATCGACAAGGAACCGTTCCTCTACAAGCCTGGCGGTCCCTCCGGCGCCTGGGTACGATTCAAATTAACAGGCGCGAAGTGCAACCGCGATGCCATTGGCGCTCGCGTCCGTGTTACCGCCGGCGGCCTCACCCAGACCGACCAGGTGCGCAGCGGAGATAGTTATTTCTCGACCAACGATTTGCGGCTTCATTTCGGCCTGGGGCAAGCCACCTCGATTGATCGGGTCGAGATTCGCTGGCCCGACCGCCAGGAAGAGAAATACGAAGGGCTGGCGGTGAACCGCGAGTATGCGTTCCGGCAGGGAGACAAAGGTGAGAAGGTCTGACAGGCTGTCATTTCAGGACGCAGCCCTCTCCCTTGGGGAGAGGGTGTCCTGTGACGGCGCTTTCTCCAGCCGTCACAGGACGGGTGAGGGGTTTCTTCCGTCGGTAAGACGGGTTCTTCTTCTAAGGCTACGAATTAATACTGCGGAAGAAAATCACTCCGGGCAGACCGGCCTCAGAAAGAGACCCCTCACCTGTCCCGCTCCGGCTGATGAAAGCGCCGGAGTGCGACACCCTCTCCCCAAGGGAGAGGGCCGTCCCTTCACCGGCTGGCTAGCGGCTATAGGTCTGGCGGTGTTCGTCATTCTAACCTTCGTGGCGTCTGCCGCAGGGCAAGGGATGGCCTCGGAGGATGCGAACCCGACGGGTGACATTGAGTTGGCCGAAATTCCCCCCGACCAGATACTGAGCGCGGTGGCAGGGGCCCGAAAAGCTATTCGGGAACACCCGGATTCGGCAGAAGCTTACCTTCAACTCGGCACCGCGCTTCGATCCGGGGGAGAGGTCCAGCAAGCTCACGATGCCATCGAGCGAGTCTTGTTGCTAAACCCACATCTCTCCAATGCGTGGCTGCAAAAAGGTTTGATTTCGATTAATGGCGGGACTCTGAAGGCTGCCACGGTCTACTTCCGGAACGCGGTCGAAGCCGATCCACAGAACGTCCCCGCGCGGCTCGAGCTTTCAGCCATGCTTTTCAGGGCTGGCGACTTCGTTGGAGCGCGCGAGCAAGTGGAAGCGGTTCGGCGCCTTGATCCTAACAACGCCAGCGCCCTTGGGGGGTTAGGCTTCATTCAGTTACAGCAGGGTGACCTCCAACTTGCGGTTGAGAACTTCCGCAAGGCGATCGCCCTGAGACCTCGTTACCCCGAGGCTAAACAGAACTTAGGCAACGCCCTTATGCGGCTTGGGGACTGGGCAGGAGCGCGTCAGGCCTTTGAGGATGCGCTCAAGGACGAGCCTGACGCAATTCCGGCGGTCTACGGGCTGGGCACGGTGCTTCGGCACTTGGGCGATCCCGCCCATGCGAGCGTGGAGTTTACCAAGGCCAAATCCATGCTGCAAATGGTACAGGCACTGGCGCAAGCGCAAGGGGCAGACAACAACGGAGTTCGAATGTGGAATTCGGGCGATTTGGCGGGCGCTGCCGCCGCCTTCCGAGCTTCCATCGCCGCCCACCCGGCTTACGCCGAGGCTCACAACAATTTGGGAGGGGTGCTCTGGCAACAGAACAATCAGAAGGACGCAATGGAGGAGTTTGCCTATGCAGTCCGTGCCGATCCGAAATTCGCTAAAGCGCGGAATAACCTCGGTAACGCGCTGATGGCTGCCGGCAACCTCCAGGACGCCCTCGAGCAATTCCAGAAAGCCGTGCTGCTCGAACCTGGATTCGCCAATGCCCATTTCAGCCTGGGTATGGCACTGGCACAAGTTGGACAAAAAAACCGGGCTGAAACGGAATTACGCCAAGCCCTCATTCTGGCTCCTGACTTGGCCGTAGCGCATTTCGAGTTAGGCCTTCTGCTAGCTTCAGGCGCCTCAATCCTACCACCCGTGGCACGCTCCGAGATTGAGGAGGGAATTCGCCTGAATCCGCAGCTAAAAGCCGCGTTGCCTCCCGCCATCTCGGGCGCCCTGGCCACCTCAAATCCTTCCAAGTCCTCAACCCCTTCCCACTGACGAAAAGTGGCTAGTGCCTCCGGGTAGCCACTACCCACTGCTTTCCAAAAACTGGAGTATTCCAGGAAACCATATATGGTATTCAGTAGTTACTAAAAGGAAGGAAACCATTAAATAATTCTATCCTATTAAAAACAATGAGTTATGAGTATAGAGAGTAAATTGGCTTTTGGTAATTAGTTTGCGCTATGTGATAACGCCCGCCAGGAGTAGTGTCGGGCGAGTTTCCAAGATCAAGCCACAACCAAAACCGGATTTAAGAGGGGGGTAGCATGACTAATCCGAACGTGCGGTTTCGGATATGCTTATTAGTTATTTCGGTCGTGGTTCTACTGCTGCCGGTGCCTGCTTTGGCGCAGAGCGCTGTTTTGGCGACAATCGGAGGTATCATCTCAGACTCCACGGGGGCGGTTATCCCCGACGCTGCCATTACAGTCACGAATACGGGCACCCAGGCGGCTGCGAAGACGGTCACAAACTCTGCTGGCTATTACGTGGTGCCCAACCTTGCGTCAGGCAACTACGACGTGAAGGCGGAGAAAGAAGGTTTCCAGGCATGCTCGACCTTGGGCGTCCACCTGGACCCAGCGGCCAACGTGCAAGTCAACTGTACGATGCAGGTCGGACAAGTCACGCAGACAATCGAGGTGCAATCCTCGGCCGTCTCGGTGCAACTGGCTGACTCCCAGGTAGCGCGCACGGTGGACCAAACTCAGATGACCGAATTGCCGGTGAACGGGCGGAATTTCGTCAGCCTTTTCGGCCTTCAGCCGGGCGTTGTACAGAGCTTTTCATTCAACAGCTTCCAGGCCATGAGCCTTTTTGCCTCGCAGTGCACGCAGGTTAACGGTCTGACGGGCGAGTCCAACAACCTGCTGATTGACGGCATACCTTCGACGCGCACTCGCGCTAACGGCGCCACGGTGGGCATGCCCAGCATGGACGCCATCTCGGAAGTCAACATCGTCACCACCGGGTACATGCCGGAATTCTCGCGCGCCGCGGGCGGCCAGTTCGCCGTCAGCTTAAAATCCGGTACGGACCAGTATCATGGCTCCGTTTACGAGTTTGTGCGCAACGACGCAATGGATGCGCGTTACTTCTTCTCGTCTACGCGTCCCAAGCTGACCTACAACGATTTCGGGTTTTCGATTGGCGGCCCGGTAATCCCGAAGAAGCACAACCTCTATTTCTACTTATCGGAGGAATGGAACCGCGAGGTGACTGGCAACACCGAAGTTGGGACCGCCCCCACACCTGCTGATCGGACAGGGGACCTGACGGGTTACTGCGCAATCTTCTCCAGTAATTGCCCCAAGGTTCCAGCTTACTTGAATGGGATTACGGCAAATGGTGAGACCTTGGTCGGGGGCCAACGGTTCCCGGGCGACCAGATTCCGCAATCCTTGTTCAGCCCGAACGGCTCGGCGATGGTGCAACACTTTTACCTCGAGCCGAACACCGTTACTAATCCGGGCACCGCCTACCCCTACGAGGGTGGCAACAACATCATTTACAACTATAACACTCCCACCAATGCCCACATGACCGACGTGAAGGTGGATTACATTCCCAATTCGAAGAATCACCTTGCGGTCAGCGTTCGGCATTTCAGCAATTTTTCAAGTCAGGGCACCAGCGGCGCCGGCAGCGGGGGTGCTTCCGCACTGCTGGATCAGGGTTACGACTTTCCCAGCCGTGGCGGATCGCTGAACTTCACCACGACCTTCAGCCCCACTGTGCTGAATGACTTCACCCTCGGCGCCACCGAGGACATTGTCCACGTTCTGGTCCCCGGTGGAGGTCCAAACGGAAACGGGCTGGATCGTGGATCCCTCGGCATTGACTACCCCTATATCATCCCTGGGGGTGCAGCAAGCAAGGATGATCCTAACAAGATTCCTACGCTCATCATGAGCGGTTTTGAACAGGTCAGCGGGTTGGCCTACCCCTCGGGAAGCGTTGGCCACATTTACACCATCCAGGACGTCGTCACGAAGATCCGCGGTGGGCACACGATCAAAGGTGGAGTGTGGTGGGAGCACGACGGCGAAAACGACCACGATCAGGTCCGCGTCTCGCCCGGCGGTGGTGTGGGAAACAACCTGAACGGGCAATTCACATTCGGTGCGTCCAATCCCAATACCACCGGATCGGCTTTAGGGGACGCTCTGCTCGGCAATTTCGACTATTACTCCGAACTGGGCTGGCGCAATCAAACCCCCTGGAAGGGCGACCAAATCGGATTCTTCGGGCAGGACAGTTGGAAGGTCACTCCGCGCTTGACCATTAACGGTGGCCTGCGCTGGGATTACTTCCAACCTTACCTGAGCAAGTGGAACAACTTCGCCATGTTTGACCCGTTGTTCTACTCTTTTGCTCCCGGCGTGGCCCAGGTGGTGGATCCCTCAACGGGATTCATAACCGCAGGCAACCCGTACAACGGTATTGTCGTTCCTGGCTCCGGCGTACCCGATGATGCCGCTGGGCACTTCGCGGTCTTTGGCCAACATCTGACGACATCGAACATTGCCGCCATCAACCAGGAGTTGCAATACTACGGCATGGCGCGCGGCCTGCCACGCTCAATCATTGGAAGCCACTATCGCAACTTCCAGCCGCGCGTGGGCTTTGCCTGGGATCCGACCGGTTCGGGCAAGAGCTCCATTCGTGGAGGCGCAGGCATCTTTTACAACCACAACACCCTGAGCGACGTGACGCTCGAGGGCGGCGTCACCCCGTACCAGTTGGCTTATCAAGTATCCAATGGCTTGGGCGACTGTCCGGGCTCGGAAGTGAGCGCCTCCAGAACCTGCATCAATACCGGCGCGTCGGTCCCCAATTTGCCCATCCCCATGACCGGCAACGACCTGAAGAACGATGTGCCCGTGGTCTATTCCTGGAACTTCACCCTCGAGCACATGTTCTTCAACAACACTTTGATAGACGTCGGCTACGTGGGCAACCGTTCCAGGCATATGCAAACCAATGCTGACTTGAACCAGCCGGCTCTTGGCACCTACAACTACACCGAGAATCCCCAAAACGCATCCATCGCCGCGGCTGCGCTCAGGGTCTATCCCGGCATTGGCGGCGCGATGACCACCGTGCAGGAAGGGAACTCGAAGTACGACGGATTGCAGGTGAGCGTGCAGAGGCGTCTCACGCACGACCTCCAGTTCAACGTTGCTTACACCTACTCGAAAGCCTTCGACATGGCGGACAGCATCTACTCCGTGGTAAGCGACACTTACAATCCCAAGTACAATTGGCAACTGGCCGGCTTTGACCAGACCCACAACTTCATCACCACCTGGGTATACAATCTCCCCTTCCTCCGCCACAACACCTCGCTAGTGGGCAAGATCGCGGGCGGTTGGGAACTCTCCGGCGATGTGGCATTGTTGAGTGGATTCCCGAATAGCGTCACCACCTCGGGGGCCGATGATCTGGGCAACGCCGTGACTGCCATCGGAGGCACCGAGTATGCGTATGTGAAATCGGATTGCAACTACAGAGGCAGCCGGTCGATTCATCAGTTCTTCAATACCTCCTGCTTCTTAAACAATGGGGCTCCAATCGTGCCCACAAATTCGACCCTATATGGCACGGTTGCGCCCAATGCCATCGAAGGACCTGGACTAGACAACCTCGATTTGGCGTTGATCAAGAATGGCCAGGTGTGGGGGGAGAAGCTGAAGTACCAGATCCGTGGCGAGTTCTTCAACATTCTCAACCACCCCTCATTCACCTCAATTGATACTGGGGTGACCGACAGCACCTTTGGTATTGTGACTGGCGCCACGACTCAGCGGAACATTCAGATTGCGATTAAGCTTACTTTCTGATGCGCCGCAGAACATGAATGGCATTTGATATTAGGGCACGCACTCCGTATCGTGGGGTGCGTGCTCTTTTTGTTTTCGGGTATCGCAAACCTGCTTAGCTTTCGGCACCATGCCACAAAGACACGAGGTAATCACATCTGTGCAAGACGATTATTGTTTTGCTTGGTGTCTTTGTGTCTTGGTGGTGACTCCGTTGTTGATATGCAGGCACGCACTCCGATACAATTCTTCACCATGAAGGATTGCATTACGGGGTGCGTGCTCGTTCTCTTTTTGTGGCCCTTACTTGGCTTTCCTCAGCAGCCTTCCAGCGAAGCGCAAGGGGAAGTGCAACAGGGGATGGAAGCGCTGAAGCGGGGCAATTTTGCTGCTGCTGAGCAGCACCTCTCCGCCGCTCTGAAGATCGATCCCACCCTCACGGAAGTCCGCGCCAACCTCGGCCTTGCATATTACGCCGGCCATCAATACCGCCAGGCGATCAGCGAATTCCAGGAAGCGCTGCGCCGCGACCCTGGTGTTGGGACCGCAAAGTCGTTCTTGCCGCTCAGCCTTGCGGCGGTGGGCGACTGCGAGGAGGCCCTTTCCGGCCTGGAGCGCGAGTTTGCCTCGAACTCTGACGTGAAGCTACGCCGCGTGCTCGGCCTTAGCTTGCAGCGCTGCGCGTTGGCGGCGGGAAAAGAACCGGAGGCGGACCAGGTAGCTCAGAAACTGCTCGCCGCCTATCCCGATGATCCCGACGTCCTGTTCGCTGCAGGTCAGCTTTACGGGCGGCTCTCTTCAGAGACTTATTTGAAGCTCATGAAGGTGGCGCCCAATTCCGCGCGGACCTACCAGGTGATGGCTTCGGTGGCGGCGAGCGAAGGGAACTGGAAGGGCGCCATCGACGCTTATCATCAGGCGCTCAAGCTCGAGCCCACCTTGCAAGGCGCGCACCTTCAGATCGCCGTCCTGATGCTGACTCATGCGCAGGAGCCGGACGCTTGGCGGCAGGCATTGACAGAGCTGAACGAAGAGCTGAAAGTCGATCCGACCAGCGCCCAGGCGCAGTACGAGATCGGCGAAGTTTACCGAAAACATGCTCAGCTCGAGCCGGCCGTCGCCGCCTTTCGCCGCGCCCTCCAGCTCGATCCCGCCGCCGTGCCCGCCCGGCTCGGACTCGCCAAGGCCCTGCGCCAGCTCGACCGCAAACGAGAGGCGCTGGAAGCACTCGAGCCCGCCCGCGAAAGCGACGATCCCGGCGTCCACTTCCTGCTGGCGCAAATCTATCGCGACCTGGGACAGACTGACGAAGCGCAGCAGGAAGAAGCGAAATTCAAAAAGCTGCAGCCCACGCCATAGCAGCTTCCTGATCGGCTCCGCCGCCCTGACTTGTGGAAGCGCTCTGCCTTTCCGAAAGGTCTGTAAGACTGGAATGACCGCGCGTTCAAGGCAAAACTAAGAACAGTTCAAATGGCAAATGGCAGAGGTTAAATGGCAAGTGGTTTGGGATTTGGCATGAGAAAAATAACAATTCGATGTTTGACAAATCGTAAACCATTTGAATTCTGCCATTTGGCCCTTGCCATTTGAATTCGCTCCTCTGCCGACTGCGGCCTGCCTACTGCCTTCCACCTTCCGCCTTCATCATAGCAACCACGCGCTGGAAGTCGGCCTTCCCGCGCAGTCCCTCGAAGGCCCGATCCCCTTCCGCCTCGTCGGCGTTCTTGAAGCCTCTCTCCATCGCCATCTGCAGGGTGTTCAAGGCCTGCTTGTGCTGGCCACTGAGCGCCTGTGCTCTGGCCAGGTCGTACAGGATGTACGGATTCGCGGGCGCGGCTTGGACCGCAATCTGGAGGCACGCCAGGGCCTGGGCAACTCTATTCTGGGCGAGAAGATCGTGCGAAGCCTCGAACGTATGAAGGAAAATGCGCAGCACCTGCCGCTGTGCCGCCAGGCTTTCGTCCGAAGTGCTGTCCTGCTGCTCCGCGAGTTTGCGTAGCCGCGGAATTTCGAGTTGCGCGATCAGCGTCTCGAGGCTGGAGCGGCCGCTATCGGCGAGGCCGAAGCCGGAGGCAGTGGTGGGCCGGAACGAACCCTGATTGCTCCTCGGTTGAAGCGGTCCCGCGTCGTTAACCACCGTCCCGCGGCTGGGATCATCGGACTCCATGATGTAAGCCAGCACCGCCTCGAGGCTTTGGCGGTAATGGGCATCAAGGCTCTCACGTTTCCGCCGGCTACTATTTTCGCTCGCCGAATCCTCCGCCTTCGCGGGACCGACGTCTTCCAACCGCAGGGCCGACTTGGGCGGACTCGGCGGCCAGTCTACGCTCGAAAGGATCGCCTCGTAGACCTTGGCATAGGAGGAATTCAACTCGAGCGACCTCTGGAGGTGCGGAAAGGCTTCGTCCAGCCGTCCTTCCTGGAGCAGGCCGATGGCGAAATTGCTTTGCGGCTCGCTGTAGTCAGGATCGATCTCCATGGCCTTCTGCAACTGGGCCATCCCCTCGGCCACCCGCCCTTCGAGCACCAGCGCCCCGCCCAGGTTGTTGTAAGCCTTGGCATTGTTCGGATCGAGTTCCAGGACTTTCTTCCACTCCGCGATGCCCGCTTCGAGCTGCCCCTTGGCCGTCAGGTCCGAGGCAACATCGAAAAGCCGATACGACTCGGCTGCTGGCGCTTCGATTTTCATCAAGCCGTCCGGCGGGATATTCACAAACTCGGGAAGATTCACGGCGCGGTTCGCGGCGGTGGCGTTGTCAATCAGGATTGCGGGGCTGTCGTTTCCCTCTTCGTCCAGGTGGGTCAGGAACATCTGCGTGTACGGCGAACGGCTCTTGGAGGAGAACACGAGCCAGCGGCCGTTGGGCGAGAAGCTGTGCCAGGAGTTCATGAGCGGAGTGTTGCAGCGCATTCGCCGCGCCACGCCGCCTTGCGCGGGCACGATGTAAAGCTGGCTGTCGGGCCGCATCAACTGACCGTTGCGGCATTTCACAAAGACAATCCACCGCCCCTCGGGCGACACTTTGGGAAAGGTATTGCTCATGCCGTTGTGCGATGCGCCCGCGATTGGTACGGCCTGCCCGCCTTTGCCGTCGTTGAAAGGAATTCGGTAAAGGTCGAATTGGATTTGGGTCTCTTCCGGGTCGTTGGCGTGCTCAGGCAGCTTTGTTCCCGGAGTGTAGGGCTCGCGCGCCTCCGCCCTGGCAAATACGATGTATTTGCCGTCCGGGCTCCAGACTCCGTCCGTCTGTACGTAACGGGGATCGTCAGCGCCCGGCAGGCTATGCCGTTGGCCGGTGGCGCGGTCGTACCACGCCAGGATGCCTCGCGTGGGATAGAACACCTGAAGGAAATTGTAGTTCTTGAAGTTCACCACATAGTAAGTGCGGGCCAGTTCCTTGTCGATTCCCCGCAACATGGTCAGGACGTACCTGCCGTCCGGCGAGACCTGCGACATGAAACCCAGCCGCGTCGTCGCAACCGCGTCATCACGGAAGGAACTCCACGCGATCACGTCTTGATTGCGGATGACCGTTTCCGGCTTAATGGTGGCGAGCGCGTACAGCCCCTTGTCGTTGGCAGGGCCGTCGAGGTCCATCCCCAGTGTCCTGCCGTCGCGGGAAAACGAATGGCAATTCGCGCAGGTGTGCATTCCGGTCAGAACCAGCCGGCTGCTGGGCTCGGCAATGTTGCGCAGGCGCCAGGCCAGCAGCGGCAGAGCGCCCTTGGCCAGCGGGTTGATCACTCCCTTTTCCAACTCCGCGGGCATCAAGGGCACGTCGCGATAGAAGATCGGCGCTCCCACGGGATCCTTCGAGGTTCGAATCGCCACCGCGCCGCGGGAAACGGGATGGTCCAAATTCTCGTCTTCGAACCCCGTGATCGTGACGGTGGCAGGACGCTCCGTCGAGTGCCGCTTGATCGCCTCCCATGTCGCCGCATCCGGTATCCAAGTTCGCTCTGCGGCTTGCTCCGGAGTCAGCTCGGGCAGTTGATTGTTTTCGGAAATACAACGCGGGTCGATTTCGCCGATGCGCAACCGCTCCCCCGCCGACCTGGTCCGAATCGCGCTCGCGCCGTCCGTGAAGGCAACCTCAATAGCCCAGACGACCGCCGCGGAACTGTCGCGGTAGAGGACGGTGGGAGGCGTGATTTCGGGCGGAAAGATCGATCCTTCCAGCGGATAATCGACCGTGATCTTGGCCGGCGCCGCGCCCTCAGGGCCGGAGGCGGCCACGGCGTGCGCGCTCACCAATTCCCGCGCGAACGCCAGCCCCGCGGCGCCAGGGCCTTGCTGCGCGACGCTCAGCCCGAGGGCTGCCGCAATAGTAGCAGCCGGAATCCAGCCCATCAAGGTTAGGGCATTCCGGTGCTTCATGCCATTCCCCTTTTCGAGGCTCTGACGTAACAGCGGGCTGACCCCGCCAGGGTGGCGAGGAACGCCCGCCGCTACAGCTCTAGCTAAACCCCTTATTCGGGTCGAGACTATTATACCGCAAACGAATGAAGGCCAGTTCGGCGAAAGTGTCCGAACTCGGGACGCGCCATCCCAAGAACGGACAGCCGTAAGTCGAACTCGGGCCGGGGCTTTCCCTAACTCATTGAATGCAAACGACCGTGTTACACAACAGATTGGCGCTTCTCGTGCCCTGGAATTTGGCTACCTCTTTCGCGTCTTGGCGGGAGCGGCTTTGGGTTTCGCACCTTCGAAACCGCGGGACCGGATACCGTCATTTCCAATCCCCCAAAGGGCGCGGGAACCGCGCCGGCGCTCCGGCGCCAAACCGAATCGTGATGTCGCCGTCAAAACAGAGTGGCGGCGGTGTTAGCCACTAGCCACTTGTCTGTTGAGGGTAAAAATGATGGGCACTCTACTTCAAGACTTGCGTTACGGCCTTCGAATGCTGGTGAGGAATCTGGCTTTCACCATCATAGCGGTGCTGACGCTGGCGCTCGGCATTGGGGCCACTTCCTCGATGTTCAGCGTGGTGAACGCGATTATACTCCGCCCGCTTCCCTACCCCGACCCCGAGCAACTGGTGGGTTTGGGCCAGAGCCGCATACAAAAGGGAATGGGTTACGTCCAAACCGGCGTCTCCGCTCCGAACATCATGGACATTGCGGCGCGCAATCACGTGTTTGACGAGGTTTCCTATTACCTTTGGCACGAGTTCAACCTGACAAAGACGCAGCCCCCTCAGCGGCTCGATGGCGCGCGAATCTCCGCCACCCTCCTGCCCATGTTCGGCGTGCCGCCCGTCCTGGGCCGGAACTTCGCGCCGGACGAAGTCCAACCCGGGCACGACCATGTCGCCATCCTTGGTTGTGACCTGTGGAAGAACCGGTTCGCGGGCAGTCCGGAGATACTGGGCAAGACCATCAGTCTCGACGACGAGAGCTACACGGTGGTGGGTGTGTTGCCGTCGAATTTCCGTTTCACTTGGGACGCGCGAATGGACGTCTTCGTTCCCCTTGCCTTGACGGCACAGGATATGGCGGAGCCTGCCCGCACCACCCGCAACCTGCAGACCATGGCGCGCGTGAAGAAGGGAGTCACGCCGCCCAAGGCGCAGGCGGAGATGAGTCAAATCGCCTTGCAGCTTGCCCAGGAGCATCCGGCGGCGAACCAAGGGTGGAACATCACGGTCGAGCCGCTGCACAACGCTTATCACCGTCGCATGGACACCGCTCTCTGGGCCATGCTCGGCGCGGTTTCGCTGGTGCTGCTTATTGCCTGCGCCAACGTCGCCAACCTGCTCCTGGCGCGGGCCAGCGCGCGCCGCAGGGAATTGGCCGTGCGCCTGGCCGTGGGCGCCAGCCGCGGACGCCTGATCGTGCAGTTGCTCACGGAATGCCTGCTGCTCTCCTTCTTGGGCGGCGGCCTCGGAATCCTCTTCGCCGATTGGGGAACCAGACTTCTGGCCTGGGGTTGCAGCCATTACTTCAGCTACATCCCCGGCATCCGCGAGCTTAGCCTTGACTGGCGCGTGGTGGTTTTTGCCGCGGCCATCACCCTCATCACGGGCATCGTCATCGGGTTGGCTCCGGCTTTCCGGTCCACCCAAGGCGACGTGCAGGAAGTGCTCAAGGAAGGCGCGCGTGGCGTGGGTGGCGGCGCCGGACACAAACGCCTGCTCAATGCCCTGGTCGTTGCGGAGATCGCGCTTGCAATGGTGCTGCTCGCCGGCTCGGGCCTGCTGCTGCGCAGCTTCGTCAAGCTGGTGAATCTCGACTTGGGCTTCGTCCCCAGCCACGACCTCACCTTCTGGTTCGCGTTGCCGGAATACAAGTATGCACAGCCCGAGCAACAGATCACCTTCTTTCGCCAAGTGCTCGACTCCGTCGCCGGCGTCCCGGGTGTTTTGCACGTAGGCGGAATGACGATGCTGGGCGAGTTCCTGTTCCTTCCGGAGGGGCAATCGCGCCCCGCCCCCGGCCAGGAGCCTGCCGCCTATGAATACAGCATCACTCCCGACTATCTTCAGGCCGCGGGCGCAACCCTCGAGCAGGGGCGCGCCTTCACGCCTCAGGACGGCGAGCACTCGGCTGCCGTAGCCATCATCAACGACACGCTTGCGCGCCGCTACTTTCGAAACGCCGATCCCCTCGGCCAGCATCTCTCCACCCTCTCGAGCGTCTACGGGAAGCAGAATGAGCGCCAGGAAACGCTCGAGGTGGTCGGCGTAGTGAAGAACATCAAGCGATATCAGGTGTGGGAAGACATTCCCGAGATCTTCGTGCCCTACGAACAGCACCCGGACCAAGCCGTGTTTTTCGAGGTGCGGACAGCCACCCCGCCGCTCACCCTCGCCACGGCGGTGAAGAACGCCGCCCAATCGGTTGACCGCGATCAGCCGGTGGAAGAGGTGCAGCCGATGGATCAAATTGTGGCACGGCGCTTCGGAGAAATTCGCTTCCCGATGACGCTGGTCTGGAGCTTTACCGTCCTGGCGCTGCTGCTGGCGGCGATTGGGATGTACGGCGTGATGGCTTATTCGGTGAGCCGCCGTACGCATGAATTGGCCATCCGCATGGCGCTCGGAGCGGAGCGCGGCGCGGTGCTGAAGATGGTGGTGCGTGAGGGACTGCTGATTAGCCTGCTCGGCATCGCAGTGGGAACGCTGGCCGCGCTCGTGGCCGGACGCGTCATTGCCACTTATCTCTACGGCGTCAGCCCCAGCGATCCCTTGACCTACATCCTAATGGCATTGGGCCTGGTGAGCGTGTCCCTTCTCGCCTGCTTCGTGCCCGCGCGCCGCGCCACCAAGGTCGATCCCATGGTGGCATTGCGCTACGAGTAGATTCTCTCTTGAAATTCAAGACCTTTTTCTTTCTAAAAGGGGTGCAGGGGAATGCTCTTTCTTTTTTGAGGTCAGGCGCTGACGGGAGCACGGAGCACCTCCTGGGTAGGAATTGAGGGA
>Ga0326728_10006427_pt1 | contig 31629 bp, 22 predicted proteins | sample MB3enrmetagenome_FD_207602 | JGI IMG/M metagenome (GOLD analysis project Ga0326728, IMG submission 207602) | Lab enriched peat soil microbial communities from McLean, Ithaca, NY, United States - MB31MN | ecosystem: Environmental > Terrestrial > Soil > Wetlands > Peat | place: USA: New York...
GGGCGGCGGCGGAACCTGGCGGCGCGCCCCGTGCGGTTGGCGGTGCAAAAGCAGGCCGTCAAGTGGTACGGGAATTGCCTCCCCGCCATTGCTTCGAGCAGGCGCTACCGAGAGGGGTGAGAGATGAAGCTGGGCAGCTTTAAGCGGCACGCATGGATGGAAAGGGCCGCGCGATTGGCGGGCGCCGCAATACTGGGATGCGCCACGCTGGCGGCGCAGAACTTCATGCTAAATCCGCTTACGACCGCCGGCGTGCAGCAAGACGGCTTTCGTATTTATAACTTTTCGGCATACACGAGTTACTCGACCGTGGATCCCCGCTGGAATCAATTCCTCGAATCGCTGTCGGCGCCCGCGGTCCTCAACCTGCCGTCGCACACGACTTTCAGCGGCTTTACAGGCTCTGTCGGATTTCACTCGGGACGCGAGGACAAGTGGAGCTTCTCAGCCATCTATTCGCCCTCCTACTCTTACAGCGAGAATGGAGTGAACTATGGCTCGTGGACCCACGTGCTGGCGCTGAATTGGCAGGTGAAATTGAAGCCGCAGTGGGAGCTTTCCGTGAGCGGCTCGGGGATCACCGGGAACTTCCAGCAGCTGCTGTTCTCGCCCAACGGCTCGCAGAGCCTGGCCTCGCTGGCGAACACCGCGCAAGGGCTGGCGAGCACGGTGCTGACGGGCCAGAGCAGCGATCCCGGCGTGGCGGCGGCCTCGGCGGCTTCGGCGACGGTCAGCGCGCAGCAGCAGCTCTTCTACGGCGACCGGATGGTTTCGGCCGTATTGCAAGTCGGCTTGACCTATGCGTATTCGACGCGGTTTTCGGTGGGGATCAGCGCCAGCGGGAACCGCATGCAGCACCTGGTCGATAACAGTGTGCCGGCCGGGCAGAACTATTACCTGATTCCGGAAACCACGACCGCGGCGGCCGCTTTGTCGTTGAATTATCTGCTGACGCCGCGGACCTCGATCACGGGGACGGTCAGCTCCGGGCGGACGCTCTCGATCCTGAACCGCGCGCAGTACGCTTCGTCGGAGATGGCGATGGGCCGCACGCTGACCGAGCATTGGTTCTCTCGAATCGGAGGGGGCGCGGGCTATATCATGCCGCTGGGAGGCACTTCAACTTTCATCCACGGCGTACAGTGGGAGGGATCCGGCGGCATAGGATATCGTGCCGGAGGGCACGTGATCATGGCGTCCGCGCACCGCGCGGTTGCGGACTACTACGGACTGGGAGCGGCCGGAACGCTGACCGCGACGTTAGGCTGGGGCTGGCGCCCCCGCGGGGCGAGCTGGTTCGTACAGGCCGGGGCGGGGGAGAACAGGCTGCTGGGCAATCAGATCTCGGCCCTGGGCCTGGGCAACAACGGCCTTCTCGCGAACGCGGGCGTTTATTGGAGACCGTTTCACGGGGCCGCCGTGGGGCTGCAATACGCCTTCGCTTCTTATTCGGGGATCTTTCCGGTTACGGGGGTCCCGGGGCCGGGAGAGGCATTACGCTACGTCCAGCATACGGTGCGCTTAAATGTCGGCTGGGGAATGGCGATGGCGCAGACTGGATCTGCTGGCAATGCGCCATAGAGCGGCCGGGGGCCAGCCGCGGCCCCATCCCATGAATTGGGATTAAATCCCAGCGCGCGTGGCAGGCCTCCGCGGGCAGCTCTGACTTTGTCCCGCAAGTACACGTAAAGTCAAACGGATAGGGAATGGAGCTTACCTTGCCAGTAAGGGCGGGGAAGGAAACCGAAGCGCGCAAGTATAGTTATGCCTCAGCCTAAAGCGGAACAGAGTTACGCCCAATTCTCGCTGTTGTCGCTGGCGCGAATGTGCTGGAAGCATCGATGGGGCATCGCCTTGGGGTGGGCTGTGTTCACCGCCGCGACGGTCGCGGTGGTCTTCCGGCTGCCGGCCATCTATGCCGCCGAAGCGCTCATCTTGATCGACGCGCAGAAGATCCCCGAGCGGTTCGTTCCGACCACGGTCAGCGCCGATACGGAAGACCGTCTCGCGAGCATCAGCCAGGAGATTCTGAGCAACACGCGGCTGAAAAAGATCATCGAGGATTACGGCCTGTACTCCGACGAGCGGAAGCACATGCCATTCGACGAAGTGGTGGAGCAGATGCGCAAAGACATCTCCGCGCACGTGAAGGTGGAGCGGGGATGGGGCGGCAACAAGCCGGACGCGTTCCGGGTGGGCTACGAGGGGCGGGATCCGGCGGTGGTCGCGCAAGTAGCCAACCAGCTCGCCAACCTGTTCATCGAAGAGAATCTGCTGGCGCGGGAGGGGCAGGCCGAGGGCACCTCGGAATTCATCTCCCTGCAGGTGGCGGATGCCAAGAAGAAACTGGACTCGCTCGAAACCGCCATCCGGGAGTATAAATCGCATCACAACGGGGAGCTTCCGGAACAGGAAGGCGCGCTGCAAGGAGCGCTGAACCGGCTGCAAATGGAGCAGATCTCCAACCGCGACGCCATCGAGCGCGCGGAAGAAAACAAATCCACGTTGCAGCGCACCTTGAAGATGGCCCAGGATACCGTGACGGTGCTGATGAAGCCGCCGGAAGAGAGCGAAGCCGCGGCGGCCGGCGGAACGGGCGTTGTGCCGCCGCGGCCCAAGAAGCAGTCGGAGATTCTTCAGGAGCAGCTCGATGCGCTGACGGACCGCTATGGAGCGCGGCATCCGGAGGTGAGACGGCTGAAGTACGAGATCGCCCGGGCGCAGGCCGCCGAGGCTCGGGAGGCGGAAGGAGCGCCCGCGCCGGCGGCGCCGAACGATGCGGCTCCGGCCGCCATGCCGGCCGCGAAGAAGGCCGCCATGCCGAATCCGGTGGAAGTGGGGCAGGCGCGCGAGCGTGTGGAGGTAATCAAATCGCAGGTCGCTCTTCTCGATAAGGAGATCGCCACCCGCACGGCCGACCAGCAGCGGATCGAACACGACTTGGCCGATTACCAAGCCAAGCTGAGCGACGTGCCTATGCGGGAGCAGGAGCTCGCGCAGATCATGCGGGACTACGAGATCACCAAGGTCAACTATCACTCGCTGCTCGAAAAACAGATCTCGGCCGAGATGTCCACGGACATGGAGCGGCGGCAGAAGTCGGAGCGCTTCACCCTCATCGATCCGGCGCACATCCCGGAGCGGCCGTCCAAGCCCAACCGCCCCTTCTTCATCACAGTGGGATCGCTGTTCGGATTCGTTCTGATGATTGTCGGCTCGCTGGGCGTGGAACTGAGGAAGGACCGGCTGTTGGGCGAATGGGAGTTGCCCGCGAACCTGCCTGTGCTGGCGCGCGTGCCGGTGATCTCGATGGCCAAGGGCGGCGTTTGGCCCTGGAGCGCAGCCAAGCGCGCAGCGGTGTTTTCGGCGGTGGTGGTGCTGGTTTCGGCGGTGGCGCTGGCGGCCGCCCGGCTGTATTTCGGGGCCGGGGGCTGAGCATGTACGAACAGCATTTCGGGCTGACCAGAAATCCATTCAGCATGACGCCGGAGCCGGCGCTGGTGTACATGACGCCGGGGCATCGGGAAGCGCTGGCCGGGCTGGCATACGCCATCCTGGAGCGCAAAGGTTTCGTCATGCTGACGGGGGAGGCGGGCACCGGGAAATCGACCCTGCTGGCTCGCATGCTGCACCATTTGCCTGCCAATCGCGTGGTTTCCAGCGTGATTCTCAATCCGACCCTGAACGAAGCGGAGTTCTTGGAGCTAGCCATGCTGGATTTCGGCTTTGCGACGGTTCCGGCCAGCAAGGCCCAGCGGCTGGTGCAATTGCAGGAGTTCCTCTTGCGCGCGCGACAGGCGGGCAAGATCGCGGTGCTGGTGATCGACGAGGCCCACAAGCTGGCGCCCGTCGTGCTCGAGGAAGTGCGGCTGCTCAGCAATCTGGAACTGCCGGGCGAGAAGCTCCTGCAGATCGTGCTGGCGGGGCAGGACGAGTTGCTGGAACTGCTGGGGCGACCCGAGATGCGGCAGATCAGCCAGCGCATCTCGATCCGGCTGACACTATCGCCGCTGGCGCCGGCGGATATCGAACAGTACATCGCGCTGCGCTGGTCGAAATCCGGCGCGCGGGCGGCGGCGCCGTTCGCTCCCGAAGCGTATGCCGAAATCGCCCTGTGGTCGCGGGGCATTCCGCGCCTGGTCAATGCGCTTTGCGACAACGCCATTATGACGGCGTTTTCCGGCAATCCGCCGGTGGTGGCGTCGCGCCACGTGCGCGAGGCGGCGCGGGACCTGGGATTGATGCCCGCGGCCATGGCGCGGCCCCCCGCACGCAACGGCGCGAGCGCAGCGCTGTTTCCGGAGGCGGTGCGGGGAAAGGACGAACAGTCCCTGCCGCGGGTTGCCGTGGCGCCCCGGCGCGTGCCGAATAGCGAAGAACACGCCAACACGCCGCGCCTGAGCCGGTGGATGATCCGGTTGGGGTGGGTTCGACAGGGAGCACAATGAGCAAGATTTTCGAGGCGCTGCAGGGAGCGCGAAGCGAAGTATCGGAGCTGCTGCCGTCCTTAGTGGGGGACGATTCGACTTTCGGCCCGCCGCCGATTTCAGCCACCGGACCCGCCGCCGCGGCGCACGCGGCCGCCCCGCCGCCGGTCACGGAGATGGAGCGCGGGGATCGGATCGGGCACGGGAATGGAATCCGCAAAGTGAGGCTGGCGATTCCAGTCTCCGTCCCCGTTCTGCCGTTCGAGGATGCCGGAGGGCTGGCGGCCGAGCAATACCGGATCGCGCGCACCAAGCTCGCGCATCATCCCCAAAAGCCGCGGCTGATTGCGGTGACGAGCCCCGGCTCGGGCGACGGGAAAACCGTCTCAGCGATCAATCTGGCGGGAGTGCTATCGCTGAAGGCTTCGGCCGAGGTGCTGCTGGTGGATATCGATTTTCGCAGGTCTTCGGCACATGCGCTGCTGGGCCTCGCCAGGAGCCCGGGGCTGGCCGAGGTCATCGCAGGCGAGTGCGCTTTCGAAGAAGCGGTGGTGGAGGCCGAGGAATACCCGCATCTGCACTTTCTGGCCAGCGGCGAGCCTAAGAGCAATCCCAGCGAGATGCTGGAAACGCCTCGGTGGCACGCCTTCTGCGCCCTGGCGCGCGGGCGGTACGAGTACGTGATTTTCGACACTCCGCCCATCGGGTCGGTGGCGGACTGCGATCTGATCCAGATGGCGGCGGATGGGGTGGTGATGGTGGTGCGGCCGGATCACACCCAGCGGGGCGGCTGCCTGAAGGCGCTCGAAGCGATCCCCAAAGAGAAGCTGCTGGGAGTTCTCTTGAACGCCGCCGAGGAGTGGCCGCTCGGCAAGCGCGGCGCCTATGGCTATGGCTACGGCTACGGGCAGGGCCAGGTCGGCTACCGCGCGCTCCCCGTCGAGGCGCGCCGAAAGCCGGAGAAATGACGGCTGACCGGGTGTCGAAAGGGCGGAGGCGCGTATGTGTGGCATCGCGGGTTTCTTGAAAGACGGCGCCAGGGCTTCATGGGGCGTGCTGGAAGGGATGTGCCACCGCCTGGCGCATCGCGGCCCGGACGCCTACGGCTGGATGGCGGACGAGCACGCCGCGCTGGGCCACCGGCGCCTCAGCATCATCGATCTGAGCACCGGCGATCAGCCCATGGGCAATGAAGACGGCGCTATCCAGGTGGTCTTCAACGGAGAGATCTACAACTACCGCGAGCTGCGCGCCGAGCTCCAGGCCAAAGGCCACCAGTTCCGCAGCGGAAGCGACACCGAGGTGCTGGTGCATCTGTACGAAGAGGCCGGCGAGCGGATGCCCGAGCGTCTCAACGGGATGTTCGCCTTCGCCATCTGGGACGCCCGGCGCCAGCGGTTATTTCTGGCGCGGGACCGCATGGGCAAGAAGCCGCTCTACTACTCGGCCGAGGTGGCCGGATTCCGTTTCGCGTTCGCCTCGGAGCTGAAGGCGATCGCCGCCATGCCGGGCTTCCAGGCGCGCGAAGACGCCCTCGCCATCGCGGATTTTCTGGCGGTATCCTACGTGCCCGATCCGCGCACCATTTACCGTGGTGTGTGGAAGCTGGAGCCGGCGCACACGCTGACGGTGGACCGCGCGGGGATGCGCAAACGGCGGTACTGGAGTCCGGAATTCCGCGAGGGCGGACGATCGCGGGAAGGCGCCCTGGAAGAGCTGAGCGCGCTGGCCGAGGACGCCGTCGAACGGCGCATGATTTCCGACGTGCCGCTGGGCGCGTTCCTGAGCGGCGGCGTGGATTCGAGCGCGGTGGTGGCCTACATGGCGCGCAAGGCCCCCTCGCGCGTGCGCACCTTTTCCATCGGCTTCACGAACAAGCGCTTCGACGAGCTGGAATACGCGCGCGCGGTGGCGGAGCGGTACGGGACCGAGCATCACGAAAAGACCGTCAGCCCGCGCATCGAGGACGTTCTCGACACGCTGGCGCGCCACATGGACGAGCCGTTCGGCGACTCCTCCATCATCCCCATGCTGTACCTGGCGGAGATGACGCGCCGCCACGTGACGGTGGCGCTCTCCGGCGATGGGGCCGACGAGGTTTTCGGCGGATACCGGCGATACCGCTTCGGGGTGCTGGAAGAGAAGCTGCGGCGCAAATTTCCCGGCGCGTTCCGCCGGAGGGTCGTCGGCTGGGCCGGCCGGCACTATCCCAAGTTCGACTACCTGCCGCAGGTTTTCCGCGCCAAATCGCTGCTGACCAATCTCTCGACTGAAATCGGAGACGCCTACTACGCGAGCATGACGGCGTTTCGCGACGATAACCTGAACGCGGTGCTGTCGCCGGAACTGCGGAGGGACCTGGACGGCTATGCGCCGCGCGGCTGGTTCCGAGAGCGCTTCGCCGCGGTGCGGCACCTGCCTCCGCTGGAACAAATGCAGGCCGTGGATTTCGAGACCTACCTGCCGGGAGACATCCTGGTAAAGGTGGACCGCGCCACCATGATCCATTCGCTCGAAGCGCGGGCTCCCTGGCTGGATTACCGGATCGTGGAGCTGGCGTGCGGACTGCCGTCCGGCTGGAAGCTGGAAGGCCGGGTAGGCAAATCGATCTTCAAAAAAGTGGCGCTGCCGCTGCTGCCGGAGCGAAACGTGAGCCGCCGGAAGATGGGCTTCTCGGTTCCGCTGGCGGAGTGGTTCCGCACCAGCCTGAAGCCGCTATTCGAGGCGGCGGTCCTGGGCCGGGAGATGGATCCCCTGGTGAACCGCGGCGAGGCGCGCCGGCTGTGGGCCGAGCATCAGAGTTCGCTCTTCAACCACGAGCGGAAGTTGTGGAACCTGCTCATGCTGGCGATGTGGCGGACGGGCCGCCATGCGGGGGTGGAAAGCACGGCCGGGGCGGTGCAGTCGGTTTAAGCGGATACCATGCGCGCATTCCTGCTGCTTGCGATTATCGTTTTACTGGCCATCGTGGCGGTGATCCGGCCCAAGATCGGGGTGTACTCGGTGGTGTGGTTCTCGCTGATGCGCCCGGACGTGTGGGCGTGGGCCGCCAACAGCTACCCATACGCGTTAATCCTCGAAGTGGGCACGTTGATCGGCAGCGTCCAATACATGCATCAGCAGAGCGGCGCTCTGCTTCGGAGTCCGATTTTCCGGATGCTGGCCGTCCTGCAGATTCCGCTGGCGCTCTCGGTGGTCCTGGCGCTGCACCCCTCGCTCTGCTACGAGGCGTACCGCTGGTACGCCGGCTGCGTGGTTTCCGCGGTGCTGATCGCGCTGCTGATCCAGACGGAGAAAGATTTCCGTTACCTGCTCGTGATTGCCGCGCTCTCCATCGGATACCTGGGCGCGCGTTTCGGCCTCTACGGGTTGATCCATGGGGGAGTACGGTATTCATCCGGGTACGGCGGCTCCCTGGGGGACAACAACACGATGGCTCTCGCTCTGTCCATGGGAGTGCCGCTGGGGTGGTATGCCAAGGACCTGATTGGGAACGTATTTGTGCGGCTAAGCCTGATCGGTTCGGTTTTCCTCACGATTGGGGCGATCGTCTTCACCCATTCGCGCGGCGGCGCGCTGTCGCTGGCGGCCGCCTTCCTGGTCATCCTCATCCACTCGAGACGCCGGCTGATCCTGATTGCGGCTCTGGCGATCCTGACTGGGCCGTCACTCTACCTGGTCAGGGATTCGTACTTCGATCGCATGTCGACGCTGAACGGCGTGCAGACCGCGAAAAAAGACGAGTCCATTATGGATCGCGTGGAAACCGCACGGGCGGCGAGGCGGATGTGGGCGGATTACCCCCTGATCGGGGTCGGATTCGGGAACCTCAACCAGCGCGCCCTTTGGTACCGGTATGTAGATACCAAGGTGGCGGGCAATTTTCCGCTGGTGATTCACAACACATATCTTCAGATGCTCGTGGACTCCGGGACTTTCGCTCTGCTGGCCTATCTCATATTGTTGTTCGGCACGATCATCCTGCTCGAACGGTCTACCCTGCGTCTCAGGCGCCTGGAATCCCCTCTGCAGCTTTGCCCCCTCGGGATAGAGGCGGCGCTGGTCGCGTTTGCCGTGGGCAGTACCTTCCTCTCGCGGATCACGTTCGACTTCGCGTATTTCCTTCTGATGATGGGGGCTGCCTGGCTGATCGTGGAACCCGAACATATCGAGTCGCTGCGGGAGCAGCGGGAGAACGAGGCAGAGGACGGGGCAGATCCGCGGTTCGTGGAGGTTAACGCTTGAACGCTCCGGACTACTCGACCATGCGGCAGATAACATGAGCACGTACCGTTCGCTTTTGCGGCACAGCGCCGCCTATTCGGTCCCGGTGGTCCTGGGGAAGATGTGCAGCTTTTTTCTGCTGCCCATCTACACCCGGTATCTGAGCCCGGCCGACTACGGCGTTCTCGAGCTGCTGGATCTCACCTCTTTCGTTCTGGGATCGTTGCTGGGGGCCCGGCTGGGAGACGCGCTGTGCTTTTTCTATGCCGAAGCGTCTACGCGGGAGAGCCGCGATACGGTGGTGACCACGGCCCTGTTCTCCGCCGTGGTGCTGGGCGCGGCGGGCGCGCTGAGCGGTTACTGGCTTACCGGGCCGGTGGGGATGCTGGTTTTCCGAACCACGGCCTACAACCGCTACTTCTACCTGGTTTTCGCCAATTTCGTGCTGATGTTGCCGCAGGAGGTGGGCCTCGCCTACCTGCGGGCCGTGAACAAATCCTTCCAGTTTACGCTATGCGTATCTCTGCGGCTGGCGGCTTCCATCGCCTTCAACGTCTGGTTCCTGACGGCCTGGTCGATGGGCATCGCGGCGATGCTCTGGGGCACGCTGGCGGGCTCCGCCATTCTGGCCGGCGCCGTCCTCGTCATCATATTTTCGACGGTCCGGCCGTCCTTCAGCGCGGCGCTTTGCCGCCGCATGTTGGCCTTCACGTTCCCCATCGGGCTGAGCGGCGTCGCCATGCTGGTAATCCACTATGGCGACCGCTTCTTCCTGCAGCGCGCGGCGTCGCTCGCCGATGTGGGGATCTATTCGCTGGCGTACAAGCTGGGCATGCTGGTGACCTACGTACAACTGCCCTTCGCCACTTACTGGACTTCGCAAATGTACCGCATCGTTCGCGGCGAGAACGGGGAGACCATTAACGCCCGGGTTTGCACCTATCTTACGCTGACGCTGAGCGGCGCCGCGGTGGTGATTACGGTGTTCTGCCGGCCGGTCCTGAACCTGATGACCACGCCGGGCTTTCGCGCGGCCGCCCAATTTATCCCCTTGGTCGCGGCGGCATATGTGATCCGCGGCTTGGGCGACCAGTTCCGCAACGTGTTCCTGATGGAAAACCGCACGGGCACCGACGCCCAGACCAGCACGCTGGGCAGCCTGCTTTGCGTGGCCGGCTACCTGCTCCTGATTCCGCGGTTCAAAATGTGGGGCGCGGCCGCGGCCACCCTGTGCGCCTTCGCCGGCGTGGCGGTTTATTCGTACTGGAAGGCGCAGCGGGTCAAGAAATATCACTACGAGGTGGGGCGGCTGTCGAAGATCGGATTGAGCGCCTGCGCGTCTTCCGCGGTGGCGCTTATTATCCGTCCGGAGGCTGTCGGAGCTCAGTTTCTGCTGGGGCTGGGGAGCGTGGCCCTGTTTGTCTTGCTGCTGGCCGCTTCAGGCTTCTTCACGCGCGAGGAAGTCGAAACGGTGAAGGAGTTGCGCAGCTATCTGCTCTCCCGGGCGGGCATCGCGACGGGGTCGGCTTAGCGCGCGTAAAACGGGGTGGTCCCCTATGAAGGTTCTTGTGACCGGCGGCGCGGGATTCATCGGATCGCATGTGGCCGAAACCCTGGTCCGGCGGGGGGATGACGTCATCGTGGTCGACGACCTGAACGATTTCTACTCACCCGCCCTCAAACAGGCGAACCTCAAGGCCATTGGCGCCGCCGGCCCCTTCCTGTTCCGGCGCGCCGATATCCGGGACCAGGCTGAAATGGAGCGCATCTTCACCGGCCACCGTCCGGACACGGTGATCCACCTGGCAGCGCGGGCGGGCGTGCGCCCGTCGCTCGAACAACCGCTGCTCTACGAAGACACCAATGTGCGGGGCACCATGGTACTACTGGAGGCCGCCCGCAGGTTCGGCGCGGCGAAGTTCGTGTTCGCCTCTTCGAGCTCGATTTACGGCCTCGCCAACAGCGTGCCGTTCAGCGAAGACGACCACCGGCACGCGCCCATTTCACCGTATGCCGCCACCAAGATCGCCGGCGAGATGCTTTGCCATACCTGGGCGCACCTCTACGGCCTGAAGACGGTGTGTCTGCGCTTCTTCACCGTCTACGGCCCCCGCCAGAGGCCCGACCTGGCCATCCACAAGTTCACCGGGATGATCGACCGCGGGGAGGCGATCCCCGTGTTCGGCGACGGCTCCAGCGCGCGCGATTACACGTTCGTGGACGACATCGTCCCGGGAATCCTCGCGGCGGCCGATTATGACTGCCGGTTCGACGTGTTCAACCTGGGGAATTCCGATCCAGTGTCGCTGCTATCGATGATCGGCGCCATCGAGCGGGCGCTGGGTAAGGAAGCGCGCCGGGAAATGCTCCCCGAGCAGGCCGGCGACGTGCCCATCACCTATGCCAGGATCTCCAAATCGCGGCGGCTGCTGGGCTACAACCCGCGAACCGGCTTTCGCGAGGGGATCGAGCGCTTCGTCGCCTGGTATCGCGACCAGAAGGCCGCCCGTCCGGCAACCGGGCGTTCCCGGGCGGCCGGCGCCAGGGCGCGGGGCGCAGCCTGATCCACTGAACCGCTAGCCTGGGTTGTACGGGCATTCGAAGTCGGCCAGCCTTCCCCCAGGACTCCTCTTCCCCATCCGTAGCGATTCACCCGCCTGGCGTTGCAGCGTCCGCCGCCGCGGCGCAGCACGTTTTCAGTAAACCATTATATATCAATCCCTTAAACAGTTTCTCGCAGCTGGTTTCTGGGACGCACTTGTATGGATCATAACTATCGTTGAGGGGCGTCCTCCCACTAAATGTAATATTGTGAACGCGTCCATGGATAGGTACTATGCGTACTTACGAAGCTGCGCGATCGGGGATTACCTTGACCTACAAAAGCTATTTACCTCTATTTATCTTGGCGTGCCTTTTGACGGGATTAGACAGGCCAGCCTTCGCTCAGTCCGCAATCATGGGGCCCGGCCACACGGCCTACAACTGCATCGACTGGGATGGCGACGGGTACGGTGTCGGGCCTGGGTGCCTAGGGCCTGACGCCGATGACAACGACGCCTCGGTCCAGACCGGCGCGCAGTTGATCGCCAAGCACGGCGGAACGCTCGCCTCCGCCATCAATTACCTGGAGGGCTACACTCCCAACAACATCTGGTACATGGCCACGACCGGGAACGACTCGACCTGCGCGGCCAACAACGTGGCGCTGCCGTGCGCGACGTGGGGCGGGGTCTGGAGCAAACACGCCGCCGGCGACGCCATTGTGATTCGGGGCGGCACCTACAACAATGCCAGCAGCATGAACATGGGCGGGAGCAATCCCACGTCCACGAACCCCGACATCATCATGAGCTATCCGGGGGAGTTGGCCGTCCTCAACACTACGACCGCCAGCCAGTACGGCCTGTACGCCTCCGACGGCCCCGTGACGAACACGATCTTGGACGGAATCAAGATCGAGAACACCTCCGAGCCGGGAGGCGGGCAAGTTTACCTGGACTCGATGCCGATCAACTGGAGCACGTCGAGCGCGATCACCAACATCACGATCCGCAACTGCGAGCTTCGCGACGGGATGCGGGGAATCTGGCTCATCGCGACGATGACCAACGTCCTCATCGAGCGGAACGTGATCCATGACCAGTGGGCCGCCGACGGGAGCGGCGAGCACAACATCTACATGGGCGTGAACACGGCCGACGCTTCGCCAACCGCTGCATCTAACGTGGTCATCCAGAACAACGTCCTCTACAACGCGGCCCGCGACAACATCCACTTCAACGGGACCTGCACTAGCTGCACGGTGCAGGGGAACGTCATGTACTCGGCCAATATGGTCTCCGGCGGCGGCTCGGCCAACCTGACCTTCCAGGATGGATGGAACCACGGCCTCGTCCAGAACAATATTATTTTCAACTCCTCGGCTTACGGTTTCCTCATCGACAATTACACCGATTCGACCGGGTGCTGCGTGCCCCATCCCGAAAACTACAACGTCATCCGCAACAATACCATCATCCACTCGGGGTACGACGCCACCGGGCAGAACCTCAGCGGTGATGCGTTCACGGCGGTTGCGGTTATGAACGAGAGCGCCTCGACCGAGGACATGGGCCACAATACCTGGGACAACAACATCCTTTGGGACATGGGGACCTCGGTGGATGCCATCGTGCGATACCAGATGCTTTCGGGAGACGCCAACTGGCTGTCGACCGACATTTGGCGCAACAACATCATGTATGCCAGCGGCGGAGCCGCACCGCTGTCCATTGGCACTGGTTACGTCCCACCGCAGCAGAACTGGAGTTACTTCTCGTCCAGCGCCGCGACGTTCACCAACAACTCGCAGGCGAATCCGTTGCTGCAAGCGGCCAACGCGACCTGGTACAACGCTCCGCAGAACTGGAATCTCGCAACGCAAGCGGGCAGCCCGGCTATCGGCGCCGGGCTGCCCGCGGATGCTCCGGCGGCCGACATTACGGGAAAGTCCCGCGGCAGCAGCCCGGACATTGGCGCCTACCAATCCACCGGCGGCACGACCGCCCCCGCTCCCTCCAAAGTAACTATCGCTACGACTACGCTGCCGAACGGAACGGCGGGGACGGCGTATGCACAGACCTTGGCCGCCAGCGGCGGGACGGCCCCGTATAGCTGGTCCTTGACCGCCGGCTCTCTTCCCGCCGGCCTGGTGCTCTCGGTGGCCGGCACGATTAGCGGAACGCCCACCGCAGCCGCCGCGGCAACCTTCACGGTGCAAGTGCTGGACAGCAGCGGGCTGACTGCCTCGGGCACACTGAGTCTTTCGGTTGCGGCCGCGCCGGCGGCCCTCTCCTCGCTGAGTTGCGCGTCCAGCAGCCTGTCTTCCAAAAGCTCTGGCACCTGCACGGTGGCCCTGAGCGCAGCGGCTGCTTCGGGTGGCGTGGCGGTGGCGTTGTCCTCCAACAGCGCACTGCTCGCCGTGCCGGGTTCCGTCACCGTGTCGGCCGGCGCCGCCTCGGCTAACTTTACGGCGACCGCCGGCACCATTGCGTCCAGCCAAACCGCGACCGTGACCACCACTCTCAACGGGGCCTCCAAAAGCCTTTCGCTGACCCTGATGGCTCCGGCTCAGGCTCCGGCTCCGGCTCCGGCCGCAAAGCTCACGTCGCTGGCATGCAATCCCACCAGTCTGGCGTCGGGCGCATCCAGCACCTGCACGGTGGCCCTGAGTGGCGCCGCCGCTTCGGGCGGCGTCGCAGTCGCCCTGTCTTCCAACAGCGCGTCGGTGGCGGTTCCGGGTTCGGTGACCGTGGCCGCGGGCGCTACCGCAGCCACTTTTGCCGCCGCGGCTGGCACGATCACCGCCAGCTCGACCGCCGTAGTTACCGCCACGCTGGCCGGGGTCTCCGCCACGGCTAATCTGTCGTTGCAGCCGCCCGTGTCCGCCGGCACCGCGGCAACCAGCGCCGAGCTTTACCTGCAAGGGGCTGCTTCGGAAGTAACCGGGACAACCAATGGCTCCACCGTGACGCCAACCGTAGGCCCCGCCGGGTTGAAGGGCAAACTAACCGTCCGGGGAACCGGCTCGGTAAACTTCGCGCCGTCCAACGGAGTGTCTTTCAAGGTCGGCGGCCAGCAAAACCAGAACACGGCTTTCTATAACTTCACCGGCAGCCAGGTCAAGAATATGTTCAACATGAGCCAGGGTAAGGTTAGCTTCAATCTCAAGTCGAGTTATAGCTTTGCCGCGAGACAGCAATTGCCGCAGAACAACAATCGGATGGTCTTCGATGTTTATGACAACAGCCGGGAGCTGTTCGACTTCCAGGTTCAGGCGGCCAACGGGCGCTTGATCCTGTACTACAACACCGGCAGCACCGTTAATCAATATTACTACCTGCCTGCCGGCCAGGAGGACAGCCTGTTCGGAGCGGGAGTGACTCTTCAGGTCCAACTGAGCTGGGACGGCAAGAATACCAGTCTGTATCTCAACGGCAATCTGGTGAACGAAACGCCATACAAGGGAGCCACGGCCAATTGGACTAACAATTCGTCGTTCACGTTCGGGGCCGGCGATCCTCATTCCTACGGGGGAGGGTACTTCGCCTGCGACGATGTGATTGGGAACTTTCAGACTATTAACTGACGGGCAGTTGTGAGCGGCGGCTAGATGCCGCTTGGCCGGGCGGAAAAAAGGGCGGCAGGCGAATAACCTGCCGCCTTTTTCATAAAGGGCCGAATGCCGGCGCTCGCGCGCCCCGCGCGCGGGCGGAGATGCGAATTATTCGGATTTAGTCCCAAGCGCGTGGCGGGCCCTCCGGGCAATACCGGGTGGCGCCCGTCCAGGACCCATAAATTCAATCAGCCTGGATTTGGCGTTAATGTTGCCTGTATCCGTGCGACAACTGTATCCGCCTAAAAGCGGGTCGCGCCCACGCTCGCTTCCCGCGCCCTCACGGGCGCGGATGTGCTGGCCGCAAACGCGAAGAGAGGGATGACCTTGCGGCGCCAGGCCGTGGGCATCCCAGGGTCCGGAATTGAGCACTAGAATTCTGAGCTTCACGACCGTCTTCCCGAATCCCGCATCGCCGCAGGCCGGCCTATTTGTAGCCAATCGATTGCAGCGGGTGGGCGAGTTGCAGAAGCTGACCGTAGTGGCGCCCGTGCTGCGCTGGGATTTCAGGCGGTGGCGCCGGCCCTCCCGAACCGTATCCGCGCACCGGAGGGAAGGCGCACTCGAGGTGTTTCATCCACGCTGGGTGTGCGCGCCGGCCGGAGGTGCGCTGAACGGCTTCCTGCTGTTTCTCCAGTCGTTGCCGTGCATCTGGCGCATCGGCCGGCGGAATTTCGATATTATCGACGTCCATTTCGGCCATCCGGAAGCGTTCGCCGCAGCGCTCCTGGCGGTCGCGTTCCAGCGGCCCTTCGTGATCACCCTGCGCGGAAGCGAAGTGATCCACGGCCGGTATCCGATGCGGCGATTCTTCATGGGTTGGGCGCTGCGGCGCGCGGCGCGGGTGATCGCCGTATCTGAACGGCTTCGGCAGTTTGCCATCGCGCTGGGGGTGGATGCGCGCCGGGCCGTCACCGTCCCGAACGGCGTGGACACAGCCATGTTTCATCCGCGCGATCGGATGGAGCTCCGCGGGCGCCTGGGAGTGCCGCCGGGGAAAAAGATCGTGCTGACCGCGGGGAACCTGATCCGGGAGAAGGGCCAGCACCGGGTGCTGCTCGCGCTGGAGGCGCTCCGGCGAAACGGCACAGATGCCGGGTTGTTCATCGCCGGCGCTCCGGGAAGGGAGGGCGGGGCGCGCTATGCGGAGGAGTTGCGCGCGGCCGCGTCCGCGCCGGAGTTGAGAGGCCACGTGCGTTTTCTGGGACTGGTAGAGCCATCCGCCCTGGCGGAATATATGTGCGCGGCCGACGTGTTCTGCCTGGCCAGCTACCGAGAAGGCTGGCCCAACGTGGTCCATGAAAGCCTGGCCTGCGGAACCCCGGTCGTGTGTACGGACGTCGGCGCCGTTCCGGACCTGGTTTCTTCCAAAGTGCACGGCTACGTGGTCCCGCGCGACGATCAGGCGGCGCTGACCGCAGCGCTCGATCTCGCTTTGAGGGCCGAATGGGACCGCGCCGCCATCGCCTCCAGGGCCGGCTCTCGAACCTGGGAGCGCGTTGCCCGCGAGGTGCTTGCGGAAATCGAAAGCGTTGCGGGCGGCCCGGATCCGGCCCGTCCCGCCGCGGTCCACAGTACTTTTTAGGTGCATCGACAAAGGAGAGCAGGCAAGAACGGTTATGCGCGTATGATTCCGGTCGACCAGCGAAGAGGACGGGACACGGAAAGCGGGGCGGGGAAGATTCTACGGGTGGGCGTGCTCGGGGCGGGAACCCACGCCGATTGGCACGCGCGGATCTTGCGGAAGATCCCCGGCGTCGCCCTGCGAGCGGTTTGCGATACAGAGCTGCCCAAAGCGAATGAACTGCGGCAGCGCTGGGGCATTCCGCATGCCTATCGATCGCTGGACCGGATGCTGGAGTCCGGGGAACTCGATGTCGTGCACGTGGTGACGCCGCCTCAGTTCCACGCCGCTGGCGCGGCCGAGTGCCTCGAAGGCGGGTGCCACGTTTTCCTGGAGAAGCCGGCCGGCGTTTCGATTTCCGAGTGTGAGCATCTGGCGTCGGCCGCGGCGCGCTCCGGCCGCAAGCTGGGCGTGAACCACAATCTCACGTTCAATCCGGCCTTTCTCGAGCTGGTCCGGGCCGTCCAGGAGCAGCGTCTGGGGCGCATCGAGAACGTCACAGTCTGTTTCAACACGCCCTTTCGGCTGCCGTCGAATGGCCGGCACTGGATCTTCCAGAGGGCCGGAAACATTCTGTACGAGGCAGGGCCGCACCCGCTTTCGATGGTTTACCGGCTGATCGGCAAAGTTCGCCACGCCTCCACGGTGGTGTCCCGCGAAGCCGTGCTGTCCAACGGCCGCTCGTTTTACGGCGCCTGGCAGGCCTCTCTGCTCGCCGAGCGCGGCACGGCGCAGTGCTTTTTTTCTTTTGGCGCCGAGTATATGGACCTCTGGATCCACGTGGTGGGACAAGACGGAGCGGCATTCGCCGATCTCCGCCGGAACACGCTGCGGGTCAGCGAAAAGCGCCGGTTCATGCCGCAGATCGACGACTTGGTGGACAGCCTGAGCAACGGCGGATCCGTTGGCCGGCAGGGAGTTTCGAATCTCGTCAATTATGCCCTGGGATTCCTGGGGTGGAAGTCGCCGGGCGATCTGTTCTATACCGCCATGCATGGGAGCATGAGCTCGTTTTATGACGCCCTCGGCGCGGGCCAGGACCCGGCTGTTGGCCTGGAAGAAGGCCGGGGCGTGATCGAGGCCTGCGCGGCTGTGATTGAAGGAGGCGAGCGATTTGTGACGGAATACGGAGCGCTCGAAGAAAATGGCCGCGCCCGATAGCGTCTTGGTGATCGGCGGGGCGGGATTCATCGGCCAGCGCCTGGTGGCCCTGCTGCGCGAGAGCGGCTGCCACGTGAGGGTCGCCAGCCGGCAGCCGGGTGGCCGCGATGAGCCGGGCCTGGAGTATCGACGCGCGGACCTGGCCGACCCCGACAGCGTCATGTCCGCGGCCGAGGGCGTCTCGGTGATCTACCATTTGGCCACGGGGGGCGGCCAGACCTGGGCGGAGGTCCACAGGGATTTCGTGGGCGGCACGGCTAACGTCGCCAACGCCTGCCAGGCCAATGGGGTGCGGAGAATGATCTACGTCAGCTCTTCGGCGGCACTCTATCTGGGTGGCGCCGGCAGACTGGACGAGACGGCGGGGACCGATCCCCAGCCGCAGGGGCGCGGCCTTTATGCCCGCGGCAAAATTGAAGCGGAACGGCTCCTGCTGGAGTTGCACGCGCGGAACGGGTTCCCCGTGGTGATCGTGCGTCCGGCGATTGTCGTAGGCCGGGGCGCGAGCCTTGCCCACAGCGGGGTTGGCAACTGGGCGGCGGATACCTGCTGTCTGGGTTGGGGACGGGGCCGGCATCCGCTGCCCTTCGTGCTGGTGGAGGACGTCGCGCGGGCGCTCGCCGCCGCCCGGGATGTGCCGGGGATCGAGGGCCGGAGTTTCAATCTGGCCGGCGATGTGCGGCCCTCGGCGGAGGAATTCGTCGGCCTGCTTCGGGAGCATTCCCGGCGCAACTTCCGGTTCTACCCGCAAAGCCTGTGGAAGATGCAAGCGCTGGAGATCCTGAAATGGGGGCTGAAAGTGGCCGCGCGCAAGCCGGAGAACCCCTGGCCGAGTTATCGCGACCTCAAGAGCCGCTCGATGCGGGCCCCCATGGATTGCGCGCTAGCCAAGCAGGTTCTGGGCTGGAAGCCCGTCCGGAACCGGGAGGTTTTCGTGCGCGAGGCGATCGGCAGTAACCTGATGCGGATTCCGCCCGGCGACCTGCGCCTGGCCGCGCGCTCCGCGGGGGCTTCCCGATGAAAGCGAAGCCTCACATCCTGCACATCTTCTCGACCTTCAAGCAGGCTGGTCCCCAGGTGCGCACCGTCGAGATTCTGAACCGGGTAGCGGGCTCGTATCGTCACACCGTAATGGCCATGGACGGCCATTTCGACGCCGCCGACGGCATCCGCGCGCGGGCGGAGGTCCGCCTGCTGGCTCCTCCTCCCAGGCAGAGCAGCCTGTGGTATCCGCTGACGCTCAGCAGGTCGATCCGGGAACTGAGGCCGGACCTGGTGGAAACCTACAACTGGGGCGCCATGGACGCGGTGGTCGGAGCCAGGCTGGCTTCGGGCTGTCCCATCGTGCATACCGAAGACGGATTTCATCCCGATGAAATCGTGCGACTCAAGAGGCGGCGGGTATGGGCGCGCCGGGCGCTGCTGAACGGGATTTACCAGACGGTGGTCGTCTCCCGCGTGCTGCTCGATATCGCCCGACATCAATACAGACTCAGGCCGAACAAGGTGCGGTATATTCCCAACGGCGTCGACGTCCAACGATTCCGGCCGGCCATGCCGCGCAGCCGCCGGCACGAGCTGGGCATCGGGGAGGACACACTGCTTTTCGGCTACCTCGGCCACCTGCGCCCGGAGAAGAACCTCGGCTTGTTGCTCTCCGCTTTCCGTGACGCCCGGATCGCGAACGCCAAGTTGATTATTGTGGGCGATGGAGTTTCCCGTGGCGAACTGGAAGCGCTTGCGCGCGAGCTGGGGGTCGCGGCTCACGTCATCTTCACCGGCTTCCATCCCGACCCCGTGCCCTGGCTGGCCGCCCTGGATGTTTTCGTTATGAGCTCGGCCAACGAGCAGGCGCCCATCTCGCTGCTGGAAGCCATGGCTTGCGGCGTGCCGGTAGTGGCGACCGCAGCGGGCGACACGCGGGAGATGCTCCCCGGCGCACAGGCGCCGTTTGTAGTGCCGCTCAACGACCGGCCAGCCTACAGCCGGGCCCTGCGGGAGATGGCGGCGAACGAAGAATTGCGCCGCCTGCTGAGCCGGCAGAACCGCGACTGGGGAGCGCGGAATTTTTCCATGGAGGCCGTGGTCGCCCGGTATGAACAGGTTTGGCGGGGGGCCATCTCATCGCCGGAGGCTTTCGACTTAGCTTCAACCATAGAGGGCTGTAATGCGCACCAGTAAAGAATCCCTACTCTATACGCTGCTACTGCTGGCCGTGCCGGCTTCGTCCGGCGGGCAGGCGTCACCGCAGTCCGCGGCGGTCTTCATAGGACCCGGATGTACCACCGCGACCATGATCGATTCGGATTGCGACGGCTACGGGCCGGGATCGCCTCTCGGTCCGGATGCCGACGATACCGATCCCACGGTCCACACGGCCGACCAAATGCTGGCCAAATGGGGGACCCTGGCCAATTTTCTTTCGGCCGTGAAGGGCTACCAGCCGAAACATATCTGGTATATTTCCCCCTCTGGAAACGACTCCAACTGCTCCGTCAATGACGATACCAAGCCTTGTCAGAGCTTTGCCGTGGCGTACTCCAAGTCCTCGGCGGGCGATGCCATCGTCGCCCGTGCGGGTACCTACCTGGCGAACCACAATTATTCGATAGGCCGCTCGGGAACCTCAGCCGCGCACCCGGATATTATCATGGCCTACCCCGGCGAGGCCGCCATTTTCGATCACGGGACTGCCGGCTGGTACGGTTTCAGCGCCGACTTAGCGCCGGTCAATTACACGATCTTCGACGGCCTGATCATCAAGAACACTCCCCAGTCTTCGCCTACCCATGAGGTTGCAGGAATGGGAATTGACCTGAATGCGGCGGGTAAGATCTATGGGGACGTGATCCGCAACTGCGAGATCCGGGATTACTACCGGGGCATCTGGATCATCGCCGGCAGCCAGAATCTGCTCATCGAAAACAACGTAATCCACGATAACTATGGCGGGTCCAGCGGAGAGCATAACATCTATCTCGGGCAGAACAGCGGCAGCGGAGGCCATGCCGTCAATGTGGTGGTCCGCAATAACATTCTCTATAACGCCAACTGGGATAATTTCCATTTCAACGGGGTCTGCGATAACTGCTCGCTAAGCGGCAATATCATGCATTCGGCCAACATGGCCCAGAACGGAGGATCCGCCAACATAGCCTTGCAGCAAGGCTGGGATCAGGGCCTCATCGAGAACAATATTATTTTCAACTCCTCGGCTTACGGAGTATTGATCAACGACTACGATGACAGCCAGCCCATCATCAAGCCCTACAACCAAAACTACAACACCATTCGAAACAACACATTTGTGCATACCGGCCGGGATGCCTCGGGGCAGGATTTGAGCGGCAACTACTTTACCACGGTAGCCATCATCAACAACTCCGGCCAGACCTCGCCGCCCCTGGACCTGGGCCACAACACCTACGACAACAACATTTTTGTGGAAGCCGCTGTGGGAGGCGGAGCGGCCAACGCGATCGTGCGGTATCAGCGTAACCAGGCGGGGGATCCGAATTGGATCGCGACCGACACCTGGCGCAACAACCTGCTCTACGCCAGTAATGGGGCCGCCCCTTTATCCATCGGTATTGGGAATATACCTCCGGACCAAAGCTGGGCCTATTTCAGTTCTCAAGCGGCCGTGTTCGCGGGCAATTCGCAGGCGGCCCCGATGTTCATAGCTATGGATCCTTCCTGGTACAACGCTCCGCGGAGGTTCAATCTGCGAGTGCAGGCAGGCAGTCCGGCGATCGGGGCGGGGATGGCAGCGGATGCTTCGGCGACGGACATTACGGGAAACCCGCGCAGCGGCAATCCAGACATCGGTGCCTACCAGTCCGGAGGCGGCGATCCTCCCCGTTTACAGCTGCCGCCGACGGTGGGCTCGCCAACGGTGCCGAGAGGATCGGCGCCGCTCTGAGCGGCGGGACTACTCTTGTGACGAGGGGCAACTGAGCTGAAGCTGGCGGCTTTCCCCGGTGGGCGCGCTTCCAACCGCGGATTCCAGCAGCCGATGGATCGCTCTTCCATACTCAGCCGTCAGCCTGGGCCGCTCGTAGCTGCGAATGGCCTCCCCATCGTGGTTGGACGGGATCTGTCCGGCCGCTGCCAGCGCGCAAGCCTCGGCTAGCATCGCGCGGATGGCCGTTGGATCGTCTTGTGGGGCGCACCAGCCGGCCCCGGTCTCTCTCAGGATGCGGTCCACCTCCCCGCCGGGCGGAGACACGGCCAGAATAGGCTTTCCCGTGGCCATATACTCGAAGAATTTCCCGGGCAGGGTGACCTCATCGGTCATGGTGAGTAAAAGGAAATCGCTCTCCTCCATCTGACGCAATGCCTCCGCGTGCGGCCTAAACCCAAGCATGCGCACGCGGCTCTTGCGCGATTCGAATACGGGGCGCTCGGAATCCGTTACCCTCCCGACGAAACGGGTCTCAATGCGCGACCGGATGTCTTCCGGCATCCCATCCAGCGCATCCAGGTAATAGCGTGGCGAGGAAGGTTTGTAAACTGTGCCCACGTGAGTAACAATCACGCTGGGGCCCGCGTGGCGCCGGGGCGTGAATCCCGCCAGCGCCGCCGGATCGTAGCCATTGGGGAGCCATAGAAACTTGCCGTCCGGCTGCTCGGGATAGCGGCATCGGATTTCGCGTAAGGCGGAGCGGGCCACGGCGACCACCAGGTCGGAATGCTCCACGGTCTGGCGCTCGATGGTTTCCGCGCGGCGCCGGGTGTAGTCGCTGGATTGGAACTCGAAGTTCTTTAAGTAAAAACTCAACCACGCGTCGCGGAAATCGCTGATCAGTCTGAGCTCCGGAAAGCTGCGTTTGAGTGAATTGCCGACCAGAAAAGCGGAGAATGGCGGGGCCGTGACCAAAACAGCCTCAATGCCGTGCCGCCGGACAATTTGCCGTGCTTTGCGGATGGCAAAAGGCGCCCAGAGCACCTCCGGCTCCGGACAGAGCACCCGGCGGACAAGCCGGCTCAGGGAAGATTTCAATCCCCCTGGCGCCCCGGCTGCGGCAGGCTGGGGATTCCGGGCGGGCCTGCCCGGGGAGATCCATTTCCAGACTTTCTGGCGAAGATCGAAGGGAATCTCCGGCGTAAAAGCCGAATGAATTGTCACGGCCGATGGCACCTGTGCGAGCAAGCCGGGATCGTGCACCGGACCGGCGGCGTTATGGGCTCGCAGAACATGCACTTCGTACCCTTGTTCGGGCAGGTATTTTGCCAGGCTAAGCGCCCGTTGGACGCCGACGCCTCCGAGTGGCGGGAACAGGTATGAAATCAGCAGGAGTTTCCTATTCGGCACGGTTGAACTCTCCTGTCAGTGTCCTTGCGCAATCGCCGGGAAGCCCGTGTGCGGCGCCGTCACGGAGCGGCATGCGGGTCGCTTCCGCTGAATCCTGCCGGTTCAAAATCGATTCCAACTCGGCGGCCAGGGTCTGGAGGTTGGTGTTCCAGGAAAAGCGCCCGCGGGCGGCGCCGCGGATGGCGGCTGGTAAACCGGTCGAAGCCGTGCGCCCCTGCTGAAAGAATCTCAGGTAATCCCGCGGGGAGCGGCATGGGACAATTCCCCGCGGAAGCTCCTGGCCGAACGTATCGCAAACCGCCTCGGACGCCAGGGTATGCTTCCCCATCGCCAGGGCTTCCAGGACCTTGTTTTGGATACCCCGCGCGATGCGCAGCGGAGCGACCACCGCCTCAGCCGCGGATAGGTAGGGCCGCACGTCGGCCACCGGGCCCGTCACCGTAATCCCGGGCTGGCCGGCCAGACGGCGCACCGCGCGAGTGGGATTGCGGCCCACGACAAGAAACTCCATATCCGGCTGCTGCCGCCGCAATTGGGGAAAGACGTGAGAGGCCCACCAACAGGCCGCGTCTGCATTCGGGTAATAGTCCATGGCTCCGACAAACACAACGAAACGTCTCCGGAGATCGGCCGGCTCATGGGTGAGCGCGGGGTCGAAGTAATCGAAGTCCACGCCGTTTTCCATGTACCGTACATTGGCCCCGGGCGCGAAACTCCACAAGAGCCGGGCCTCGTTCGCAGTCGATAACAACGTGCATGCGGCTTGGGATGCGCAGTCTGCCTCCAGCCGCCGGAGGCGCCTTCCTTCGGCGCGGTAGAGCATCCCCAGGGGGCGCATGCGCGCGTACTGAAACCATTTCTCCGAATCCACATCCACCATGTCCAGCACCGCCGGGATTCCCGCGGGAGCGTACTGGGCCATGACAGCCGAATACACCACGGCGGCGAAAAGAGGCCGTGCCGCGAGGGATCGCACGTGCTCCCGCAGCCGACGGCTGCCATAGAAAGAGGCCGTGAGACACGATCCCGCCAGGTAGCTCAGGCCGGCGCGGGCCAGGCGAGCGGGCCCCAGCGGTTCCACATAGACGGAAGCGCAGCGGTCTTCCAGCTTCCGGGCGTCCTCCACCTCGGATCGGTTCTTGGCGAAGCAGGCGAGATGCACGCGGTATTGGGCAGCCAGCCGCGTCAACTCGTGATAAGAGCGGATTTTTTCTCCCTTATCGGGCGGAGCGGGTACGCAGTGCGAAAGGAACAGAATGTCCATGGAGTATTGGTAGGCGGAGCAGGATTCGAACGCTGCTGCCTCCTCTGTGTTAGGTAGAGGCGCTCTGCCAGTGAGCTATCCGCCTATCTCGCGAACATCACCTGCACACTTCAAGGAACAAACCGGACCAGGTGCGGCCCGAGAGCTCGCGTAATCGCGAGCGGAAGGCGCTGCCAGCACAGAATCGGCAACCGGAACACCGGATTGGCCGGGGAGACATTCGGCAGCTCCTTGCCCCGTATCAACATCACCTCGTAGGGCAATTCGCGTTCCACCATACCCCAATGCGATTTGAAATCGTAGGACCCTTTGACCCGCTTGCTGCGGCCGAAATCGAAGATGCGGTAGCCGTTCCGTCCGCCCCAGTGCATCAGGTCGAAGTACATGAAGTTATTGGGGGCGAGGGCGTTGGCGCACGGGTCGGAGGCGCCATAGTAGGGCAGTACCTGGTCGCGGAAGTAGAGGCTCAGCACGGCGCCTATGGCCTTCCCCCCCGAGCGCACCTCGCGAATATCCGCCATTCCCCGAAAATTATCCAGGAGTGCCTGAAAGTGGCACGGCGGAAAGCTGGGCGTGCCCAGCTTGCGCAGGTTGCGCGAATAGAGGCTTTCGAAGGTTCCCGGATCGGAGATTTCCCGGCGGCTTTCCAGGCCTGCTTTGAGCGACTTGCGGACAGCGGCGCGGGTTTTGCGCGGGATCGATTCGAGGATGGCCTCCGCATCCGGCCCGATCGATTGCGTGAACGTGACGTAGCGATTCAGCCGGGGCAATCCGCTGGTCTGCTCCTCCCACGCGTTGCGCAGCTCCACGTGTTTTACGCCGAGCCTCTCGCCCAGCGCGCGGGCCTCGCGGCACAAGGCCTCGCGCGATTCGGCGGAATCCGCCAGGATGCCGCCATATACGGCGAAAGGCGAGGAAAGCAGGACCTTTCCCACCAACCAGTTCTGAACCAGGAACAGGGGCAAAACGCCACAAACGCGGCCGTCGCGGGTGGCCAGCAAGTAGCTGGGGCGGTAACCGAACGTCTGCTCGATGCTCTTCTTCCAGGCGATGAGGTGGAATGGGCTGCCATGCGGATGCCCCCACACGAACGCGTCCCAGGCGGTCCGGTCGGCCTCTTCCAGTGGGCGCACCGACAATGCGGCAGGCAGAAGCCCTCCGGCTGCCGCGGCGGATTTCCAGGATGACACGCAGATACTATGGCAACTCCCCTGCCAGTTAAACTTCTTGCCGGTGGACCTTCTGTCCAGACGGTACGGCATGCGCCCTTGCTAAATACTGCCTACAAATCCCAACTCACGGGAGCCGCCCGGGGCCGCAAGACGCGGCAGGCGCTGGGGATCGCCCTGGGGATCTATCTTCTGTTAACAGCCACTCCGCTGGCGTATTTCTACGGAGCCCCGCTCATGACGGCGGCCGATGCCCGTCCGAGCGACGCCATCGTGCTGCTCTCGAGCGGCCAGATCGATGCGGACTGGCTCACGCCCGACGCGGCGCAGCGCGTGCTGGCTGCCCTGCGCTTGTATCGCGAGGGCTATGCGCGGGCCATTGTCAGCTCGGGCAGCCAGCATGGAGAGGGGCTGCGCCAGGCGGAGTTGCAGGCCGCCTGGCTGGAGCGCGCCGGGGTGCCCAGCCAGGCCATCGTCGTCGAGAATGGTTCCACCCGCACCTACGAATCGGGCATCGCGGTGAAGCGCATCATGGCCGAGCACGGATGGAAATCGGCGGTGATGGTGACATCCCAGATGGATGTGCCGCGGGTTCGCCTGGTCTTCCGCAAATTGGGCGTGACGGTTACCTGCCTGCCCGTGCCCGAGTTCAGGCGGCCGCGCGGGCCGTTTTATTTCCGCTCGGCCACAGCGCTGTCGTTCCACGCCACGTACGAGTACGCGGGCCTGATCTATTACAAATTGCGAGGCTGGATTTGAACGAGACCGTTCCCAAGCTCTCGGTGGCCGTCAACATTTTGTTGGGGGGCCCGTATTTGCGGCGCGTCCTCGATGCGCTGGCGGCGCAGCGCGCCGCCCCGCCGATCGAGGTCCTGGTCCCATTTTGTCCGGGGATCGACGATACGGGGGGTGAAATAGCCACGCTGCGCCGCGATTTTCCCGCGGTGCGGTTCGTCGAAGTGGCCGGGCTGCCTCCGGGAGCGACCCTGGCGCGCCCCGGGCCGGCGCACCTGATCTTCGACCGCCGCCGCGCGGTGGGGATAGCGGCGGCGCGCGGCGAAATCGTCGCACTCACCGACGACCAGATGGTGCCGGACCCGGATTGGTGTGAGGCCATGATCCGGGCCCATAGGGCGGCCTACGAGGCCATCGGCGGAGCGGTAGAGAATGGCGGGCCGGGAGTGGCCCACCGCGCGCTGCACCTGTGCGACTTCGGCCGCTACCAGTTGCCGTTTGACGCCGGCGAGGCGCCCTGGCTCACCGACCAGAACATCGCCTATAAACGCGCCGCCCTGGAAGCCATCCGGCCGGCCTGGCAGGCGTTTTATCACGAGATGGCCGTGCATGAGGCATTGCGGGCGGCGGGGGGCAGGCTCTGGCTCACGCCCGAGTGCGTGGTGCGCATGGATCGCGGCAGGCTCGCCTGGCGGCGGCAGATTCAGGAACGGTTCGAGTGGGGCCGGTTCTACGCCGGGCAACTGGCCTGGCGCGTTTCGAGGGCGCGGCGGATCGTGCTGGCGGTGGCTTGGCCCGCTATCCCCGCGCTGATCGTCTGGCGGCGCGTGCGAGAGGCGCTGCGCAAGGGCTGTCCGGCCGCCGCCTTGTGCGCTGCGCTGCCGGCCATGGCGGCGATGGCGCTGGTATGGTCCTGCGGGGAAGCCGTGGGATACTTCACCGCCAGGCCCGTTGCGGGCCTGACCGAAGAGCGGATGAAGCGGGCCAGGGCCCAAACCCGCCTGTCGTCAGCCAGTGGCGCGGCCGGTTAGGTACCCCGTGAATTCGCCGCAAGACCAGCTCACGGCCAGCAGCGCGGTCAGCGGCAGGGCCTTGAGAAACGGAGCGATGCACCGACCCTTGCGGGCGACGTTGGCCGCCATGCGCATCAACAGCACTGCCGGGAGCAGCGGAGAAAGAGCCGCATAGGCCATCCGTTTCACAAAACCGGCCGTGCGCCCGCGCGTGGCGGCATAAGAGCGGCCCCACGTGAAGCGCTCCCGCAAGGCGTCGCCGAGCCGCAACCCGAGGCGATGCTGGTACAGGACCATGTCGGGCGAGAGCACCAGTTTTCCGCCGTGCTCGCGCAGCGCCCAATTGACGGACGTTTCGTGAAAGACTTCTTTCCAGACCGGCTTGATGGCATCCAGCGCCGAGCGCTTATAGGCGACGTTGGCATCGCTGGCGAAGGCCGTTTCGCCGGCCGGGACGGGGTTCTGATATTTGCCGAAATCGCAGAAGTACACGGCCCAGTTCAGCGGCCGGTCTACTCCGTTTTCGATCGCGCCGCCCACGGCCGCAGTGTCTTTTTTGTGCGCGGCCGCCAGGCTGGCGCTCCAGTGGGGGGCGGCCCGGCCATGATCTTCAATCAAGGCGATCAGCTCTCCGCAGGCCACCTTGAGACCATGCACGCGGAGCTCATCGTGGTGTTCGCGGCTGCCGCCCCGGCCGGTGAAGGTCTTCAGGTTATCGACGGGGATAAAGCGCACCTTGGGATAGCGGGCCTTCAGCTCCGTAATCCCCGCAATGGCGGAATGATGCGGAACGACAATCTCCATGGAAGGAGGATCGATCTGCGCGGCGAGGGACTGGAGGGTCCCCTCGAGATGCGACGTATCGCAATGGCCGCTGGTCGTATCGCTGACGATCGCCACGACCACCGAAAGCTTGACGCTCATTCCACGCGCTCCAGTGCGTCACCCGGGCCCAGTAGGTATCCCAGCCATTCTCCCCAGACATACACGAAGGCCACCGGCAGCAGCAGGGGCAAGGCCTCCGCAAAGCGGGGGAGTTGCCGGCGGCTTTCCAAAACACGCTGACCAATGCGCGCCAGCCAGAGAAACGGAAACAAAGGAGCGGTGACGAGATAGATCAATCGCTTCGCGAAAGGCGCCTTATTCCTCTGGGTTCCGCCCCACACGCGGCTGAGAAGATAGCGCTGGCCCAGGTAGTAGCCGAAATCGAACGGGCCGGTATGCCGCACTCCCATGTGCGAAACGGCGCGCAAACGGCCGCCTTCGGCCACCAGGAGAGGGTGCAGAACCACTTCCCAATACCCAGATCCCAGGACCGCCTGGTGTTTGATCAGCGCGCTCCGGCGATAAGCTATATTTGCGCCATTCAGGTTATAGCGCTCTGCGTCCGGCCATGGCGGCAGATAATTGTGATACTCCGAAAAATAGACGACCCAATCGCGGAGCCGCGGAAAGTTGCTGTCCAGAATCGGACCGCCGATGGCCGCGTCGCTGTCCTGGAAAGAAGCGCCAATGGCTGCCAGCCATCCCGGCGGAGCCACGCAGTGCTCTTCGAGGATGGCCACGATATCGCCCGAGGCTGCCAGGGTGCCCGCCAGGCGAAGCTCCGGCACGCTGCGGCGATGGCCCGGCTCGGCGGGCAGCAGAGTCACGAAAGGATAGTCTCGCAGGATCCGCTTGGCCGTCTCGCCTCCGCAACGATCGGAGACGATGACCTCCGCATGCTCTTCCCTCGCCTGTTTCCGCAGCGAATCCAGGCACCTGAACAAGAAATCGCCTCCCGCGCCGGAGGCGACCACTACCGAAACCATCTGCTTATCTCCCGTTCGTGACAAATGCTCACGTTTTAATCCATCAGCCAAGCACCGGGTTGTAGACCTCGACCCACATCATGAAGTTCAGCAGGCCCCACAGGGCCCGGCCGTGATCGCGGCGTCCGGAGACGTGTTCCTGGATCAGGGCGTCCATCGCCTGCGGGCGGAACAGGCCGGTCTCGGCGATGCGCTTGGGCCCGCAGTAGCGCATCAGCAGGTCGTGCAGCTCGTGCTTCAGCCAGCGCGAGTACGGCATCTCCAGCCCGACTTTCTTCTTGTTCAGGATCTCGGGCGGCAGCACGCCCTCCATGGCGCGGCGCATGATGTGTTTCTTGCGCAGCCCGCGCAGTTTCAGCGCAGGCGGCACCGTGCCCATGAACTCCACCAATTCGTGATCGGTAAACGGCACGCGGGCCTCCAGCGAATGCGCCATGCTCATGCGGTCGTTCTTGATCATCAGGTCGTCGGGCATGAAGATGCCCGAATCGAGGTGCATGAGCCGGTTGAGGACGTCGCGCGCCGAGGAGCGGGCGAAGGCGTCCGCGAAGTGGCGCCCGGAGGCTTGCGGGGCGAAATGTTCCAGCACCCTGGGCGTGTACAGGCTGAGCTTCTGGGCTTCCGTCAGAACGATGCGCCACCACAGGTGGGCCTGCTCGGGCTCGAGATCCTGGCCGCCCAGGAAGCGCTTCATCTTGAATTCCAGGCTGAGCTTCTTGTGCGAGACCGGCAGGCTCTGGACCACCGGGGCGATGAGGCCCTGGCGCACCCAGCGGGGCACCCGGCGGAACCATTGCGAGGCGCGATGCGCGGCGTAGGTTTCGTAACCGGCGAAGGCTTCGTCGCCGCCCTCGCCCGAGAGCAGCACCACCACCTCGCCCTTGGCGAGTTGGCAGACGTAATAGGTGGGGATGGCGGAGCCATCCGCGTACGGTTCGTCGATGTAGCGCAGGTATTCCGGCAGCAGGTCGCGCACGAGCCGCGGCGTGACCGTCACCTCGCGCTGCGCGGTGTGGAATTTCCGGGAAACCATGCGCGCGTAGGGCAGCTCGTTGAAGCTGCCGTCTTCGAAGCCCACCGAGTAGGTGTGGATCGGCCCGGTGGTATGGCGCTGCATGAGCGCCACCAGGGTGCTCGAATCCATACCGCCGGATAGCAGCACGCCCACCGGCACGTCGGCCACGAGCTGCCGTTTTACGGCCAGGTCCATGCGGTCGCGGGCCCCTTCGACGGCGCGGGCTTCGTCCATGCCGTCGTCCACCTGGAAGGTCAGGTCCCAATAGCGGTGGCGCGCGATGCCCGCGGCGCCGGCAGTCATCCAGTGGGCGACCGGAACTTCGTGGATGCCCTCGAAAGCGGTCTGTTCGCCGGGGATGTAATCGAAGGTCAGGAAATCGTGCATGGCCTGGAGGTCGATGCGGCGCGGCACGCGCGCATCCTCGAGGATGCACTTGATTTCGGAGCCGAACAGGAGGCGGTCGCCCGCGCGGCAGTAGAAGAGCGGCTTGATGCCGTGGCGGTCGCGGGCCAGGTGCAGCTCGCGGCGGCGCTTGTCCCAGATGGCGAAAGCGAACATGCCGTTGAGCTCGCCGGCCATGGCCGGGCCGAGTTCCTCGTAGAGGTGGATCAGGACCTCGGTATCGGTGGCGGAGCGGAAGGCGTGGCCTTTCTCGAGCAGCCGGTGGCGCTCCTTCAATTCGGCGAAGTTGTAGATCTCGCCGTTGAAGACGATCCACACCGAGCCGTCTTCGTTGGGCATGGGCTGATGGCCGTTGTGTGAAAGATCGATGACCGAGAGCCGCCGGTGGCCCAGCGCGGCCGAGCCATCGGCGTAGCAGCCCGCATCGTCCGGGCCGCGGTGCGCGATCGCGCGCGCCATGCGCCCCACTAAGTGGGGATCGTCCGGGCCAAGCGCGCCGGAGAAGCTGAAGACTCCACAGATGCCGCACATGCTATTGGCCGGCCAGCGAGGTTTCGGTTTCGCGCTCCGGCCGCATCTCCACGTAAGTGGCGGTGCGCACGCCGAGGATGTTGGTGGTGAGCCGGCCCAGGCGCGTGGCCACGGCGTCCCCCAGCATGCCGATGAGCAGGATCATCAGCGCGGAGACCAGCGCCAGCGTGGCGGAGGCCGAAATCATGCGGTCGTGGATGACGGCCAGGTCGATGACGGCCTTGCCGATCCCGTAAGCCAGCGCGGCGAGCATCAGCGGGATGAAGACGCGCAGGGGGCGGAAGAGCATGGAGGTCCGCAGGATCAAAATCAGGAAGCTGCCGGCGTCCCACGGCACGATCTTCGAGCGCCCGCGGCGCCCGCGGTAATCGATGGGCAGATAGGTCACTGCGTACTTGTCGCAGTGCATGGCCAGCGTGATGGTGGTGGTGAAGCTGAACTGGTCCGGCAGGATGGTGAAATACTGCATGGCGATATCGCGCCGGAAAGCGCGCAGCCCGCTGTTCAGGTCCGGGATATGGGCCGCGGTCATGTAATTGGCCACGCGGTTGAGGGCCCATTTGGCGGGCCGCCGGATGAGCGGAATTTTGACCTTGCGCCCGATGCGCGCGCCCACCACCATGTCGGCCTGCTCCAGGTGCGCGAGCAGCTCCGGGATGTACTCGGAGGGGTAGGTGCCATCGGCATCGGTGATGACGATATAAGGGTTGGAAGCGGCAGTGATTCCGGTCTTGAGGGCCGCGCCATAGCCGCGATTGCTGCGATGGCGCAACACCCGC
>Ga0326728_10006429_pt1 | contig 31623 bp, 21 predicted proteins | sample MB3enrmetagenome_FD_207602 | JGI IMG/M metagenome (GOLD analysis project Ga0326728, IMG submission 207602) | Lab enriched peat soil microbial communities from McLean, Ithaca, NY, United States - MB31MN | ecosystem: Environmental > Terrestrial > Soil > Wetlands > Peat | place: USA: New York...
CCACGAGGGGCACGGAGGCGATCTCTAGGACGATACGCGACACCGTCGTCAGGATGCTCTGGGAGGGTATCCAACCGATTGAAAAAGTGATAGCCGCCTGCACGGGCGTAATCGCGAGAATGAAGACGAGTGCAAGCACCCCTGAAACCAGGGCCAAGACAAAAGACATTCCCTGGTTCCTTAGGAAACTGCGATTGCGCCTGAATCCCCACACCTTATTAAGGGCGATCTCCAGCGGTAGGAACACACCCGAACTGGTGAAAAGGAGCATGAGCACGGAGACCAATTGCAGCCGCGGCCGCCCTTGCACCACGACCACCAAATTGCGAATCACCGATTCCGACCCGGTCGGAAGGTGTACCCGCAAAAGCTGAAGGATCATCTCGTAGGCTTTTTCCCAATGCAGCCAACGACGGCAGATCGCCAACAAAATCAGGGTGAAGGGGAAAAAGGATAGATAGGCGTTGGCAGCAATCGAAAAGGCATAGGCGTGCACTTCCGTCTCGAAGAGGTAGCGAACGCTGGGAAGAAGGAGGTCCACCAAGCGGGCGCGCGTCAGGCCGCCGCGCCGAAGTTTTTCGAATTCTGCTGCCACCATTTCTTTCCACATGCGATGAACCGTGGGGCGACTGGACCATTCGCCCAGATGCAAAAAGGAGGCGCAGTATAATTCATCAGCGCCCCACTTGCCAGAGGTGTTGGATGCATCCCGGGACTTCCTCATATTCACCGCAGAGGCGCGGAGGCGCAAAGGTATGAAAGCGAAAGGCTTTTTCTCTATGTCTCAGCGCCTCAGGGGCGACGATCGTGTTTTTTCATTGTTTCCCCAACGGCGCTATGAACCCTTGCCCACAAAGCCACTTTCCAGTGATATAATGGTCGACTTCGGGATCAGGATTGGTTCAGGAAAATAGAAACACGAGGGCGCCAGGCGCCGCGGGTTCAGCAACCCCAATCACTAATATTTTGTTTCATCACTAGAGGAGCCCAACATGCGAAAGAAGAAAAGAAACTTGCGGGAACTCCCTGGGGAAGGTTTTTCGCGACGCGACTTCTTAAAGGGCGCCAGCATGGCGGTATCCACCGGCTTGCTGGCCGCGCCGGAAGCGGCAACCGCGGCGCCGGAGCAATCACCCGGCGTGCTGGGACCGGGGGCAGTGCCGATTACTCTCCAGATCAACGGCAAAGCGCATAGCTTGAAGGTTGAGCCCCGCGTGACCTTGCTCGACGCTTTGCGCAATCAACTTGACCTGACCGGCGCCAAGAAAGTATGCGATCGCGGAGTCTGTGGCGCCTGCACTGTGATCCTGGACGGACGCCCGGTATACGCATGTAATGTGCTCGCCATCGAGGCAGAAGGGCGCCACATCGAGACCATCGAGGGGTTGGGGACGGCGGGTGATCTCCACCCCGTGATGGCGGCGTTCGTCGAGCACGATGCCCAACAGTGCGGATTCTGCACGCCCGGCTTTGTGGTAGCCTGCAAAGCCTTCCTGGATAAACACCCCAATCCCACAAGGGAAGATGTGGAACATGGCCTGGGCGGCAATCTCTGCCGTTGCGGCACCTATGCAGGGATTCGAGAAGCCGTTTTGGAAGCAGCCCAAACCTTGAAGGGAGGACGCGCCAATGGATAAGTGCAAATATGATTGGCCGGCGGCTGGTGAACGCAGCCTCATCGGGAAGCGCATTAAGCGCATTGATGGGCCCGCCAAATCGAGCGGCGGCGCGAAATATACTTACGACATTAACCGGCCCGGGCTCCTGGTCGCCAAAATCTATCGCTCCCCTTACGCCCACGCGAAGATCACCGCCCTTGACACTTCTGAGGCGGAGAAGTTGCCCGGGGTGAAAACCGTGCAGGTGATTTTGGGCGTGGGGAAAGAAACCAACTGGGTGGGCGATGAAATTGTGGCCCTTGCCGCCGAGAGCGAAGATATCGCCGAGGATGCCCTCCGCAAAATCAAAGTGGAATTCGAGGAACTCCCCCACTTGGTCCTGGAAGAAGATTTGCAACAAGCCGGCGACCACGCCAAGCCCGCAGGGGGCAAGACGGTGGGTGATCCGGTCAAAGCGTTCAGCGACCCTGACGTGGTTGTTTCCGAGGGCTATTACGGCATCGCGACCATTACCCATTGTTGCCTGGAAGCCCATGGAAACGTGGCGGAGTGGACGGGGGAGAAACTGCTCACCTATTCCTCCACGCAGAATGTTCCCGGCCTCCCCAGCCAATTCGGACAGTCGCTGCGCGAGCAAGGGATGAACGTTCCAGATAAGAATATTGAGACCATTTGCAATTACGTCGGGGGAGGATTCGGCAGCAAGTTCGGTCCCGACGAATGGGGCATCCATGTGGCGCAATTGGCGAAGGCCGCCGGCAAGCCCGTCAAGCTAATGCTCGATCGCAACATGGAACTGGAAGCGGCGGGGGCGCGGCCCTCCAGCTATGCCCAAATCAAGGTAGCGGCGAAAAAAGATGGAACGCTGGTGGCGTGGGATTCCCACTCCTGGGGCACGGGTGGTCCCGCCGGCACGGGGATGCCGCCCCTTCCTTACGTGCTGGAGATACCCAACAGCTCAACCCAGCATACCTCGATCAGCACGAACACCGGACCAGCCCGCGCTTGGCGCGCGCCGGATCATCCCCAGGCGGCGGCGCTGACCATGTGCGCGCTGGAAGATCTGGCCGCCAAGCTCAACATCGACCCCATCGAGTTTTTCTCCAAGAACGCTGACCTTTCTGCGGGACGGGGGAAGGTCTATCGGGAAGAATTTCAGATAGCCGCCGAGCTCGCCGATTGGAAAAAGAACTGGCACCCGCGGGGAGACAAAATCACCAGCCACATCAAGCGCGGCATGGGGGTGAGTATGCACACTTGGGGCGGACGCGGCCACAACGGCATGTGCACCGTCACCATTCACCCCGACGGTTCCGTGGAAGTGACCACGGGAAGCCAGGACCTCGGAACTGGCACCCGGACGGTCATCGCCATCGTGGCCGCAGAGACCTTCGGGCTGCCGGTGGAAGCCATCACGGTCAACATAGGCGATAGCAAATTCCCTCCTGACGGGGCTTCGGGCGGCAGCACGACGGTGGGCGCCGTCTCGGCCACCACTCGCCGCGGCTCGGTGGATGCGCGGGACCAACTTTTTGCCACCGTCGCCCCGAGTCTAGGCGTTCCGGCAGATCAGTTGGTGGCGGTGGGTGGGCACATTCAGGCAAAAGACGATTCTTCGAAGAAACTGACCTGGAAAGAAGCCTGCGCCAAGCTCCAGGTGAAAACCATTCAGGCCACGGGCAAAAACCCCGGTCAATGCGCACTAGGATCGAGCGGCGTGGGCGGGGTACAGATTGCTGATGTCTCCGTGGATACGGAAACCGGCCTGATTAAGATTAACAAGATGGTCGCTGTGCAAGACTGCGGCCTCATCATCGACCTGAAAACTGCGGAGAGCGTGTGCTACGGCGCCCTGATCATGGGCATTTCTTACGCCCTGCACGAAGAAAAAATCATGGACCCGATTACCGGTCGCATGTTGAATAACAACATGGAGTTCTACAAGCTGGCCGGCATCGGGGACATCGGCGAACTGGTGGTCCATATGATGACGGGCCCCGGCTACGACGAACGCGGGACGATCGGGCTGGGCGAGCCTCCGGTGATTTCCCCCGGTGCCGCCATTTCCAATGCCGTGGCCAATGCCATTGGCGTGCGGGTGCCGACCATCCCCCTGACTCCTGACAAAGTTCTGGCCGCACTCGCGAAAGGAGGGGTTACCTAATGGAAGCCTTTGAATATGCTCGGCCGAAGTCAACCCAGGAAGCCGTCAAGTTGCTCACCAGTGCGGAGGGCGAAGCCCTGGCGCTGGCCGGAGGCACGGACCTCATGAGCTTGATGAAGGATGGAGTCTCGAGGCCCAAGCGTCTGGTCAGCTTGCAATACGTAAGTGAACTCAAAGGAATTTCCTTCCGGAGTGAGTCCGGGCTGCGGCTGGGCGCTGCCGTGACCTTCGAAGAGTTGATGGAGAGCGCCGAAGTCCGGGAGCACTACCCCGCCTTGGTTCAGGCCGCGGAGGGCGTCAGCAGCCCGCAAGTCCGCAGCACGGGAACGGTGGGCGGCGACCTCTGCCAGCGCCCCCGCTGCTGGTACTATCGCGCCGGGTTTGGATTGCTGGCGGTTTATAAGGGTAAACCACTGGTTCCGGACGGCGACAACCGCTACCACGCCATCCTGGGGAATTCCGGGCCCGCTTATTTCGTAAGCCCGTCCAGTTTGGCTCCGATCCTGGTCGCGCTGAATGCCCACCTCAATATCCACGGCCCACAAGGTCGGCGGGAAGTAAGCGTCATGGATTTCTTCGTGACTCCAAAGCACGAAGGTGAGCTTGAGCATGCCTTGCAGCCGGGCGAAATCGTCACGGAAATCCAGGTGCCGCATCGGGGGGACGTCAAGATGGCGATCTACGAGGTGCGCGAGAAAGAAGCTCTGGATTGGCCACTCGCCGCGGCGGCCGTGGTCCTGAAGCTTGACGGCGGCAGCGTGCAGAGCGCCCGCGTCGTGCTGGGACATGTGGCGCCGGTGCCTTGGCCTTCGCCGGAAGCGGAAGAAGCGCTGAAGGGCAAGTCGGTGGATGAAGATGCCGCTTGGCAAGCGGGCAAAGCTGGACTCACCAAGGCGACGCCGCTTTCCAAGAACGCTTACAAAGTTCAACTGGCCCGCGTGGCGGTGAAACGCGCCATCCTGCGTGCCGCGATGTAGGGCCGAACGGCGTTCGGCCTGGGCGAGCGCCACTCGCCCCCACGTTGAGAGGAGAGGCCTAATGGTAACCGAACCTGTTCGTCAAATTGCCGAGCCCAAGGTGCAGTGCCGCATGATCCGCTCGAAGTGGATGTTCATTGAGGCGGAGCCCGACCCCACGGTTCCCCGGTCCGGCGCCAGTATTTGCTGGTGCGTGCACACCCAGAAGGTCATGGGCCCGGACGGCCAAGTCGTCACGCCGGAGGCTTGCAACTCGGAACGGCCCTGCTACGAAGCTTTTTAGCCGGTATTGGGCTTTCGCACCGATTTCTTGGGGGCGAGAAGTGGATACCCTAAGAAATACCGCTATTCACTAATACTGCTGGCACCGGGTTGAATCCCGCGGCGGGATGGGATAAAATGTCCATGGGGCCTCAAACTAAAATTTGCTCCATGGAGGTTCGGGTCATGCGGAAAATCATTTTCTCCCTTGCCATAGGTCTCTGGCTGCTCTCGGCTTGGGCAGTTCCCGCAAGCGCCGCGTTGAAAGGCGACTACATCGAAGCCCGGAGTGCGGACGTATTCACGGGCCCCTGCTTCGCGATGTCGGAAGTGGGTTTAACCGGCCACGAGGCCATTCTGGCCTGGAAAGTAGAGGAAGGGGAATGGCAAGGCGTCCCCCTGAGCGGACTGAGCGTGGTGGCCGTGGTCAGGGGCCACGCCACCTTGGGCGATCCTTATCACGACCCTTATCCGGCGCGGTCCGTGCTAATCGTGGATTCCCGCGCCAGTAGCCAGCAGCGGACGGCGCTCGCCGCGTTTGCCGCGTCCATGGCGGGCGATCTGCTGGCCCACGTGGTGCGGGTTGAGACGGCGCCCATCCAAATGACGGTGGAACATGGAGATCTTCACGGCGCGGCCAGGCTGGTGGCAGGCAAATTCGCCCAAATCGAGACGCGCAGCCTTTGCCAGGGCGACCATCTGTGCGGGAACGAATCGGTTTATTACCCGCCCCTCGTGGCCCTCGTTCATTCCATGCCGGCCTTTACGCTCGACAGCTCATTTTCCGGACAGGGCCTGGGTGAAGTTTGGAAGAACGTGGACAAACGCAGCGCCTTTGTGGGCAGCTTTTAGCCTACAGCGCAGTCAGCTTGACGACGGGAAACTTCCCTAAGGTTGTTTCCCGTTTCGCATTTATGACATTTAATGGGATGCTGAAAAACGCCCCGGCCACCTCATCCTGAGCTTAGCCCTCCGAGGGCGTAACGAAGGACCTGCATGGGCATTTTCCAGCAAACCAACTTCAGATCCTTCGCCCCGATAAAGTCCATGGGGCTCAGGATGACAGTATCGTAATTTTCTTCCCCACGATGGTGATTTTCGAGAGAGCGCAGCGAGCGGGCTCAGCATGACAGACGCCCTTTTTCAGCATCCTGCTAAAATCTATGACATCTAATGCGTATGGAGGGTTTCTCAATGAAGCTGCACCGCGTACTCGGACTGGTCCTGACGATTCAATTCTGTGCCATCTTGAGCGCCTTCGGGCAGGGTAGTTACAAGGCGGAAGCCATCGGCGCTGCGCCGGCGGGCATTCCCGCCCCCATCCAGAGCACTCTCGACGCACAGGGAGTTCGCGTCACGAGCGATCAGGGCGCGACACTCTGCGAAGTATGGTTGCGCAAGACTCTCCCCGCGAATGCGAATCCCAACACCTCGTCGGACGTTCTCTTTGGGGGGTTGACCGAGGGAGCTTTGGTGGGCGTTCTGCACTTCCCCAATGCCGCCACGGATTTTCGCAGTCAGACCATCAAAGCCGGATATTACACGCTTCGCTACGCCCTCATCCCCCAGGACGGAAATCATATGGGCGTGAATCCTTCTCGCGACGCCTTCGCTCTGGCCCCCATCTCCGCCGACAACGACCCGGACAAGACGCTGTCATTCGATGACGTGGTGAAGTTGAGCCGGCAGGCTTCCGGCACCCCCCATCCCGGATTCCTGGTGGGCGCGCCGGTCAGCGGCGACAGCTTTCCCTCCGTCGCCAAGGATGACGCGGGCAACTGGAATCTGCAAATAAAGGGACACCAAAGCAGCGGTGACCTGCCTCTGGCGTTCACGGTGGTAGGGCATTGGCAGGGGTAAAGGAATTTTCGATTGCCGATTTTGGATTTTGGATTAGGGCGCGGCGCCAAATCATTTTGGATTTTCGATTTTGGATTTTGGATTGGGGCAAGGCAAGGGTAAAGGAATTTTCGATTGCCGATTTTCGATTTTCGATTCGGGTGTGAGGCGAGGCATTTTTGATCTGATTGCGGGCGAAGCGCGCCTTGGATTGCGGTAGCAGCAGCTACCGCCTTCTGCCTTTGGGTCATACGGCAAAGGCGCGATGGGCCGTGGAGGAAAGGCGGTAGCTGCTGCTACCGCAGTCCAAGGCGCTTTGCGCAAGGGCATATCAAAACGTGCGCTGAGTGAACAGCAGTGGGGTCCAGGGTCGAACCGGGAGTAGTCTGCTTATGAAATTAGCAGCCACAATTCAGTGGCAACGAAATCGGGCCGAGAAAGGACTGACCCTTTCGCAGCGTGCGGCCTGGATTCTCGCAGTAGCGCTCGCATCCCTTCTTGCGTCAAGCCTAGTGGCCGCCCAGGCCAAACCTCTCGCCGTGCTCGAAGGTAAACTCCTGACCACCCGAGGAGACTGCCCCATGGTAGAGATCAACGGGGGGGAACAGGCGCTTTCGGCCGATACTCCTCACCTTCTCCACACGATGCAGGACAAGCGCCTGGACGGCCGCAATGTGCGCCTGGAAGGAATCGCGAAGCCCGATGGCTCCTTCGAGGTTCATTGGCTCTACACCCTCCACAACGGGAAGCTCTTTCGGGTGCGCTATTTCTGCGCCACGTGCAACATCGTCGCCCTCGAGCCCGGCAACTGCGTCTGCTGCCAGCAACCTACCGAACTCCAGGAAATCCCCGCGGACAAGTCGGAAAACTAGCGCGTAGTGGATCAGTTTGTCGTAGCGGCGGTCTCTGACCGTCGGCTGTAGCGTCGATCTCCGACCGACGATTCGGCGGTCGGAGACCGCCGCTACAACAATCCAAACTGCACCACTACCTGCAGAGTTATAGGGTTGAGCGGGATCGGATATGCGGGGTACACTGTGGACATGAGAAAAGGCGCAATAACTTAACCGCGAGGCGTACTGCGATCAGGAATCCCGTAAGCGCGGTAGATGACCACCTCTCTCCTTTTCCTCACTTGGTATCTCTGACCAATGCGCCCGACGTCAGCGCGGTCATGGAGCGCGCAAGAATCCCGTACAAAAAGCGTCCGCTGAGCGAAGGTGAAGCACTGAATATGGTCTGCGATGCCCGCAAGCATGAGCCCGTCCCGAGCTGTAACCCGAAAAGGATCTCACCCCAGGTACCCCTGAGCCTTCGGCTCGCCACCACCCGTGAAAATGTGCCTTTCTCTGTGGTCTCAGCGCCCTCTGTGTGAATCTTTTCTTCACAATCACGCGAAAAGGCGCCAACGTTGCGGTCCTGGAGCCGGTGGCACGGTCTGGGAGTAAGACCCTGCCCGGAGGTCTCGACGGGAGGCCACGGGCGTATACTCGCAACCGCCGCGAAGCCCAAAAAACTCATTCCGGCTTATTAACAGGTCCAAATTCAATTTTTTCACATGTTCCAGACACCATTCCCCCCCACGGCCCCCCCCTTGACAAGTGTATACTGTGGGTGTACACTGTACACCGATGGCGCAGTATCCTCGAATCCGGGTGGATCTTGCTTCGGGCGTTCCGGCCGTCCGTCAGATTGTGGAGAACCTGCGGGTTCTGTTAGTCGAGGGCCAGCTTTTTCCTGGAACGGCGCTGCCTTCGGTGCGCAGATTGGCCGTCGAGCTGGGGGTTCATTTCAATACGGTGGCGGAAGCATACCGCCAATTGGCGGCCGAGGGGTGGCTGGACCTGAAGCACGGGCGCGGCGCCGTGGTTGTGCCGCGTGTCGTCTCTCCCGTCCGAAACAAGGCCTGGGCTGAGGATTTCCGCAACCGGCTGCGCGGGATGGTGGCCGGGATGCGTTCCCAAGGCATTTCGGCTGCTCGCATCGCCACCGAGTTGCGCGCCATGGCCAAGGCGGTGACACGCTCATGAGACTTGTCCTCTGTGCCGTCTACCTTTTTACCGCGGCGCTGGTATTTGCGATACCGAATATGACCCGCCGCGACCTGCTGTTTGCTGTTCCGGTTCCACCGGATTTCCGCGAGAGCCGCGCGGGTCGCCATGCCATCTCGACCTTCCGGACTACTATTGCGGTCGTTATGGTGGCCGGAGTTTGTGCCCTGCTGCTGTCACCCGCCAAACTTCTAAATGCGACGATGGCCGCAGTGTGGCTTGCCGTTTTCCTCACCGGTGGTATCAGTTTCTACTGGCAGAATCGCAGGCTGGCCCCGGCCACGGTCCAGTTCACACGCTCTCGCGAAGTGGAGTTGACCGCCACGCCCGAGGAACTCCCGCAGTTCGCGTGGCTCGCGGCCGGTCCATTCATGATCCTTGGGGCTGCAGCCGAGTTTCTGTATCGCAACTGGAGCCGTATTCCAGGGCGATTTCCGATGCACTGGGGCGCTGGCGGTCAGCCTGATCGCTGGGCGGAGCGAAGCACGAAAGGGGTGTACGGCCCGCTATTCTTCGGCGCGGAGGTTTGCGCTTGGTTGTTGATCATGGCCCTGGCCGGCTGGTTCGGCTCACGGCGCTCGCGTTCCCGGTCCGTCATGCTCGGCGGCATGATTGCAGGGCAGTATGTCATGGGGCTCCTGTTCGCCCTAATTGCCGTTCAACCACTGCTCGGCATACCGGTTTGGGTGATTGCGCTCGCGCCGATGGGTATTCTGATCCCACTCATCATTCTATTGATCAGAAAGATGAGCGAGGCCGAAGGGCCAATCGACCCGACGCCGAACGAGTGTTGGAAGGGTGGTGTCTTCTACTATAACCCGAATGACGCAGCGCTGTTCGTTGAGAAGCGCGACGGGTGGGGATACACGTTCAACTTCGCGAACCGCCGGTCCTGGGCGCTTCTGCTGCTCCTGGCGCTGGCGATTGCGTCCGCCCGATTTATCCTACCGTGAGACGACTCGTCGGATAGCGTGCTGGGCGGTCGCCACACGGAGTATCCTCGAGCCACCTCCCTGACCAAAAACCTTCCACGATTTCGCCATGCCTGCGGTGGCACAATCTGGGAGTAAAACCCTGCCCGGAGGTCTCGACGGGAGGCAAGCGGGTGTATACTCGCAACCGCCGAGAAGCCAAAAAAACTCATTCCGGCTTATTAGAGATGTTGCCGATCTTGGGTGGCCAAATCGGATATGTCCGTTGCAGTAGCAATTGAAGGAGGTAGTGATGAAAACGATTTTGCATACGGTTCTACTGCTGGCGGCAGTGTCGATCACGTTGAGCACTCAGACAGTGGCGCAGCCGGCTACCCCGCAGGCCAAGCCGGGCAGTGCGCTTGCGCAAGGCAATCCGACCCCCCAGAGCTTGATCACCGTGGCCGATGTCGAGAAGGTCAGCGGACTCACGGGAATCAAGCAGGTCCTCCAGAGCGATAACGTGAACTTCACCACCCAGGACAACAAAATGGTGCTGAAAGTTCAGGTCCACAGCCACTTTGGCGACCGCCTCTACAAGCAGACAAGGCTACGAGTCTTAACGTCCATGCCAGTGTGAGCGGCATTGGCGACGATGCGTTTGATGGCCCCTCCGACAGTATCAATATGGGGGTGAGCTCTGCGGACGGAAAAAAGCAGCCATACTTACTGTGGTTCCTTAAGGGCAGTACCAGCGTCTGCCTGGGGACTTATGCGGACAGCCGCCATCCTCAGTTCTACTTGTCTCAGGATAAGTTACGCGAGCTGGCCAAGATCATGGTCTCGCGCTTTTAGTCCCCTCGGCCTGGTTTAACCCCACCGTCTTTAGACGGTGAGCTTCAGTCCGCCGGTATAATCGCCGGCGGAGGGTGAGATAGTCGAGTTGGTAGCGCGAGTTGTCCGTCGGCTGAGGGACTACTCCGCGGTTCTGAATCCGAAAAATGTCCACACGTTTGTTAATCTGCACAACGAAGAGCCGCGGAGTAATCCCGCTCGGGGCAGGATAACTCCGCGCTCCCAACTGATCTCTGCGATTCCGACCGCCGGATTTCACAAGCATTCTCTATACTGGGAAAAAGCCGGGCCAGAAAAAAGGGGGTTACTCTTTCGAGCAACCCCGGGTCTTGTGCTTGGAGGGGGTCTTAGCTTACGCGCCCAACATAAAATAGGTTGTAGTAGGGCGTCAATGGTACAGAAGTACCGGGAGCAAGAGGTTGCGGCAGTGTTTCTCGTACCGCGTCCCACGCGATACCCCCGCCCTGTTACTGCCACCCACGCTCCCAGCGGCTCTGCGGGCCGCCAAGCCCCATCCACATTTTCGACGTGCGGTTGCTGCTGGGGTCTCGGGCATGAGAAAAGCCCAAGGTTAGAAATGCGCTGAGCGTGGCTACCGGCCGAGGAATATGGTTTAAGCCGACATTAACTTGTTGCCGACGCAAAACGGTCTTGACATTGGGGCGCGCCCCCCCTCAAATCGAATCCTGCAGAGCCGCCTCGAGAAGGCCCACCACAAACTGTCGCGACTTGTTTTTGGAGCGCTCAAGGCGCAGAATCATCCAAGTCGCCGGCCCAAGGTGGGGTATGGAGATAACACACCGCGAGCAATATGGATTCCGGCTGCCGGCCATGCTGGGCTCGAAACAGGTGGTGCTCTGCGCCTTGATAATGGCTCTGTTACCCGCGCCTCGGTTCGCAGAAACACGACCCCCGAGTACCACGACGCCAGCGGTACTCGTCCCCACCATGCCGGATGACCGCGTGGTTGTTGATAAAGGTGATTCACGAGCGGGCGCCGGCAAGAAGAAAGTGTGCTCATTCCGGCCGTTTCCAGGAATGCCCGGCACGGTTAGCGTTGCGAGCTTGCAGATTCCCTCCAAGGCTCAAAAAGAGTATGAAGAAGCCTGCTTCGCCCTGAAGAACAATAAACTGCCTGAAACTGAGAAGCACTTGCACAAGGCGACCGAAATCTACCCGCATTACGTTGCTGGATGGGTTATGCTGGGTGAGATCCTCAACACAAGGCAGCAAACAGCAAAGGCCCGTGATGCTTGTTCGCGAGCGTCAAGCGCTGATCCAAATTACTTGCCCGCGTATCTTTGCCTGGCGGAGATAGCCGGACATGAGAAGAAATGGAATGAGGTTTTGAACCTGGCTAGCCGTGCGCTTGAGCTGGACCCGGTGAATGATGCCTATGCCTATTTCTACAGTGCGGTCGCCTATTTCAATCTTAACCGGTTGCCCGAAGCGGAATCCAGAGCATTGAAAGCCGAAGGGATTGACAAGGATCACTGCGAGCCACTGATACAGTTCTTACTTGCACGGATTTACGAAGCAAAACACGACTCAGTTGATGCTGCTTCTCACCTTCAGGAATATCAAAAACTTGTACTGGATTCACAGGATTCAGATAACGTGAAGAAGGATTCGGGAAAGGCACACAACCCAAAGTAAACTTACCACCTGGAGTTTCGGCCCGCGTTCGTTCTGATACGAAGCGGATGAGGGGTCTCTTGGATTGAAGCCGCGACTTTCAACACTCGCCCCAAAATGTTTGCTAAAAAAAAGAAATTACGAGCTTGCAATGCATAGTCATCCGGCCCCGAGCCGGATAACTCTGCGGCACTTCTAAACGCCCTCCCTGGTAGTCAGGGCAAGGGTTATAATCGCCCCTGATCAGTGGATGCATCCATGACGCCAGGAGAAAAGGGCTCGGGAATTGCAGCAGAAGGCAATGATATGGAGAGAGACATGGATTCCGCCAGCCCGGTTCGTTGGAAGCGCCAGACCCTTACGATCCTGCTCTTCGGGATATCTTTCGGCTATGTGGAGGCGGCTGTGGTCACCTATTTACGGCCGCAGTTTGATGCCGTACGGGCGACGTTCACCCCCCAAAGCCGCGATCTGTTTCCAGTGCCTTCCCCCCAGCAGGTCAGGGCAGCCGGACCGGACATGGTCAGGTTGGTGGGCACGGAGGTTGCCCGCGAGGCTGCAACCTTGCTCATGTTGGGCGCAGTGGCCGCGGCGGTCGGCGGTAGTTTTCGGCAGTGCTTGGCGTTCTTTCTGCTGGCTTTCGGAGCCTGGGATATTTCCTATTATGCCTTTTTGAAGGTTTTGATCGATTGGCCGAAGTCGCTGCTGACCTGGGACGTTTTATTCCTTATCCCCGTGCAGTGGTCTGCACCCGTGCTCGCGCCGGCGTTGGTGGCATTGACGATGATCGGAACGGGGCTCGTCTATCTGTGGCGGGAATCAAACGGTCATGCAATTCCGCTGAGGGTAGTTCATTGGCTCGGTGCTTACGCGGGCGCGTTGTTTGTCGTGGCCGCCTTTACTTGGGACTACCGCAACGTCATGGCGGGCGGGATGCCGAAGCCCTTCCCTTGGCCCCTCTTTGCTCTCGGTGAAGTGCTTTGGGTGATGACGTTTCTGCACGGGCTGAGCGCCGGGACTCGTTAAAAGCCGCTAGCGCAGAGTCATCCGGCCCCGAGCCGGATTACTCTGCGGCCCTTCTCGGGAATTGCACCGCAAGGCAACGAGCCGCAGGGTGATCCCGCTGGGCGCGGGATAACTCGGCACTGGGGTTGGGTCGCGGCAGAATTTGCCCCTCAAGGAATGATCGAGAAATCCTGAACCAATTCCTGCACCGGCCGGTTGGATTCGGTGGAATAGCGGCTGAATAGATATACGTGCAGCTTGTATGCGCCGGGGGCCAACGGTCCCCAGGGGAGGCCGAGCTTGTCGTTAATAGGCATTTTTTCGCCCGGCGCCAGGCTGTCCTTGCACACTTTGATGAACTGTGTGGAGCCGGCGGACACCGCCTTTCCGAAGTGCCAAAAGCCCAGCGGGACCTTGGTGGTTTTTGCAGTGTCGGACATCGCCTCCCACCCATAGTTTATTTGGATGACGTTGTCGAAATTTCCGCCGGGGATGGCGACCGTTATTCTCCCGGCATTGGTGATGACAAAAGAAAACTCCACCGGCGCGCCCGTTGGGTACGCCGTTGATTTGAGGCTCAGCTCGTCCAGCCGGATGCTTTTCTCGGTGATATCCCGCACATTGTCCGCCGCCACGGCAGGCTCGCGCAGGACCGGCGCGGGATTCGCGGCCAGCGCGGCGGGAACGCCCTCCAGCCCGATGGCGATCAGCCGGCAGGCCATGAAGTAATCCTTGCTGGTGCATATACTGATGTTCGCTTTTTCCCTCGTGAAGTCGAACTTTTTGCCTTCCGTGTCGAACACCACGGTGAAGCTGTAGGGCCTTCCGGGCCCGAAAACATAGTTTTCGTCATGGTATTCGGGATGCACCTTGGTGAAGTAGTGGCCGGACACCTGGTTTTCCCACGGCCCTATCGAGGCCGGGTAGGTCAGGTAATGCCCGGTTTTGGGGAATTTCAGGGTGTAAGTCAGCGCGAACCGGCTGCCACCCCGGTCCGAGGCCAGCGCTTCGAAAGAAGTGCCCGCCAACTCGATCCGGTTCAGCATGCGCTGCCGCCCCGCGTGCTGAACCCAGATTCTGAAAAAGCTCGCCGACAGCGCCACTTCTGCCAATCCCAGGACTACAATCACCCACGCCCCCAGCGCCAGCAGGCGCCGGCGGCGCAGAAACCTGCGGGCGCAGATATATCCCGCCCATATCGCCGCGATTTCGCCCAGGAAAATCCCGGTAAAGAATAGCGGGGAGGAAAAGATTGCACTTTCCTTCATACCGAAACCGAACATGACCAGGTTCTGTATGAAGACAAGCACGGTGGCGATGAGCGCGATAATAAACATGTTCAGCTCCCCTCACCTGTTATACCTTGTAGCGGATAGTTAGCAAGAGTTTTTGCCTCCAACTAAGGAGGTGATAATAACGCTTCTCTAATGATATTTATTGTCCAGAAATTGATGTAACGCGCCTCGGTGCTGCTCATATAAGTCATTGTCATCTGTTGCAGGGACGGCGGGGAGACGCGAATCTTGCTGCAGTAATAGGAAGGCGGCTAGCGGACAGCTAGCAGGCCCCGAGCGGGATTCCTCTGCGGCACTTCGAAACGCCCTTCCCTGCAGGCAGGGAGCGAGGGTTATTGTCGCCCGCTTCCATCCGCCCGGCAACATACACTTTTCGCGGAGCTCCAGCGCCCCATTGGTTCGTTGCCTGGGCGCAGCGGCTCGAGACCGGGCCACGACCCGGGACTGTCCTCAGTTGACACCCTCCGCCGCCCGATGTTACAAAAGAAGTACCGCTGTTTTCAGCCTAGCACGCCGATACGGTGGGTGTAGCTCAGCTGGTAGAGCGCCAGACTGTGGATCTGGACGTCGCGGGTTCGAATCCCGTCACCCACCCCAAGCAACGCCAGCGTATGGCGCGGGCACCCCGGCTGACTCTTCAGCCAACCTCTTATCTCTTTTCGCCTTCCAAACAGGGGGCGTAGCGGCGAGTTTATCTCGCCACTCGGCCGGTAGCGGCGAGTTTACCTCGCCACATGGCGGCGTAAAGTCGCCTCTACAGCGAGTTGGCCCACTACCCGAAGAAGGGAGGATAGCTCTGTGTTGGGTGCGGCAACCAAGCGCAAGGTTCTGGGGATGGGCCGGCGTTTTCGCGAGGCGCGCATGTTTGCGAAGGCCATGCGCTCGCCGCGCCATCCCATCCAGGCGCACATTGTTCCGACCCGGCGTTGCAATCTCTCCTGCACCTATTGCAACGAGTTTGACGACCACTCCGCACCGGTCCCCACGCCGGAAATGCTCTGCCGGATCGACCACCTGGCGCGCCTGGGGACCACCATCATCACCATCAGCGGAGGCGAGCCGCTCCTGCACCCCGACCTCGATGAGATCATCCGCGCCATTCGCAAGCAAGGCATCATCGCCACGCTCATCACCAACGGGTACCTGCTCACCGCCGCCCGCATCCAACAGCTCAACCGGGCGGGGCTGGAGCATGTTGAGATGAGCATTGATAACGTGCTGCCTGACAATGTTTCGAAGAAAAGCCTGAAGGTCCTGGATCAAAAGCTGGTGCTGCTCTGCCACCATGCCCAGTTCGATGTGAACATCAACACCGTGCTGGGCACCGGCGTCCGCAATCCTTCCGATGCTCTCGCCACTGCGCGGCGTGCCCGGGAACTGGGTTTCTCGAGTACCGTGGGCCTTGTTCACGATCATGCCGGGCAGCTCTATCCCCTCGACGCCGAGCAACAGCACATCTATGGCGAACTGACTCGGATGGAAAAGCGCTTGTTTTCGCGCTACAACCAGTTTCAACCAAACCTGGTGCGCGGCCTCCCCAATGACTGGCATTGTCACGCCGGCAGCCGCTATCTTTACATCTGCGAGGACGGCTTGGTCCATTACTGTTCGCAGCAGCGCGGCCGGCCAGGGATCCCACTGGCCGATTACACTCCCGAACACCTGGAGCGCGAGTACCACACGGTTAAATCCTGCGCGCCCTTTTGCACCGTCTCTTGCGTCCATCAAACCGCCATGGCTGATTATGTGCGGGAGAAGCCCTTGGAAGCGCTTCCTCACTTTCTGCCCGCTACCCACGGCATCAACAAGGCGCTCGCCTGGCTTTTCTTGCGGCCGGCCACCCGGCGGCTGTTCAGCAAAGCCGCGCTTTGGGTTTTGAAGGTCGATTAGCCCGCACCAACCAGTAGGGGCGGTTCGCGAACCGCCCCTACAATTGGGTGCGTGACATAGAAGTGAAAGCCGATCCCTGGGACGGAGCGCGGGCATCTTGCCCGCTCTGATTCATCGGGGTCTCGCCCGCTGTGAAGCTGTGAAAAAACCGCTGTAGCGGCGCCGATTTTTTCACAGCCTCACAGCGGGCAGGATGCCCGCGCTCCCTCCGCTTTTCACTTTTACGCGCACCCCCTACGATTCGCTGCATTCCAGCAAACCGAAAATGCGTGGTATCCTATAAAGAGGGCTAAAAATGCAGCGCGGTGGAGTAAACCGCGAAACAGCGCCGCCAAAATACAGGCGTGCTTGGCGGGCCTAGCCGAGCCGAAACTCAGGAGGAACCCTTCTTCAGCATGAATGATGCCAGTCCCAACATAAACTCGCTGGTGGAGACGCTGAAACGCCGCATGGTCATTATCGACGGCGCCATGGGCACGATGATTCAGGCCCATAAGTTGGAGGAAGCCGACTATCGCGGCAAGGAATTCGCGCATCATGGGCGGGACCTGCGCCAGTGCAACGATGTCCTGAATATCACTCAGCCCGCGATCATTGAGGACATCCATCGGCAATATCTCGACGCGGGCGCGGACATCATTGAGACCAATACCTTCAACTCCACCGCCATTTCAATGGCGGATTACAAGCTGGATGGTTTCATTTACGACCTCAACCGCGCCGGAGCGCAAGTGGCGCGCCGCGCGGCCGACAAGTTCATGAGCGAGAATCCCGCGCGCCGGTGCTGGGTGGCGGGATCCCTCGGACCCACCAGCCGCACGGCCTCGGCTTCGCAAGAAATCTCCAGCCCGGCCGCGCGCGCCGTGACCTTCGATCAATTGCTGGACGCCTACTCCGAGCAAATCCGCGGCCTCGTGGACGGCGGCGTTGACCTGTTGCTGGTGGAAACTATCTTCGACACGCTCAACGGCAAAGCGGCGCTGTTTGCCGCCCAGCAGTATTTCGAGGACACGGGAAAGCGCCTTCCCCTGCTGGCGTCCGTGACCATCGTTGATCTGAGCGGGCGGACGCTCTCGGGCCAGACCATCGAAGCGTTCTGGATTTCCGTCTCCCACGCGCCGCTCCTGAGCGTGGGCATCAACTGCGCACTGGGCGCGAAACAAATGCGGCCGCATATTGAGGAGCTTTCGCGCCTCGCGCCGATTTTTACAAGCTGCTATCCCAACGCCGGCCTGCCCAATTCCTTCGGCGGGTTCGACGAAACTCCGGAAATCATGGCGGCGGATTTACGCGAGTTTGCTGCGAACGGCTGGGTGAATATCGTCGGCGGATGCTGCGGGTCCACGCCCGCGCACATTCGCGCCATCCGCGAGGCGGTGAAGGATTTCCCGCCGCGCGTGCCTCCCCAGGTGGAACGCTACTCCCGCTTCAGCGGCCTGGAGCCGCTGGTGATTCGGCCGGCAACCAACTTCGTCAATATTGGCGAACGCACCAACGTGACCGGCTCGCCCAAATTCGCCAAGCTGATTCTGAGCGGCCAATTCGAGGAGGGCTTGAGCGTCGCCAGGCAGCAGGTGGAGGGTGGCGCGCAGATCATCGACGTCAACATGGACGAAGCCATGCTCGATTCCGAGCAGGCGATGACCACCTTCTTAAACTTCATCGCTTCCGAACCCGACATCGCCCGCGTCCCCATCATGATTGACAGCTCGAAGTGGAGCGTCATTGAGGCGGGGCTGAAGTGCATTCAAGGCAAGGGCATCGTGAATTCCATCAGCCTCAAGGAGGGCGAAGAGGTTTTCAAGCAGCGCGCTCGCCTGATCAAGCGTTACGGCGCCGGAATGGTGGTGATGGCCTTCGACGAGGCCGGGCAGGCGGACTCGACGGAGCGCCGCGTCGAGATCTGCACGCGCTCCTACCGCATCCTCACCGAAGAAGTGGGCGTGGATCCGTGCGACATCATCTTTGACCCCAACGTCCTCACCGTGGCCACGGGGATGGAAGAGCACCGGAATTACGCCGTAAGCTACATCGAAGCCACGCGCCTGATCAAAGCCACGCTCCCCCACTGCAAAGTAAGCGGTGGGATCAGTAATATTTCCTTCTCGTTTCGCGGCAACAACACCATCCGTGAGGCGATCCACTCCGCGTTCCTGTATCACGCCATCCGCGCCGGCATGGACATGGGGATTGTGAACGCCGGGCAGCTCGCCGTTTACGAGGAACTGCCTCGCGACCTGCTGGAGCTGGTGGAAGACGTGCTGCTGAATCGCCGCGCGGACGCCACAGAACGCCTGCTCGCATTCTCCGAATCGGTGAAGCAGGGCGGGCGGGCGCAAGTTCAGGAAGACGCCTGGCGGCAGGGTACCGTCGAGGAGCGCCTGAAGCACGCGCTGGTAAAAGGCGTGGCCGACTATGTCGAGAGCGACACCGAGGAAGCCCGGCAGAAGCTGGGCAGGCCGCTGAGCGTTATCGAAGGTCCGCTGATGGCCGGGATGAGCGTAGTGGGTGACCTGTTCGGCTCCGGGAAAATGTTTCTGCCCCAGGTGGTCAAGAGCGCCCGCGTCATGAAGAAAGCCGTCGCCTATTTGCTTCCCTTCATGGAGGCCGAGAAGGAAGCGGGGGGCAAAGCTCGCGCCGAAGGCCGGATTGTGATGGCCACGGTGAAGGGCGACGTGCACGATATCGGCAAGAACATCGTGGGCGTGGTGCTGGGCTGCAACAACTATGAGATTATCGACCTGGGCGTTATGGTTCCGTGTGAGAAGATTCTGCAAACCGCGAGGGACACTCACGCCGACATGATCGGCTTGAGCGGACTGATCACTCCCTCGCTCGACGAGATGGTCCACGTGGCCAAGGAAATGGAACGCGAGGGCTTCACTATCCCGCTGCTGATCGGCGGCGCCACCACCAGCCGCGTGCACACGGCGGTGAAGATCGCTCCGCACTTCCGCCAGCCGGTGGTGCACGTTGTGGACGCTTCCCGTGCCGTGGGCATCGTGAGCCAGCTCAAGAATCCTGAGACGCGGCCGGCCTTCCAGGAAGATAACCTGCGGGAACAGGAAAAGCTTCGCGCCTCGCACAAGCCCGCGGCGCAGAAGTTACTGACCCTGGAGGAGGCGCGCCGGCGCAAGCCGCCCATCGATTGGAGCGCAGCTCGCCCCGCCCGCCCCGCCTTCACGGGAGTGCGCGCATTTCCCGCCGTGCCCCTGGGGGAGATTGTTCCCTACATCGATTGGACGCCTTTCTTTCAAGCCTGGGAGCTGCGCGGAACGTATCCGAAGATTCTCGACGACGCGATCGTGGGCAGCAAGGCGCGCGAGCTGCTGGAAGACGCGCAAAAGCTATTGAGCCGCATCGTGGCGGAAAAACTCCTCACCGCCAACGCCGTCATGGGCTTTTTCCCCGCCAACAGCGTGGGCGACGACATCGAAGTGTATGCAAACGCCTCCCGCTCCTCCGTGCTGACCGTCTTCCACACCCTGCGGCAGCAGATGGAAAAGGCTCCCGGCCATTACAACTGGGCCCTCGCGGACTTGGTCGCGCCCAAGCAAGCGGGTGTGGAAGATTATCTGGGCGCTTTCGCCGTCACCGCCGGCGCCGACATCGAACCGCTGCTGGCGCGGTTCCAGCAGGATCACGACGACTACCATTCCATCATGGCCAAAGCCCTTGCCGACCGTCTGGCAGAAGCATTGGCGGAATTGATGCACAAACGCGCACGAGTGTCTTGGGGTTATGGCCAGGATGAAAAGCTAACGTTCGACGATTTGATTCACGAGCGCTACCGCGGCATCCGTCCGGCCCCCGGCTATCCCGCTTGCCCCGACCACACCGAGAAGCGCGACCTCTTCGACCTCTTGCAGGTGGAGAAAAATGCCGGAATTTATCTTACCGAGAATTTTGCCATGTCGCCGGCCGCTTCGGTGTGTGGGTTCTATTTCTCCCACCCGGAAGCCAAGTATTTCGCCGTCGGAAAGATCGACCGCGATCAAGTGGACGATTACCATCGCCGGAAAGGCATGGACGTGCGCAGCGTCGAGCGCTGGCTCCGCCCCATCCTGAACTACGATCCCGACCTTCAGGAATCCCCACGCGATACTCAGAAGGTGCCGGTTTCGGTGTGAGGGTAGCGCGCAGGGTCTCTCGGAACCGGGACCTACGCTTTCCGTTTTCTCCATAAGACCCACCGTTAGCAACCTATAAGGGATATCTTGGGGCGCGCCGCACCGGCTGGGAGTATAATCCCGCAAACCTGACATAACGTGAGTTGATGTCCGGGGCACTTTACAGAATTTGGAGACGGCATGGCTGAAACCCCAGCCCTGGAAACTTCCGGCACGAGTGGGACCGAGCTCATCTACGGCCTGGACGACAAGCCTCCTTTCCGCGAAACACTCTTCGTGGCCCTCCAGCATGTGTTTGCGGTATTCGTAGGGATCATTACCCCGCCCCTGATCATCTGTAATGCTCTGAAGCTGGACCGGCCGGACACAGTTTTCCTGGTGAGCATGTCGCTGTTTGTTTCCGGCCTGGCCACGCTGCTCCAATCGCGAGGGATTGGTCCCATCGGGTCGCGGCTCCTGAGCATCCAAGGCACCAGCTTCGTATTCCTGGGGCCCATTATTTCCACGGCCGGCCTAAGCATTTCGTCAGGAGCTTCGCCCCGGACCGCGCTCGGGATTATCTTCGGCTTGTGTCTCGCGGGGTCGTCGGTGGCGATCACAATCAGCCAATGCATCCGGCTCGCCAGCCGAATCATTACGCCCCTGGTCACCGGCACCGTGGTCACGCTGATCGGTCTCACGCTGATCGAGGTTGGAATCACCACCATGGGGGGCGGGTTTGACGCCAAGCGCGACGGCTCCTTTGGCAGCCCCCTCAATCTGGCCTTATCAGGGATAGTGCTAACCACTATTGTTATACTGAACTGTAGCCGCATCGCGCAGTTACGGATGACCTCGGTGGTCGTGGGACTGGCGGTGGGCTACCTGGCAGCCTTTCTCCTCGGGAAGGTCGATCTCCGCGGGCTGCGCGAGCTGCCGCTGGTCACGATTCCCTTTCCCCTGCATTACGGTCTGGGCTTCAACGCCGGCGCCTTCATTCCCTTCGCGTTTCTATACCTCATCACGGTGATTGAATCGGTCGGCGACCTGACCGCGACCTCCTCTCTAACCAACCAGCCGATCACCGGCGACCTCTACTTCCGGCGGCTGCGCTGCGGCATTCTGGCCGACGGCATCAACTCTCTGCTCGCCGCCATTTTCAATTCCTTTCCCAGCACCACCTTTGCCCAAAACAACGGAGTCATCCAGTTGACCGGCGTGGGCAGCCGTTACGTGGGCACGTTCATTGCCGTGATGCTGATGGCGCTCGGCCTGTTTCCCGCCGTGGGCGGGCTTGTCCAAGCGCTTCCGCAAGCGGTCCTGGGAGGCGCGACCATTGTCATGTTCGGCACCGTGGCGGTGGCTGGCATCCGGATTCTGGCGGGCGTGCGCATGAACCGCAGGGCTTCCATCATCATCGCCGTTTCGATTGGTTTGGGCCTGGGCGTCACGTTTGTCCCGGACATTCTCCGCTTCCTGCCGGAACTGCTGCGCCACACCCTCTCCTCCGGAATCGCCACGGGCGGCATGTGTGCGCTGCTTCTCAATACCGTTCTCCCCGGCGAGAGATGCTGAAATCGCATAGGAGCCCATCATGACAGCCTTGAATCGTCGTAAGTTCATACAAGTCTCAGCGGCCACGTTCTTTCTGAACAAGCTCCGCATGGAAGGCGCGTCTGGCCCTCCTGCGCGTATTAGCGATTCCGGCAAAACGGTGCGCGCGGAAGGGGCGAATTACGTGTGGGAATGGTCGCAGGAGACCGATCACTTCCGCGTATTGGACAAGCAAGGGAATGTGGTGGCGTCGGGGGCGCTCCAGCCGGTCGTCGTCGTGCAGCCGGTGGGGCAGAAAGAGGCCCGGCGCTCGATCGCGGGCCGCCTGGCGAGCCATGAGGTTCAGGGCAACAGCGTAAGCTGGACCTACGAGGGTGTGAACAATTCCGCCACCTCGTCTTTGGCATGGCGATTTGACGAGCATGGACCTTGGGTGGACCCGGTGACCTACCAGACCACCGCCGCTGAAGACGTGGTGAGCCTGCACTATTTTGCTGAACCCGACGGCGACCGAGTGAAACCCTCTTTGGAAGTGAATAACCTGGTGCTGCCGGGAATCAGCGAGTCTCCTGCGATTAGCCCTCTCGCCAACCAGGGCATGGGCCGGGACCTCACCAGTTGGCTGGGCCGAGGAGCCACCAGCGCTCCGGGCCTGGTGCAGCAGTGGGGCTTGCCCGCCCACTACTTTTGCGGCTGCCGCGGCCACGGGGTGGCGGGCGGTGCGGAGGTTTCCGCCGGCAACCCCTCCGAGGCTTTCTGCTGCGGGCTCGCGGACCTTCCCAACGGGGATTTCTTCCTGACCCAGCAGCGCGGCCGAGGCAGTCTGGCGCTCGAGTTGCGCGGCGACTTGTGGGAGCACTTGCGCGGTCCCGGCCGTTTTACTTTGGGCGCCACCTTGTTCTGGGCCTTCGGCCCCAACTTCTACGAAGCGATCCGGCAATATTATCTGGGCCTCCTGAACGCGGGGATCATTCAGAGGAAGACGAATTCCGCCCGCAAGAATGCGGCAGCGCTGGCGCCGCAGTGGTGCACCTGGGGTGAACAAGTGACGCGGCACAAGGATTCCGGGCAGCTCGATGAAGCCGCCTTGACGGCCATGTACGATGAGCTGAAGGCCTCCGGCTTGCAGGCCGGTATGTTTTCCATCGACGATAAATGGGAAGGCGCCTACGGCAGCCTTGAACATGACGCTGAGCGCTTCCCGCACTTTGAACAATTTCTCGACCGCGTGCGTGCCGACGGCCATCGCCTGGGCTTCTGGGCTGCCTTCATGCGCTGTGAAGATCCTGCGGCCCTCGGCCTGACCCCCGCTCACATGTTGCGCTGTACCGACGGCCAGCCCTACAAAACGGGAAAGTACTACCTTCTCGACTTCACCCGCCCGGAAGTTGCCAGCGTGCTGCGCGACCGGGCGAAAGAATTCGTGCGGCGCTACAAGCCGGATTTGGTGAAATTCGATTTTGGTTACGAAATCCCGGCGCTCGATACCGTGGCCCCGCACGACATGAGTTGGGCGGGCGAACGGCTGCTGTGGAAAGGCCTGGACGTGGTGGTGAAAGCGTTGCGCGAGGAGAATGCTGACATCGTGGTGATGTATTACGAATTGTCGCCGCTCTTCACCGAGCATTTGGATCTGCACAGTCCTGATGACCTGTTTATGGCGACGGGGGAATTTGACCTGGAAGCCAATCGCAGGTTTTTCTTCAGCAGTCTGTGCGGGGAATTCGGCATGCCGACGTACGGCTCGTCGGGGTACGACTGGATCACCGGTCCTTCGATCTGGTTTGACTCGGTCGTCGTGGGAACCATCGGTAGCTTGGCGAGCTTTTACGGAAACGCCGCGCCCGGTGACGGAGCCACCCCGGAGCGCGTGGCCAAATACAACGGCCTGACCCATCTGGTGCGACCCTCCAATCAGTTCAGCATCGTTCCGTTGGACGCAGATTTTGAGGCGCCCACGCGCGGCGCGCACGCTTCCTCCTGGGCGCGGTGGGAAAATGGCCAAATCGTGCTGGTCGCCCTGCGGAAGCAGCGCCTGGATGGGAGCGCGGGATCGGGGAAATTCCGCGACCTCGTTTCGACGACCGCGTCTGTGGTCGTGGCCGCCCGGTCGAAGGAAAGCATCGGGCGAGCCCCGCAACTGGGCGTGGTGCCCTATGGAGACGGCGAGCTTACGTTGAATCGCGAAGCCGCCGCCACAGTTTCCGCTCAAGCCACCGAACATTACTTCGGCGGAAGCCATCAGACCAAACCGCTCGCCTTCGAGAAGGGTTACCTGCGAGTCCCGCTGCGCGAACGCGCCGAGGACGGCTCCCTTGTCGAATGGATCGAGATCTCCATCCAGGGCGCGTGAAAGAGTAATCGGGAGATCGGGTGATCGGGCGATTGGGTGATTTGTGCATTGGGATTTTCGCAGCCAGCAAATTGATTCATCTTCTCGCCTGATACTGCCGATGGCCGATAAGGGGAGGTGTCTCACGAAGGGGTTTGGCCGCCGGCTCTCCCATCCCTTCCGCCTTTGGCCCTTATCGGTTTCTCGTCACTCGCCACGGTTCTTCGGTTCGGGCCATCGGGCAATTGGCGAATTGCGATTGGCGAAGTCAGCAGATTTATTCATCCTCTCACCCAGCGCTGTCGATAACCGATGCGGGGGTAGTGTCTCACGCGGAGGTTTGGCCGTCGGCGTTCCCCGTTTTTCACCCCTCGGACTTTGCCCGTATCTGGTCACTCGGCACTCCTTTCTGGATTCTATCTCATTCATTTTCAATAACATTCTGGCATTTATTGATAAGTCATTTATTTTCAGAAGCTTTCTGGGTAATCGTCCCATGCCTCGTTTGTTTTCAGTAGCATTGCGGCTTCGAACGAATGAAAGAATGCGTGCGTGCTCCCCGCTCGCCGCCACAAACTGACAACTTATTTAAATTCAAGAGGATGAGAAATAGGGTGGGGACTGGAGGATTTCCCTAAATCGCGCCTAGCGCCCTTTATTTTGAATAACATTCTGGCCTCGATGACCCGGGACATGGGGATCAGGAATCAGGAGTCAGGAGTCAGGAGTCAGCGCGCTGTCTACCGTATGCTTTCTACCGTCTACCCTCTACTGTCTTACTCCCGCCAGCGGGCACCAGCCTTCTAAGCTAGTATAGCACGGATATATTCCTTGTCAAGTTGAAAAAAGCCTGGCTGGCCCAGAGTACAGCTCGGCGCTTCAGCGTGCCGCATTAGGGCCGGTCATACCCCCCACAGAGGCCATTTTGCGCCTGGGGATCTGCAATTCCTGACCCACAGCACCAATCGTCACGCCAAGCTTTTTGAGAGTGACCGGCTCGCCTGATTTCAGGGACAAACAGAAACCTTGCGGCGAAAGGCGCTTTGTGATATAAGCGCTTAACCTGAGGTGGTATGTGCGATAGTATCCTCAACCTTTGTTGGTGCGGAAAGATCGCATAAGCAAGGATGAGAACTTTAATAAAGACCGATCGCTGGTGCTCCACCGAGCCAGGCCCGACGCAATGCTCCGGGGTCATACATCCGGGTTCGGGGACGAGCCTCAATTCCTGTCCCAAGATCCCGCCAACGCTATTCGCGGCGTGGCGCTGGCCGTTCTGCTGTCTCTTAAACATTACTTCTGAGGGGTATAATCATGGCTAAAACAACTTTCGGCGTAATTATTGGAAACCGCGGTTTTTTCCCCGCTATTCTGGCGCGGGACGGACGGGAAGAGGTCCTGCGCGTCCTCGCCCAACAAGGCTATGAGACCGTCTGCTTGACTCCGCAAGACACCAAGTTCGGCGCCGTGGAAACGCTTCAGGAGTCGCGCCGCTGCGCCGACCTGTTCCGCCAACATCGGGAGGCCATTGACGGAATTCTGGTCAGTCTCCCGAACTTCGGCGACGAGCGGGCCGTAGCCAACTCCATTCGCCTCTCCGGGCTGGACGTGCCGGTGTTGGTGCAAGCGTATCCCGACGAGCCCGGCAAAATGCTCATGGGCCAACGGCGCGACAGCTTCTGCGGAAAGATGTCGGCCTGCAACAATCTTTGGCAGTACGGGATCAAGTACTCGCTTACAGCCCAGCACTGCGTGGCGCCGGCGTCCGAGAAGTTCGCAGCGGACCTGAAGAGCTTTGCTGCCACCTGCCGCATTGTGCGTGGGTTGAAAAACCTGCGGGTGGGGGTGCTCGGGGCACGGCCGACGAACTTTAACACTGTGCGCTTCAGCGAGAAGCTGCTGGAGCGGCACGGCATCTCGGTCGAAACGCTCGACCTGTCGGAGGTCTTCGGTCGCATCGGACGGGTGAAGGACGACGACCCGAAGGTGCAAGCCAAGCTGGCGACCATCCAGGGCTACGTGCCGACGCAAGGCGTGCCGGCGCCGGCCCTCATGAAGATGACCAAGTTCGGGGTGGTCGTGGACGAATGGATGACTGACAATGCCCTGGTCGGCACGTCTGTGCAATGCTGGACGGCGATGCAAGAGTTCTTTGGCGTCGTGCCCTGCACGCTGATGAGCATGATGTCCAACAACCTGCTGCCCAGCGCCTGTGAGACCGACATGGTGGGCATGATCGGCATGTATGTGCTGCAACTCGCCGCCGGCGAGCCGAGCGCCATCGTCGATTGGAACAATAATTACGGCGAGGATCCTGACAAGGCGGTCATTTTCCACTGCTCGAACTTGCCCAAGCACTTCTTTGAAGACCTGAAGATGGATTTTCAGGAAATCATCGCCGGGTCGGTGGGCAAAGCCAACACCTTTGGGACGGTGGTGGGGAAACTGAAGGCGGGGCCGCTGAGCTATTGCCGGGTTTCGACTGACGACCTGAAGGGGAAAATACGCACCTACTGCGGCGAAGGCGAGATTACCAGCGACAAGCTGGAGAGCTTCGGCGGGTACGGGGTGGTGAGAATCCCGCACATGCAGACGCTGCTCCAGCATATTTGCAAGAACGGCTACGAGCATCATGTGGCGGTGAACCGCAGCCACTACGGCCATGCCGTTGCCGAGGCCTTGGGGAACTACCAGGGCTGGGAAGTCTATCACCACGGCGTTCACACGGGATGCTGAGGGGATTAATCCCCCAGCGGGACCGAGAGGTGACCGTCCCGCGCGGCCGCAGGTAGGCCGGGGGAGAATCACGGCGTTCTGCCCGGCGGGCGGATGGTTTTTTCGGACCGCACCATTGTGCGCCGACCCCCTAAGGTAGGGGTTTGGCGCGCGGCGGCGTGCGGCCGCCCAAAGCGGGAACAGGGTTCGGCTGGAAGGGAAGACTGGATGGTGTGATGAGGCTGCGGGCCCTGGCGATTGCTCTCAGCGTGCTGGCAGCAACGGCCCCGTTGCTGGGCGAGTCAAAGCTCGTCATCAAAGTGGACGCCGCCGCCCCGGGGCGTCCGTTCCCCCATTCCTGGGCCTATTTCGGGAACGACGAACCCAACTACACTTATGCGGCCAATGGCCAGAAGCTCCTTTCTGAGTTCGCCCGTTTGAGTCCTGTTCCCGTATACATCCGTACGCACAATCTGCTGACCTCCGGAAACGGTGAAGGCGCCCTCAAGTGGGGATCCACCAACGCCTACACCGAAGACGCGGGTGGCTATCCCCTATACGATTGGTCGATTCTTGACAGAATCTTCGATGCCATCATTCAAACCAAGGCCCGGCCCTTGGTGGAAATCGGTTTCATGCCCGAGGCGCTCTCTACGCATCCTCAACCTTACCGCCACGACTGGCCGAACGGTACCCTTTGGACCGGCTGGGCCTATCCGCCCAAGGACTATCAGAAGTGGGAAGACCTCGTTTATCATTGGGTGCGCCACGCGCTCGACCGCTATGGCGAAGCCGAGGTCCGAACCTGGAATTGGGAAGTGTGGAATGAGCCCGACATTGGCTACTGGCAGGGGACATGGGAAGAGTATGACCAGCTTTACGACCATGCCGCTCACGCCGTCAAACGGGCTTTTCCCGAAGCGCGCGTCGGGGGTCCGGACTCGACGGGACCCGCCGATGCGAAGGCGGCGGATTTCTTGCGGCAGTTCCTCGAGCACTGCGCGCGGGGCACAAACTTCGCCACGGGAAGCAGGGGCGCTCCGCTGGATTTCGTCTCCTTTCACGCTAAAGGGAATCCGTCTTTGGTTAATGGCCTGGTCCGCATGGGCATCCGCCGCCACCTGGAATCGGTGGCGGAAGGGTTCCGTATTGTGAGCGCCTTCCCGGAGTTTAACACCCTGCCCATCATTCTGGGCGAATCGGATCCCGAGGGCTGTGCGGCCTGCTCCGCCCGCCAGTATCCTCAAAATGCCTATCGGAATGGCTCGCTCTATCCCTGTTATACAGCGGAAGTTTTCGCGCGACTGGAAGAACTCGCCGCGAAGTATGCGGTCCATCTCGCCGGCGTGGTGACTTGGGCCTTTGAATTCGAAGGGCAGCCGTACTTCGCGGGATTCCGGTCACTGGCCACGAACGGCATCGACAAGCCCGTATTAAATGTGTTCCGCATGTTCGGCAAAATGGACGGGCGGCAATTGCCGGTCGTCGCAGACGCCGCGCTTCCCCTGGACTCCATCCTTCGATCAGGTGTTTCGGACCAGGCCGACGTTCAAGCGCTCGCCACCTTGGGCAACGACAAACTCACGGTGATGCTCTGGAATTATCATGACGACGAGGCCGCTGCGCCGGCAACTTCGGTAGAGCTGATCCTTCAAAACCTTCCCGGCCACGCGCCGGGCTTACGAGTACATCATTATCGCATTGACGCAAATCACAGCAACGCCTTTTCAGCTTGGAAAGAAATGGGATCGCCGCAACAACCCGGTCCCGAGCAATACCGCCGGTTGGAGAGCGCGGGGCAACTCGAGGAAATGGCTCCACCCAAACCGCTCAATACTTCAAGTGAAGAATGGAGGATGACTCTGTCGTTGCCCCGACATGCGGTTTCGCTCCTGGAAGTGGCATGGTGATGCAACCGGGCCGGGGCCATAATTGCTGAGGAAAGCCTACTTGGGTTACGGGTTTGGCGCAGCGTGAAAATATGGCGCGTGACCGAGAAGGGCAAAGAGGGACGTTGCTGTGAAGAGACCTTCGTGGTATAAGCGCTTAACTTACATCGGGGTTCGACAGAGTGGCACCCCGAGTAGATCATGTACACAGGGGAGGAAGCATCGATGAAAACTGTATCCAGACGGCGGTTTCTTAAAGGTGCAGTGACAGGCGGCGCTATGGTGGGAGTGAGTTCCTGGCTGGGCACAGGCCCGCAGATTCTGGCTCAGAGCCCTCCACGCACGGCGTTGGTGGTGGATTCGAGTCGGCGTATTTCGCAAATTGATCGCAATCTGTTCGGGTCGTTCATCGAGCAACTGGGGCGGGCGGTTTATGAGGGCATTTACGAGCCCGGGTCGAAATTTGCTGACGCGCAAGGATTCCGCAAAGACGTGCTGGAAGAGATCCGGCAGATGGGCGTGCCCATCGTGCGCTACCCGGGGGGTAACTTTGTTTCCGGCTACAATTGGCTGGATGGAGTCGGCCCCAAGGAGCAGCGCCCGCGGGTGCTGGACCGCGCGTGGAATACATTGGAGACCAATCAGTTCGGAACCGATCAGTTTATCACCTGGGCGCGGGCCGTGGGCACGGAGCCTCTGTTCGGCACGAATTTCGGCACCGGCACGGTGGAATCGACGGTAGCCTTGGTGGAGTACTGCAATGTCGACAAGGGGACGAAGTGGAGCGAACTGCGGCGCCAGCATGGCTATGAGAAGCCTCACAATGTGAAATTCTGGTGCTTGGGTAATGAGATGGACGGTCCCTGGCAGATCGGCCACATCCCGGCGCGGGAATACGGATCGAAGGCGCGCGATGCGGCCCGGCAGATGCGCGTGATCGACCCCACGCTGAAGTTGATCGCTTGCGGGTCGAGCGGGCCCTTCATGTCAACCTATCTCGAATGGGACCAGGCAGTGTTGGAAGAGTGCTTCGAGGAAGTGGACGGCATCTCCTTGCACCGCTATTTCGGCAACACTGACGAGACGGGCGGCGATTCGGCCAAATACCTGGCCATGAACCTGTCGATGGACCGGCAGATCGAAGAGATCATGGACGTGTGCGACCTGGTGCGGGGCCGCAGACGGTCCGAGAAGACTTTGTGGTTGTCGTTCGACGAGTGGAACGTCTGGTACCGGGCGCGGGATGGCAAGGATGTGGATGGGCAGCGGCAACCGGCTCCCCACTTGCTGGAAGAGGTCTACAACCTCGAGGATGCGCTCCTGGTCGGGGGACTGCTGAACACCCTGATTCGCCATTCGGACCGCGTTCGCGTGGCCTGTCTGGCGCAGTTAGTGAATGTGATCGCTCCGATCATGACGAATGAGGATGGATTGCTGCGGCAAACCATTTACTATCCCTACGCCTGGGCACTGCAATATGCGAGGGGAAGCGCCCTCAACCTGGCAGCCTCGGGGCCGAGTTACGATGTGGCTCACCTCGGGCGGCCGATCGAAGCGGGCGGGCGCAGCATTCCCGGCTTCGGGCAAGTGCCCTTCCTGGATGTGGCCGCCACCCTGGACGATGCCAACAAGACGGCCACGCTGTTCATCTTGAACCGTGATTTGGTCAATGCGCGCGAAGTGGAAGTGAACTGGCACGATCTTACCCCTAGCAAGGTGAATGCCTCTCTGGTGCTGACCGGGAAGGATCTCAAGGCGATCAATACTTTCGCGGCGCCCAAGCAAGTGGTGCCGCAAAGCCTCGAGGCCCCCAAGGCCGGGTCGAAGATGGTGATTCAGGTTCCCGCGCGCTCGTATTCGCTCCTCAGCCTTTCGTTGGCGTAGAGGGAGCCAGACGCTCAGCATCATCCCATGTGAGAACAGGAGGCAGTCGTGTGCAGACTATTGGGCCGGGTTATAATCCTCATTTTCGCGGGCATTCTTCCTCTGATGGCCGCGGACCAACAACCACCGCTCACCCAGAAAGAAGTTCATGACCTGATCAAGAACAACAAGAGCGATCCCGCCCTTATCATCAAGACCATCACCGAACGGACGGTTGACTTCGATTTAAACAAGAAAATCGAGGGGAAATTTCGGCCCGTGGGCGCCACGGATGAGATCCTGCAAGCCATCTGGAAGGCCGGCCCCACCTGCCGCACCGCCAAGAGCTCGCTGTTGACCAGCGCCACGGGCAAGCAACTCGAAGCGACGTATGAAGAGGCGATGGCGTACCAAGCGTTGCAAAATGAGCTCGACCCCGACAAGTGCCTGAGAATGGTGGCCGACTTTGAAAAGCGCTTCCCCACCAGTCAACTTCTCTCCCATGCGTACACACACGGGGCGAACGCGGCTCAGCAAAAAGGCGATCTTAAAGAGGTTGTCGACTTGGGCGAGAAAAGCGTGAAGCTCGATCCGGAAAACGTTCTCAGTTTAATCCTGGTCGCGCTCACCTTGCCTCAGCCCAAGTTCGTGGAGAGTTT